>Ga0209755_10009470_pt1 | contig 10295 bp, 11 predicted proteins | sample TergutCo191P1_FD_187301 | JGI IMG/M metagenome (GOLD analysis project Ga0209755, IMG submission 187301) | Cornitermes sp. P1 segment gut microbial communities from Petit-Saut dam, French Guiana - Co191P1 (SPAdes) (version 2) | ecosystem: Host-associated > Arthropoda: Insects > Digestive system...
GGAATACAAAGTAATGTAAACCCAAATGTAAAGGGACACCATTGAATAGGTTTTAAAGTAATATAAATGTAAATGTAAAGTGAAAACAAGATAATGTAAATGCAAATGTAAAGGGAATACACTGATCATTCTGGTCACTGCATCCCCTACAACAAAAGTACAATGAAGCATGTAGTATTACTGCTTAGTAATGGAGCATGCTCAATAAAAAAAAATACATACATACATATGTACATACGTATGTATGTACACACACATGCACACGCATGTGCAGTGTGATTGTAATGAATGGAAGGCAGAGAAATGCCGTGAATGCACTGGCAACTGTGTATCACATGACGTCCAGGGCAGGATATTTGAAATTTCAGGCCACTTGAGTTTTGTTGGACAGAGTGTACATTTGTCGGCAGCTGTGTCCTCCTGAAAATAAATTTTTTATTATTTTATTTTATTTTATTTTATTATTTATACATGAAGTTTGAGGATATGTGCTACTTCTCGTTCAAAGTGATACTGCTGTCATACGGTCTGTTACATTTGTAGCAGCTGTGTCCTGAAAATAAATTATTATTTCAGTGTATGAAGTATGGAGTATGTGCTACATCTCTTTCAAAGACTTTATTGTAATCTTTGCACTTGTGACACGTTTGAACATCTTACACAGGCTCTTGTGCATATTAGCTTAATAATGGGGACCTCAAGGTGATAGTGAGTTGGACAAGTTGAAAATGCACGTTGCACTTAGAAGCTGTGGGTAATGTTATGAGTGAGAAGTGAATTGGGTTTGTTCTGTAAACACCTGTGTATGTTTATGTCAGTTCCAGGAGTTGGATTATGAGTTGAGGCGGCAGGCTGGCAGTGCCTATGTTGGACAGCGGTTAGCTAAGGGTACCTCACACCAAGATAATTCAGAACAGAATGAGACGCATGATGGAGCCTCGCCAAATAAACTGGCAAACAACACTGCCAAACAGCAGACAGACATAGACATTTTACAGGTGAGCAGTACAGCTGGATACAGAATTGTGATATAATTTCAGGTGAAGGGAAAGCTTTAACCTCTTCAAGCACAGTGGTCATTTTATGTACCTGTTTCAGAAACACTGCATTTTACTTACACGGTATATTTGTGGATTTTGTGTGATTTACAGTGAACACACTGATTGTTTCTGTATATATTTTCTGATTTTTCTTTGTATTGTGGTACAGTGTGTTTTCATTTAGGTAGGAAATGAAATTTAAATATTACTTAAATAAATTTCATTCTTTGGAAGGGTGAACAGTGACTTGGTTTGTAGATGAGCATTTTCTGCAGATTGTTCAATATGAAGCTCCATATTTACATTGTATTTTTGGTATATTAGGCTTTGCAGGGGTTTAATATTATATTTTCTGTGCATTGTAAGTATAGTCACCCATATACACCAACAATTGCACCCAGTTTATTTAAAATCAAAATTCATCCATGTACATAAACTCTCCTAAATGTTTCAGCATGCATGTTTATGCATACATGTATAGGCATGCATGCGTGTGGTTTAGTTAATGACACAGTCAGTAGTAGAGACTCTAAGCATCAAATGGTAGGATGAATTCAAATTTCAAAGGATGTTGAAGGAAGCAATCAAAGCCCAAATTGATGTACTATCTGAACATTTTTGTGGATTGACTGAGATAACCCACAAAAAATCTGATTCAGGATAGTCAGTCTCTGGGCACAGATTTGAATCCAGACCTCCAGAAAACAAAGCAGGAGTACTGACACCTCCACTGTGATGTTTAGACCAGATTTGTTTCACCTGTCTCATTGTTATACCTGGCAAGGTTTATTGGTGCTTCACATTGTCTAATCAGTGACATTGGTGCAGTTCTGCAGATTATATGTTGTGTGGCAGTGACAGGGTGATTTTCACTTGTTTTGTATTATGTACTTGCTGACATTCAGTTATGTTCTTCATTTATACACACAATGTATGGATTTTATTTCTTACTTAATTTTGAGAATAAAGAAAGGGTGCATGAATTATCTGATGAAGAGTAGCATATGTTACATTGTTGCATGTGCAGAAGGTTATGGCAGTTAAGGGGAGAACAAGAATTGTAAAGTAATGTGCTGTGTGTGTTTGACAGGAACAGGATACAGAGACAGAAGGTCATTTTCTGGACTTATCGGCAGACACAACTGGGTCCACAGAGGATTTGGGTGATACGGAAGTTGGGGGGTTGCAGGTGGGCCACTCCCGCAACTTCACTCTGTCCCCAGAAACGACAGACTGTGACTCAAATTGTGGTGATCTGGACAGTGAAGTGTCACTACTGCTGTTGGAGAGTGAGGGCCCCACAGGGGGTAGTAGTGAAAATCCAAATCAGTTGGCACCTGATTGCATGAGATTGTATTCCAGCATGCCAGTGCTAGAGGATGGGCTGTCATCTGGCCATGCTTCAGACACGGATAACAATAATCCAACTGTAATGAAGCTAATGAAGCGGCAGATATCAGAGATCGAGCGAGAGATCAGCACTCAGCGAGCTGCCAGCAAAGAGAAGGCCACAACACCTGTAGTGGACACTGGCAATGCAGAAATGTTCCTCATGTCGGCTGCAAAAAGTAGAGACAACTCATATGACACGACTGATCCAGATCTGGAGGCACTGGACCCACTACATAGTGAGAAACTTACTGTTATATAGTTAGGGAATGAAGAAAAGTTGCATAGAACTGAATGTTTATTTTTAATTTTAAAATAGATCCACTGAAATTCATGTTCACTACTTCCGCAGTTCTGACCTAATCACATAATGAAGAGATTGTTGTGTTTACCCAAATGCAAGACCAGATTCTTTTCCTTAAATTTATTGTTTAAATACTGGATTTACTTGAAAACAAGATGGGGGGTTTTCCTTAAATTTGGTGCTTAAATATGTGTGATCATCTTAAATTTGCACACAAAGTGCAAACCAGATAAATCTGAACCGAACATGCGAAGCCAAACCAAGGCCTGCATCACCATATCATCATGTGAGATCTGCTCTCTTGTGGGATATGCAGCATAGAGTGGTAATCCTTTCCTGATGTTTGGAGACACCCTATCGGCCCCATCTTCTTAGGTCAAGAAATCAAAAAGAACAGAGCATGACTGAAGTTAACTGACAATTTTTTGGGGTGGGGTGGGGGATTTGTCTGTCGTCTGATTTTTAAAAGAATTGTGATATGTCAGAATCTGGCTGTGTTTATGTTTCCGGACAGAGAAACACCAAACCTGGGGTACTCTGAGATTGGGCTGCTGTCAACTACTGCACACCACAGGCACAGTAACATGTTAAGATACACACCTGAGACCAAGTCTAGTCCATGAATAGTAACAGGAAAATGGCTATTGGAAAATTTAGAATTAACTACAAAGCTCAAAAAATAAAACCTGGACCAATCCACAAATTAAAAACCATAAAAAGAGCCATAAAATCAGAGTGACCAGGCCACAGACACAACAACAACAACAAAAAACAAATGTATTTAAAATTTGAAAACCATTTGTGGAGAAAATTGTGAATCATGGTGGGTCCAAGAAAGTTTATAAACCAATAAATATAAATGAAATATTTTGTCAGTGTGGATCATAACAGCATGGCCACACATCTCACTGGAAGTGACTGTGAAGGGTTTTAAGAAGTGCTGTAATCCAGTGCAGTGGATTGGCTGATGACGATATGTTGTGGAATGGCAGTAAAGAGGATGGGAATGTTAGGAGTCACTGTGAGGAAGATGAAGACACTGATTGTGCAGGTGGAGACAGTGATGCTGATGGGTAATAGTGGATAGAATTTGGCATGCTTTGTATATTAAGTGTTTGCAATTAATAGTAGAATATTTTTTCTAGCAGACATTTTATTTTTAGGGGGTCACTTTAGATTTGGATAAATACGTTTTCCCTTGGCAGACTTTTCTGTTTGGGGAGTCGTCCTAGATTTGAGTCTTGCATTCAGGTTATATGGTATTGTCTGGAATTCATGTATGAAGCAACTGAACTGAATATGCTGAGCTGAATTAGACTGATGTTATAATTCACTTATTGCACTGGTAAAGTGGAGGCTCAAGTAAAGAAGGGGGCTTCAATTGTGAGCTTTATTCCAAGAGGGATTGGGCATTTATGCTTCAAAATTTACATACTTTCTGATCAACTAGCCTGTTAAAACAAACAACTGGAATGCAGCAGGAATGTTCAAGATTTTGGAAACTAGTATCTGCAGGTGGAGGCAGCAAAACAGGTTTATAAATGCCAACTCTATCCAAAAAATATTTTGTTGGACCCAAGAATGGTTGATTTAAAGAAATGGAACAAGACACTGTTGAGTCTTTTTACTCAAAAAAAAAATGCATGCTGATTGTGTCCTAGGTGATACAATAAAAAACATGGAAAGTTGCCAAATCACACACTTTCACATGGCTTCAGATCAAGGGCACCGTGGGTTGGTGTGTACTTGCGGTGTGGAGGAACAAGTTCTCTCTCTGCCAGAAATTGACAGTAGACTTTGAGGATAAGAATTTTGCTCTTCAGTGACATGTGATCGGACTTCACAAAATAAAACATTATGTACCAAACAGGAAATTTTGATGAAACTAGTGCATTTTGATATGCCATTAAATCATACTGTTGTTGATGATATAGCAAAATCTGTGGTGATGAAAATGTCAGCTGATAAAGGATGTAATTATCATGTTGACAATATTGGCAGACAGTGGCAGTTTGTCATAATATATGATCAGTATCTCAATACCTTGCCTAAGGGGCAACTACACGGCGAATAGTAAGATGGTCCTGAGAAAACAGAATGTTGGTCTTGGATGCTTTTAAGGGATATTTAACACTAGAAATAATTGCAGCAATTTCTGGTAGTTCCATGAGCATAGACCTTGTGGTCATACCTTGGGGGATGACCTTACAGCTGCAGATGTTAGTGGTTGTGGTGAACAGACCAATTTAAAGAGAAAACTGTTATGTAGTAAGTGGTTCTTTAGAGGGGACTTTTGACCTCACCTAGCCACATATAGAAGCCCAATGTGACTTCTGTCAGTGATCATCATGCTATGGCAGCACATCTCACCAGAAGTAATTGTGAAGGGTTTTAAGAAGTTTTACATGTCCAATGCAATGGATGGGACCTGACCGTGTTTATGGTCACTCATCTAACAATATAAATAGTTTGCACTGATTGCTGAATGTGAATGAAGTTGGTTGACAATGATTGGTGAAGGTGGATGAAGCTTGACACATTCTGTATGTTAATGGTATGAACTTTGTAGCAAAATGTGATGTTTAATTAGAGAGCTCATCTTGGTTGGATAAATACATATTCTCCTGGCAGATGTGTTTATTTTGGGGGATTATTAGATTAGTTTTGTCTTGCATCCAGGTAAATATTTTGGAAATGTTGTTCTTAGGCAATTTGGAATCATCAAGGAATGTAACTAATTAACTGCATGGAGGAGAGTATTTCTTGAGAATCTAATAGTTGCTTAGCACCATAAGAAATTCTGTACCTCTTGCCCATTGTCAGGGTTCATGACCATGTATATAAAGGCCTGCTATGTTGTCCCTATCCTGAGCCAGATTAATTCTTCCCACTTTTGCCACACTGTTTCTGCAAGGTACATTGTAGTATTGTCTTCCCATCTGCAACTCCTGTCTTTCCTTCTCTTTTTGGAGCAAAAATTGTCTGTATTTCTTTTATTATAAAACTATAATGTGTTTTTTTTTTTTTTTGTGGATGTTACACTTTGTCATCGTAAGGGAAGAAGAACACAGTCGGAGGGTATGTGAGAACAGGGTGCTGAGGGGAATATTTGGATCAGAGGGCAGAAGTGACAGGAGGATAGAGAAAAGTATATATGGGGGAGGTTTTTCATTGTTCACTTCACCAAGTGTTATTAGGATTATTAATTCAAAACAGATTCAATTGGCATAGCATGTAGCATCCATCAGGGAGGTGACATATTGTTAGAGAATTACAGTATTTTGGAAGTTAACAATGCTTCCATCATCAGGTAAAATTATGGGGTGTGTACCCTCTGTTGGGTCACTTTTCCAGAACTAACTCATCCCCTGCAAAGTGTCCATAGTACAAAGTTTGGTCAGAAAGTTCTTGGGCTGCATGGGGAACTTACCTTCAAAATTGTGATGGTCATGAAATGGGTGGATGTGTTTTTGTGGACTGGATCCTGCTGCTGGGTGCCAGTCTTTTACAATGTTCTGCTGAATGAGAACAATTATTTGATTTAAGAAAGTGTGCAACAGTAACTCCTAAATGCTTCAGTGATGGTTGGAGAGATTTAAATGTACTGTATTCTCAAATGCATTGAAGATTGTACAGTTCATTGAGACCAGCACCAAATGAAGAAGGTCCATACAGTGCAACAAGGGCTGGTATTGAATTGTTAAAAATGTTGAGGGAATTGCATTGGTATGACATTTTGTTACAAAATGGGAAAAACTGCTAAACCATCTTAAAATTCATTAAAAGTTGCATTCTTCAGTGAGGCATTAAGCTGTACAACATTGCCTGAGCAGAAATGTTCTAAAAGTGGTCAGTGATTGCGGGAAGACACCCATCATTCTTGCTGCCCATCCACATCACTAATTGATGGAAAGTTTGCAAACTGCCTTGGTGCATTCAGATTTATGAGTAACAGTATGAGTAATGGTGGAAGATGATTGTTCATGATATCACATTTTTCTCTGGCATGCAGTGTACTCATCAAAATTCATTCCACAGCCCACAGTTGAACAAAATTTTTTTCAAAATCTTACACAGAATGCTGGGAAATTTGAAACATTGTTTGAATCACATTAATAAAGTAGGTGACTGTTCTGAATAAAATTTGTTGGTATGATGTTACATTTAATCAATCTGAGATCTTGAATGTACCTTTCATGTCTCAGTTGCATAACACCTTAATAACAAACCATGAGGTTAATCTTGCAAGAGTGTAGTTGGAAGACCATGTGGGAATTGATAGCTTGTTGGGTCTAGATGTGGATAGGAGGATGGTGTGTATAAACACTGATGTTGCAAAAAGAAAGTTGTGTGAAAATGTGGGCTGGATTTAGTTCCTTTGGGATATGGTGCAGTGTTTTTATTTGGTGAATGTGTGATTGAACATTGTTTCCATTAAAATTAATTTACTGGCCATCTGAGCGACAGTCAACTTTCTGTGGAATTCTCAGCACTGTGGGATTAGTTACAATTTGTGTAACCATAAGTAGTATGAGATGGAGTAGTCAGCTTTGCTGCAATGTATATATTATGTATTGTGCTACAGCAGTGACCCAGTCAACTCCACCACCTCCTGCTCCTCAACCACACCGCAGTATTAGTCTTGAGCCACCGCATACCAGCAGTGACTCAGTAGAAGCAGCTATCAAGGACATACGTCTGGCTCTACAGCGCACCAAAACATTGCCCCTCAGAAGTTCCCCAGCGGGTGTGGAATCTCTAGAATTGACTGATAGCCCCATCTGGGTACCACGGTGAGTACACTGATTACGGCTCTGTATGCCTTCTGCTGAACCAGCTGGAACTGTGATAATGATTCCTCCCCCCAGTGTAAAAGTGCTGTTAATTGCTTTACACATCTCTTTTGCAGGAGACGAACTGGTGCTCCTACAAATGGTGAACCAGCAGGTGTCACAGAGCAACGCAAAGCTCACAGTGGTGAGGATGGAGGTGAGGAAGGTGAGCAGGCACCTCACTGCTTGTGTGTTGCCTGAAAACAGTTACCTGTGGCATGTATGTAGTTGTAGCATGTATTCAGAATGCTTAAGATGTGTAATGGTTTAGGAAGGAGAAATGGAGAAATGTTTTTTCTGTCTTTTATTTGTTTCTATACAGATCAATTATCTACTGCAGTGTAGTTACTATACAAGTATTTATTTATTTATTACTCAATGAAAACAACAGGTCTTCATTATATAATGAACAAAATGAAATGCAATGCTTGTAGGTTTGTTTCTTATGTAGTGTTACTTTCCAGGTACACACTGCAATTTTAGACATTTTGAAGGAAATATCTTTGGCTTGTTTGTTATAAATATGGTATATTGTGTGAATTTGCAATTGTACATCAGTGCCTTGTGTTTTATGAGTGGTGTTGCTGGAATATGAGTATACATTGTGCTATTGAACTAAATTACATGCCTTCACACTACATTCAGCTTTGGTATTTCATACTTTTCCACTATATGTGTAGTCTTGAAGGTCATTATAACATAGACATGTAGTTAAGATCAACAAGAGAAAACCTAGCCAAAAATTTTACAATAAAAACTACACAAAACTTTTATGCCTAGCAAAATCAGAATTTTGAAGTGTATGTTAACTGTTCATTGCAGACACTTAGAAACCTCTCACTTTTGGTGTCACCAGTAGTATTTATGCGTTGTTGCTTTCATTTTTGCAGCACATTTTTTAAAATTAATATAAGTTTGTATCTATGTAAAACATCATATTTTTATATCACTTTCATAAAAATACTTAAATACCTTATTATCTGAGTGGACTGTATGTTGGTACTCCCAGGAAGCATACTGGAAGTGTATTTTTTGTGTGTTAATCCTTAAAACTACCAATCCAGACACAGACCAGCTTCACACTTAGGGAGAGCACAACACATCTTCTCTGAGGTTTTGCCTTGTTCCCAGCAGTGGGAGTCCTCTCCAGAAAATGACATTCAGTGATTTGTGCTGGAGGTGATTGAAGGGGCAGACAGTAATACACAGGACAATGTACATTTGATCCATCTTTTCTACCAGTCAGTATCAGTAGTCAGTCACCTTGTTGGATGCCATACACTTGTAAATTATCATAGAGTTATGAATGGCAACAACTGAGTAATCTCCCAAACAGTTACACATACCACTTCAAACATTTCCACAGTTCCAACTCATACAACTGCACTGTCCCATCTTTGAGATTGGCACATCCCGTATGGATGTTTTTAAGTCACAAACAACATTTGGCTTTATAATATCCTTACCATAGCTGACACACATGTCATCTATGTGGTATATGGAGATAAGTGGTACTGTCTCCTTGTCATTTGAAGCCAGGACTGTTATATCTCCAGGTTGTAGAAAAATGCCATACCTTTTTTCAGTTTTCTTTTTCACTAATGGAGGAAGACTTGTATATTAAAAAATAATGTACCAACACAGTGTGTCCCTTCCTATTTTAGAAATCATGCATACAGAAATTTTCCATACAGAGGGTGTGACCATGATGTAGGAGAGGCTGTACAAGTTTCACTAGTGTTGCTGCGATTTTGTCTCTGGTTCTGTAGTTCCAAACCTTGCCGTGCATGAGTAAAGAAGGAACAGATGTTTCCTGTACTAGGCTCGCATATTTAATATGTTTGTATGCCATATTTAGCAGTGTTCAGGGGTACGCACTACTTGAAAGACAGGTGGCCTTTCCACACAGGTAAAGGAATTGTCTTTGGCAGTATTTTGATTTTGAGGTACTTTGGAGCTGTGGTTTGGTTTTTAAATCACTGGGTAAAGTTTGACAGGTTTGGCTGGTCGTTCATGTTGACTTAATGCCAAGTTGTCATTGAAATGTATAAATTTTGTTGTGAGATCCATTCTTTCAAGAGGAAGGGTTTCTGTAATACTCCCTTTAGCTTTTACAGTGCCAAACGTAGTGAAGAAGTGACAATTTTGCTACTGGTTGCTCTATATGTTTGTTGGCTTCTTGTTTGATCAGTTGCTAAAAGGTTGGATAAAAGAGCCATGAAACGCGTCAACAGTGTCGACACACAATGTTCAAGTCACTACTAATATCAAACTGTGATCCACAAACGTCACAGAACTTCGCCTGTAAACCAGCACGTGTTCTGGTACCTTGACATGAATGCCCTGTTGACACCCCACTCTGACCTTGCATTAACTCTGCCCATCAATATGAGAAGCACCTTTATCTTCATTTTCACTTTACCTGATTTTGTGAGTCCTTCAGCGTAATAAATAGTGGCTTATTGATGTGTGCTGTATTATGCAGTAAGTGTAAGGTTTGGAGAAGAGAGGGAGCATGCATGTGCGCAATTGTGGTCTTGTGACTGTTTGTTTCTTTGTTTGTTTGTAGTGTCTGTGTTATCTTCATATGTTCATTAGTATGTTCTATAATGGGTAGTAGCTTTAACATATCTCTAGATTGTTTTATGTTTTTTTTTGGTATCATGGCTATGCAGAATTATGTTCTTTGCATCAAATTTGCCCTTTAATTCATAATTCTATTGGGGGGGG
>Ga0209755_10009471_pt1 | contig 10294 bp, 8 predicted proteins | sample TergutCo191P1_FD_187301 | JGI IMG/M metagenome (GOLD analysis project Ga0209755, IMG submission 187301) | Cornitermes sp. P1 segment gut microbial communities from Petit-Saut dam, French Guiana - Co191P1 (SPAdes) (version 2) | ecosystem: Host-associated > Arthropoda: Insects > Digestive system >...
GCTGATGGGCGCGGAGGAGGAAAGCCCCAAGAGGGGCGCAAGTGAGGCCAAGGCCCCGCAGGGCCACCGGAGGGAGCCGTTTTTGAGGAACTTTTTGGGCGAGCAAAAAGTTCCCCGCCGGAGGCAAGACGCCCGAAGGGCAGAAAAGCCCGGGCCGCAGGCCCAAAGAGAACAACGCCCGAAGGGCGAAGAGAAACATTTCAAAAAAAGGCCCGGGCCGCAGGCCCAAAAAAAACATTCTCAGTTAAATAAAACCCCGCCCCAATGGGCAAAAATTCCCAAAACCCTCTCACCATGTTTGCCTACGCCTATGGGCTTGCTCCAACAACCCCAACAAGGCCCGCCCCCTGGGCCCTTCCTCCAATGCCTCTTGCAGGCGGCATAACTCGGACTGGTAGCGCTGGAGGGCCAAAAGCAAGGCCTCGCGGTTGGCCATACAAATGTCCTCCCATAATGAGGGCTCACTCTTCGCAAGGCGCATAAAACTGAAAAACCCGGGCCCCATCGCCGCCTGCAAACAGGGGTTGCCTTCGTCCAAAGCGTTGGCCAAAGCAAAAGCCAATAGGTGCGGCAAATGGCTTGTAAAAGCCAACATGTCGTCATGCTCCTTGGCCGTCACCTCCACAACTTCCGCCCCCAATGCCTTCCAAAAAGCCCCCACCTCCTCCCGGGCCTGTATTGCCAACCCCTCATGCGGCACCAACAACAAATTGCTGCCTACAAATAAGTCCGCCCGCGCCGCCAACGCCCCCGCCTTCTCACTGCCCGCCAAAGGGTGGCAGGGGACAAAATGGGCCGGCACACCCCCCAATGCCGCCTCTACCTGCGCCAATACATTCTGCTTGCTGCTCCCTACGTCCATCCACAACAACCCTCGCCCCAAAACAGGCCCCAACTCCCTCAATACCTCCGGCAAATAACGCATGGGCATGGCCAAACATAACAAGTCCGCACCCACCACCTCCTCCATGGAAACAGCTGCGTCAATGGCCCCCACAGCCTGCGCCTCCTCAAGCGCCCGGGGACTGCTGTCTGCACCCCATATGCAAAGCCCAGGAAAGGCCCTCCTCGCCGCTAGCCCCACTGAAGCCCCCATGAGGCCTGTCCCAACCACAGCCATTGTCCTCAAATTCTCCAGCATACGCCTGCCTTTCCTGAAGGGGTGTGTACTTCTGAAAAACCCAATAAAACCAAAAACACCAAAACAACTCCCCTGCGCCCCTGTGCCCCCTCCTCTTAGGAAAAAGAGGCCACCCTCTGCAAGCAACTCCTCCCCCCCTACCCTGCCTTTTGTATCCACCTCCTACCTTTCTGCCCCTAGGCTCACTTCATAACCATGAAAGAATGTAAACAGGAGATACTCCCCGGGCCTAGGGTGTTGGCGTGGACAAAAAAATGGCTTAGGGTGGCGAAAAATATTTACAAATTATAAGCTACAAATTAGAAATTCTACCCTCTAAAGGGGGTTTCCGCGAGAAAACAAAAATAAAAAAACAAAACTCCGGCCCATGAAGATTTTGGGGGTTATGCATTAAGCCAACCAAAGAACACTTTCGATATTTGGAGCACAGGGATGAAAGGTTTGTTCGGTGATTTGCAGACGATGCCCATGGAAGAGGTGGCTGTTTATTTGGGTAAACAAAAAGCTTCGGGAACGCTCAACCTAGAGCGCGGTTGGGTGCGTAAACAGGTACGCCTGCAAGGGGGAACCATTATTAATGCAAGCTCGAATGATCCACGCGAGTTCCTCGGCCAGTTCCTCATTAACTTGGGCTATATTACGGAAGAGCAATTCCACCGCGCCTATGAGACACAAAAACAAACCAAAATCTTCCTAGGAAGAATCCTCATTATGACAGGCGCCGTCACCGAAGAAATGGTCCTCTCGGTGCTCAACCTCAAAATGCGCGAAACCCTCTTTGAAGCCTTCCTCTGGGGCGACGGCAGCTTCGCTTTCCTCCCTGAAAAAGCACAGGCCACTCAAACCGAACTGAGACTTTCAGCTCCCCTGCTCGAAATGTATGCCGCCGGCAAACAAAGAAAAGAGCAATGGGAGACCATCCGCCAAACGCTTCCGTCTACGGATATCCACTTCCGCGTCTCCATGGAAAAATTCTCCGGCATATTGTCCAAAACTTCCCTGGTCTCACGAATTGTACAACTGGCAGAAGAAACCCATAACCTCGCCGAAATCGCCTTGCAACTGCATGCAACCGACTTCTTCCTCTTCCAACACGTCTATGCCCTCATCCAAGCCGGTGTCCTCCTCCCCAAAAACGAGGCCCCCCCCTCCTCCTATGCCCCCGAAGAAGAAGAGGAAGCCTCTGTGAGCAAACACCTGCTCCTCCAAGCACAGTCCTGCCTCAAAGAAGGTGAGTTGCGCGAAGCCTCCGCCCTTGCCAAACGCGCCCATGCACGTACGCCTACAACCGAAACCCTCGCCCTCTCCCAGTCCACCGAAAGCCACCTCCTCAATGAGTTACGCGACAAATGGCTTGAGCAAAAACGTACGCCCGTCCTCAACATCCCCGCTGAGCAAATTAGACAACTGTCGCTGACTGCACCTGAACGCTACCTCCTGTCCCGTATCGACGGAAACCGCAGCCTCTCCGCCATCGTCCACGTTAGCCCCATGCGCGAAGTCGAAGCCATCAGCCTCTTCGAGCGCTTCTGGGAACAAGGTTGGGTGAAATTCTTGCAACCCTCTTACTCAGAGGCTTCCTTCAAACCCGCACGCCCTGCCCCTCCTGCCGCTTCTCCCAAATTCTGAAATACCTCCCCCTCCCTCCTTAAAACCCCCACCTTTGCCCCCTGCTTAAATTAACTCCTCGAGGGGAAATGGGTTTGCCAACCCTTTTGAGAATTTGCTAGAAGGTTTCCCAAAAAGCAGAAATAGAAAAAATGTTGGATAAATTTAGAAACGGTAAATGTAGAAACAATACATTCATTTTAGGAGAGAGGACGTTATGAAGGTAAACGCAGTGCTTGTCTTCGTGGTCGGGTTGCTCGTCGGTTTCGCTGTTGGCGGAATGCTCAATCCCTTTGGTAAAAAAATAAGTCCCACTCCCACAGAAAAAGTAGATGTCCGTGACGACACGGACAAATCCAAACCGCCTACGCCCAGGCAGCCCCGGCCACCCCCTAAACCTTCCCAAACAACCTATAAAGTCCCCATCGCAAATGCACCCGTCCTGGGCTCCATGGACGCACTCGTCACCATCGTCACCTTCTCGGACTACCAATGCCCCTTCTGCGCAAGGTTGGATGGTACGCTCTCTCAACTCCAAAAAGAAATGAGCGAAAAAGGAAAACCCTTCCGCATCGTCATGAAACAATTCCCTCTGGGCTTCCATAAGGACGCTAAGCCCGCCGCCATGGCAGCCTTGGCCGCAGGCGCTCAAGGCAAATATTGGCAAATGCATGAGTTGCTCTTCAAAAACATCAAAGCCTTGGATGCGGCTTCTCTCGAAAACTATGCCAAGGAGCTTGGCCTCAACATCTCTAAATTTAAGGCTGACTTGGAAAACGCAACCTTGATGGCCCAAATAGAGGCCGATATGGCCTTGGGCGCCAAAGTGGGCGTCTCGGGAACGCCTGCCTCCTTTATTAACGGACGCTTCGTCTCTGGCGCCAGGCCCAAGGAGGACTTGGAGGCCCTCGTCGAAGAGGAAATGCTCAAAGCCCAACAACTCGTCAGCAAAGGTACCCCAGCAGACAAAGTCTATGAGAAAATTTTAGAGTCCGCCCTGGAAGAGGTCGCCAAACCCAAACCCGTTGTTAAAGACAACATCCCTACCCCGGAAAACGCCCCCACCAAAGGCCCCAAAAATGCCCCCGTCACCATCAACATCTGGTCGGACTTCGAATGCCCCTTCTGCTCCAAAGTTAACCCCACCCTCCATGCCCTTGAGAAAAAATATGCGGCCCAAGTGAAATTCGTCTTCAGACACCTCCCCTTGGAGTTCCATAAAAATGCTCCCAAAGCAGCCGAAGCCTCCATGGCCGCCCATGCTCAAGGTAAATTCTGGGAAATGCATGACCTCCTCTTCGCCAACCAAAAAGCCTTGGATGAGGCTTCCCTCCTCTCCTATGCCCAAAAATTAAAACTGAATGTGAAAAAATTCCAAGAGGCTTTGACGAAAAATACCTATGCCGAATATGTTAAAAATGACGTGGAAACCGCTGGAAAATTCTCCATCAGAGGTACGCCCACCTTCATTATTAATGGCCAGGAAATTTCAGGCGCCCAACCCCAAGCAGCCTTCGAAAAAATCATCGACGCCGCTTTGAGTAAACCCGACGCCGCTCAACCCACTCAAAAATAGAAAACCAACCCAACAACTCTCAAAAGGCAGCCCCCCATAAAGGGCTGCCTTCATTTTTCCCCCACGCCCCCTCTGTGCCCCTCTTTTCGAAAAACAGCTCGCTTCCTCCCCCGGCTTTCTTGCATCAACAACTCCAACGCCTCCAACTGTACCTGCAAATTCGCCAGCTGCTCCGGCTCGCTCTCCGCCAAGTCAAATAAATGGAGAATACGGTTGACGCAACGCTCAATATGCTCCGCACGCTCCACGCTTATGCGGCGAAGCAATAAGTCCGCCCCAGCCTCCATGAGTACCCGCGCCACCGCATCCCGCGTCCTCAACGCCTCCACCCCCCCCTCCCCTCCTCCCCTCACTAACCGCAAACCATGTGCGGCGTGCCTTGAAAACTCAGGCTTCATTTGTTCCATAAACCCAAACCTATAGCGCCTGTGGACAACAAAGAAAGAAAAACACCCCCAAACACTGCCCCACTACCCGCCCCGCCCCCTCCCCCACCACCACCCCATGCGGACTTGGCCCCTCCCCTAATTGCCCCACTACCTCGCCCACTACCCGCCCCTGGCTGCTCCGAAACCAACCAAAACCCTTATGGCCCTATATGGCCAAAACTTCATTGCTGCAAATATACGCTCCCGCCTGTCAACAAAAAACGGAAGACTCTGTGGTTGCCCTGTTAGCTGAACATAACACTTATAACCTGCGCCCATTTCATACATACAGTCATGTGGTTTAGCATGGGGGAAACAACCACTCATAGGGGCCGTGCAATGAATCCTCTCTCTTCCAAATACCCAGGCTGGCGCCTTTGTATGACGGCCGGTTGGCTCTATATTTTAACAGGCTGTAATGGGGGCATCAGCAAAACTGCCGAAACCCCCTCCACAGAGCTTACCTCTTTCTGCAAAACCCAACGGCAACACTTCCACCAAAAAGCTTGGGGGCCCTTGCTCGTCAAAACCTGCCAAGGCTGCCACAATACCTCAGGGCTTGCATCCTTGGACGCACACTCGCGTTTCGTCCTCCTGCCCGAAGCCTATCCCAATGCCGCACAGGCCAACCTCTCCCTCATCTCCTCCCTGGCCAAAGAGCAAGTGAGTGGCTCCTCCTATTTGCTCTCCAAAGTCTCAGGGAAAATTCCACACGGCGGAGGCAATATTTATCCCGAAGGCAGCGAGGGCTATGTCCAACTCCAAAACTTCATCGCCCAACTGGACGCCCCCCTTCTCCCATCCTCGGGTGGCCCTCCCCCCTCCTGCGAAAATGTCTCCCCTACCATGGACGAGCGACTTAATGCCGCGCGTACTTTGGACGCACAGGCAACCTTCCGCAAAGCCGCTATCAATATTTCAGGACGCCTTCCTACGCCGGAAGAGAATATGCGCCTGGCTCAATTCCCTGAAAGGTTGGGCGAGTCCATGGACGCCTTGCTCGAAGAAAAAGCCTTCTATGTGCGACTCAAAGAGGTTTTTAATGACGCCTTCATCCTCTCCAGAGAAGGACAGGAGTGGTTCGACATTCGACATTTTCAATATAGAGATATTTATGAAAGAAATGAGGACGGAGAAAATGTCTATAGAGAAACCGTCGCCGTGGACTATCCCAATTTCGACACCCTCAACCAAAATAAACAAACTCGAGAAACCCACATCTCCCTGTGGGAAGAGCCTCTGGCCCTCATCGCCTATATCGCCCAAAACAACCGCCCCTTCACCGAAATCCTCACCGCCAACTATACCGTCATTAACCCCTATACGGCCTTCCTCTATGGCCTCCAGGCCTCCCCCCCTCCCCTCCAGGCCCCCATCGACGAATGGACACCCGCTACTGAATTGCGACAACGCCGAGGTACTTCAACAGAAGCGCTCGTCCCAAGGGCTGGTGTCCTCACTTCGGCTGCCTTCTTGACTCGCTGGACTTCAACCTATAGCAACCGCTCCCGCGGACGCGCTGAATTCGTCTCCAAAAACTTCCTCGCCAACAGCATCCTCTCCTTCGCCCTCCGCCCCGTCGATAGTACCCAACTGGACTCCACCCAAAGGCCTACCGTCAATAACCCCGCTTGCAGCGTCTGCCACTATTATATGGACCCGCTCGCCGCGGCCTTCTCGGGCTTCACCCTCGGATGGCAACATGCCAGCTATAAACCCCACGAAGGCCCTTGGAATGAAGTGGGAGCCCTGGCCGGGTTCCAAGGCGAAGCATTTGAATTCCCTGTGAAAGATACCACAAAAGCCATGCCGTGGATAGCTCAACGCATCGCCGCGGACCCCCGCTTCCCCTATGCCATGGTTTTGCGCGTCTTCGAGGGCATCACGGGTAGAAAACCCCTGGAGTACCCCAGGGACACCCTCAACCCCAACTATGCCCTCCTCCTCTCCGCCTGGGAAAGCCAAAACGCCTTCCTCCATAACGTCGCCTCCCGCATGGCCCAACAAGGTATGAATATTAAGGTGGCCTTCAAGGAAATTCTGCTAAGCCCCTATTTCCGCGCTGCCCAGGACTCCAACCTCCCAGCAGAATTGGCCATCGGCCTCGGCGAAGGACGCCTGCTCACCCCTGAAATGCTCGCACGCAAAATACGCGCAACACTCGGCGCCCACTGGGGAGGCTTCCGCAACGAAATACCTCGTGACTATGAGTTGCTGGCTTCAAACAGCTATAACATCCTCTATGGAGGCCTCCACCCAAGCCAAAACCCCCAACGCCTCACTCAAATAAACACGGTCATGCTTGCCATCGCGAGAACCATGGCCCAGGAAATGGGCTGCCGCATCCCCGCCTGGGAATTCAGCAAACCGCCTCATGAGCGCACCGTGCTAACAAAAGTGCAACAGGACACCGTCCCCCTTCGCCAAAACTCCCCCGCCGGCCCCTTTGAAGTCGATACCGAAGGAGAACGCGCCATCCGCGAAAACCTCGCCTACCTCCACGAGCGCCTCCTCGGAGAAACCGTCCCCCCCAACTCCCCAGAAGTTAATTTGAGCTATGGGCTCTTCGTGGATACCTGGAAAGAACGACAAGAAGCCAGCCCTCCCCATACCAACATTGACAACTGGTCTTGCTCCGGTAGGTGGGACTTGAGCAAGCCAAATGAGAACAATACCGGGTTTGCTACATTGCCAACTGAACAACAAATTGTGAGAGACGCTTCCTTCACCCTCTATGCCTGGGAAACAGTGCTCACCTATATGTTGATGGATTTTCGCTTTATTCACGAATGAGGAGACACACCATGGACAGACGAACTTTTCTGAAAGCAGCCGGCAGCCTTGCTGTCCTCCTCCCCTGGACGGGCCAAAAAGCCTTCGCCCAAAGCCCCTCCTATAAAGGCCCCTTCCTCCTCTGCGTTCACGCCGCCGGCGGTTGGGACCCCACCATGTTTTTCGACCCCAAACTCCCCTATGAGAACAACACCATCAACAGAACCTATGACAGACTGGAAAGTTTGGGCCCCTTCTCCTATGCCCCCATCGACTTCTTGCAAAACCCTTCAAACAATACCTCTGTCTGGCTTCACAGCCCGGCAGCCTTCCTCAGAAAATATGGGGAGAGCCTGCTCCTCCTCAACGGCGTGGACACTGAAACCAATGCCCACCCCATAGGTGAACAAATCGTCTGGAGCGGCCACGTCGCTTCAGAATATCCCTCCATCGGCGCTCTGCTGGCAATAAAAGCCAGCCAAAGCCTGGACTTGCCCTGCGCCTATCTCGTTAACAGCGGCAGCTATACGAAAACGCTGGGCCTTGTGCCCCTCAGTCAAATGGATGCCTCCACCATCAGCAACATCGCCTATGAAGGGTATTTTCGAGGCTCCACCCCGGCGAATACACCTGGCCCCAACCTCCTCTCTCCACAAACCAGCCAGCGTATCCGACAAGCCAACGCACAACGCGTCCAGTACCTCAACCAACAACTGAGCTTGCCTGAAAGCAAAGAGGCTCTCTCTCGCTATAACAAAGCCGTGCTGGCCCAAAGCGGCTTGGCGTCTTTCGCCGACAGCTTGCCTGCACAACGCATCACCGTCACAGACTCCGTTTGGCGGCCAGGTGCAAACAATACCGGCAATATTAATGCTGCACTCCAACTGGCGCAAATGGCCCTCTATGGCTTTCTCACTGGCACCACAACGTCGGCTTCCATTTCATATGGAGCTTTTGATACGCACGACAACAACGACCAAAACCAACGCATCTATTTGGGCCACCTCTTCGTGCTCATTGACTATATCCTCACTGAGGCCAAAACGTTGGGGGTTTCCGACAGCCTCTATGTCATCGTCGGAAGCGATTTTGGCCGCACAAACCGCTATAGCGGCTCCGGCAAAGACCATTGGAATGTCACCAGCCTCATGGCCTTTGGCCCCAACATTCGAGGAAACCGCGTCGTCGGCGCCACCGACGACGACCAACACCCCGCCTATGTTAACCCCCAAAACCCCTCACAGCGTTTGCCCAAAAACTCAGGCGGCATTGTTTTGAAACCTTGGCATGTGCACCGCGAATTGCGACGCGTGCTGGGCCTTGGCCAATTCGACACCCACTATGGGTTGCTCGACAAGTCCATCCCCCTCTTCGGCTGACTCGACACCCCCACCGCTTTCTCCCACTGCGTGCGCTTGTGCCCAAAAACAGCAAAAAATACCCACAAAAAAACAACCCTCGCAAATGGGGGCACTATGGAGCCACAACAGCGCAGAAGGCAAGGGGGGCGCCCTCCACGCGGCAACACCCATAGGCCCCCTCATGCCTCGTCATTCGAAATAGAGAATTTGTGTCGTTTTTTCCCCCGTCTGGTCGTTTTCCGTCTGGTCGTTTTCCGCCGACATTTTGAGGAGCGTCCCAATCGCCAGCTGGGCGTTTTCACCTGCTATGAGCGCCAACGGGTTTTTATAAACTTTGGCTGCTAAAGTGGACTTGCAATAAGCAGCAACCGTCTCCAAATGCCGCTCCATATAGGCGAGCCTTTGTCGGGCCGTTGCCAGTTGAAATGCTTTCTGCTCATGCTCGTTCCGCTTGTCGGCAATGCAAGCCTTGGACATGGCTTCAAGAGCCTGTTGCGCGCTCTCCCGCGCTGCGCCCAACGCCTCCAGCAATTCTTTGTTCAACTCTTTGAGTTTTTGTATTTCATCCATACGGCCTCCCGGGTGTTTCAAATAAAAACCACTTTGCAGTACGGGGGAACTCGTCTGAGCTGTTTTTGGTTGGCGGCCGGCAAAACCCGGAGCCAAACAAAGTGACGGCCCAAACGAGTTAGAACTCCGGTAGAAATTAGTAAAACCGGCGAGCCTTACGACTCCCCGCCTGGACCGCCGGAAATGGGAGGCCCTAAAAGAGAGGAGTCGCAGGGTCTCGCCCCCGCACTCCCGCCCTTACTAATTTCTTACACCCGGGGTTCTAAGCCCGCACTGCATTTTTTTATGCAGCGTTTTTAATTGGGCCTTTTGTTTGCGAAAATGTCAACATTTATTTTCGTTTTTTTGAGGAATGGAGACGTCTTTCATTGTGGGCAGTATTCTTTACATAATGTCAACCCGTGGATTGACATAAGGTAATGCAAACTAGACATTCCAACGGCATTATAGAGCCGCCTGCTGAAAGCAGGCGGTTGGCTTCAAAAACTGCTGCTGACACGCTCCGAGTTTTGCTATGGCGTTCCGCGACCCTCGCTGATGGAGACAAGTGAGGAAAGCCCCAAGAGGGTTGCGAGTGAAGGGTGTTTTTCGAGGCTGTTTCGGATGGCCCCAGGGGGGTTGCAAGTGAGGCGTGTTTTTCGAGGTGGCTTCAAACGGCACTGCTGACACGCTCCGAGTTTTCACAGTGCCCCGCGACCCTCGCTGATGGGTGCGGAGGAGGAAAGCCCCAAGAGGGGCGCAAGTGAGGCCAAGGCCCCGCAGGGCCACCGGAGGGAGCCGTTTTTGAGGAACTTTTTGGGCGAGCAAAAAGTTCCCCGCCGGAGGCAAAATGCCCGAA
>Ga0209755_10009472_pt1 | contig 10294 bp, 7 predicted proteins | sample TergutCo191P1_FD_187301 | JGI IMG/M metagenome (GOLD analysis project Ga0209755, IMG submission 187301) | Cornitermes sp. P1 segment gut microbial communities from Petit-Saut dam, French Guiana - Co191P1 (SPAdes) (version 2) | ecosystem: Host-associated > Arthropoda: Insects > Digestive system >...
TATTTATATTTTTTTTATAATACGCAAAAGCTCTAATAACATCTTCATGTTTTTTATTAGGAGCAATCCTTCCAACAAAAATAATATTAGTATATCCATCTTTATATTTATTAATAATATCTTTATCTGGTTGTTGTTTATAATCATCAAAATCTAATAATATTGGTATAACAGATATATTATCAGGATCATATCCTAATCTTATTAAGTCTTGTTTATTATATTCACTATCTGCGATACACCAATTAAAAACATTTTTTAAACTATGAATATCTATAATAGAATCGTATTGATGCTTGCACAATTCAGGAAAATAAATTGTAAAAAAATATGGTGGTGTTGTATTATGATATATTGCTATTTTTTTACAATTTATTTTTTTTAATTTATCATTAATTATTGTCTTTTCACACATATGATAAATGATAATATCATTACTATCTAATTCCGGTAATTTATTATATTCAAATACTCTTTCTTGTAAATTTTCTGCAATATTATTTGCATACATTTTTGCTTCTATACCTGCTTTTTTAAAATATTTATCTAATAGTAACATATGATTCCCAATTCCATCACCTGTTACAAGCGTTGTTGTAATTTGGAATATTCTCACAATTATATTCTCCTATTTTTTATTTAATTATAACACTATATAACTTTTTAAATATTTCTTCTGTATCAAAATCTTTAAGCCGTTCTCTTTGTTTATTTATTATTTCCTGCTTTATATTTTTATTTGTAATAATAGTATTTATAATTTGTGATACCAATACAGGATCTTTTTCGTCTATAAGAACACCGCTGCCATTTAGTGTATATGGAATAGCAGTATTATCATAGGCAACAATAGGGACATCAAACATCATTGCTTCTACAAGCGGAATACAAAAACCTTCATGTTCACTCATACATAAAAATATATCAGCTATGCTATAAAAAGCTAAAATTTCAGGAAAAGATATTTTTTCTGTAAAAATAACATCATTTAATTCTAACGCTTCAATATATGTTTTCAAATCATTTATATATGCATCTCCCATCGGCGAACCTACTAAAATTAAACGAGATTTATTATTTATATTTTTTTTATAATACGCAAAAGCTCTAATAACATCTTCATGTTTTTTATTAGGAGCAATCCTTCCAACAAAAATAATATTAGTATATCCATCTTTATATTTATTAATAATATCTTTATCCGGTTGTTGTTTATAATCATCAAAATCTAATAATATTGGTATAACAGATATATTATCAGGAGCATATCCCATTTTTATTAAGTCTTGTTTATTATATTCACTATCCGCTATACACCAATTAAAGATATTTTTCATACTTTGAATATCTATAATAGAATCACATTGATGTTTATAAATTTCCGAATAATATTTTACAAAATAATCCGGCGGTGTTGTATTATGATATATTGCTATTTTTTTACAATTTATTTTTTTTAATTTATCATTAATTATTGTCTTTTCACACATATGATAAATGATTACGTCATCTTTTTTTAATTTTGGCAAACATTTAAATTTTTTAATATTTTTTTCTTTTAATTTCTTAGAAATGTTTATTGCATAAATGTCAGATTTTACACCAATACTATTTAATTTCTTTTTAATTAATAATACATTATTACTTATTCCATCTCCTGAGTCTATTGATGATGAAACTTGAACTATTCTCATTTTGAATTAATATTTATTCTTTCCTGTAATTCTTTAATTTCTTTATCTTTTTTTACAAGTTCATTTTGATAAACATCTAATATTTTAATTATATTTTTATTTAAATCACTTTGTTCCTGAACAATTGGTTCTACTAGAAATTTTAATAATTTTCTTATTAATCTTTTTAGAAATACGTTAATATGTTTTAATAGTTTTTTATGATTTACAAGATCTCTATAATAAGGAATTGTTGTACGAGTTTTTAAGAGTTCAATTTCATATTTTATTTTCTGTATACTAAATGCTTCATCTTCAATAAATAAAACATCATTAATAATGACCATTTGTTCCATATGCGGAATATCATTTTTTAATTTTTCTTTTTCTATTATTTTACGAACTTCTTCTACAATATTAATATTGTTGTATACATTATTCATTTAATGCTCTCCTATTATTATATTATTAATATTTTCTTTATTATATAAAAAATAAAATATTATATATAATAATTAAATCATTTATTACTAATAATAACTAAATTATTATCATTATCCAATGAAACTTTATCTAATAATTCATACTTTACATTAATTTTATCTTTAAGTTCACAATTATTAAAGTATTCCTTTAATACAGGAATATCCTTGACTGTATGCATATCTTCTATAATATAAAAACCGTCTTTTTTTAAATATCTTATAGTATTTTCAAACAAACATATAGCTGCTTCCGCTGTATGCAAACCATTGTCAATTATGATATCAAAGGAATCGGTATACTTTGATACAAAATATTCAAAAAATCTTTTTATCACTAAAGGCGACATCTGGTCTAGAAAACCAGTATATATTCTTTCTTCGTTATATTCAGTTTCTTTTAATGCTTCGTAATTAATATCTCCGCCAATAATAACAGCATTAGTAAAATAATCCCTCCATACTTTTAAAGAAGCTCCCGGGTTAGGATAAAAACTTAAATTATTTTTTACAGATGGATTAATTCTACCTATACCAGATTCTAAAACAGCTTTTACATTATCTTTTATTGGATAAAATAATTCCTGGTATAAATCTGTATATGTATGTACATTTCTGAATAATGAACCCTTATCTGAACCATATAAATCACATAAAACAGAAATTTCATTTTTTTTGGTTTTATTTGAAATACTTAGTAAAGTATTTACTTTATATATATCTTCAGTTTGTAAATTATTATTTTCCTGTGTTAGATTTTTTATCTCCTGCGCTAAATCTTTATTCATCTTCGTAAGTTGATTTATCTCTTTTATATAATTATTATTTTCCTGTATTAATTTAGAATTTTCGATTGTTATATGATTTATATTTAACGCTAATTTATTATTTTCAATTACTAGATGATTCATCCCCAGTAATAATTTATTATTTTCATTTACAATATTATTTATTTGTTGTATATAGTTATTATTTTGTAGATTAATATCAATATTTTCGTTTAACTTATTTTTTATTTCCCAGAATTTATTATTTAATTGTTTAATAATTGGGAGATTCTTAATAATTTTTCTTAAAATACTCATAGATTAATTTTCCAAATTTAATTCTTCATCTTTAAAGGAAGATTTTTTAAAATATTCAAACCATTCATTAAAATAAAACGCTTTTTTATCTTTCCACGGTTTATTAGCAGCAAAATGTAAAATAACAGCGTCGTTATAAAGTTCATCATAAGAGTTATATAAGGTATTATAATGCATATTGAATTCTTTAATTTCATTATCAAAATATAATTTATAAATATTTACTAAAGCATTATATTTCACATGGCAAAAAAGCACTTTTTCTCTTGCAGCCAGATTAAATATATCTTGATCCATAAATAAATTTAAATCTGTATTTTCTTTCTTTAATCTAAATGCAAGTTCTTCAAAATTATTCTCTATCATTAGTTTTGAATTAATTAATAATACACCTGAATTAAAATAATCATTTAAATATAACCTCTTATATGAAAAACACCATTTATTATTTGTTGGAAAATCAGATACAGCGCTTAAATAAAAATTTTTAATATCGATTTTAAAAAAATCTGTTAAATCATCCTTAATAAATATATCTCCATCCAAATATATTATTTTTTCATATTGAGAAAAAAAACTCGGTATTTTATATTTTAATAATCCGCAAGGCGGAACAGGATGTTTATTATTTTTATATTTTTCTAAGAAACCGGTATCAACTTCAATTAATTCTATAGAAGCATTTTCTTTTGCGCTTGCTAAGAGTTTTTCTTTATTTTCTGCAGTAACCTCATTAGTAACTATTATATGTATTTTATATTTTGTTTCCGGTTTTTTATTAATTATTAAAGACGTTATAGCAACACCTGTAGGAAGAGCGTAATTATTATCGGTTATAAATACTATTGGTATTTGCATATTGTTTTATTGTTTAACCTCCCAATATCCGCTTTTTTCCGATCCTTTTCTTTTGAGTATATTAATATTTTTTAATGATTCAATATCACGTAATATAGTTCTTCTGGAAACTCCGGTTATTTCCGCAATTTCTGTAACCGGAACTTTATTATTTTTTAATATTATTTCTATTATTTTTCTTTCTCTATCGGTGACATTAATGGATTATAGCATTTAAAGAAGCTTCCCGTAGCGCTGCGGCATCTACAAGATTTGTTTCAATTCGATTAGGATATTTAAATTCTATTGCGGTATTATTATATATCTTTAATTTATCTAAAATTGAATATGCTGCCTTAATTAAACATCTGCGGCCAAATTCATCTTTTTCTATAGGGGATGGATCATTACCTATAAATTTCGCAATTTTAATTGATGTACCATTATCGTCCGCCATTAAATAGGCAAGATAATTAAATTTTCCATCTGGCGTGTAAAAATCCAAATTTACAAGAAAATATGGTTTGTCAATACCGCTTGCAATAGTAACTATAAAATATTTTTTATTTTTGTCTTCTTTTACAGCGATTGTAAAAAGTCCAATTACTGAAGGCGAAATATTTTCTTTTACTCTATTGGTAAATGTTCGTATACTTTCATCCAAATTCGGTAAATCATATATTGTTCCATCATCATTTACGCCTACATGTATTTCACCGCCGCCTGTATTTAAAAACGCAATTACACTATTTTCAAGTTTTTCTGGCAGTTCTCTTTTATATTCTCTGTATTCTGTTTCGAATCTTTTATTTTTATTCATTTTCGTTTATCTTTTTATTAAATTACCTAGACACATTTTCTATCTATATCTTGTATACTGTCTTATACGTTCGGTATTGCCGCGATCACCCGACAAACATGGAATGTGTCCTGAAACAGGTAAACGGCATTCTCGCCGCGGTATCGGTGCCTGTTATTGTTAAAGATACATTATAAATTCCGTCATCCGATCCTGTTTTGACATTACACATATACCGATTATCGGGCGTTTTTGCCAATGGCTGTATTTCATATCGTCGTTCAAAAATATCACGGTTTTCCTGCCGCAATATTTGTTCCCGTAATTCGGAAATTTGTGACAGGCTGTTAGTTTCAGCGGCATTACCAAACAAACGATCTCCATACCGGCTCATTATTTCCTTCATGGAAAATAAAGGTTGACTGACGCGGGCAGTGACAGCTATATTTTCGAATTGAATATTGCTTGACGCGACAAGCGATAATTCAACCGGAAATGTATCATTTACTCCGGCAAATGCCGGAGCGAGAACATTTGTTTTGATACCAGTGCCAAAAGCAATCGCGCCCGATGTACCATAAATTGGCGCGTCTATGCTGTATTGCGATAATATTTTCCACCTTCCGGGTTTTACATTACATAAACGGAAGATACAGAATCCATCTTCGGCTACAATTGGTTTTATATCTGTTTTTTTGCCATTAGGGTCAATGAGCACAATATTAATTTTCGCCGATGCCGGGTAACCGGATGTGTACCGGTATTTTTTATCCGACCATACAGCATTGATAATGGTGTCATTGCCCTCTCCCAGTACATTGAACTCTTTTATGACGTAATCGCTCCCCTTGTTATAAAGGCTTAAATCATTCATCGTCAGGACAGACTGGGTAGAATCCGATATGATTTGGTTAAAAATAGTCATCATATCATTGGCTGTGGGGCTATTGTAAAATCTGCTCTTGGCGTTTTTGTCCAGCATCTTCTCAAAATATTCTCTGCGCACCCAATATCCCAATCCGGCTATGTAAATCGGCGGTTCATTGCGCAAAACCGCCTCCGGCTTAGGTTCGCCGGTATTATGATCTCCATCGCTGAGCAATACAAAAGCTTTCAAATCGGCAGTGGATTTGTCAATCATCTGATTGGCGAGTTGTATGGCGCCGCTGATGTTTGTTCTTTCTCCATAGGCAGAAAGAGTTTCAATGGCATTTTCGGCTTCGCCGATTTCAGCTCTGCCTTCGGTCACAACAACCGGCGAGGAATCGGCAGGATACAGCCATGCCGCGGCGGTTTCAAATTTATTCAAACCAAACTGATCCCCTGTCCGTGAACACCTAAGAAAGGCCTTTGCGTCGATTTTTACCATAGCAATAGCGCTATTCATGCTTAAAGAATCATCCAACATCATTACAAAGCCCAGCGGTTTTGGGTAATGTTTTTTTATAGCTTCGTCAACAGAATCCTCATTGTATTTACACAGAATTAACAGCCTGCGCAGCTCAGCCTTGTCAATCAAAGGCGCATTGTATTCGTTTACTATAATTCTGCACATCTCGTCTGCCGGAGTGTCCTCAAAGAAGTACTTTACCGTAAGAACGGACTGCTCTCTGTCATAACCGGCTATATGTAAATTACGCAGCATTTCCGCCGGTGTTATATTCGGATTTTGCTCAATCAACTGTCGGCAATATTCGTTAATTGGAAGCATATTGCAATTCTCCTATCCTTTAATTTCTAACAGAACAGGCATCTCATAATTATGACCGTCTAAAATTGTGATTAGAGCCAAATCATATTCTCCCGCAGACGGCAGAGCCGCGATTTGCAGGTAAAAAGCAGATAACTTATTTAAAAATTCTCCTGTTTGCGATACTTCACGCGAAAGACGCGGCGATAGACGCCATGTCAGCTTCGTTAAGCGGTTATGAGCCGCGCCTGTAATCGCTATAGCATGATTAACCGGATACTGGAATTTACCGTTTTGCGGAGGATAGGGGTTTAGGAAGGGGTAATCATAAGTTTTACCGGCTTCCGATGTTCTTAAAAACGGAAACTTTTCCGTATCATTGAACTGCCAAATATTAAAATCCCAACCAAGCTGCTCGTAGATAATTTTATTAAAAAATTCTGCCGCGGCTTTTTTCGTTTCGCCCCCATCGTTGAATGAGATTCCTTCATCGCAGGTTATACCGTTATACGCAATGCAATTTGACGCGCCGTTCCATGCGGCGCGGGCGACTTTGCTTCCCGATAAATGAGAACAAACAGACACGCATTTACTGACTCTGTCGGACGCGCCTGCTATTCCGCCGGCAATGCCGGATACTAGCGCATTGGCTGAAGAACCGGTAAGACAACATGCGCTGTAACAATGCTTAACCAGAGCGGTTCCCTTCATTACAGCGGCAATACCCGCGGCATGAGCCTGCGCGGAAATAACCGCCGACACACGGCAATTTTCAACACTGCCATTGTTAAGCGCCGCTGTAACGCCAGCCGCAACGCCTCCCGCGCCGCCGGCGGTAAAAGCGCCTTCAACAGCGGAGGAAAGAATATTCGTATTCTCCGCTTCGCTCAAAAGCCCGGCAGCTAATGATGAACCTTGCGCAATAATATTAGCGCTGATATTTTTTACAGTTCCGCCCTTAATGGAGAGTACAGCGCCGGCAATTTTATCCGCCTTCACCTTACCTATGATGGACACATTATTGACGGAATTACTTGTTCCGTTCAGTTTAACGGCGACACCAGCGTACGAACCGCAATTATCAACATTAAGGTCAACCTTGCAATTTTCAACGGTTACATCTTCACCTTCGTAAAACAAACCGCCTATCTCAGCCGCTCCATTGAAATCACCATATATACTACAGTTGATTACATGTCCGCCTTTGGAGATTTTCCGTACCAGACCGCCTATAGGTCCTGCAGCGGCAAACTGTGAATTTTTAACGGATTGAGGAGGCGGATGGACTGTTCTTTGGCGTATTAAACTTAAATTCCTAACATCATGCGCTTCATCGAACATTGATGTATTATTATTTTCAAACTCAATAGTGTGGCCTTCTCCATCAAATTGTAAGTTTGTTCTGCCTGCTCCGAATGTGGCTCCGCCGCCAACGCCTGCTCCGGCAGGAACACAAAGATCCTTCATCAGATAAATAATTTCCCCAACCGCTGCCGCCGCTATCAGCCCGACAACAGTATAAGCTTCCCAATTATCACCGTTCTTCTTCGCCGGGTTCGCAAGCACAATGCTCTTGCTGCCGCTAGATAAGAGCAGGTCGTTTTTGGACTTTATCGTTATGTTAATTTTTGTATTGGCGTAAGCGGCAGTCCAGGCGGTATGCGGATCGTATAATGAAAACGCGTTTATTTCCCAGCTTCCGTTATCTTTGACCTTGGTGTTTGCCTTCCAACCGTTTGCCTCCGCGTTTACAATCGCGCCGGGTACGGCAAAATGTCCGCTTAGGTTTGTGGTGATTTCATACTGAGGGACAGCAGTGGCATTAAAAGCATAAGCGGCGGACAAGGTTCCAAAACCGGCTTTAAACAATTTTCTCATGCAATTATTTTTGGGACCAATCGTGGCGCATAAATACGTTTCCGCCGAAGCGCCGCTTACATTGACAAAACCTTGCTTCTCTTTTCCGCTTGCTGGATCGTCAACTATATAAGGGAGTACCGCAGACTTCTTAAGACTATATGTTTCCAATTCAAATGGCTCTATACGCCATTCCAAATCAAAACTTCCCGCGGACGCAGGCGGCGCGTCAATACGGCCGTCATTAACCGCGGGCATATTCAAAGCGGTATATGCCGTTTTTAGGTTAATAGCGCCTGACGATTCATTTTCAACAATGGCTCTCAGACAAACATAACCGTAATCCATGTTAGGTTCGGGACCGGTCAGATTATAAACATCTTCCCATTGAGTTCCGTCTTCAACAAATGAATACCCGGGGTCAATATCCCAGTGAATGTAAATATTTTTTTCATCGTTCACCTCCAGCGGAACATAAGCAGGCTGAGTCTGAGAAAGAGTCTCGTAGCGTATAACGATCTCAAAGTTTCCGGCATTCAATGCTTTCGGAGCGGGTAAATCTACAGTATAGTACCCAGGTGACGGACAGGTATATCCTGATATAAGAACAGTAGAAATACCGCCCTGCTCCAGCGTTAAATCTACATAACAGGCGGTGCATGAGTAAAATCCGATGCCGGCAAGTTTGTCTCCTTGAACAGCAGTATATACATTTTTTGCGCGAATACTCCTAGTGCCGTCCGTATATGGTTTTTGCAAGTCGTTGTAGCCGTACATTTCATGTTGATATATCCGATATGGATGCTCAAAAAAATCAGCTTCCGCGCGGGCAACACAGTAAGCGTCTATTCCAGATTCACTTGATTCATAAGAAATCCAGAAATATTTGCCGCCAGGTATATTTCCCCAATTGTTTTGTACTAAAAAAGCGCCGGCTTTATTTGGCCGTTGTGTAGTACCAAATTTAGAAACAGGGTAGTTATCATCCCAGCCAATAAAATTAATACCGTGATTTACATTGTTTCCGGTGGTGTAATTATGATAAGCGTATTCTCCTCCGCCTAGATCATGGAGATATTTATCATCCCAAAACATTGCACACGCTACGCTGCCATATTCCTGAATATGGTATTTAATCTGCAGCAAAAACATTGGATCTCCAGGAGAAATTGATGAAGGCAAATACCGGAATTCCTTTGCGTAATATTTCACAGGCTTCATTGCTGTTATGTCCCATTTGCGCTGCGGCAATATTTGCCCTATCATATCATCTTTATGGTACGGGTCAATGCAGTTGGCAGCCGGACTTCCGCAAGTCAGGTAATTTACTGCCATATACCGATTCCCGCCGTACGCAGGAGATCCGCCGGGGTTCACACCTGGTTTACGCCCTCTGGGATTAACATATGCAGGTACCAGATTTGAAATATCAAAAGCGGTATACGCTCCGTGCATTTCTGACAGAATATTGAGCGGATCGGATGGATTGACCTTTTGTTTATATAATAAATAGGATTCCATTGAAGCAAGAGCTGAAAACAGCCAGCAAATGCCAATCCCTTTCGGCGTTTTGCCCTTATCCTTTACCGGACTGACTCCGCCAATACTGCGCAGATCAAAGCTATCTGGAATACCGGCAACTTGTTCTTTGCTTAGAGGTTTGAAAAATACAGCGTCCGGCCGCCGCGACTGAAGATCTGTCCAGCTTTCCGCGTCTATATAATCATCAGTATCATATAAACCCATATTCAACCTCCTTAATTTTACAACTCAGATTATTTATAACCGCTTCATTTTTTTATTATTTTATCTTAGTAATAATTAACCCTTATATATACAATTACCCAATAATAACTAATTAATGGGGTGGG
>Ga0209755_10009473_pt1 | contig 10294 bp, 10 predicted proteins | sample TergutCo191P1_FD_187301 | JGI IMG/M metagenome (GOLD analysis project Ga0209755, IMG submission 187301) | Cornitermes sp. P1 segment gut microbial communities from Petit-Saut dam, French Guiana - Co191P1 (SPAdes) (version 2) | ecosystem: Host-associated > Arthropoda: Insects > Digestive system...
ATATCCAACCAATAACATCTTCATTAAACACACAGGGTCTATTGATGGACGGCCGATTATTGAATAATACTCTTTAGCGTCTTCATAAATAAAGTCAAAATCTATCTTCTCTTTGATTTTTCTTAACAAATGATCTTTTGGTATTAACTCTTCCATGTCGATCATAACCATGCACAATTGTTTATTCTTTCGTCCCATCATTGGATTCCCCTCCGAGACCTATTATAGCATTCCTGTTATGATTTTTGTTGCTTTGTCAACAAGTCCATTTAGTTATGGGCTCTACACAAATTTTCTGACAGGCTCTAGGACTTAATTACCTCGATATCTCTCAGAGTAATCTGTAGAACTCTGTGTTCTTCCACCACTGTCTAAGAATATATCTACTTTAATTCTATTTGGTGAATCTGTACTTTGTATAACAATTCTCATAAATACTGAATTATTTTCAATAATTAAATTTCCTTCAAAATCCACTGAACCACTGGAACTCCTTACACAATTTAATGTTATATTATTTACAGATTGTATTAATTGTGTTGCAGTTATTCTTGTACCACCAGATTGACCCCATCTACCTTGTGCCCATGCAGGTACAGTTACCGCATGTTTATTATTTCCACTTTGAGATATGGAATTTGAATTAATTGTTACATTCATTATAGCAAATGATTCAACATAATAAGAACCTATTTTACTATTATGAGCAGCAATTCCATTTTCTCTTATATTATCACCTGCTTTTATAGTTTTATTTTGGTAAACCATTTTTTCTTGTTCATAACGATTATTTTCATCTAACTTTACAGCTTTAAAGCAATATTGTACTGTAATATCTTGTCCAGATATATTTTCTATTCGTAATGTATCCATTCTACCATTACCATAATAATCAGTAACAGTTCCTTTTTTTTGTTCTATGTAAGCAAATATTTTACCATCGTTATATCCACTTTTTTGTAAATTCTGTGCATATATAAACGCTATACTAAAAAATAAAAAGATGAAAAATATTATTTTCTTATTCATAAATTAATAATTCTCCATAATTTCTTGCGTAATTAATTCTGCAACTTTAATAAGAATGTTATTACCACTCCAAGGAAATCTTTCTTTATCTATAGTAATAGAAACATCTATAAAACCTGTTCTTACATCAATTATTCTTACATTAACAGTAAAAAAGTAACTAGCAACACCAGCAGTTGAAGCTAATCTAACAAATTCACCAGTAAGAATTTTATTTACACCTAAAGTTTGGCCTAATCTCTGAATATCCTTGTAACTCATACTTGATGATGATAACTTCATTTCTTTCATAATTTCATCTAATCTTGCTCTTTCAACAAGAGTAAATTTTTTTGTTTTAAGTATTTCTGTAGTCAGAAACCCTTGTAAATCTTTCATTTCTTGTATTGCACGACTATCATTTGAATATGCCTTAAATGGAAGAATAGCCATTTTTTCTCTTGTTTGAGAAAAAACATTACCACTAACCCAAAACATCATAATAAACAGAAATAATAAAAATATTTTTTTCATAAACCTCACCTTTTTATTTAATTTCATTATCTATATCTTTCCATAATACTTTCTACAATATACTCTGCCAGATAGTTTAACATTTCATCTTCTTTTAGATTTATTACAAAATAACCCATATCAATTTTATCATTTACAGTACAACTTACAGAAATATCAATAGCACCAGTTTGAGCGTCCACCATTCTGACATTTGCAGAAAAAGTGCCTCCCCTAAAAAAACATTCACCGATAATTATTTTTCTAACACCAAGAATTTGTCCAACAGTTTTTATCTGCCTATTACTCATATTTGTTTCTTGAAATCGTTGCTCATTTATAACAGTATTAATTCTGGTTCTTTCAATCATCTTGAATTTATTTACATTATAAAATTCAGTCGTTATTAATCCGCATAATTCTTCTGGATAATATCTTGTAGTATAAGGAGATGTATTAGAGTTATTTTTAAATATCATTACAGCGAGTAATTCTTTTTGTTGTGCGGAAATATTTAATGCAAAAACGCCTAAAAATATACTAACAATAAGAAACCTTTTCATTTACTATTCTCCTTCCTTATAATTCCTCATAAGCATATAGCTATTATATTTATCTTTTAATATATGTGATATACCTCCATTCAACATTTCCATTCGGCATACGAACTTGCGCACTAAATTGCATTTGATTTAGGATATTAGTTCTTATAACTCTAAAACCATCAAATGATAAAATATCACCATTAACACCTGTAAAATTTCGTATATAATCACCACCCAATATTAATTGTGATGATGTTATTATTATTAAATTCCTATTACTTGGAGTATCAGTAGAATCCCATGTTCCTTGTGCCCATGAAGGAACAACTGCCCTTTGTGATGGTTGTACTGGACTCTGTTGTGTATTTGTGTTGCTTTTAGGTGTAGAATTAGAACTCACTTGTACATTCATTATAGCGAATGATTCTACATAATAAGAACCTATTTTACTATTATGTGCAGCACGACCATTCTCTCTTATATAATCACCCGCTTTTATAGTTTTATTTTGGTAAACCATTTTTTCTTGTTCATAACGATTATTTTCATCTAACTTTACTGCTTTAAAACAATATTGAACTGTAATTTCTTGTCCAGATATATTTTCTATTCGTAATGTATCCATTCTACCATTACCATAATAATCAGTAACAGTTCCTTTTTTTTGTTCTATGTAGGCAAACACTTTGCCATCATTATATCCATTTTTTTGTAAATTCTGTGCATTTACACACACTATTCCAACAAGTAATAGAAATCCAAAAAGTATATGTTTTTTCATAAATCCATTCTCCTTTTATCATAATTCATTTTATTCCTCCATAGCCATTCTTATTATTTTAATTCCTCGTAATTTGTAATACGAAGCTCATAAAATTGTGGGAAAATAATACCACTAGTATAACCTACAAATTTTAAATATTTTACATCAGACTTTGCACTGTGATATTCATCTCCAATTTTTACTCCTGGATATGAATACCCCAATCTATCAGCAACCGTTCTATATATTATATCAATAGATAGATATCCTTCAACAGATATAATTAAAGTTGATTGATGTATTGCCTGACCCCTAGTGTCTCTATGACCTGAAGGTATTTTTGATAAATTTGGTTCCATTATTTCCTCATAATACACACGATAATTTTTTTTGGTATTTTGAGCATTTACACATAAAATACAAACAAAAAAGACAAGTCCAAAAATAAAGCATCTTTTCATAAACACTCTCTCCTTTAAAAATATACTACAATCTATCTAGCTCGATGATCAATAGCCAATAAAAGTCCAAGAATAGCCTTTGGATTGGCAGATTGTGCCGAAAAACGCATTTCATTAGCCTCGTATTTGGCTTTTGAGACAGGTATTAAATTTGACCCAACGGCCGCTGAAACTCTAGCCGGAAATGAACCGCTTGCGGATTCAAATCGCTTTCGGATATTGTCTATATCTAATGCTTCCTTGGCAAACAGTACCACTAAATAATCAGTACCTATTCGTTCATCAAGTTGAATCCATGTAAACTCACCGGGGAATGCTACAATATTTTCACTATAATCCAGTATAGGTGAAATATTTTCCTTCTCAGGCGGAAAAATACGGTTAGTGTTATTACTACCTGAATCTCCAGAAAAAGCATATACATAAGCAGGTTTCCCATTACTAAGAATATAACGGAATGAAGCACCTGAAGAGTAACTGCTATTAGTCTGATAATATCCATTATTAAATCGTACAGGCATACCTTCTTTAGAATTATACACCTCAATTTTTACACTTCCTGAATATTCAATCGTTTCATAATTAGCAAGGTTTTCTATTATTTCATATGCTTCATAAGCAAATTGATTAAAAACAGTATAAGGAATCCATACGAAACCGCCGTTTGCCCAGCCTGTACCCCAACTGTTTTGTATTTCAAAAGCACCGCCATACCTATTATCATCATAACCAACAACGCATAGTGCATGTGCATTCCCTTTTATAGAAAGATCTATAAAAGCTGATGTTTCTTTAGGATACCAAACACCATCTCTTCCAACTTCATGGAATGACGGTGGACACTTAATTGCAATAATGACAGGTTTTCCTTCAGAAATACTTTTTTTTACCATTTTGGTTCGTACTGGATCGCCATCTTCAGTTTTTAAATATGATTGATAAAGAGTTACATAATCAGCAATTGGATAACGTTTTTGCTGTGAATACATTGAGACATTTATTTGTCTCATCAGCATATTTACTTCATTATTCAATATTCTAACTGCACCTTCACTTTTCATAAAATCAAGTGCGTAGGAAATAGCAATACCATCTTCACCTGTTGGATCTAAATCTTTATACATTAAATGACGAACACTTCTGAAAATATAATATGGCGAAAAAGCGCTTCGTGTTGTTAAAAACCAATCCCTTCTGTCAATCGTAATAGATTCAGTTATAGTTCTCGCCGCATATGCGCTCGCCCAAGCAGTACAAGTACCGCCATTTTGATTATATGGTTGCGGTCCATAATGCTTTACAGAATAAACGGAAGGAATATCAGAATATGAACGAGAAAGTTGTACAGCTCTTCTCGGTATACTATCATATAAAGTAGGATCAATTACTCCACCAGTTGGGTAAGGTTGTGCGAATATGGATATATTGCACAATAATAAAATTATACTAAGAATTATTTTTATTTTTTTTTCCATATTGAGCTCCTCTTTTTATTGTAACAATTTCTCAATTTCTTATTGTTATATTATCTGATGTACCAGCAGTTTTATTACGTCGAATACTAGTAAAATAAAAATTTCTGTCAATATACCATACTATACCTTCATAACCTCTAGAAACACTATTTGTACTATTTATTGTACCACCAGTTTTGATAAATGTGGAATTACGCCATATATAAACACCACCACCACTGCCATTATTAACTCTATTATTACTAATAACACCACCTTTCATTAAAAATGTACCTCTATAAACATTCACACCTCCTCCACCACCTCCACTTCCTGCTGCATTAGCTATATTACTACTTATTGTCCCGTCATTCATAGTAAATGTCGCTCCAGTATCTACATTTACACCACCTCCATTTTTTGCTGTATTGCTGGTTATTCTCCCACCATTCATAAAAAAAGAACCACTATATACATTCACACCATTAAAATCATTATTACTGATTGTTCCACCGCTCATAGTAAAAATTGCATTTTGAATCCAAACACCAGACCAATTGTTATTACTGATTGTTCCACCGAACATTTCAAATGATCCGCCATTCAAAAGAACACCATAATTACCACAACCTATTAAAACAGAACCATTTTGCATTTCAAATCTTCCGCTATTAGTAGTAACAATGCTTCTACCATTATTATTACCATTCAATGTAATATTGTTTCCTAATATTAATACACAATTATTAGGAATAATAAACATAGAAGAGTTAACCATATTTCTAATTGTACGCATAACAGAATCGCCTTGCAAGGTTATAACTTTTCCTTGCATTCCAGAAAAATTGAAAGTTGATGCAAAGACAATATCTCCTATAAGAGTAACTGTATAATTTCCTGGAGCTGCCACTCTTATAGCTTCTATATCTCTTTCAAATTGCTGTTGTGCAGGTAATGGCGGCGGTGGAGGAGGTAGTACTACGTCATTATCAGGTCGGCTTCCAAGATATGCTATTCCGTGAAATGTATTGTATATTGCGGGTATCTGTGTACTATTACTTGTTTGCTGAACACTCAATGCTACTCGTCTAAATAATTCTTTCACTTCCAATCCTGGCGTTCTTATATGTTGTAATAACTGTCCTGTAAATAATCCGTTTGTACTACCGCTGTTATCGTCTGCTGTTTGTCCCGCTCCTGTTGAATATACAATAATACTTCCAGGATGTTGGTGCTGTACCGGAATTAATCCTCTTGTTCCGCCCCTTAATGCCAACGGTAAATTTCTACACGCATCTAATACTATTACATTCAAAACATTATTTGCGTCTTTCATTTCATCCAATACAAATTGCAGAGACATAGCTCTTTCCCGTAACACATTACGATTTGGAATATTTGCGTTTGATGGTATCAAATAGTTTTGCCCACTCGTTTCCACTCCATGTCCTGCAAAATAAAATACACCGTAGGAATTATTATTTGTACTAAGCCTTCTTTTTAAATTACTTACGGCAGTTTCCATTCTTTCAAGATTGCCGTCAGTAATATATTCAACGCTAAAACCTAGACCTTCAAGAGCGGTTTTCATAGCCTGTGCGTCATTTATGGGATTATCAAGTTTGTCCCATGAAGTATAATTCGCATTCCCAATAACAAGAGCGTATTTCTGTGTAACTATCCCTTCTAGATCGCCGCCTCTTGTATCTTGGGCTGAAATTGCCAAACATACCCCTATTAAAAGTATAGGTATTAGTGCCTTCTTCATTTTGTTACTCCTCTATAGTAAATATTACTGTAACTTTATCCTCAAAATATTCTTTAATTGTCATTATATCACCATTTACATCATGATTGTTAGGATAATAAACTGCGATTCGTACCCTATCCGGTGCTTCACGTGGTATACGGTAGCTATTACGAATATTATTTACTATGTAATAACCGCTTGTCTCATTTCCATTGAACAATCCGCCTTGTTTTAATATGTCATTACGAATAACATCACAGGTTTCAGTCATATTTTCAGGTTTATTATACTCATATTCTTCACTTGGCTCAGTTATAGAAATTGAATAAATTGCCGTTCCTCCTCCAATAATTTCCAAATCACCACCTCTGCTCCTTCCTGGGCTTGTTGCCTTCATAATATTTTCCATTGTTGCGATCTTCCATGGTTCAATATATTCCAGTTCAATGTTCGGAAACTGTTCTATTGAAGCAGCGACAATTATTCTTTCCTCTCCATATGGTTCATATAGCAGATATTGAGCAGTTTCAAATATATCTCGGCTCTCATTTGCTTTTAAGAAATTATTCCTATCACTGTTGTTAGGATAGATTGTCTTCATACGACTGTTAGCGTCAATATGTATTACCTTAAAATAACAATCACGGTCTGCTTTTACAGTCATTCTTAGTTCATCCCTATGCATATAAATTCCATCTTCGGAATTAAAAACCGCCTCAATTTGAATATTGCTTGCATAAGCCGCCATAGAAATAGCAAATAAATTAATTATTGCTAAAACCGTCACGATCCCCATTTTTTGCACCTTTTTCATAGTTGTCTCCTTAATTCATTTAATACTCTTTATAAGAGCTCACAAATATGACAACATATTTTCAATATTTTCAACCTCTATAAAATATTTTTTATAAAATTATTAAAATGACATATTTTAATATTCTGTCAATTTGCTTTTACAAGGTTGAAAACTGCTTCCAGCAATTGTCTTAAATCTTGTATGATAACTGTATGGATAATACCGACAGCAGGTATAGGAACTACAAGGAAAAATACTTTAAGGAAATTCTCTACTTGAGTTATAATATGCTTCATAATTATGAAGATGCCGAAGAAGTTGCAGAAGATGTTTTGTTAAAATTTATAAATCTGCCTGAAAATGCAGATAATTGCAGGGGGTTATTCAGAAAAATGACTAAAAATTTATCTATAAATCGTCGCATTTCTACAGAAAGAGAATATCGCAAACTCTATATAATGGCTACAGAAACAAGCCGCAAAAAACTTACTACGTTTGAGAAAGGTGAATTTAAACATTTTTTAGAGAATATTATTTTCTATGATATATTCAATTCTTATAATCAAAATACAATTATTGATGACATAGAAAAGAAATCACTTATTGAGAGATTAGAAACCCTAATTGAAGAAGAGAAAAAAAACAACATAAAAACTTATGAAATAATATTATTAAGATTCTATAAGATAAATGATTTAACCAGTAAAGAATATACTCTTACAGAAATCAGCGTTATTATGAATATGTCTACCGAAGCTGTAAGAAGAAGATTAGAGCGTTTTTTTGCTAAAGCAAGACAATATTTAAGAGGTACTAAATATGAATAATAAATACATTTCAGATTTTACCCTTGATCTTTATTCATTAGATGCGCTTTCTCCAAGCAAACGTAAAATATTAGAAAAAGTGTTTGCTTCTGACAATGAACTTTTTTTGCGTTATAAAGCTCGTGAAAAATCAAAACAAGAATTATTTGTTCGCTATAATGCGAAGAATCAAGAAGATATTAATTTACCGCAAAATAATAATAAAACTAATTTAATAAAACCAAGAAAATATTTTCGCTATTACATTGCCGTTGCCGCAGTAATTCTAGTTACTTTCACTTTCATATTTTCGTTTAGTTATTTTAAAAATAAATCTATTGGTAGTAACAATGATTTTTTTATAACACAAGAAGATGAAACTAGCAAAGATTTTTTACCTGATAAGTTTTCTTCCATCACAGAAGGAAACAATATTGCTACGGATAATGTTGAAAAAGTTACTGTTCTTCCTGACACAAATCAAACTTCTACTACAAAAAATGATCAAAATAAAAATCCAGAAAAAATTGCATTAAATGGTTTAACAAATGAAATAATCCCTTCTTCCTTATATGATGAAATAAAAGATACATCTTATGATCCATGGCAATATCATAACCCATGGCAAATAATTAATAACCAACGTTGTTTTGTTATTCCAAACGATGTTGAATATATTTATGATAATCAATTTTATGATAATGAAATAGAAAATGTATTTATTCCTTCAAGTGTTCGTGTTATTAAAGAAAAAGCATTTGAGAATAACCCTTTATTAAGCATAACAATCGGTGAAAATGTTACAGTCAGTTCAAACGCATTTCCATATGATTTTGCAAGTGTATATATAAGATACAATAAAACAAACGGCACTTATATTCGCTCAAATATTTCTAGTAATGATTGGGTAAAACAATGATTAATTATATTTTTGTATATATTTCAATGCTACAAGTAGTATAATGATTTCAAGATCATGAAGAAACCGTTGGAATGAAGTAATTCCGTTTATGAAACACCCCTAACATCAACATTCTTCCCATCACCCTTCTCTGTCAGCCTGCAAATTACAACATCCCCGGGCGACGGCGTTTTTTTGCCGTTGCACCTAACAAGCGCCTTCAAGTAATTTTCTGATGTACCGTAACAAAAAATATTATGTTCGTGTTTGTTTGTGTGGTTTGTGGTAAAATTCTTCTCTTTCTCAATCAACACTTCAACTTCTTTTCCAATCCACCGCTCAACATATCGCGCTTTTCCCTTTTCCGCCAATTCAGTCAGACGCTCCACGCGTTTTGTAACGTCGCTCCCATGCACGTTATTTGAAAACGAAAAGGCGGGAGTTCCTTCTCTTTTTGAATACGGAAATACGTGAATCCAAGCAAAATCGAGTTTTTCGCAGAGAGAAAAAGTCTCTTCAAATTCTGTATCGGTTTCTCCCGGAAAACCGGTAATAATATCGCAGGCTAAAAACGGATCATCCTTTGCTTTACGCAGAAGAGAAACAGCTCTTTCGATAATTTTCGCGTTATAATTTCGCCCCATCTGTGTAAGAATTTTTTCACTGCACGATTGTATCGACAAATGAAAATGCGGACGAATTCTCGGATGCGATAAAACAGCGCAAAGTTTTTCATCGACAATCTCCGGCGCAAGAGACGATAAACGAATCGCAATTTTTTCCGTACCAGATAATAAGTAATCAAGAAGTTCTGTCAAACCAAAAACCTTTTCCTCTTCTGTTCGTGTACATACCGAAGGTATGAGTTCGTGGTTAAAAAATTCAAAATCAATATACTGCGAGATATTCACCCCCGTAAGCACAGCCTCAGCGTGATTTTGTTCAAGTATACGCAAACGCGATAAAACTTCTTCAGCTTCAAGACTTACGCTCTTACCGCGGGCAAGGCGAATCTTGCAGTATGTACAGTGTTTATCGCAGCCGTCCTGAATTTTGAGAAAACTTCGGGTGTGAGCGGAAAAATGTTTGGGATTGAATTGGAAAATACCATTGTCATCTCGCAGAGGCGCATCGAACCTTTGGTTCGCTGGATCATCATTATCATCACGCAGAGGCGCAGAGACGCAGAGAGAAGAAAATGCATTATTTATATAATCCAGAATTTTATCTTTATTCACAACATAAAGACGTTTCTCATCAGATAATTTCAGAATATCATCTTTATTGAGTTGCGCGT
>Ga0209755_10009474_pt1 | contig 10293 bp, 3 predicted proteins | sample TergutCo191P1_FD_187301 | JGI IMG/M metagenome (GOLD analysis project Ga0209755, IMG submission 187301) | Cornitermes sp. P1 segment gut microbial communities from Petit-Saut dam, French Guiana - Co191P1 (SPAdes) (version 2) | ecosystem: Host-associated > Arthropoda: Insects > Digestive system >...
ACAGCCGTTTTATGCCTAGTGCTTTTTTCGGCGGCGATCCCGGCCCAGGCCTATACAGTCACCTTCAAGGAGCAGTTTTACCGGCTGTTCCACATGCACCTGACCCGCGATCCAGACAACTTTATCGAAAACATCTTCTGGCTGGAAAGGGCCCTGGCGGCCGACTTCGCCAACCCGATGTTCGCCCTGGCCCTAATCGAGACCGAGATACAGTGGGAACTATACCGTTACCTGTTCATGATGCACCTGAACGTCAAGATGGTGGAGCAGTACCTGTTTCTGGGGAACATGTGGAACAAGAGGCGGGCCTTCTTTTTTAACGCCCCGTGGCGCGACCAGAATCTGGAAAGCCTTGAGATAGCCGAAAACACCTTCCACGCCGCGATGTACTACTGGGAGGCCGCGCAGAGATGGGCGGCCTTGGCACGGGACAGGCGTTTCCGCTTTATCGAGCTACCCAGGGTGCAGTTCTGGGTGGACTCGGCCTACCGAATCGAGACGGGCGATCTCAACTACGGAAGGACGATCCGCAGGGAGCTGGCCAACATACAGCGCGTGCGGGAACAGTTTCAGGCAATGCCCGATTCGATACCCTGGCCGAAACCGCCCCCGCTTCCGCCGTTCCCCTGGTAAACGTTCCCGCTTAGAAAATGTTGGTACGCAGACCGAAGGTCATCCTGAAAATCGTCTCCCCCCGGACATCCGAGCTGGCAAACCAAAGCTCCGGCTGAAGGTACAGGGCGAAGTTCCTGAAGAAACGCCACTCCGGAAACAGTTCCTGCATGTTGACGTTGGCAATGTCGAACTGCCCCACCACGGCACTCATGAACAGCGAGGACCGCTCATGCTCGTCCGCCATGCTGAACCATGAAAAGTTTGCCCCGACGGCGATGTTCATCGAGAAAAACGCCCAGTCGGGCCCTAAAATCCAGGAAAAGGGCAGGTTAAAGATATTCGCCAAGAGCCTTACCCCAAACACGTTGCCGGTATAGCGTCCGCCGCCCACGAACATCGAGTACTGCCCGTAGCTGGGCGCAATGCCGAACTGGGCCTGAAAGCGCACGTTGTCGTCGAAAAAGCTAAGACCCACACCTACGTCAAAAAAGGTGGCCCCAAGAAACTTTAGGTCGATAAAGGCTCCCTGTAAAAAGGCCGGAACCGAATACAGCATCTTGTCGCCGGTGCGGAGACTTACGTCCACCGAGGCAAGATCGTTGTTCTCGCTTACCACGCCGGCTATGCCGTAAACCGGAACCGCGGCGCGGAAGGCGTTCCCCTCCGTATGGGCAAGGGTCTGCACCATCGGGGCCGTGGTGTCCACGTAAAGCATGACGCGGCGGACGGCCTCTTCCCCGTTGGCGAACTGCGCTCTGACCACCACCGGCAAGGGCCCCACCGGCAACTCGCCGGTTTCCATGCGGAACCTCCAGTCACTGCCGTCCCTGCCCCCCCGGGCATCCCTGAAAGTGTGGCCGTTGTCGTAACTGACCTGAACGCCGGTAAGGGCCACACCCCTTTCGAGTCTGCGGCGTTCCCTTCTGGCCGCCGCCTCGATATCATCTTCGGCATCGTGCATCCGGTCCCATTCGTCGATTTCCACGCAGGAAACCCAGGCACGGCCCGAAAGCCAGGGCCGCCGCGTTATTATATCGCCGTCGCGGTGGCTGTCAATCGTCAGAACCGGGCCGAAACGGGAATAGAACACGGTGTGGACGGGGCTGGAAACACGCTCGCCGACATCCGTGTAATAATACGCGAATATATCGTGCGGCTGTCCGTCCCTCAGCAAGGACTCCACGATAATGTGGCGGAAAATCCCGAAACGATCGACCGCCACGTCGCCGAGGCTAAGATCTCCAATCATAAGCCTAACCGTGTCCGGCACGGACGAACCGGTAACCGATCCCACCACCTGTATAGCGTCGGAATGCGTCTCGCCCGGGAAGGGGTTGAAAATGGCGATTTGGGCATCGGCCCCGCCGAAGATAACCTCGCGGGAAACAACGCTCTCGTTACCCGCAAGATCCCTGGCGATAACCCGCACGACGTACTCGCCCGGCGGGAAACCGGCCAGACTGGCCTCCTCGAAAATAACGCCGCCCGAATGGTTCCTTTCGAACTCCAGCCGGAAATCCGGATCCGACGCGCTTATTACCTGAAAAGTCAGCGTGTCCAAACCGGTATTGTCAAAGACCCTGCCCATAATCTGCAAGTCGGCACCCACGTTCTGGCCGTTGCCGGGAAAGGTAAGATGCAGATCCGGGTGCGAGTTGTCAATGTTGACCATCGCGCTTGTAAAAGAGGTAACCCCGTAGTTGTCCACGGCACGTATCAAACCGGCGTAAACTCCGTCGGAATATATCGCCGTGTTAAGGGGAATCTCCCAGTAGCCGTCCTCCTCCAGCGTCGCGTCCTGCCAGGTGTTGCCGCCGTCCATCGAAAGGGAAACCCGGGCGACACCGTTCGCGTCCGCCGAAAAGCCCCTTACCGAAATCGTCCGATTGTAAAACCGCGTTAACAGCGGCGCGGTAACCCGCGTGGACGGCGCGTCGGTGCTGATCCGGATTGTGCGCGAGGCAATCTCGCTGGGCACGCCGTACATGTCCGAGGCGAAGATCTCCAGCGTGTACTCGCCGTCCGTAATCATCGAGAAGTCAATGGGAATGCTGAAGTTCCTGTCGGTAAGAACCTTGGTAAACTCCACGTCCGGGTTTTCGACAAAAGCCTGCGCCCTAAGCCTTGCCGCGTCGCCGGCCTCCCCGGCGGAAATCGATTCCGGCTTGGGTCCCAAAATTCGCCAGTGGACGCTGCCTATGCCGACCTCGTCGTAGGCAATGCCGGAAATCGTAAAGGGCGTGGTAAAAAGCTGACTGTTTACCGGGCTGTTCACAATAATAACCGGGATCGGCGGATTCGGGTTCATGACGTAGGAGGGGGACACTTCGAAGCTCGACCCGGCCGCGTCCAAAAGGCGAAAGACAAGCCGCCCGTCGGTCGCGTCAAGAACCGTAAAGTTGCAGAAATAGCTGAACCAGACCCGCCCGACGCAAGACGCAAAGGGAATGTCCGTAAAGGAATAACCGTCCAGCGAATACGCCACGCCGACTATGGGTGCCGGATGCGCGGCCTCCACGACGACCGTCCTGTTGCCGCTTACAAGGCGCGGGGGACGGTCCGGATCAGTCTCGGTGGAAGGGGAAACGAAGCGCACCTGCGGAGCGGTCGTCGCAACCCTGTTAAAGGGATGATACAGGGGGAAGTTGTCCCCGGTTCGCAGTTCAAGATGTACAGGGCCCTGAGCCGGACCGGTCAGTTGGACTTGGGTGGAAAAATCGCCAAACTCGTCAAGCGTCAGCGTCTGCCAGCCCGCCTGCGGAGAAAGGCGAAACTGCACCCGCGTACCCGGATCGGCACTCCCCGCCAGCGTAAAGAAACCGCCGGCAACCCAGCCGCCCGGCTCGGGACTGTTAACGGTAAGCCGGGATTCCACCGGGAAAAAACCCTCCTGCAACGCCTCATCCGTTCTGGTAATCCGCAAAGCGGCGGCCGCCCCCCGGAAACCCCCGGAATCCTCGGCGGCGATTCTAAGGTTGACCCTTCTGCCAAACGGGATTTGCGATGGATCTATGCGAAAGGACGGAAACGCCTCGACGGAATCGACGTTGTTGCCTATAACCACTCTGGAAGGGCCAAAGCCCCCCTCGACGCGGCCGAATATCGCCGTGCCCATGGGCATGTTCTCAAGGGCCTCCGGCGGGGGATAGTCTATTACAATAACCGGAACCATGTCCCTGCGGCGATCCTCCAGCCGCTGGGTAAGTCTGGTTCTGTTGCCGGCGTTGTCCGTAACCGTGACCGTGACACTGTTCCCCGATCCGGGCCCCTGTTCCAAAACCACGTTCCAGTAGGGATCTCCCGGACGGACCTCTATCTCGCCCTGTATCCTGCCCCACTGGTATTCCAGACTGGCAATACCCACCGGGGAATGCGCGCGGCCCGAAAGCATGAACGTGTTGAACAGCGGCTCTCCGGGAAGGGGCCCGAGAATTTCCAGATCCGGCGGCGCGTTGCTTACGAAAAACAGAACCGGCACCACGGACACAAGGCCGGTGTTGTCCACAGCCCGCAAAAAGTGAACCATGGGACCGTCGGAAAGATCCCTTGTACGCACCGGAAAGGAGAATTCCAAAGCCTCGACGCGTCGCCCCCCTCTGGTGGAAAGCGGCCTAAAGTCAATACCGTTTTCGCTGTGCTGTAGAACGCGGACACCGTTGGCATCGCTTACCCTACCCCGGACCGTAAAGTTTCCGCTTACAATGTCGCCTATCCGGTGCGACGTAATCTCGACAAGGGGCGGAGTGGTGTCAAGAATAAAATTCACCCGATGCTCCGGGCCGTAAAGCCCCCCTTCGTCAAAGGCCCTTACACTAAGCACGTGTCTGCCGTCGGGAATCCGCGACATGTCCATAAAGCGGTACCAGTAGTCAGTGCCGCTCGCCACAATTTCGTCTTCGTCGTTCAAACGGATCAGAACCCTTGACAGGCCGTAACGCCCCGAGGCGATCCCCAGAACGCTTATGTCCTGCCTTATTATGTCGCCCTCCGCCGGATACACCACGCGCACCACCGGAAGGGCCGCATCGGGATCAACCCTAAGGTTAAAGGGCCCGGACACGGACTCGTTTCCCGCGCGGTCGCGGGCGTGGACTATTACGTTGTGGGTACCGGTACTCCACTCCGACACGTCAAAAGTATGCTGCCATGTTTCGTCGGCCCCCGCGTTAAAGGTATGGACCTCCCTCCGGCCGCCGGCCCAAGCGTCATGCGGCGCAAACGTCAGCGACACTGCCGCAAGCAAAACCGGCGCGAAAAAAACGGAAAACCTCATACGCTGCCTCCTTCGTAACATCGTAACTAAAACAGGCTGAACCGGATCCCGAAACCAATCGTAAACAGGGTCCGCCAAGCCGCGCCCAGCGGATCGTTGTCAACGTCGGACGGGGCAAACCAGACACCCGGCTCCACGTAAAGCGAAATCGACCTGAAAAACCTCCAGGCGGGAACAAAGTGGCTCATGTCCGCCTTTATGATCTCCCACTGGCCAAGAAACTGACCCATCCACTGGCCGCTTACACCCTCGCCCATCAGGAAGTACGAAAAATGCGCCCCCAGTGCCAGACTGGTGGTCCACCACTCCCAGTCGTTGCCGAACCAGCGTCGCAGATTGGTACTCCAGATATTGGCAATAACCTTACCGCCAAAAGCCATGCCCTCGAAACGACCGGGGGGGGCCTGCGACACGTTGAACTGCAGCTTTACGTTGTCGTCAAAAAATGTAAGACCTATGCCGGTGGACCACAAAAGCCCGCCCAAAACACTTGCCTCCAGATACAGACCCTCGACGAAACCGGGCACCGCGTACAGATGCTTGCTTCCCTGACGCAGACTTATCTCCACGCTGTCCAGCGTGTAATTGTCCGTGGCGGAACCAAACACCATTATCCCGTGCCTGTGCAGGGTGTTTTCGGCGGGGCCTATAGTGGCGACACCGGGGGCCTCGGTGTCCACGCTAAGAAGAATGCGGCGGACGGCCTCGCTGCCGTCGTTAAAATCGGCCCGCACAACAACGGGGAGAAGCCCGGAGGAAAACTCGTCGGTCTCGATCCGTATCCTCCAGTTTTCCCTGCCGCTTGCGGAAACAAAGGAATGCCCGTTGTCAAAGCTTACCTCGACGGAACGCGGGCGAAGCAGATTAAGATCCTGTCTGGACAGCGGCGAATCCGGATCCGGCTCGGGGTGCAGGATAAAGGCCCTGCCGGAAAACCACGGCCGCCCGGTTATCGCGTCGCCGTCCCGGTGGCTGTCTATAACCAGCACCGGCCCGTACTCGTTTACCACCACGGCATGATCGACGGATTCAATGGTCTCGCCGCCCGGGCCCTGAAACGAGGCCCGGAACACGTAATAGGGGGAATTGCCGAACCGTTCCACCGGCATCTCGTGGCGGAAAACCCCGAAGCGATCGACACCCACAACCGCCGCCATCTGCCCGTTCATCGTAAGCATCACCGTGTCGGGAACAAGCGCACCGGAAACCCTGCCGGAAACGACAACCGGCCCGGAATGCACCACGCCGGGAAGCGGGTTTATTATGGCCACCTCGGAGGCGGTATCGCCCCTCATAAGGCTGATATTGCGGATTACAATGGCCTCGTTCCCGGAATAGTCCCAGGCACTGATCTGGACTATGTAATCGCCGTCCGGAAACCCGGAAACGTCGAAGCGTTCCATGACGACAAAACGCGGATCCAGTTCGCGGACTTCCCTGACGTAGGGATCGTCGATGTTCACGATTCGGATCGCAATGCCCTGAAGGGCCATTGCATCGAAAATCTGCCCGGTAACGTAAAGATCCGTGGCAAAAGAAGCCCCCTCGCGGGGAAAGGCCACGTCCACTTCCGGCGCGGTGTTGTCGATGTTGATTATGCCGGACGAGTACGATGAAACGCCGAAGCCGTCCACGGCGCGGACAAGCATCGCGTAGGTGCCGTCGGCAAACGCCCTTGTGTTAAGGTTTATGGACCACTCGCTGGGTTCCTCCTGACTGCTTTCCACGGCAGCCCTCTGCCAGCTAATCCCGTTGTCCATCGAAACGAAGATCCCGGACACACCGTTGCGGTCAAACGAGGTTCCCCTTACCGTTACGTTTCCGGTGTTCCATATTTCCATTGCCGGTTCCGTGACAAACGTTTCCGGAGAGGCCATGCTTACCCGGAATACAACCCTTGTAAGTTCCCCGACCGTGCCGAAGATGTCCCTTGCAAACACCTCCAGAATGTTGTGGCCGTCGGCCGTCCGTTCCAGCCCCACCCCGACAAGAAAGTTCTGGGTAGTCTCGATTCTTTCAAACCCGTCGAACCCGTCGGCTTCGACGGCATATTCCCCGTCATAGTCCGCGCCGTTTACGCGGGCCAAAATCTGATCGACAGTTTCCCAGGGGGTAAGCGGCCGGAGGATTCGCCAGTACACCGCCTGAATGCCGTCGTCGTCGTAGGCAAGGCCCGAAATCTCGAAATCGCGGGTTATAAGGCCGTACTGGATTGGTGAATTTAGGATCAGCACGGGCAGGTCGTCCGAATCGTTGAAGTCATAGGCCGGGCCGGCAATCGTAACGTTTCCGGCGCGATCCGTTGCCCTGACCATAAGGGACAGCCCCTCATGGTACATGGCGGAATAGTTGGCAACAAAGCCGAACGCCGCCGCGCCGGCCCTTGCGGTAAAGTCCAGCGGGACAAACTCAATGCCGCCGTCAACCGAATAGCTTATGTCCACAAGGGGCACGCGGGAATACACTGTGCCGGTCGTGGTAACCATGCCGTGGATCTCGCCGAATTCCCTTGCGGGAGATATAAAGACGATCTCCGGCGGGGCGGTAAACCTGTTTACCGGCAGGAACACCGGGAAGTCACCCTCCCCCCGCCGCACCGTGCGGAACTCAAGCGGGACATGACCTTCCGGCAGGCCAGCAAGGTTTATCGTTACGGAAAAGCCCCCCCCGGGGGGGGCCTGGTAATCCCCGTATGCATCCGGCTCGTCAAAAGCCACGCGCCGCCACGGCAGATCCCGGGCAAGCCGGTACTCCAGGATGTCCCCTGGGGCATAGTTCTCGACGAAACCTTCAAGGGTAATCGAGTCCCCGGCCCAGGGGCGAACCGCCGGCGCAGGGCCCCAGTATCCAGCATGGCTTTCGATTCTAAGGCGCGAAAGCGCGGGCAGGACGAACGGCGGCTCCCATTCCTCGCGCAGGGGCGGCGGAAGCCTGTTTACGCGAATCGTAAACGACGGCCCCTCAAGCCCGTCCTCGTCAATCGCCCTTAAAACAAGCGTGTGGCGGCCCTCGGGAATAACGTGCGGATCGATGCGGAAGCCGGGCCGGGCCGGGACAAGCGTGCCTGAGGCATCAGCCCAGCCGGTCTCCAGCCGGACGGCGAAGGGGAAAAAGCCGTCCACTATGTGCCCGTAAATGGGCTGATCGTGGTCAAGGCGCACCCTGCCGGAAACCGCCGGGTAGTCAATCGCCACTATTGGGGCCCTTACCGATCGGCGATCCCGAAGTTGAATTGTCTGTCTGGTTACGTTGCCGGTACGGTCTACCGCCGTCACCCTGAAATTCCCGCCCCGGCCTTCCACCGGAACGCTTACCGTCCAGAACGGGTCCCCGGGCAGCAGGGGTATGTCCACCCTCTCGCCGGCCCACTCGTAGAAAAACTCGGACAGTCCGGCGCGGCTTACGACACGGCCCGAAATCCGGGTAAGACCGAAAACCTCCGCCCCGGGCTCCGGGGACAGGATTTCCACCACCGGGGGAACGTTGTTGACAAAAAACAAAAACGGCTCCACCGTCACGTCACCGGTACCGTCAACGGCCCTTACGAAATACACAATGGGACCGTCCTCGTAGTCCCTCGTGTTTATATTAAAGCTGAAATCCCCCGAGGTGCCGCGCCTCCCGGCCGAATGCCTTAGGGGGGCGAAGTTTTCGCCGTCGCGGCTAAGATACAGCGACCGGATTCCGTTTGCGTCATACACCGTGCCGCGAATCCGCGTCCTGCCGGAAATAAAGTCGCCGACCTCGTGGCTGGTAAGCTCGACCAGGGGGGGGGAGGTGTCCACGACAAAGTCGATCCGGGATATCGCGCCCTCAAGCTCGTCGAGATCCACCACCCCGGCAAAGACACTGTGCCTGCCGTCCGGCAGCTCGCCCACCGGAATGTTTATATGCCAAAACCCGTCGCCGTCCACCGGAAAAAAATCGCCGTCGTTGATTCCGGCGTATATCCGGCTTACGCCGAAGGGGGCGTGAGTAACCCCGATGACGTTAACGTCGCCGCGAATAACCTGTCCCGGGGCCGGGTATACGATGCGTGTCCCGGGGAGTCCCGACATGGGATCGATCCTGAGGTTGAAGGGGCCGGAAACCCCGACGTTGCCGGCCGCGTCGGTGGCGTTGATAATAATGTTCCAGGTACCCGGGGGAAGATCGCGGACATCGAATTCCGTCTGCCATATATCGGTACCCTCCGCGCGGTGGGTTATGACCTCCCTTCCGCCGCCGGCGTGCGCGGGAAGCGCGATAAAAAGGCCGGCAATAAAAAGACACAGGGCAAAAAGAGACATTCCGGTTTTAGTAGGCATAGGCCTCCTCCATTCCCCTCCAGACATACGAGCTTCGCAGCCAGGCCATCTGGGACTGCCACGATATTGTGTTGTATGGCGTTCCCGAAGGGTGCGCCGGTATCCACTCGAATTCGTTTGCTATGCGGGTCTGCGCGGTGGCACTTCCGAGCCACCTTTCGGTCTCGGCGATCCGCCTTTGCTGTCTTTCGTTACCGTGCGACTGCGCCCACAGCATGTCCGCCTGAAGACCGAAGCTGTGCCAGCCGGGAGGTTCCGGAAAGGTGGTGGCATCCAGAAGCCCAGCGCTGTGGCGGGCGGTGTGGGCGAAGGCACGGGCCTGACTTAACGGGGCGTAAAGAAACGAATCGCCCTCGCGGAAAAGCAGGGGCCAGGTCTGTATCCACGCGAAAGAACCCGCCCCGCTCTGGAAGGGATGGTCCCGCACAAGGGTGGCACCGGTTTCCCGCCACAGTTCCTCGCCGGGCCGAAACACCCCGGGGCTTTCCTGCAAAAGCTGGCTGGTCCATGCCTGCACCGCCCGGGGATCGTTGCCGGCAAGAAGCAGGCTTCCCCGGTCGCCGGTATTGTTTAGGATGGCGCGGCCGGGTTCCGGGATGTAGTGCCGGCGAAAGACCATCCAGGGATCCAAGGCCAGCACCTGCCAGCCTTGGAACGATCTTGTGCGGTTAAGGTTTGGGTATATGACAAGAGGGGTCCCCGGGACGGGATCCCCCCGGGGCCCGGCGGTGCTTACGATAAAGCCGAACCTGCCCTGCGGAAAGGGCGAATCGCCGACGCGGGCGCGGACCTCGAAGCGGGTAACCGGGGGGCCTGAGTCCCTGAGGAATCTGTTCCACGCGGCGGTTATGTCCTGATCCACGTACCACAGCATTCTGGGGCGCGCGAGAAACAGGGTAAGGCTCACCACGAGAAGCAGGCCCAGGGCGGCGCAGCCGATTACAAGGGCACGTTTGCGGTCCTCCTGCGAAAGGTTGCTAAACGAGAAGCCGGCGAATGGCAGAGCTTTTCGGCGCTTACCTTTGCCGTTGCCGTTCCTTTTTGTCCCGTTCCCGGGTCGCTTTCGTTTACCCATGAACACTCCCTACTTTAATAATA
>Ga0209755_10009475_pt1 | contig 10293 bp, 6 predicted proteins | sample TergutCo191P1_FD_187301 | JGI IMG/M metagenome (GOLD analysis project Ga0209755, IMG submission 187301) | Cornitermes sp. P1 segment gut microbial communities from Petit-Saut dam, French Guiana - Co191P1 (SPAdes) (version 2) | ecosystem: Host-associated > Arthropoda: Insects > Digestive system >...
AAAAAAAAAAAAAAAAAAAAAGTCACTGACATGTCTATTTGCTGTGTAATTATAATAAAGGTTACAGGTACATGACTTAAGAGGCATGGTAATGAGATTTTGTTTTTGTGTAGTAGTAATTTATATGAGTGTATGGAGATTACATTCTGAATTACTATATTATAATAGTTATAATTAAATGAGTAACGGACATGTTTATGATATTGTGTTTTGTGTAGCAATTAGGTCACCACTCACACCATGTTCAATTAAAAAAGAGTATGCCCACTGCATTTTGCTTAATGTTACAAGCTATCAGAGGGAGAGATATTTACTAACAAACATATATGGTAAGAAGTTTGTATGCACTACAAACAAATTAATAGATGTTAAACATGAAGTTGTCACACATCTTATGAAGGCATATAAGGGTAATGGAGGTACAGCTCCACTCCTTAACCTTTGTACTAGATGGAGGGGAGTGGTTAGCCTCATACCCCGGTCACTTTATTGCCAGATTATTTCAGCTTACATGACTATAGTGTATTTTGCAAGAACCCAAAATTTTCTTTATTTCATTGCACCTCTTGCTCTTCATATATTTCATGGCACTTTCTTAAAGGCAGCAGTTATGTAGCACCAGGAGAAGCTGATATTGTGCTGAGGTGTGGAATGTACATCTTTTATGGGATCTTCTGGTTTCTTCATACAAAATCTGTAGCTATGTTGTAACTGGTGCCTATATCACATGTCATACTCCTGGCTCTAACCATTCATTAGTTATGAACATTGCCCTCAAACCAGAAAAAGATAAATACATTTTGCAGTTGCAGTCTTATCTTAAAAACTTCCTTAATAAAGATAAAATAAATTCTGAAAATAAATTATGACACATCATTTCAAGACCTTTCATTCAGCAAGTCTGGTGTTGCTGCACTTTCAGTAGTTCAATGGGCCAATATGTTGGTGTTTTTATTACATGGTAATAAGAAGTAGGAATGTGAAGGACACAAGTCCATCATGTAGTTAAAATGTGTTTGGTGTTTGTAATGCATAGATAATCAGAGGCCTATATTTTTACATGGTATAGTAATACTGTGCAGACCAGTATATGATGCAAAGTAATATTGCACAGATACAATCCTGGTCACCCCCAAAAAATATCTTTTACATACTACATATTTTGACAAATTTGTACACTGAATTCTCTGGCTGCTTTCACTATTAAATGTGCCCAATATATTGTTCTTATGATCATACACATGGATAAATTGCTGGTATGACATCATTATGGTCCTATACAGTAAACAGAAAGACATAAATTAGAATTCTGTAAAACTGTATTCAAAGTATCATTTCAAATGCACAGTTCAGTAGGTTGGACAGAGGTGCAGTTAGCTAGTTCTTATGCTGTGAGATTTGAGGTTCACATGGCAGTAGCTATGAAAATTTGTGTATTTTTAGATGTGACACCAAGTAGTGTGATAGTGATTTACCAGCTTGTTGATAAGTAGCTACCAGGCAGTACCATTCTGGTTTCTACAGTCAACATAAATATGATTGTACCTCCTTACCAGTTTCTAAGTACATCGTAGACATGTCCACGGTCATGAATAGTTATGAAGAGCCCTCTTGGTCTCCGATAGATGAGTCCATACTTCTGACAGGCCAAACCAACAGTAGGAGTATACACAAGAGGCATTAGCTGTTCCACATTTTCTGATAAAAAGCGGTAAAATAAACGTTCATTACGGTCCTGAAAGAATAACCATAAGTGTATTAATGAAACTTAGTGAGCTGGGGTCTGCAACATGAGGCCAACAGAATCAGTTGGACTTTTCCACAGATCTTCACTATGCCTTACTTATGGTGAAGTCAGTCTCTTGAAAATTTGTGGTAAACAAAGCTATCATCATCATTCAAACCCTTGCTTAATACTAGGTATATACCATAAGCTTATTCAGTGGATACCAGAAGTCTTTCCTCCATGGTAAACCAGCCACGGCATGAGCCCGATCCTCCTCTTCCACCTACTGCTGAGATTAAGAAGGAATGTTGTTGGAGCTTTAGTTCATAGGCCTTCATTAAGCACAGGGACACTTGGCTTGTGCATCTTAATATATTTACAGTAATTTTATGAAGTTTAAAACTTTTATATTTTATATGGGTTTCTGTCAGCTGTCTGATGCTTGTAGAAGAATGAATGTTGCTGGAGCTTTAGTCCATAGGCCTTGCTTAAGCACAGAGACAGTTGTACTTGACTTGTTCATCTTAATATATTTACAGCAAGTCTAGGAAGTTTACGACAGTTATTTTTTATATGGGTTTCTGTCAGTTGTCTGATGCTTGCATAAGAAATGCCTCAGCAAACAAATATAAAGTGTACTTAGAAACTGTGTTTTTAATTCTTCAAGAACTTTGAATTTTTGTTGAACCTTCAGTAAAAAAGGAAAGGTATGTCACACATGACTAAGGAATAAAGTTTTCTGTCATAACATTGCAGCTACATCAAATGATTCCAAGTAAAGAACCGCATTACCAATGTCTCATTATGGGCTTGTTCTACATTCTTGAGCACCAAACATTATGATGGGGCTCAACCCCTAACTATGCATCACCACTGACACTGCTGTGATCCATATGGATCCTACATGTACCTGCAGGCCCATAAGGTAGATATATTTGTTGAGGTCCTCCTGGTATCTTTCAACATTAAGGCGGCATAACTCCAGCTGCTCTTCTTGAGTCTTAAACCGTGGAGGAATCAATCCATGAATTCCCAGTAATTGTCGTTCCTCAAGTGTAAATGCCATTCCCTAGGAACAATAGCAGGTTACTTTGAGTATCATGATACACGAGGAATGTATTGTGGTTTAGCATAGGTGACACAAGACAGGATACCTGACAGGAATACTGGACTGCTGTAATAAAATGAGAATCAAAGGAACAGGCTAAATTGCGGTGCATGCAAAATTCAAGTCACACTGTTGGAGACAATATGCATAATAACTTCCAGAAATGACAGAAAAGGGAGTAACCTATAGGCATAATTAATAAGCTTATAATGGAGAGAAAAGAATGAAGAAAATAGAGGTCTGCACAGAGGCATGCTGGAAAATGAGAATCATTTATAACCAAATGCTGACTTCCTAAAATATAGGAATGGTAATCTACTAGCAGATTGGCAGTTTTTTGTATAGGTGGAAAAGTAATTTTACTCAGCTATCAAATACACATGGGGATATTGATGTTAGGCAGAATGAAATTCATGTGGCTTAGCCACTGATATAACAAGCCTTGTCTTGAGACTTAAGTTCTCATGGTGGTGACTGAAGAATAGTGCCTTCTCAGATGTCACAGCATCTAATCTGGTAGAAATAAGTCGAACATTTTGGAGGAATTATGAAACATCAGATTCCTCTGAAATATAAGTAAACTTTTATCAGATGACATGGTGTCACATCCCAGCAAACACATTTTTGAACTTATTCTGAGTAATCCTGTTGCATACATTGTTCATGCAAAATAAGAACAAAATGCATCAGCTGTTGTGTTTGCCTGACATGTTTTATTTTTATTTTGCATATTTTTGAAGTCAGAATTTCTAATGAATATCTGAAAGGTACCAATGAAATTATGGCAGGACTGACCCATTAAGTTTTGTCATCCAAATTCCATATAAGAATGAATTATACCGCATTTGTAGAAATCTGTTATGGACACATGCATTTGTACAAACAGTGATGTAAGAATGAACGTAGTTAATTATCATGAAATAGCAGACATATGAACTTCATACAGAATTTTATCCAATATTCTAATGGTAAGGCTAACTCTGTAAGAATACAAAATAATTGGGGACCATTATTGTGAAGTCTGGTGTAACAGACCAGCTACTTCTGTAATCATTAAATGCATGCTTAAGAATGGTGGGGGTAAAACTGGACAATATGTCAGTAAAAGAGAAGTGCTGTACAACATTCTCAGTTCTGTAGTACATCCATGAGAGTAGGTAGGTTAATTCAAATGCATTTAAATTATTACTATAGGTAAGTCCACGTGAGTATGAATTTTTGGTACATTTCCCGCACAGAATGGTTTAAAACAAGATCATGATTTATCATAGCAGCTGTCCAATTTAGCTTTAGATTGCATCACTAGGAAAAAATTGGGAGGAATTGGAATTGAATGGAAGAGAGCAGACATTTTTTGACCAGCTGAACCACTACCAAGTTTAAATGAAAGACCTTGTACTATAGAGTTAGATACAGTTATGTATTTTGGCGTATAGATTCTTGGACTCCTGTAACACTGAAATCCAATGTTCAGATTCCATTCAAGACATGGGTTTATGTTAGCAGTTTTCTGTGATGTGTTGGTATGTGCAGGTAGAGGTCTTGTGAAAGGCCATCCACCCCTTTAAGGAGTCACATCAAATGTCTAAAAGCATTCAGAACTAATTCTGAATCAAAATAGGCCAGAAATGAATGCTGAAAAGCTAACTCCTAAAGCTAGGGTATGCCATATTGTAAAGTGCATGAATGAATTAATGCATTTCAGAATGTAACATTTATTCTCGTTCATGTCTCAGCGCCTTTATATTCATTTAATTCTGGATGCTCACTGTAGTTTATGTCAGATTAATTTAGACTGGAATCAGGTGCAACACAGAACATGTACATTAACTCTGTATACATATAATACAGCATCTGTTTCAGTATCTTTTCACCCTCTTCAGAATATTGTGGCAGAGTGTAGCGCATTTCCGTTAAAACTATTGCTCCCATTCTTTATAAAATTAATCGTACGTTAATACTCATTTTGGAGTTCATTTATGAATCCACATGGGGCTGGAATTTTGTTGTTTGCTTAATGCTCATTTATCTTGGTAAGCAAACAACCTATAATGAAGGCATAAGTACGTATATATAGTGTAATTGTGAACTACATACAATTAATGTAAGAAACGTGTTTTAATCTTAATATGGAAAGCTGGCACATTTCCAATATTGGTACAATTCCGACCGAACGACGGCTTAATGAAGTTTCTCGCTCCGTGATGTTGGTAGTCCTGATGTGGTTGCGCTGCTGTGATGTGGATGGCTTGTTGTAAAATTGCCTTCGTTTTTTTTTAAATTTATATAGCAGTTTGTGTCCAAGAGCTACAATTTGTTTCTTGTAGGAAGGTGAGTATTTCTATTTAGCTGTCTGGCCTATTACAAAACTAATTTTTGTTTGCTGAAAGGTTAGAGTTAGATTATGTCCACGCTTTCCGACATCACTACGTGGAAGGTTTGTGCAACAGTTACTGGCAACTTGTGACACAGTTTGATATGAATTTACTTCCTCTGCCACACCTCAAGTACATTTTCGACCAGTACAACTTCGAACGGAGACTATGCTTTACAACATTCATTTCGACACTAATAGTTGGCATCAAGTTAATTTAGAAGAGGTAAATGAACCTAACCCATAAACACCGCAAATAAGACTGCAGGGAATTTGAGGGGTATGAGCCTTTTTAAGCAGGCATAATTGCGTTTGCTTCCGAAAGCCCGGGCATTACGCCTGCGTCATAGCTGAAGGGCTTTGTACGGGAGAAGTGGCTTACTGTTTTAAAGACCATTTTGAGAGAATTCCAATTTTTTAGTAAACTCCACAATGTGTACAATATGGATGAATATGGATTTCCATCTGACACATCGGAAGCTAGAAAGGAAAACGTGATGTTGTTTCATTAACAAACTCGCGGGGGGGGGGATATTACCATCGTAGCATGCTGCAGTCCATCGGGAATTAATATTCACAGGATGGCAATTTTCAAGGGAGTGAGGACACGCCCAGAATTTTAATATGGGTTGGTTGTCTCCTGTTTCTGCTGCGAATATGCATGATTTCGGACTATGTTCTTGAAGTTCCCGTTTTGTCATGACTTCAGCGCCACAAACACAATGATATTTCGCAGTATGCCTCCGATGTGTGGAACAAAATTTCTGCGGTGGATGTGCTTCTACAGATTTGGATGTAGTGGGACTGTGCCTTTCCCTGAAGATGTCGTTCAAAGGAGAAGTTTCTCCCGAGTCACTATGATTCTTCTTCCCGTACACCATTTCCTTCCCTGCCATTGTCGCTACTACCTTGACATCATCGCCATAATATTTACTTCTTAAAGACAAAAAGGTCAGCATCAAACAGTATTTCGGCACGAGAGAGCCAGGTGTAAAGGATACCTTACAAACACCTGAAACAAAAACTGCACCCTCGGTCAGCCTTACTTCAGTGCAATGTCTAAGAGGAAATACTAAGGGTAAAAGAAATAAAAAAGACCAGACGATCGAGGTAAACTCACACCTACGGTAGAGTACAAGGGCCGAAGAGGTATTCATTGTTGACAAAAAATCTCCAGCAAAGGATGACAAGTGTGGTTTTTGCTGCTTAAACTGCTGTAGTTGGATCTCTGAAAATGTGACTTGATTTGTTGCCAGAAATGCAGTGCCCGGTACAACGATATATGCGTTGCAGAGTAGGGGTGAGGACTTACGTGTCGGCGATCAGAGTTGTTCCAGCAAGTAGTAATAACCGTACCTACTGAGGTACATTTAGATCAGTTTTAGAGAATGTAGTGTTTGTTTCATACATACACTAGTAAATATTTTGTGATATTAATTTTACATATTCATCAAGGTATATAGGCCTAGAACATGAGTTCTATACACAACCGGTCATGGCAGCCTAACGAGAAAGAAAAGCACTAAGAAATTAAATGAGACAAGTAGCGTCCTATGTTTGGAGCGTATTTTACTTCGTTTATTAGGTACCAACATTACAGCGTCTTAATGTTGGCCGCATGTTTGTCATATTTCTGAAAAAGTTGGCAGCTGCTACGAATACATAACTGAGCCGTCTAATGTCAAGAATTCTAAATACGCTGAAACGTCGCAGACATGTGGCATATTAGTATCGCAGGAGCGTCAACACCACAAGCTCGTCTCGTGTGCTGACATTTGCCAGGAAACTATGCCCATTAGAGGGCCCCACACGTTGAAGATGGCAGGAGTGGCCCATTTAATCCTATCGATCTGGGTAGTGATAATCCGAAAAATGTTTCATTCTGTCGTGGGGAAAAAAAGGCGGGATCCACATGCACACAACTGCTCGTAGATTGTCGCGTTTGTCCTTCGCTGACTGAAGCAGTTCGTCCGTTACCATATATCGCCAACAAAGCGTTGATGACCAGTGTATGTATAAAAGGTCTGGGTTGGTTTTCGGGGTAGAGATGACATATACGAGGGTCGGTCAGAAAGAAAGTTTACGCAGCATATATTTCAGATCCAGTAAGAACACTTCAGAATTTACTGATTTTTCATACATTTCCGAGCACAATTGGTGCACTTATCGCACTGTGGTACAAGTTTGTCTGTTCCCTGTTGATAGGAATCCGTAACACAACTTTTCTTACCTCGTGACTGTCTTTAATTAATGATCGCCAAGGTTTTGCTTCAGCGCCAGAAACACGTACCGTAATCATCGCTCGATGATGAGTTTCCCTACTATCTGTAACGACGAAACTGTGCGCTATGTAAATTTATTTTCTGACGAACCCTAGTATAAGACAGAAGACGAAAGATACGGAAACACCAGCTCTGATTTGTCGTAGCAGCCATGTTGACAGAGCATTGACTCGTAGGCGTAAGTGGGAATTTGGGATTACGGAAGGAGTTCCAACGAGCGTGTCAAGAATCATACACTTCGATCTACTGTGTTTTATTATGGGAATATATGTGACGTGAACCACGAAATCGTGGATGCACGATGCAATTTTCTATTCGAAGAAGTACCACTAACCTATTTCCCACAGCCGATTTCTGCACTCTATGAGGCAAGAAGTATTTGATTTAGCGGAAGTTGACCTTGTATACTAGGCTCAACTGCTTTAAAACTTTCATTACTCATATTTCCTTTCATGCAGGGTTCCATCATCTAAGCCCTTTTCAAACTAAACCAGGAAATTTAATGATCCGTATTTACTGCATGCCTTCAGGCAACAGATCGGGTGCGGCGTTTCGTTTCTGTGTGCCTCAAACAAATACCATCTCCGTGTCATGACGAGATTACAAGCAGTGCTGGAATCAGAAATCCAAAGAATGCCTTAGAGGGGTAGACAGTTTCTAGCAGTTGCTGATTTTCACAGCTTCTTAAATACTTCACTCGATTGAATTTAACTAAGACCAACCAACTCCTGCTAACTCCTACAAGTTTTCATCTGACCAGCCTCCATGGTTCATTCTCGCCATCACAAAAGCTCGGTACTGGATTTAATGAGCCAGCTAACCCTGTTGATATTTTCATAGTACATTTCTCAAAGACTGGTTTCAAAATGATCCACTTACGCGCAAATTTACAAGCGGCCTTTTCCCACGAGGTTTTCCAATTAATGTGTACCTTGTAAGTGTTCAGTTCATTTCGTTTTCTTTATTTAACCAGGTAATTCCAAGCGGTGGTGAAGAGTACAAATGTGCCTAAATTTTCTACAAATATAGAACAGATTCTTTCGCGTGCCTGTGGAAATTTGAAGAGCAAAATACGATCTTAGAACCTTCCATAATTAGTAATTACTGTATTATTATCATTAATGCCTATTAAAACTATTGTATAATTAATGCATATTATAATATTTCTAATGAATTCCTCCCCGAGGAGTGCGATCATCAGGAAGAAAATGTGGAAGTAACTGGGGCTGCTACAACTTCCTGTTTGAAAAGAAGTGTAAAACGTTTTGTCCAATGCCACGTATTCGCCGTCACCGCCAGGCCGGCGACCCAATGATAAATATCCAGTCAACGCTTCTCACGGCTCCCGATTTGTGTAAAAATGTTTCACTTGCAGTATTATTTGATTGCAGAAGTAATTCGTATACAATCTGTACGCAGTAATATATATATATATATATATATATATATATATATATATGTGTGTGTGTGTGTGTGTGTGTATAAATACATACACACGTGTTCGAATATCCGCACCCGTCCAGACCGGCCCTGGGGCCCAAAACATAGCCATAAATGAACTATAAATGTAGGTATTCCACCTAGACTTGTATACAATGGGTACCGGATCTTTGTCGGGGCGTGGCGTTGACCAGTCCCCCCTCTAGCGCCGAGGCTAAAGAAAGAGTAGAGCTATACCTATACCGCCCCCTCTGGGCCTGTTCTGGGGGTGAACTTTACCTTATAAAGACGCTGGTCGGGCAAAAAAAAAAATGGAAAATGGAACTAAGCTGCAGACAGTATGAAAAACATTGTTGCGGCACGTGTAAAGAATGTTCTACGCTTCAGGAATCACTGTTTTGAACACTGAAGGCATTCCCTCCTTGTCCCTTTTAAAACTAAAATTACTTTACATTTCATATACTGATTCGCATTTGAAAGAGTCGACAGCTTTACATACTTTGGTTCCACATTATACAGTAATAATTTTGGAATAGAATTAACGGCGAATATTTATTATGGCAAATAATGGATTGCTGACGATAGTATACGACTCGCTGACATTTTTTTTTGGACTTGGTCCGTCGTCTCGTTTTTATGAAGCCCAGTCAGTGACTGACAATAGCTGTATCTAAGGGGTCCACCAAAGTAATCGTATTCCTTACCTGAAAACGGAAACAACCGGCTTCCGAAACGTCGTGCTTCATCAAAAATTAGACGATTGACGAAGTCCCAAAAAGAGTAAGACTGTCAGGAACTTAAGATCTAGCCTATTAAGGAGGAAAATAAAGGTCACACTGTACAAGACAATGTACCAGAGACTGGGTGCTGAACAAAAGAGGTAAGGGGTTGTTAGGTGCATCTGAAAGTAGAGTGCTGAAGAAAATTGTTGGGACTATTAAGAATGGTGAAGTGAAGCGATTACCACATAACAGACACTTTTATACATGTTACGGTAATGGTGAAGACAGCCAGGCTTAGGTGGACAGGCGTCGTTATCGGAATGATAGTGAAATGCCAAAAAACGAATTAATTATAACCCAAAGGGTAAAAATAAAGTAGCAAGGCCCAAAGCAAGATATGAATGACATGCGAATGGCAGGTGTTAGAAATTGGAAGATGGAAACTAAGAAGAGTTGGATACCGAAGAATCCTGGAAGAGGCGAAGGACCACCTTAGGGCTGTAGTGCCACTAAGAGTGGTTGGTGGTGATGAGCGTGATCATTGTTTTAGGCATATTTAGTGCGTACCGCACAAGAGCACTGCACTTCCATTACAAAGGCCACTGAGTTCTGTGTACGGAAATAACAGTTGTTTACTCTGC
>Ga0209755_10009476_pt1 | contig 10292 bp, 4 predicted proteins | sample TergutCo191P1_FD_187301 | JGI IMG/M metagenome (GOLD analysis project Ga0209755, IMG submission 187301) | Cornitermes sp. P1 segment gut microbial communities from Petit-Saut dam, French Guiana - Co191P1 (SPAdes) (version 2) | ecosystem: Host-associated > Arthropoda: Insects > Digestive system >...
TATAACATCACGCAGTCGTCAGCTCCTGATGATGGGCACATGGTTGCCCGAAACATGTTGAGCAGCTATTAGAAGAGAAATAAAGAATACAAAAAGTGACATCTAGTTGGTTTTTCTTATCCACACTTTATTATGTGCATTTGCTGGTGTACGTAAATAACTACGTGTCTTGTGCACAGAAGGAATAACACTGAGTTGGCCTCAAATCCTAAAATACCCACTTTTAGTGAAAATTACGCGACTCAAACTGGCCCTTGGTAGACTACTTTCGATGGGTATTACCGCTTTCCAATAAATACTCTTAACGTCTCATTGGTCTGCGTCACGCGTGCGTCCGTTTGTTGCAACAACAGTAGAAAGCATCACGACAGGAAATTTGGGATGTTGTTTTGATTTGACTGAAAGAGAAAGTCCATTTGAACTGTTCCTTAATAACGTGAAACACGCTTACTGTAAATATGTTAAAATATTTACATGGACATGATTATAACTTTCAGCTCAAATAGTGTGTCCATATGATAAAGGCACTTAGTTCAAAGCTTGTGAAAATTGCAAAGTGTCAGACTACCAGGTAGGAAAGATCATAATATTTTCTCAATTTCACCACATAGTTTAGCAACTTGAGGAAGGAAAATATGAGGAAAAACTATTAATCTGAAGAGTAAATAACAAATGGTTAAAGAATGTGAGAAGGGGACATTAAAATCATAAAAGCTGCAATACCAAACCCACATATATTCCTAGTTTAAGGACACTCAAAAATTATTCTCATGTAAAACAAACACAATCATTCAGCGCGATGTATAAATACGAAAACAGGTGCATATAGTTGATATTAATAAGCACAGTGTAGCTAATTGCGGCTCACACTGAAATATGAAAAAGGTAATAATAGTCTGAGAGTTAAAATTTACCGCCCCATCACTTCTACACGCTCTGATACTGTCATCTTTTGGGTTATGATACCACTGTCCCTGTACCTTCAGGTGGAGCGACACTGGCCAGAAAATCCAGAAGTAGGTGTTCTCGAAGAAAAACTTACCACGTGGTCCTCGTTTTCTACCACAGCCCCACAAATCCTTCCATACTTCGGGTTATTATTCGCTTGTTTTCTTTAGGTACTAAACGTCTAATTAACACTTCAGACACAAAATTTTATCTAACTATCTCTAAGTATTCAATTCATACACGCAGCAAATGCGCCCCTTCTTGGTTATAAAAACCAATCAGTTCATGCTGTAGAGGATTTTTTTTTTTTTTGCGAACCAAACTAACACACAAACACACTGTGTGGACAGAACGTAGAACTTCTTAACTTAAACCTAGTTCTACATAAAGTTACCACAAGGTTTTAAGAAATTAACATATATTAAGAGTCACACGGTTCGTAATCCCCGTTGTGTTCATAAATAAACTATATTGGAGTGTATGTACTTGTCTAACACAACTTTATTTGATGGTAGAGATATGTATAGAATTTACTTCATAGAGAACAACTACATGTTTCGGCACTTGACAATGGCCATCTTCAGGTTGAGAAATGAAAAAACGTAGTAAGCAGCTATACTCGACTTAGGGCTGTATACAGTGGGGAGGTAAGAGGTGAGGTGGGCACGAGGCTTCGCATGTTCCCACCTCACCTCTTACCTCCCCACTGTATACAGTCCACATAAGTCGAGTATAGCTGTTTACTAATTTTTTAATTTCTCAACCTGAAGATGGCCATTGTCAAGTGCCGAAATATGTAGTTGTTCTCTATGTAGTAAATTCTATACATATCTCTACCATCAAGTAAAGTTGTGGTACACAAGTATATACACTTCAATCTAGTTTATATATATTAAGAGACTTAAATGTTACGGAGAAATTGTTGTGTCATAGAGAGGACAATAACCTGACTCATTTTTGAGTGACGTTTGGCGTTATACTCTTTTACCCGACACCAGCACGATTAGTATTCGTTCTTCCCAAGTTTTTTTTTTATTTTTCATAAATAAATAATAAAATCAGTTTTCCAATTATAATAAAGGACAGAAAATTTTTAAAAAATAATTGCTTAATCTGCATATAAATTGGACTGAAATCTCTCGGGTTTAAAATTAGAAGAATATCCGTGATGTACATTTTTATCAGTCAACTGATCGGTGCATGCAACGTGAAGAATAAGAAAAACTACAGTCTTCAACTTCTTACAAATTATTGCGATATCGCTGGCCTCAAGGAAAATGCCCTCTGTTCTGGAAAACTTTGAGAAAAGTTAATATTATAATTTATTGCAAATTACATTTGTTTATATTTTACGAATACACAAGCCTAGACATTGTTTTGCCATCCAGAAACTTATAACAACTGTTTATAGTACTGAAGAGTCGTCACATTATTAAACATAAATTTCTATGGGATACTGAAAACGATTTAATAAAAGTATCAGTTTATGATTTCTTTCCACGATTCCAGCAATGTGAAGTTTAAAATGTTATGGATTACTCAGATACCATTAAAATATCTCAATAAACTATAAGATAAAACTGTGTACACATCTCTAAATTACTGCGAGGCTGAGAATGTTAAGAATATCACTAGAGAAATTTTGGCGAAAGAATTGCATGTTCTTTTCGAATTCATGAGTGAGTGAGATTTTTAGAAAAATCCCTTTAGGACGGGCAACTATCTACGTACGTACTGAGATAGTTCGCAAAACGAATTTTTGGCAACACAAGAAAAAAATAACAAATATGAATCACGTACATAAAAACACACCCCCTACTGAGAATAGTAGCAGTATCAGGTGTTGCTTTCAAACTAAATTAACTTAGTCTCCAGGGAGCGTGATAGTGTAGAAGTAATTTCTACAATTTTAATGGTTAGGCACATCGTTCGAGTTTATGCCGGCGTCCCGTTATTTCAATCCACTAAGTCTAATTCCATTACACCATAATGAATACGCCACGGTCTCCAAACTACCAATTTTTACGTAAGGGCAAAGATCCTTTATCACTGTCCTCAGTCTGAATCAGTTCTGTACACTACAACTTCTCTACAGACACAACATCACTAAAGAACCAGAGGTTTACTAAAAGGTGTTTGTCTTTCCGGAGAACATAAATATAAAGAGTTATTCTAAATGACTGTCGGGGTTTTAACAACTTGCCACATCGTTCTCCAGGAGCAACCCCATGTGTTTTCTTTCTATGGGGTTACGTCAAGGATCAGGTTTATGTTCCTCCCGCAAGTATCCCGAAACTGAAGGTACGAATCAGAACCGCCATTGAAACCATCACCGCTGACATGCTACAAACAGTTTGGAACGAACTCGATTATCGTTTTAATGTTTGTAGAATCACAAAGAGTGCATATATATAGAGCACCTGTAAGGTATGTAACAAAAAGTTGGAGTGTTGTTCTATTAAATAAAAAAACACATATACTGCTATTTCAAGTGTATTGTGTATGACAAGTTGTTAAAACCCCGACAGTCATTTCGAATAACCCTGTATATCTTGTATATTTTACTCAATCCTACTACATATAAAAGATACAAGATACATTTAGTTGTGTTTTTCGGAAAGCTAAATTAACACTTGTTTAATAAAGCACAACAGTACCATTTCACCTAAGACTAAGGATTAAGTCACTAAATTAACTCAGCCATATCCTCTGATCTTCTGCACCCCTGAGACAAGTTTTGGACATGAGCAGTCCATACAGGAAACAACGGGTTCTGTCATATTTACAATGTAGAAGGTCAGTCAAAACCAGTCACGTATACAACTGCAGAAAGGAAAATATTTTTCTCTGAAGGAAAACTGTGGTGTCATTGAATTATATGGTTTTCGAAAACACAGAATAATTTGAAGCGCACTGCAATAATCTGCATATACACGTAATTTCACAGATCACGTGACGTTACATTAAGTAGTTCTAATTTTTCATACGTTACTAACCTACACCAACATGCACCACCTCATTTACTTTACCGACATACTAGAAGCTTTACTTCTTAAAGAGAGGTTAAAAAATCTCCAAATTACTAATCAAACTATGCCTATTTTGTGTCAACTGTATTGCCTAGTAAAATTAAGCATTATTTTTTCAGACAAATTACATTTCTTAGGTAATCGTAAAATCTGAACTAGAAATTTTCTGTAGAGGCTTAATATGTGTGTTGCTTTTAAGGATTTGTTCAGAAATACAGTTCAGACGCTAATGAAAAGCGGCCACTTCCATATGAATACAAATACATGAGTAATAAGTATGTGCATATAGGCACAAGGCTTGCATCATGACCACGGTGATGCAGCCGTGTAGGGTGGTCCGATGTTTAACCAGTTGCTTAGCCGTTAATCTTAATTTAAAATATATTTATTATATTCTTTATACAATATAATTTCAATGCCAAAATAAGCCACCTTACTGAAAATATGAATTCAAGAAAGGAGTTCCACAGTTTGCCCTCAACCGACGTGGCACAAAGCAGAAATGGACTCAGCCCCAAGAAGTCTTCCGATGTAATCACATCATAGGCTTTAGATAGCATAATTTTCCCATTTAGAGATACAATTGTGCTGTAAAAAAATTCATAAAAAATCTCAAGAGCAGGATGTGCATCGGCCCTCTTAAGCCCACCAGAAAAACTACTTTGTGTCGCCGTTTATCCCTCATAATTATGAGGCTAAAAACACTGCATAAAGGTTTTTTTTTGTGTCTCTACCATTACTGCATGCAGTTACATATATAATTTACTGCAGACATCAGAGGCAACTGACCTGATTGTGACTGGTTGTGGCGTCCTTGTGCTGTCAGTAGCAGGTGGTCAATGTCAACGTGAGGTGGAACGTATGATAACCCATGGTACTGGTGTGGTAGCAACAGTCCTTGGTATGGTACATGAGCCACGGGTGGCCCATCTGTGTCTGGTTGTCTGCCTGGCTGGTTAGGATATTTGCTTGAATCTAGTGGGTAGGGTGCAACATTTCTGGGATCATTAGGCTGCGGTCGACGCATGCCGGTCTGGTAAAAGGGTGGATGCTGATCTGGTCTAGGAATTGATTTTGGCACATACTCTTGGTTATAATGGGGAGGTACACGCCCTGCAGGAAGGTGAACTGGTATATCGTCTGGGTCGATTTCATAAACAGGTGTGTTGTCAGGTCTTCTCTGTGTGCCTTCAAATTGGGATGGGGACTGTATCCCATGCTGGTGCGGAATATCTCTGTGAGATGGAGGACCTTCTTGTTGAACTATGGTATAATGTTCGGGTAGGATTCCTTGTTTTTGTAGGTGCATCAATATTTGATCAAGATGTGGATCTGAAGTAGGATCCGCTTGATGTCCTGGAGAAGGCTTTTGCTGTTGGATTTCAGGTGACCCTGGAAGAGGGGGAACTTGAAGCCCCTCTCCTGGACCCAGTACTGGTCTCCTGTTAGGAGGTATGAAATACTGTCCTGGACTCAGGTGATTTTGAGCACCGTACCGTGGATTGTCTACTGGTGGTTTGTTGGGGTCGGAGTGAGGTGTATTGTCATGGTATTTACTGTTACCTTCATGATCTGGTGGAAGTATCCACATAATTGGTTTTTCGGAGTCGTCTAAAGCTTCTTCATGTTCGGGTAGAAAGGGAGGCTTAACGTGATAGGGTTCGAGCTTTCCTTCAGTTTTATGTACGGCTTTGTGCTCAGGATGGCGAGACTTATCAGACGACCCCGGTCGTTTCTGTTCCTGAGTTTCAAGAGTTTTTGAAATTTCAGTTGTTGTTGTTGTAGTTGATGTGGTATGTATGCTATCGATCTCATGCTGTGTGCTGGAAGAATTAATTGGAATGGGTTGTGTAGGTTTGTAATCTCCAGGGAATTTATTTGGTCCGTCTTTGATGTTAGAGTCTTTATGTTTAAAGGTGTGAACGTTATTCTTGGAATGGTTGTGGTTAGGGTTGTGTTCGAGAGGTTCTAATAATGGTAATAGTGATGGAGGCATATGGTCAGGGTTCAAAGGTAAAAATATATGTTTGTGTTCAGATTTCACACCAACACCAGCTGGTGTAATTCGTCCAATTTGTTGATCTGGAGATGCATCGTACGTTGCTGTGTTGTTTTCAGGTTGTCTTTGTTCAGTCGGTCGGTCGTTCATCACTGTCACTTTACTTCCTGTAACGTGGAAATTCAAACCGATACTGGAACCATTTCGTTAGCAAACGTTTGTTACAAATTTTAAATTTGTCTTAGTGCTGCGGTAATGAAAGTTACATAATCGTTAAATGAATTTTGAATATGAAATAAGAGATCGGACGATATGTTTGCACAAAAGTGGCGATAGATTTGTATTGGTTTGAATGTGTGGACAGTACCTGAATGCTGCAGTTGTGGGCACAGCCAGTACAAACAACAGTCTTCTCCTGGCAGATGGCTAAGCATGGCCTGGTTGGGCTCACACTGCAGGTCTGAAGGCGGAGTGTGTGTCACTGGGGGACATGTGGATTGGCAAGAAACGTTTCCGTACTCACAGTAGCATCTCTTAGAGCACCCAGTCAGTTTCAATGGAATCTCCGCCCAGTTGTTGAAATGCTGGCCCTCATATTCACATGATCCGTTGTTTTTACAGTGAACCTGAAAGGCATAAAATTAACGTAATATTCACGGCAAGAAATATACGAGAAATGTCACAGATCGATCTCCCATTCGGGGCGTTTTATGAAACATCTAAGAATTCACATTTTCGAAATGACTCTGCTTATCAAAATCCTAGTGCTACACAAATACAGATTAGTATCGAACACCAACCACATTTAATAAACAAATGGTCATAAGAGCAGATTATTTTGGAATTAATTTGTAATGGGAAAAGATGAAAAGACATAATTATTTCAATCTTCGTAAGAAGTTAAGTAAGGCTGGCACAAAATCAAGTTACTGTCTTTCACACGTACAAAGCCAGATCAGTCCAATGCAGATACCCATTACCAGTTGCCTCAATATTACTCCCACTTTTGCATTCTATGTTCCTTTTCGCAAAATGCTGTACGTAATTCGCTCATCTGTGCCAAATGCAACAAATGCCCGTGCCGTCATTTTTATTATATATATATATATATGTACACACATTTTTAAATTGATTTATTACACAGAGAGTAGATACAAGGTGTACAAAGATAAGTTACAAAATTGTTCCTGCAACCAATTTCACTGTATAGGTACTTGTAACCAAGTTGAAACGAATAGTATGACTAATAATAGAGGTGGAAATAAAGGCAGTGAAAAATGAATAAAAAAACACTGCGGCTGCTGATGGGCTAATTGGAGCAGTACATGGTTCTTATGTTTACATGGGACGTGTACGGTGATCGGATTTGCCAAAAATGTAACTCTGAGGAGGGAGGAAATTGGTTATAAGAGAATGTGTTTGGGATGTTTGTGTATATATTTCTTGTACTGGTGATGAAGGTCAGCTAGGGAGTAGTTTCCTATGGAACGGACGAGGGGGTTGGGGTGGGCAGGGCATCTGTCGAAAAAGTTAGCAGTCAAATGGTAAATGAAGTTGCGGATAGGTGTGACGTTTAAGGTGGTATGAAGATGTGGTATGGGGGTACGCCTGGGGAAATATATATATATATATATACATATATATATATACACATACATACACGCAGGCATTCCACGGATAACGATCCTTCATATGTCGTGTAAATTTAAACGGTTCTACACATTTATGATATATTTTTAATGTGAAAGTGGAGATCTTCACCTTACTGCAGTGTATAATTTTTTTGTATCAACCTTCATGGAAGTCCTGATGATGGTTCGCAGTTAGAACCGAAACATGTAGCCGTGACTGGATTAAAAACATTGATGTTGTGTGCGTCTGATTTGACATGTATACTTATGACATGTTCGGAAAGTTGCAAGAAACGACTATTAGCTCTGTCATCTTAGTCGTAAGTTGCCCCATGTCTGCGCTTGTCTGCATGGAACAACTCCGTTTCCACTGGACAGATTTCCTTGTAATTTGACACCCGTGCTATTAAGATCGGCCCAGAAATTTCTTTTTAATCAGACAGCAGCATCTGTCATTTTACATGAAGGCATAAGTACAAAAGTCAGTAGAAAAGCAGTACCTCCTCTTAGTTTAAACTTGGCGCCAGGTAGAATTTGCTGCCATACTCACTGGATGGTGACACTGTCTAGCTCCACGAATATTATGGGTGCTCCACTCAGTCTCGTGCGTTCAACATAACATCAGTGCATAATGGTGGATAACATGAACACACAGAGCACCGAGGGGTGATTAAATTTCTTACTACGAAAGGGGAAGAATTCGAAAAACTCTGCCAAAATTCTCACCCTAATACAGGCCATGGAAGCCTAGAGGGAGAGCAGAGGTATAATTCTACTCTCGATGTGGGTGGGTGGTCAAAGCCACGCCCCAGGCTTCGGCCAAAGAGGAAAACGAATAAAGTCCTCCTCCTACATGACAACGCCAGACCGCACATCAGTCTGCGCACAAGGGAGGCAATTACAAATATGGAGTGGACTGTTCTTCCTCAACCTCACTACAGCCTCTATTTAGTAGCCTCTAACTTCCACCTTTGTGGTCCCCTGAAGGATGCACTCCGAGGACGCCATTTTGTGGACGAAACACAGCGCGCATGAGGAGCTCCGACACTTCGGCAGGGAGTTTTATGTGACAGACACACAGTGTGTCACGCAAAGTTGGTAACGGTTTGTTGGTAATGAAGGAGAATTTGTGGAGAAATAAGCCCAACTTTGTAAAGGTTGCATCCATAATATATGACAATTTTATTATAATTGTAATTACAGTTTCTGAAAAATGGTACGAGGCATTAATGTTCTAACGCCCCTCGTAGTAATTAGGGAAACCGTTAACTCAGCATAGTGATTAGTCGACGGATTGGATGATAGCAGAAAGAGTTAATTTACAGGCAGGGTCAAAGAGTGTTCTCTGCGCCATATATGAGGCAACTTAGCATTTTATCCATTGAGTACCATGGTCTCTTTCCCCTGGGCATACAATTATCCACTCACCACCATCTAGTGTCGATGCTGAAGAACTTCTGTATATAGTCTGTAACCTGACGTGAAGTTCAGGGCTCGTACGAGGCTGTGGTGTTAACACTTTGCCATTAATTATGGCAATTCAGATACACGTTCAGAAAAATAAATAAATATTGTTTCGTTTGTTAACGAAATCCATGGCGCAGACTCCTTCCTTAGACGTTAACCCTTTTAAGCCTAACGACCCTTAAAGGGGGTCGTACCGCAACGCTAACTTCTGAACGTTGCATTTTATATATTTATTTAACAAATATAGGTACTGAATATTTTAAACATGGTATACACTCTCCGTTTTTTCCTCTTCAAAATGCAGTTTGTTTCATAATTCTAACTATTTGGTTCCTGTATTATTCACATTTTATATACAGGTGTGTTAAAATTAAAAAAAAAAATCCGGCGCCAAAAGGTTAATATTCCTCAGCAAGTCACAGAAACCCCCCCACTTTAAGAAATCCGAAGCTTTACTACGGTGTTTGCAACAACCTGCCACTTATTACTATCCTGAGCCAGATCAATCCAGTCCATCCCTTCATCCTACTTTGAAAGATGTATTTTAACCATATACATAGTTCACACACCAACAAATGCACTATTTATTAACTTGGTTAAAAGTTTTAAATTTACTTTAAAATGCACAATAATATCGCTCCTACATGTTTCTGTCTTTAATGACCATCATCAGGGAGCTTTATTTATCTCGGTAAAATTACGTCGTTAACGACATAAGTTAACATAAATATAGCTTTAGTTAGGTACAGACAAAGCTCCCTGATGACGGTCATTAAAGACCGAAACATGTAGGAGCGATGTTATTGTGTATTTTAATGTAAATTTAAAACTATTAACCAAGTTAATAAATAGTGCATTTGTTGGTGTGTGAACTACGTAGATTTCGAAAAGCATGGCGCAAAGATAAAAATTATTTAAACCATATCTTCCCATCCACACCTATGCCGTCCAAATGGGCGTATTCCTTCAGGTTTCCCCACCAAGTTTATTTTGGAAGTATTCTGAATAAAGGCATCACGATGTGCTTTAAATTCAATTAACGTTACACAGATATACGTCAGCACAATCTATTTTATTCTTAAGCAAGGCTACATGTTTCGACTAGAAGTTCTTCTTCTTCAGGCCCCTACAACATTATCGAAACCTTCCAAAATAATTAACGTTACACAGATATACGTCAGCACAATCTATTTTATTCTTAAGCAAGGCTACATGTTT
>Ga0209755_10009477_pt1 | contig 10290 bp, 5 predicted proteins | sample TergutCo191P1_FD_187301 | JGI IMG/M metagenome (GOLD analysis project Ga0209755, IMG submission 187301) | Cornitermes sp. P1 segment gut microbial communities from Petit-Saut dam, French Guiana - Co191P1 (SPAdes) (version 2) | ecosystem: Host-associated > Arthropoda: Insects > Digestive system >...
AGAAGAGCTGATGCTTGTCACGCCGTTACCTATCGTGACGCTCGTCAGACTGCTACAATGACCGAACGCAGAAGAGCCGATACTCGTCACGCTGCCCGGTATCGTGACACTCGTCAGGCCGCTGCAAGTCCAGAACGCAGAAAAGCCGATGCTCGTCACGCTGCCCGGTATCGTGACACTCGTCAGGTCGCTGCAACCGGAGAACGCATAATCGCCGATGTTGTCTCCGCCGGTTATAATGACCGTTCTCAGTGATACCGGAATTGATTCACTTTGATTCCAATAACGGCTAGCCCCAAATATCCAACCAAAGTGGGTATTTGTGTCTCCGTTCAAGTTTTGTCCGACAAACGGTATCGTCATGTTCGTCAAACCGCTGCAGCCACGGAACGCACCCTGTTCGATGCTCGTCACGCTGTCCGGTATCGTGACACTCGTCATAATCGTATAACCGCTAAAACCGCTGTTTGCAATCATCGTTACAGGCCTTCCTGCATGAGTCGCCGGTATTACCACTTCAGCAACGCTTACATTGCCTCTGGAAACCGAATAGGCTGTATTATTGTTTATCAATGTAAAAGCCAAACCCGGTGTGGATTCCCAAACTGCGGGAACTCCATCCACAAAACGCCAGTGGGTATCTAATATTGCGGGAACCGTTTCTGCATAGTAGTAGCGATTTGCCGCTGCCAGCGGAGCATTGTTGGAACCAACGCTTACCGTTGCCCATTGCGCACTACCCATCCCACCGTAATAAACCGAAGCCAAATTGCCGCAGCCGGAAAACGCAAAATTCCCGATGCTGGTTACACCGTCCAGTATGGTAACGCTTATCAGATTGCTGCAATTAAAGAATGCATAATTTCCGATATTCATTACACCGCTGGGCATGATAATGCTCGTCATTGCGGTATAGGAGGTAAACCCCGAATCGGCAATTGCCGTTACCGGCAGCCCGTTGTAGACAGCCGGAATGATCACCACGGTATCGGTTATTGTACCCTGCGAAACCGAATAGGCAGTACCGTTGCTAATCAAGGTAAAATCCAGGGCCGGAGCCGCACGTACCATTGCGGTTGGAGTGCTAATAACACTGCCGGAATATCCGGGCACGATCACCGTTACTGTAATGGTTGAGCCGATATCGGCAGTCTGTACGGTATAGGTGATGCTATTCGTACCTATGGTGCTATCTCCGCCCCGCTTCCATTGGTAAGATATTGTCCCGTTGCCGCTAAGGGAACTGGTATTTGCTGTCAATGTCTGCCCAACTTGGGCAGTTCCGCTGATGCTCACCGTACCGCTCAGGGCGGGAAGCCCAGGGTCTGGTTCAGGACATGCGGTATAAATACCCCCGATTATTGACCACAAAGCAATAATTCTAAATAGTTTTACTGGGTTTTTCAAAAAACACTCCTTTTTTTGTGATTTTCCCCATTATTCAGAAACCATTAGAAAATAATCTAATATTTCCCAATAGTTCAATATATAGAACTTGTGGATTTTAGTCAAGATATATTTCCTTATGGTTTAATAGAATGTTGATTTATAGGGATAATAATGCAAAATGGACAAGAATTAAGAGCCATTCTTGGTAAAGGAATACGGTTTTATCGGCAGCAGCGACAATTATCACAAGCTGTCCTTGCTGAAAAGGCAGATATTTCGATAACCTTCCTCAGTAATATAGAGCGAGGCATAAAGTACCCTACTGCGGATACCTTGTCTGCCATAGCCAATGGATTGGGAGTAGAAGTATTTGAGCTTTTCCGGCATGATTATTCTCCTATCGAATACAGAAGCCTGTTTGAACGATTCAAAATAGACATTACAAAAAATGTTATGGAAACCCTTGACTCCGTTTATAAAGCATATGAGAAATAAGACGGTGATTACTGTCAGGCATCATTTTAAGTTGACAAGGATATGGTAATGGTAAAAAATGTTATTCAAGAGTTTTAGTGCAGAAAATATTTTTTTCTCAAGAATTCCATAATATGAAACAAATTTTTCAAGGTTTTATGAAGATTTTCAAAGAAAAACCTCTGCGCTCTCCGCGGCTCCGCGCCTCTGCGAGTACTATTTTCGAATAAAATTCATAGTACGCTCGCCCAAGCCATTATGGCAATTGTTCTCCTACTTGCGATTTTCCTCATTTCAGGGTATTCTACATTAATGACTCCAAATCAGGAAGATGCCCTTTACAATTTTCTGGAGAATGTGACTGAACCTTTCACTCTGGAAGATGTGACGGAATTTGTGCGGATGATGGATCCTACGCTGGTTGAGAACCTGCCGGTAGAGATTACCGCTGTCATTGATTCCCAAAATGCGGCATTCCGGCTGGATAACCGGCAGTGGGTTTCCCGGAGGGGCTGTTTTGAAAGCGTCCCCTTTGTGATCAGCCCGACAAAACTGGAACTGCTCAACGGTATTCTCATCCCCGGCCACCGCTGCATCCCTTTCGCAAGCCCAATTGCCATGCCCCATGAATATAAATTTTACTGGAAAGGTAAGGCAGTACCCTGGACAACGACCGAAGGCCCTCCGGAAGAATTCTATCCCTATTACAAGATTTTCGGGGAGGAGTACGCCCCTCAATATGTGGCACAGGACAATCCTGAAAATGAATTGGCTTTTAACGACGATCCGTATGAAGACCCGCCGGAAGTTTCAATCCATACTCTGGATATGAGAAACATTTTCCGCGAAGCTGCTTTTGTCCCCGGCGATCGTTTTATTGTAAGAACCAGAAACTGGAAGGAAGGGCATTTTGATCTGGAAAAAGCAGGCAAAGATGCCTGGCCCCAGTCAGAATTGTTTTCCTGGTTTGAGGCGGCTGAAGGCGGGTTTGAAGCCAGCTTTGCCCTGCTTGGACCAGGTGCATCTACTGAAGAACAGATTGCTTATGCCTACTGGTACGGGGGAAAACGGATGCGGGAGATTCCGGCGTATTCCCTTGAAGAATTTATTTTTATGAAAACCGATCGCATAGAAAGGGTCGATTACGGCATTGAATCCCGTTTCTGGTTTGCCGGTAAGGATATTCCCGACAGTAAAGGGCTCCTGGGTATCGCCGTTCCCCCTGACCGGACTTACATAGAAGAACTCCTGTTAAACATAAAAGTCCCCATCTCGGAGTATGTTGTTATTTCGTTTATTCGGGATGCCATGTTCAGAAACGAAAAAGATATTAACCTGGTGATGAATCGCATTGTGCCACCGATCATTCATCTTGATGATGAAGAATGGAATGTGCTTGCCGATTATGTTACCGACGTAACCAGCGATCTGCGCGGAACCTATACGGTGTTCCTTGATAAAGGCATGGGACCGATACGGCAGCGGGTTGGCGAACTGCATACCGCAGTGGTGGATCTTGCAATGAGGCTGGATAAAGTAGACTCTTCATGGCTTCCCAAACATACATTTATCAAGCTTTCCCAAATTCAGGGTCATGCGGCAAACCTTTTGGCTGACCTTGATGCGGATCGTGAACCTCCGAAATCGGAACTGGAAGCAATGGATAATTCCCTTGACAGCATGATCGATACTTTTAATGATATAAAAGAAACTATAGACGATGCCATGAATCACTTCAGGCGGAAAAACCTCGTATTATTGCGCAGCGATACCGATAACAGTTCACTGGAATCCTGGTGGACAGTGCAGATAAGCATAAACGGGACTGACGTATGGCGCAGAGTGCTTATTCCCGGAGCCAGAATGCTGGAAGATCTGCACCGCCTGATTCAAATTTGCCTGGAATGGAAAAACAGTTACCGGCACCGTTTTTATACCGAAGGCCTCGGCGGCATGGACAGGAATAACCTTGATGATAAAGCAAAAATATGCGAGATATGCGATAAAGGCATCAGCGAATTGCAGTATGAATACGGAAACAAATGGAATATAAAAATATTGTTTCTTTCATCATACAAACCGGGGAAAAAAGAAACGATATGCTGCGTTGCCGGCGAGGGCGCAGCTCCGCCTGAACTAACCGGCGGACCTGTGCGCTTCCGCAAAATTCTGAATATTCTTGACGGAGGCAGCGACATGGAAAAACAGGCTGCACTATACGAACTGGGGCCGGATTTTGTTCCCGGCCTGTTTGACATGGAAAAATGCAACCGGAACATTAGTTCCGGAATAATATAAAGGAGTACTGTATGGACATTAATGCGCTGGAAAAAGTTGCGTTAAGCGTAAGGGCGTTAAGTATCGATGCCATTCAAAAAGCCAATTCAGGCCATCCCGGCCTTCCGCTGGGTGCCGCCGAACTGGGTGCAATGCTCTACGGTGAATTGCTGCGGCATGATCCCCTTGATCCTGCATGGGCGGATCGTGATCGTTTTATCCTGTCTGCGGGACATGGATCAATGTTCCTGTATTCGCTATTGCACCTCGCCGGATACAAAGATATTACCATGGATGATATACAAACATTCCGGCAGGTTGGTTCCCGCGCTGCTGGCCACCCCGAATACGGCCTTGCCGCCGGCATTGAGGCAACCAGCGGGCCTTTGGGCCAGGGCATTGCAATGGCGGTTGGTTTTGCCGCTGCTGAAACCATGCTTGCCGCGCGCTTTAACACTGCTTCCCATACAATTGTCGATCATTACACCTATGCTCTCTGCGGAGACGGCTGCCTGATGGAAGGAGTTTCCGCCGAAGCAAGTTCCTTCGCCGGCCATTATGGTTTAGGGAAACTCATTGTGTATTATGATTCCAATAAAATAACCATTGACGGCAGCACGGACATTGCCTTTACCGAAAATGTCGCCAAACGCTACGAAGCCTACGGCTGGCAGGTGCTGTGCGGCTCCATGTATGATTTCGCTGAAATAGCCCGCCTTACGGCGCAGGCAAAAGCGGAAACCGCAAAGCCCAGTTTTATTATTCTTGCATCGATAATCGGCAAAGGATCGCCTAACAAGCAGAATACCGCCGATGTACACGGCGCTCCGCTGGGGGCGGATGAAGCTGCGGCGGCGCACGCCAACTTGGGGATACCCAGCGATTTTTATATCGCACCGGAAGCGAAGGGTTATTTTGCCGCAAAGCAAGCCGGGTGGAAAAAAGCCCGCGAAGACTGGCAGGCACTGTTTGAGGCATGGTCAAAGGAAAACCCCGAAAAGCGCATTGAGTGGGATGCATTCCATTCAGGCAAAGCAGCCACCGCGATTCTGCCGGAATTCAAGCCTGGCGACAGCATTGCCACCCGTACCGCAGGCAATAAGTCCCTGGGCGCCATAGCTCTGACAAACGGCAACCTTGTCGGCGGTTCTGCCGATCTCAAAGGCCCCAATGCCGTTGGCCTTCCCGCCGCTGCAGGGACATGGAGCCGGGAAAACCGCGCCGGACGGTACATCCACTTTGGCATCCGCGAATTCGCAATGGCCGCTATTTGCAATGGCATTAGTCTACACGGAGGGCTGCGCCCCTATTGTTCAACGTTCATGGTTTTTTCGGACTACCTTCGCCCGGCGCTCCGCCTTTCAGCCTTAATGAAACAGCCGGTGATCTATGTGCTTACTCACGACTCAATTTTTGTCGGCGAGGACGGCCCCACCCACCAGCCCATTGAGCACATAGCCAGCTTGCGGGTTATGCCGCAGCTCCGCGTCCTTCGCCCCGGTGACGCGGAAGAAACCGCCGAAGCATGGGTTATGGCTATGGAACACACCGAATGCCCTGTTGTGCTTGCCCTTTCACGGCAGAATATCACTGTCTATCCCAAAGCCGATCCGGACTGGAAAAATACTATCCGCACCGGCGCGTACATCGTTAAGCAAACTGAGGGTATTCCCGATGCGGTAATCATTGGCACCGGCTCAGAAGTAAGCGTTGCCCTGAGCGCTGCGGAAAAAATAACCGGAAAAAAAATCCGCGTAGTTTCGATGATCAGCAAAGAGCTCTTTGAATCACAGCCTGCTGCAATTCGCAATGCGATAGTTCCGCCGGATACGCGAGTTTTTGTCTGCGAAGCGGGAGTCCGCAGCGGCTGGGAACGCTGGGCAAAACCCGAGGACATCCTCTCGATTGAACGCTTTGGAGAATCAGGGCCGGCGGCAAAAGCGGCTGAACATCTTGGCATGACTGTTGATGCTTTGACGAAGATAATTAGTATCCGTCAATAATGTAGACACATTATAATCTGTTTTCTATTCTATTGTCGCTTAGGGTGGATTTTGAACATCCGAACAGGCATTTGACACCGGTTAATAAGTAATATTCTCTAGTAATATGAAGAAGTCCGCTATACGCCTTATTTTGGGTGTTTGTACAGTGCTTTTTGCCATTAGCGGACTTTTGTGTCTGTTTAACAGTGACGCGCTTAAAAAAAAACCTTTTCTCCGGACAACGTCTTTTATTGCACCTGCCATGGCAAAATATGAAAAAGACGGGAATCTATATGTCATAGACAGCGGTTCTTTTCGCCTTGTATGCATGGCACCAGACAGAACTATACGCTATACCATTAATATAGACAAATTTAAAGAATACACCCGTATCGTAGATGCTGTTATTGACGAAGCAGGCAACCTGTATGTGTATGCGATAGAAGCGGAGTATGATGCCTTGCTGACAAAGCAGGACATAATCAGGAAATACGATAATCACGGGCGTTTTGTCAAGGATATCCTCAATGTCAGCTATGATGATGCGTACAAAAATCCACGGCTGTTTTATCAGTTCGGATCATTCCGCTGCGATAACGGCATACTTACTTTTTCCCGGACGGAACAGGACAAGGTTATCCTGTACCAATACGATACTTTTCGGGACAGATTCCAAATTTCATTGTTATTCGAAACACCCAGGGGCTATATAGACAATTTTCTGGTGGCACAGCTTGTCCAGAAAGATATGGACAATTATGCCTACGTCCTGCGCGATGGGGATATTTATGAAGTTAAAAACGGCAACTATGCCGAACCGGAACTGCGTTCATCGTTTAACTTCAGCATAACGGAAGGCGGCATTCATCCCTGGTTTATTTTTTATGAAATGGATGATAGCCTGGTGTTCTTTGATATGCAGTCAAACGCTCTATTTCGCATTACTGCCTACGGATTGCAACGCATTGTTCCTGAAGAGTATTTCGAACCGCTAAAGGCCAAGGGAGAAAAACCCGCGCTTAAAGGTTTTGGTTTTTACGGAAATACCTTTGCCGGCGTATACGGCGATACGGTATGGCTGTACGACGGTGTGCATTTCACCGTTTACGATGGCGATATGCAGCTTCCGTTCGGCGAAAAATTACGAATAACAATCGTGCAGATAGCGTTCGTATTGGGAATTATGGCGCTTATCGCCGGATTGTATATCGCATACATTCACATTTTTGACCGGTTTCTTTCGCTGTTTGTCAAACAAACCATTGTTATTATTCCTTTGATGATAGTCGCTTTTATTATCGTGTTTTCGGTAACTTTCAATATCAAGGCAAACCGGCTGAACGATGCGTTATTTAATGAGATTATGGCGTTGGCGGAACTTTCCGCGCAGTTGGTAGACGGAGACGCGATTGAAAATATTACTTCCATCAAGGACGTTTACAGCGATTCTTACCAGCAGCTTATCAATCAGGTTAAAAAGATTGACGGGAATAACGCTGCCCCGTGGAACAAAAATTATTATGCGGCGCTCTTTAAGGGCGGCAATTTTGAATATTGCTTAATGCTTTCCAGTGAAGGGATTAACCTGTTTCGCCCGGCGGAATTTCTTGAAGGCTACGATTACGATTATTTTATGCAGGGGAACCCTATTGGCGGCATTTACTCTCTGGATGACGGCGATTGGGCGTTTGCGCTGGCGCCGGTATACAACAGTGCCGGGGAAATAGCCGGTTTGCTGGAAATAGGGCTTGACATGACAGCTTATGAAGCCAGCAATGCGAAACTCAAAAGAGATATTGCATTTATTGTGTCAACGGTGTGCCTTGTTATCCTGCTGGTGCTGGGTATTATGATTTCCGTTGTGGTAAAACAATTATCTGCGGTGTCTGGTGTCCTTCATGCTATAGCCAGCGGAGACCGAAGCGAGCGGGTACGCTATAAGGCGCGGGACGAACTTGGCAGATTGGGCCGCGGCCTGAACAGTATGGCAGAAGAACTCCAATATCAGTTTGATCGCATAACGCGTCTTAATGAATCAACTATCCGGTTTGTGCCTGTTCAGTTCATGGAACAGTTGGGCGTTTCCGATATAACCAAAATGAAGCTGGGCGATAATGTTGATCGGGATATCACCGTATTGTTCTTTGATATACGGTACTTTTCCATTAATTCGGAAATGATGACTGCACGGGAGAATTTTGTATTTATCAACAAAATACTGGGCATAGCAGGACCTATTATACGCAAGCACAACGGATTCGTGGACAAATATATCGGTGATGCTGCAATGGCACTGTTTGTCAGCGGCATGGATGCGGTACGCGCCGGTATCGAATTATACCAGACACTGGTGGTTAACAAGGACACCAAAATTAAAATAGGCGTAGACGGAATTAATATCGGTGTGGGGATTCACTCAGGATCGGTAATGATGGGCATTGTCGGTGAAAATGAGCGGCTCTCCAGTACGGTCATTTCAGCTAACGTAAACCTGGCTTCCCGCGTTGAAGGGCTTTCCAAACAGACCGGGTCCGGTATGTTAATCACCAAGTATACATTAAACCAGCTTGCAGGTCATGAATCTGACTTCTCATATCGTTTTATCGGCATGGTACGCGCAGCGGGGGTAAATGAAGTTGTTGGCTTATTTGATATGCTGGACGCCCTTTCTCCCAGGGACAAACAGTACCGGCTTGCGACAAAGACTGTTTTTGAGTCGGGGGTGCGGAAATACCACATGAAGGATTATATTACCGCAGTCAAGCGCTTTGAAAAAGTCGTAGAAGCTGATCCGAAGGATATCTGTGCTGCTCATCATCTTGTGGATGCTGCAAAACATCTGGATGATCCTTCTTTACCGAGCGTGTTTATTTTCGACAAGAAATAACAGGAGGGCTATAGTGAATGACAAACACCGGAAAGAATATAATTTTTTTGTTAATGAAGGTTTTTCCGCCATTGACAACAACAGTTTTTCGTTTTTGCAAAAAACCTACAGGCATTGCAGCCGTTTTCAGGAAAAGAGTTTAACGGCTTGTGTTGCATGGCAGTACGCTTATTTCGGGCTGTACAAGATACTGCATGAATGTCTGTGTTCCTTCTTTTTCCATGAAAAGCAGAATATTTACTGTACTATTCACCGGCTGCAGGGAAACACCGCTTGCCCGCTCCAGTCCATAATTGATACGCTTGCATGGCTTTGTAAAAAAGCGGGAATTCCGGCTTTGCAGATTAAATTCATAGACGAGAATCAGGTTAACGAATATAAAGCTATTCGGGGATATGCGTTAACCGTCACGCAATCCGCTGACAGCAGCGAATATGCCTATAAAACAAGCGATTTGCGGGAACTTGCCGGGACAAACAATTATTATAAAAGAAAACGGGTAAACAAATTCATGAATATGCAGGATATTTCCGTTCGTCCCATGACGAAAAGCAATGTACGGCTTTGTCTTGAAGTAGAGGAACAATGGTGCAGGACACAGGAATGTGTTATATGCAGTTCTTATTTTCATTGTGAAAAAAAAGCCCTTGAGGTAATCGTTGATATTTTTAATGAAGAAACGCACCGTGGGCTGTTAATGTACCACGATGACAAACCTGCCGGTCATATTATATGTGAGGCTGTTAATGAAAAAATCAGTTTTGTTATTTTTGGAAAATCACTTATTGATGACGGTTTTCTGTATCTCATCTATATGATGTACAAAGATTATTTGTGCAATACGGAATATATGAATATCAATGAGGATATGGGACACGAGGGGCTTCGCAGGTTTAAAAAACTGCTCAGTCATTATGAACTGTGGCATAAATACGCGGTAACATACAGCTTGTAAGGAAATAACCCTATGATTAACAGCAAACAGCAAACAGCGCACCAGTATCTTCTGCATAAGGGCTTTAAACCTGCTGATACGGAAAACCATGAAACCATAAAAAAATTTAACGCTGACAATATGCTGTATGAACTGACCGCGTGTTTAACGGTAACCTGGCATGAGGAAATGCAAACGCTCTATAATATTATTGATGGTTTTTTATGCCTTGCCAATTTTTATCCCGACGGGACAGTTTCATGGTTTATCGTCCGTCCGGCAGGTAAAAAACAATTTTTACAGCATATTGTCGATGCCTTGTATATTATATCGATTGACGCGGG
>Ga0209755_10009479_pt1 | contig 10288 bp, 10 predicted proteins | sample TergutCo191P1_FD_187301 | JGI IMG/M metagenome (GOLD analysis project Ga0209755, IMG submission 187301) | Cornitermes sp. P1 segment gut microbial communities from Petit-Saut dam, French Guiana - Co191P1 (SPAdes) (version 2) | ecosystem: Host-associated > Arthropoda: Insects > Digestive system...
GTTTGCAAATACACCGATGCATTGGGTTCTTACTCGGCGCTGTTTGACTCAACGGGCATTACCGGAGTTCACGGCAAAACCACCACCACCGCGCTGGCGGGAACCATGCTTCGCGGTTTGGGTTTACCGGCCCAGGTCTTGGTAGGAAGCGCTGTGGGCGCTTTCGCCGGCCGCTCCACGCTTGACCTGGGAAATAAATATTTTGTGGCTGAAACCTGCGAATACCGCCGGCACTTTCTTTCATTTCACCCGAATCGAATTATTCTTACCAGCGTTGAAAGCGATCATCAAGATTATTATCCCCACTATGAAGATATCAGAGACGCTTTTATTGAATACGGCAGGCTTCTGCCCCCCGGCGGCCAGCTAATTTACTGCGCGGACGATCCGGGGGCCAAAGAAGTCGCACTGGCTTTGAAAAACGAAAAACCGGAAATTGACCTTATCCCCTATGGGTTTAACGCCGATGGTGATTATAAGATAGAATCATTTAAAATTGAGGATGAAAAGATTTTTATGCGCCTTGGTGGTTTCCCGCTGGAACTAAAAATACGTGTACCGGGAAGACATACGGCCCTGAATGCCGCGGCCGCGCTTGCGCTTTGTTCGTGTTTGGTAAAGCAGGAATTTGGGAACGCCGCCGATAACGGCTGGAACGAGGAAAGAAGGAAAAAATTAAAAACCGCCCTTGAGGAATTTGGCGGTTCAAAACGAAGGTCTGAAATTTTGGGTGAGGCAAACGGAATTCTTTTTATGGATGATTACGGTCATCACCCCACAGCCATCAAAACTACCCTTGAAGGTCTTAAAGATTTTTATCCAAAGCGGAGATTGGTTGTAAGTTTTATGTCTCATACCTATACAAGAACCGCCATGCTTCTTGACGAATTTGCCGCTTCGTTTGAGAATGCCGATATAGTTTTACTGCACAAAATCTACGCGTCAGCCAGAGAGGTTTACGCGGGAGGGGTAACAGGACAGACCCTTTTTGAGAAAACTCGTGAAGCCGGGAAAGAGCAGGTTTTTTATACGGACGAGCCCATGGAAGGTTATGAATTAATGCAGGGCATACTTGAACCCGGAGATTTGTTTATTACCATGGGTGCCGGGGACAACTGGAAGCTGGGGCAAAAATTGTTTAATTTTTTTGCGCAGCGTGAAACATCAAATCCTGGCATTGGAGGTTCTTGATGAAAAGTATGACCGGTTATGCTTACAGGGAATCTTCAAACGAAAACATTACTGTCTCGGTAGAACTAAAAGGATACAATAACCGTTTTCTGGATATTTCGATTCACCTTGTTCCCTGGCTTTCCCCCCTGGAATCCGGCATAAGAAAATACATAAGTTCACGTTTTGCGAGAGGCAAAGTGGATGTGACTATTCGCCTGAAAGAAGAAAACGCCCTGGTTTCTGTTTCTGTAAACGGAAACGCGGCAATGAGCTACAAAACAGCAATCGAGGAATTGGCCAAAACTTTGGGCATAAAAGAAAGTCCAGGTTTGGAAACTATCCTTGGTCTTGAAGGTGTTTTGGAAATTGAAAAAAACAGGGACACGGAAAAATATTGGGCCCTTATTGAACCTGTACTTATCGCCGCCGCGGATCAATTCGAGGCCGAGCGTTTAAGGGAAGGTAAAGATACCGAAGCGGATATACTTTCGCATATCGCCATTCTGGAAGAGGCCGCCAAAACAGTAAGCGCTTACGCTCCTGTATTGGAAGCAACAATAAAGGATAATTTGCAGGAACGTTTTACGGAACTTTTGGGAGACAGGATCGACGAAAGCCGCATTCTTGCGGAAACCGCGGTACTGCTTATGAAATATACCATTTCGGAAGAACTCGCCAGGCTTTCTTCGCATTTTTTGGAGTTCCGGCTTGAAATCGAACGAAACCCAAGCCCGGGCAAAAAACTTGATTTTCTCGCCCAGGAAATTAATCGCGAGGTAAATACAATAGGTTCAAAATCACCTATACTTGAAGTAAGTCATGCGGTGGTTGAAATGAAAAACGCGTTGGAAAATATCCGGGAGCAGCTTAGAAATGTCGAATAACAAGAATATTAACGAAGTGAAAATCGCGATTTCGGGAAAGAGCGGCTGCGGCAATACAACTGTCAGCCGTATGCTTGCCGAGGCCCTGAACATAAGGTTTATAAATTTCACTTTCAGAAGCCTTGCCAAAGAAAAAAGCATAAGCCTGGAAAAGGTACTTTCCCTGGCGGCAGAGGATGATTCCTGGGATCGTGAAGTGGATACCCGGCAAGTCGCGATGGCAAGAGACGGCGGCGGTTGCGTCCTCGGTTCCAGGCTGGCGATCTGGATGCTGCCGGAAGCCGACCTCAAGGTGTTTCTGACCGCCAGCCCTGAAATCAGGGCACAGCGAATACAGAGCCGGGAAGGAAAAAGCCTGGACTATATCGCGAAATTTACTGCCGAAAGGGACAGGCAGGATCATGAACGTTATTTACGCATTTACAATATCAACAACGATGATTATTCCTTCGCGGATATAATAGTAGATACCGCAGACTTGGAGCCGCCCGGAATTGTCGAGTTGATTATTGCCGAGCTAAACAAATAGCGGCTTACCGGAAGCAGCAGATTCGGTTAAAATGATGATTACTGTTGCCCGAAACCAGGAAAAATACCCATAGTATAAACAAACATGTTGTGAACCGCGTGTGCCCAAGCTATGCCGTGGAAGGATCTGTAGCGGATTAAAAGTACCGAAAGAAAGACACCTGCTACAGCAGCGTTCAACACCGCCCAGGGCCCGTTATATATGTGGCATATCGCAAACAGAAAAGTAGAAAGGAAAATCCTGGCCTTGGTGCCTGGAAGCGTTCTTCTCAGTTTTACCAAAAGGTAATATCTAAAGTAGCTTTCTTCAAGGTAACCCGTGCCCAGGCAAGCGAATATCATAACTACCCAGCCCAGCACGTTTACCGGCGCTTCAATTCTCGGAGGCAAGGGCAGGCCGTAAGCCTGTGCGACAATCGATAATAAAGTTGAGATGGAAATGTTGATGAAAATCAGGCCCGGAAGGCCCACGGCGAAGGTAAAAACGTCCTTTTTTCGTGGTTTTAGGGGGAAAAAGCGTGAAATTTTAAAGGCATTTCTGCCTGATACAAGATACCATATAAGAATCAGGGATGGGATAGAGTATACCAGGGTTCTGCTCAGTTCCCGGGTTATTGAAAAAGGGATTGTCTGAACCGGCACTGGCCGCCCGGCAAAACCGAATGCGAAAATCGCCGGAAAAAAGAGGACGAAAAACAGTAAGATACCTTCAAAAGGGAGGTTGTTTTCATTAGGAAGGCTGCCTGCATTCTTTGACAATTTCATATTTTAGCTGTATATATTATAATATAAGGAGTAAATTACAAAGTAGGGTATCTGATAGAATGTTTATGACCGCCCTTATCATCATAGTCGTAGTCGCGATTTTTGTGATTTTATTCCTGTCCGGGAACGACAAGAAAAAATCAGGCAGGATTCAGTTTTATGCCAAGGGCAAAGATTCCGGTTTCTCGTTCAAGGAAATAGAACTTCTCTATAAATTGGCTTTAAAATCCAGGCTGGAAGACCCTACATCCCTTTTTGCTTCGCAGAATCAACTGGATGCTTGCATAAGATCACTGGTAAAAACCATGCGCCTTTCGGGTACAGCAGATGATAGTGAAAACCAGGATTTTCTTTCGAAACTGTATGACTACCGGAAAAAAATCGAGATGGAGAAACCCAGAACAAAAAGCGGCATTTCCACTTCCAGGCAAATAGGCGAAGGGCAAAATTTGCGTATTTTGGTGGAAGGTACGGGAGTGTTTAAGTCTCAGGTAGTGAAGACTACCAACCAGTACCTCACTGTATTAAGGCCGACAAGCGACAAGTTGTCCGGAACATTTTCCTGGGAAGGGCAGAAACTGTCTGTTTATTTCTGGCGCGATGAAGATGCCGGTTATGTTTTTGATACGGCAGTTATGGATGAGGTTTTTTCCAAGGGCTTGGCCTCTCTTAAAATAGCCCATGCTGACACACTCTTTAGAACCCAAAAAAGAAAGTCCGTAAGACTTAAAATGCAAAAAGCCGCCTTTCTTTACCCGGTAAAAAATGATGAAGATTTGACCAGAGTCGAAACAAACCCCGGCCTGAAATGCTTTCTTGTAAACCTCTCGGATACAGGCTGCGCTATCACTATAGGGGGAAAAGCTTCTACCGATTTGAGGATTAAAATTCAGTTTGCCTTGAAGAATGCACCCATCAGTATGAGCGGTACAGTCCGTTCAGTGGAATACAAAGGGGACTTGAACAGATCCATTCTTCATGTTGAAGCAGATCCCCTTCCCATAGAAGTCAGAAACCTGATATTGGGAGAAGTATTTGGCATGCTTCCGGAAGAGGAAGAGGATCTTCCTTTCAGGCTGCTGGGGGAAGAAGCCGAAAGTATGATGGGTTCCGAATTGTCTTCGGAAAATGATGTTCCTGACTTTTTGGAGGAGGATTTAGAGGTGGGTATGGATAAAAATGTGGAGCGCTTGGGAAACGCAATGTAAATGGACAAAAGCCTCTCCATGCCTCCGCTTTTTGCCGCGTTTGGCATGGCTCTTGCCTATTATGGTTATCCCCTTTTTATTTCCGTTGGAACAAACTTCCTTTTGGGCCTGTTTTTTATTCTAACGGCTGTTGTATGTTTCCTGCGTGTTCTTTGTTATACGCCATTGACGAATTCCAAATCGCAGGATCTCAAGTTGACGAATTCCAGATGGATGAATTTCAAATCCGTAAGTACAGCGGGAATTCTCGCCGTTGCCCTGGCTGTTGGATTTTCTTTGGGCGTAGGCGCAAGACGCACAGTTCCGGGCCATGCCGAGCTGGGATTCCCGCCTGAAAACATAATAGCTGTTTCCGGAATATTGGCGGAAGATCCGCGTTCTTTACAGGGAGGCTCGGGTTTGGGTGTTTTGCGTCTGCGCCAAAGCGTCGTGGATGGCGGAGCGCGCGCTTCGGCCAGGGGAAACCTGACTGTGTTTTTTCCGGCGGAAAGCATTCCCCGCTTAAAAGAATTTGGCAGAGGCAGTGAAATTTACCTTGACGGAATTTACTATACGGGACAGAGAGGGCCTGTGTTCAATGCTTCGTCGGTTCATATCGTTCAAGGCGCGCCGCCGCTTGAGCAGTTCCGCACTTCTCTTCGTTTAACGCTGATTGATAAGTTTCAGAGCCGCCAGAGTCGCTCGCCTCCTGTCTGGGGCAGTCTTGCGTCGGCCCTGATTCTGGGCGTCCGCGACGATCTTGATGTTGATCTTTCCGGGGGATTTAGAAATTCAGGCGTTGCATATATATTGGCCCTTTCCGGCATGCACCTGGCCATAATTTCCGCCGTTCTGGCTTTTCTGCTCCGGAGGCCGCTGGGTATTCGCTGGGCTTCCCTTGTTGGGGCTGTGTTCATTATCGCTTATGTTTTTGTCGCCGGTTCCCAGCCTTCTCTGGTAAGGGCTGCGATAATGTATCTGACAGGAACTTTCGCACTTTGGGGTTTTTTGAAAAAGAACACGCTTTCCGTTTTAAGTATGGCTTTTATTTTGCAGCTTGCTTTCCAGAGCGAAACGGGGATTTCACTTTCATTTATACTGTCCTATTTGGCTATGGCAGGTATACTGATTTTGGGGCCGGCTCTGCGCGACCTGTTCCGGGGAAGGCTGCCTGAGATTCTTTCGGAAACCCTTTCTGTTTCACTCGGGGCTTTTATCGCTACCAGCCCTGTTGTCGCTGTCTTTTTCGGCTCTTTGCGTCCCATTGGAATTTTGGCCGGACTTCTTATTGTGCCTCTAACTACGCTCTTTATGGTTTTATCCCTGATAGCTCTTGTCGCCGCTTTTTTGCCCTTACCACTTTGGGATGTCTTGAATTTAACCCTCACCTGGATTTATCGTTTTATGGAATATATTGTTTTAACGGCAGGACGTGTTCCGGGATTTTCAGTTTCAAATTCTGCTCCGGTTCTGATCACAACAATTCTTTTATCACTTTTGATCCTCTATATTCAAAAGAAGGATCAAGCGTACAGGAACAACATTGCATCCTTCGATTAATTACAACTCCGCTCGGGAGCTGCGGGCTTTTCTGGAAGAACGCGGCCTTGGAATGCGGAAGAAATTCGGCCAGAATTTTTTGATAAACCCGGCTGTCCGCTCCAAACTGCTGGACGCTCTGGAATTGCAACCCAACGATGAGGTCTGGGAAATAGGCCCGGGTTTGGGCGCGATGACTGTCGGCCTTTTGGAAAGAGGCGCGAAGGTAACGGCTTTTGAAATAGACCCCGCCTTTGTCCGAATCCTTAAAGAGTTTTTCACGCTCGCGCCTTTGGATTCAAATCCGGCGTTTCAGCTTCCGGCTTTTACACTTATCGAAGGCGATGCGATGAAAACCTGGAAAACCACCCCGGCCCGGGATGAGCTTTTCCTTTTGGGAAACTTGCCATACAATGTCGGCGCAGCTCTCCTCGCGGACTTTATTGAAAACGGCCGCTTTTTCAAACGTTTGGTTGTAACAGTGCAGCGTGAGGTCGCAGTGCGCATGGCAGCCACACCGGGCTCGAGTGATTATTCTTCATTTTCAGTTCTGTGTTCATCGGTTTACAAAGTCACCCCATTGCAGGTAATAAAAGGTTCATCTTTTTACCCGGCGCCCAGAGTGGATTCGCAAGGCGTGCTTTTGGATCTGATTCCTGACAGGGAAGAAAAGTCAAAATTTTTTTACCCGCTTGTTCGCTCACTGTTTTCTTCACGCCGGAAAACAATCAGAAACACTTTATCACCTTTCATCGCTTCTGTTATAATGAAACAGAAGAATCAAGGTGGAGGAAAAAAACTTTCCCTGGATCTGGCCGCTGAAGTTTTAAGCCGCTCAGGCATTTCCGGAGACAGAAGGCCGGAAACCTTGAGCGTACAGGAATTCGCCGTTCTGGCGGCTTTTTTGGAGGAGGATTTGTCCAATGGATAACATCGCCGCGAGACTGGAGCAGATAGAAGAAAAAATAGAAGCCGCCTGCTCGCGTTCCGGCAGAAAACGACATGAAGTCAAACTTATGGCGGTGAGTAAATTTCAGCCTCTGGAAACAGTAGAAGCTGCATACAAAGCCGGGGTGCGGCTTTTCGGGGAAGCACGTGTTCAGGAAGGTAAGGAGAAATTCTCAAAGTTTTGGGAAAAACATTCTCGTGACGAAAGCCTCGAGCTACATCTTATCGGTTCTTTGCAGCGCAACAAGGCCAAAACAGCGGCTTCCTTTTTTGATTGTATCCAGTCTGTGGACAGAGATTCTTTAATCGACGAGCTGGGAGCCTTGACTGTAAATAGAGAATTCCCTTTAATGGTTATGTTGGAGTACCGCACCGGCGAAGAAACCAAAGCCGGCTTTTCCGGGATGGACAGCCTGTTCAGGGCTGCCGAAAAGGTGCTTTCTTTTACTGGATTGCGGCCTGTGGGGCTTATGACCATGGCCCCTTTTACCGACAACGAGACGGAGATTCGCCTCTCGTTTCGCAAGCTCGTACGGGCAAGGGATGAACTTGAAAAACGTTTTCCCAACAGGCACGAAGGATCTGGCAATTCCATTGGATCTGACGGGTCTTGTGAATTATGGTCTTGCCTTTCCATGGGCATGACAAATGATTATTCTATAGCAATTGAGGAAGGTTCTAACTTGATTCGTATAGGAACAGCCATATTCGGACACGAAATATGAAAAAAGCAAAGCTATTCATTTTTTTTCTGGTACTTGTTTGTTTCGTTTCCCCTAACGCCCTTATCGCGCAAACTGCCGCTGGTCACTTTGATATGACCGGCTTTCCTCAATGGGCCAGAGATTTGCGGCGGTGGGAAATTATAGCCTTCGGCGCGTTTCCATTTGCGTATTTCATTTCCCGTTTTGGTGTTGATACACTCCGTTTTGCCAACAACGACTGGGACAGGCGTTTCGCACCTTCACCCTTTAACTCGGGCGTGCGTCCAGAAAGAACTCAGAGTGAAATTTTCCTGACGATAGGGGTTGCGGCAGGAGTCGCCGCTACAATCGCCCTTGTTGATCACGGCATCGTGCGTGCCAGAAGGAACCGTCTTGCGAGAGAAGAGAGAGCCCGCCAGGAAGAAATCCAGATAATCATCCGCCGATCGAGTGACGATGATGAAGCCGAAGCGCTAGAGCTGGAAACTCCGTAAAACGGATATCCCTGATGCCGTCATTTTCCTGCACAGTGGAAGATTTCATCCCGTCCGGATTGAGACTCGACAGTTACATTGCGCAACATTTGAAAATTCTTTCCCGCTCCCAAATAAAGGCCAGAAAGCTTGAAGCGTGTCTTGGCGGCAAAGCTGTAAAAATTTCCAGAGTGCTAAAACCGGGAGATCGTCTGGAACTGTCCTGGAACGAGCCGGAAAGTCTCTTTCTAATCCCTCAAGATTTACCACTGGATATTATTTACGAAGACAAAAGAGTGATAGTTGTCAACAAGGCTCAGGGAATGGTAGTGCACCCAGGCGCCGGAAACCGGCAGGGCACTCTGGCGAACGCGCTTTTATATCGGGGACTGGAAATCATGGGCCGGGAATCAACGGCCGAAGATCAGGGGCTTCGTCCGGGGATTGTGCATCGTTTGGACAAAGACACATCAGGTGTAATGATTGCAGCCTGGGATGAACAAGCACATGCTTTTCTTTCCCGACAGTTTAAGGCAAGGAAAGTCCGCAAGATTTACGCGGCCATTGTCCTGGGATGCCCCAAAGATAAAACGGGCTTTATCGACAAAAAAATAATTCGTTCTCCCAGAGACAGAAAAACATTCACCGTTTCTGACAAAGAGGGAAAACCCAGCATTACATATTTCCGCCTTGTTCGATCCTGGAAGAATTATTCCTTGTTGCTGCTCCGGCCGAAAACAGGGAGAACCCACCAGTTGCGCGTTCACTTAAAGCATCTGGGAAACCCGATTCTGGGTGATCCTGTCTACGGACGAAGCGACTCATTTTTCCCGCAGGCAAGCCTTATGCTTCACGCGAAAAGCCTGTCTCTGGTTTTGCCTGGACATAAGCAACCTCAAAAATTTAGAACGGTGCTGCCGGTTCGGTTTAAAAAGATGATAAGGATTCTTGATGACTGCAAGGGGAAGAGCGAATGAAACAAAAAACAATCAAGGCGGCTTTATGTTTCCAATAACCGATACCTTTATCCCCCAGGTCCTCGCTGTTGAAAAAGATTTTCTGCTTGTCTATAAGCCTCCCCGCATGCACTCGGCCCGGGAGAAAAATTCCTCCCATGCAGAAACAATTCTTGACTGGTGCTCGAAAAAGTTTCCGGAAATCACCGGTTTTCCCGGCAGAAAAGCAGGCGAAGGCGGACTTCTGCACAGGCTTGATTATGAAACCCAGGGAATTATGCTTCTTGCGCGTAACGCAACAGGAATGGAAACCCTTCTTGAACAGCAGCGGGAAGGCAAAATCCTAAAAGAGTACAGCGCATTGGCAGCAAAAAGCGAAACGATTCTTCCCGGTTTTCCAAAGAAACCTTTTTCATCAACAACGTTTGAGAATCTCAATGCACAAGCGACATCCCAAATTTCCAGCCCACAATCTCCAATCCTTGTGCAAAGCGCGTTCAGAGCCTATGGCCTTGGAAGAAAAACGGTTAGGCCTGTTTTGTCCGATATAAACGATAAAGCCGGAAAAGACGAAAACGAAGCGCAAAAAGAAATTTACACCACGGAAATTCTCGAGAGCTGTTTATTTTCTGCCAAAGGACTTTTATCTTTCCGGCTCAGGATATGGAAGGGATTTCGCCATCAGATTCGTTCCCATCTTGCCTGGTTGGGCTCTCCCATTCTTAACGACAGCCTTTACGGCGGCGCTTCTTGCGGGGAGGGTTTGCTTGCACTCAGGGCTTGCTCTATTTCGTTTAACGATCTTTCATCGGGCGAAGAGAGGGTTTATTCTATTTCTCCCTTTTCTCGCGAGGGTTAGCTCTGCTTCTGGAGGCACTGTTACAGTTCCCCGAAACAGGCCTTCCTATGTCGGAGCCTGCGATCGCTAACTGTGAAAAATGCAATCAAAAGTTGTAGGTATAGTATTCATCGCAACACGCGCAAATTCCTTTGTATTCTTTCTTGCAATGCTCTTCAAACAAAGCGGCACCTCTTTCCCAGATACGTACCAAATCTTCGGAAAAAGCATTTCCCAAATTATCTCCGCCCTCTTTTAGTGCGTTTATATCCTCTTTGCAACATGGAACACGT
>Ga0209755_10009480_pt1 | contig 10288 bp, 7 predicted proteins | sample TergutCo191P1_FD_187301 | JGI IMG/M metagenome (GOLD analysis project Ga0209755, IMG submission 187301) | Cornitermes sp. P1 segment gut microbial communities from Petit-Saut dam, French Guiana - Co191P1 (SPAdes) (version 2) | ecosystem: Host-associated > Arthropoda: Insects > Digestive system >...
TATCCGCGAAGCGTGTACGGATAGGGTGTCCGCCCTCGGTCATGACCATGTCCACATCAATAATTAACCGGGACGATAATTGCTGCATGTCAAAGCCGATGGCGTGGTCGCCCTCGCGGTTGGTGGGGTTGGAGTGCCAGGTAACGCCGCTGCGCGCATCCTCAATAAAAAAGGCCGCCGTAGCCAAATTGGCATACAAGGTCAAATCGCCGCGGACAAAAAGCCGTTGGAAATCATTAACGGCAGCACGCTGTGCCCCATCGGAATAGCCTTCGCCAATGGGCGTCCACGCGGCGCGCTGCTGGGTGGTAATGCCCCACGGGACAGCAAATAACAACACATACGCCGTAATGGCCAACAACGCGCAAATAATAACTAAAGCCGCTATTTTTATTTTTTTCCGCAACGCATTCACCTCCCGTACCCTGTGTTAAAACCGGAACATCATCTCGTTTACTATCGTGTACAAGAACACATAAATTTGCTGGAACAAGCTATATAACAGCAACATGAAAAACAAAATAATACCCGCCCCAAGGGCCGTCAGCACCAAATCTGCCAACACCATAGAAAAACCCAGCCGATGGGTCTGTATCATGCCCAACACCAGCATCAGCCCCGTCCAGCCCATGCCGATGGCGTTTAACACATTTAAAAACACGCCCATTTCCATGGCTACCAGATTAGACAGTACAATTAATAATAGCTGTATCACGATATAGGGTAGCAATGGGTATGCCAGCGTAATAAATAATTGCCGCAAGTTAGCCTCGCTGGGCAAAAAGGTGCTGACCGCATAATGAGCGGCAAACACCACCCCAAAGCCCCCCACGCTAACCGCAAATACATTTATTACCGAAAAATTGTCCGGGTTGCGCGTGTTAAAAATAAAACCCGTTAGCTGTGCGCTTAATACCATGGTAATAAAAAACATCGCCACAATAACCATTCCGGTGATAACAGAGCCTTTATTCTCCCACTTTACCGCTTCAAAGGAAGCCACGGGATGGCGGGCGCATTGCCAGCAGAATTGGGCGTTTTCTTTTACCATGGCCAGCTTTTTCATGGGTTGGCCCTCCTGCGGCGTTTCATCACTTTGCGCGTCATGGCGGCTATGGTCAGCATCATAATACCTAAGAAAACCCAGCCGAAATTGGCCCGCATAAAAATCAAACTCTGCTCGGAAAAGGCGTCGGAATAGCCCGCACGGTCGCCCGCCAAGCGGAAATACTGCATGGCCGTACTAAAATCCTCCAGCTGAAAATACGCCCGCCCCAGCCCTTGATAGGCCAACAAATAATTGGCGTTATAACGGATGACCCTGTTCCAATAATCAATGCCTTCTACATAGCGGCCTTCGTTGTGCATCCGCATGGCACTGTGTACATTGCGGCCAAACTCGGTTATTTCAAAAATAGTAATATTGCGTTTGCCTTCGTCCAGCACCCACAGGTTTTCGTCCACTTCAATGATGGCCACCGGGCGCGAGAACATACCCAAATGCCCGCCCAAACCGCCGAAAGCAAACAGTAGCCGCCCGCTTTCATCTGTTTGGAATACATAGCCCCAATGGCGGTCAATTAGTGTAATAACGCCGTAGCGGTCTACGGTGACATCAGCGAAGTTGGCATTATTCAGCACCGTTTGTTGTGGGGGCAGCACATTAATGCCCATGGGGTTAAGCTTGCGCACCAACTGCGTATTACCCCCCATGCCCCCAATGGGCGTAGCCGCAGGACTACCGTCCACCACAAAAGTCGTAACCGTGGCGAAGATAAACCCTTCATGGTCAATAAATAGATTGGAATATTCAATGGGTACAAAGGCGGCCATGGCACGGCGCTGGTCTAAGGTCAGCACCCGCCGCCACATTTGTTGCAACACCCGCAAAAAAGTCATCTCTACATGATTAGCACCGAAGAAATTGATAAATTCCCCCTCGGCACTCAAAGAAAAAATTCCCTCAAAAACACCGAACACCTGCACATACATGCGGCCAAAATTATCAACCACTATTTTAGACGGCCGAAACAGCGTGCCCGGTACAATCAAGTCCGACACGGGCTCGCCAAAGATGCGCTGTATTTCGCCGTTGCGGGCGGCCTTAATAATTTCCCCGCCGTCAAAATCGGTCAGGTAAATGTACCCATCGCGGGTAACGAATATCCCGGTTAGGCGTTGCGTGGGGTACACCACGCCGTTATACGTCAGTGTTACATAGCGCAAAAACGTTCCATCGGTATCCAGCACCAAGATTTGATTGGCGGTCAGCAAATATATTTCGCGGTTTACTTCGTCGAAGAATAAATCCTGGGGGGCAGGGGGCACAGGAACAGACGCCACCGGCAAATACCCGTGGGGCGAGGGGGTAATATTGCCCCATTGGTCAACATTCCAGGTATTAAACGCTGCTTCTGTGCCGCGGCGGTTAGCGGCTTGCACCGGCAGGGCAACGCCTGCCACCAGCGTCAGTATGAGTATATAAAAGCAAAAACGCTTCACTACGCCGCCTCCTTTTCCCAAAGATTGCCTATTTAATCCCCGTATGCGCCATGGTTTCCATCACGCTGGATTGTGAGTAAATAAACACCGCATACGGCGGAATCATCATGATTAAGGCTACTGCCGCCCCTGCCCCGGCCCGGGCAATACCCCCCGCGGCTACCATGGTCAGCACACTGGCCAGCGAGCGCATACTCTCGTCGTAGATAAATTCTGCCCCCGACATATTCCAAAAAGCGGTAAAGGTGAAAATAATCAGCGTCATCCACGCGGGCTTGGTCAATGGCATGATAATGCGCCAGTAGATAAAATATTCCGATGCGCCGTCAATGCGCGCCGCTTCTAACATCGAATCCGGCACATTGACAATAAATTGCCGTAACAAAAATACCCCAAACGACCCGGCCAGCACCGGCAGTATCATAGAGGCATACGTATTCACCAGCCCCAGGGAATTCATTATTATATAGGTAGGAATACGCGTTACTTCCGGCCGGAACATGATGGCCAATACCACAATAACATACAGCACATTCAAAAATTTGCTCCGGTATTTAGCCAAGGGATAGGCCGCCATACTGGCCACAAATACATACAACCCCGTACCAAATACGCTAACAAACACCGAGTTAAAGATATATCGCTCTAACGGAACCCACATATCTTGGGTAATTTCAAACAAAACAGTAAAATTCTCCAATGTTGGTTCGCGCACAAAAAAGCGCGGCGGCCAATAAAAAATTTCATGAATGGGCTTGAAAGCCGTTACTACGGTGTACAGCACCGGCAACACCATAAACACGCTGGCAACGAGCAGGAAAATAAAAATCCCCATCGTACCCCTGCGCGAGCGCGACAGCGTAACGCCGCTCTTCCCCCGCCGTGCAAACAGGCGGCGCATCAGTCGTTATCCCTCAATACGTTATTTACCAGCATCCATATCACCATCATTACTGCAAACAGCATTACGGCCACTGCACTGGCATACCCCAGTTCAAAGCGGATTGAACCCACGTCCATAATGTGCAGTACCCAGGTATGGGCGGCATACGCGGTAGAGGGGAAGCCCGTCAACGCCATAATTTCATACCCCACCGCAAAGGATGTTGAAATGGTCATCACCGCGCCGAATAATAATTGCGGGCGCATTTGCGGTAACGTAATGTAAAAAAGTTCCTGGAAGCGGTTGCGCACCCCGTCCATGGCGGCGGCTTCGTAAATAGCGGCGTCTTTATTTTGCAAACCGGCGACAAATGCCAAAAAGCCCACCCCCATAGACAGCCACATAATGACGACGGTAACAACACCAATCATATACCGCGGGTCAGTCAGCCATTGAATAGGCGCGGGAATTAACCCCCAGCGGAATAAGAAGCTATTAAGCAAGCCCACCGAGTCCCCCGAAAAGATGAATGTCCACATAAAAAACACATTCCCCGCCAAGCTGGGCCCGTAAAAGACTACGGTTAAAATCGTGCGCAGCCACCGGGGAAATTCGTTGATAAGCCATGCAAACAAAAAACTAAGGGCAAAGCCCACCGGCCCGGTCAACAGCGCAAACATCATCGTATTGCGCACCGCAATTAAAAATACATCGTCATCAAACAACAGCCGGATATAATTAGAAAACCCGGCAAACACCGGTGCTTCAAACATATTAAAATACGTAAACGACAACACCACACTGGCCAGAATAGGCAAAATGGTGAATATGAAAAACAACACCAAAAACGGCGTCAAAAAGACAAACATCGGCACGGTGAAATTATGCAGTTTTTTGGGTTTCTTTTTCATGCTACTCCACTTCCAGGCTGAATTCTATGCGGCGGCGGCGTATTTCGTTGTTAATTTCGCGGTTATGGCGGCGCAGGGTTTCCCGTTCATTGGCGAAATTAAATACCACCGCACGGAAGGCAAATTGCAGGTTTCTGCCTATATAATAGCCGCCGGGTACTTGGGGCACTTCGCGTACATAGTCCCATTGGTATAATAGGGCGTCCATTTGCCGCGGAGTCCAGGGCAGGCGGGCAAAGGCTTCAATGTTGGCGGTGGGATAGCGCGCGGCCGCGCCCATCATGCTTTCCTGGTCCAGGGCAAATTGAGCCTGCGCATCGGCGGATGTCCACCATTTCATAAATTCCCACACGGCGTCAAAGTTGGGGTTTTGGGGGTGGCGCACCATGATAGTACCCGACCCCATGGCGGTGACAGCGCGGTTTATCGTGCCATCGGGCTGCGGTGTGCCCGGCACAGGCACAAAATTCCATAACCCGTTAATATCCGGCGCAGCCCCGGCCAGGAAATTAGCCTGGGTATAGGGCATGATGGCCATGGCCATTTCCCCCGAACGGAAACGGTTAAAAAAGTCGAACACCAGCGGCATGGAATACTTGGCATAAAAACCCGTCCACTGTCTAAACGCCGCCAGTGCTTCGGGCCGGTCAAAGGTAGTCCGGGTCAAATCGGGAGTAAACACTTCGATATTATTTTGAAACAATAACGACTCAAACATGCGCTGGGACTCCGGTATGCCCCCGATTAAATTATTCTGTTGCAGTACCGACAGGACAAAATAAAATTCATCCCAGGTGTTGGGCGGGGTCAGGTTCAATTCTTCAAAGATGTCCGAACGGTAAAACAGCATGTCAAAACTTTGGGTTTCGGGCAACGCATACGTGCGGGGGGCGCGTTGGCCGGCGGCGGTAAATTGATAGGGTATCAACGCACCGGGCATAAAACGTGCGACCACTTCATTAAAACCGGGGAAATTATCCAGCGGCATGGCGGCATTACGCATCGCCAAATTAACCGGAATATCCCGCGATACAAACACGGCCGCGTCCGGCCCACGCCCGGCTACGATGGCCTGCATTAACACATGCGAACCTTCAATGAGGGCCAGGTCTACGGCAATGCCTGTCTGCGGGGTAAAATAGCGGTCAATTAAACGCCGCATTAAATTGGCCTGGTCGCGCCCGGCGGCTACCGTGCCGGCCGAAATATCGGACAAGCTAACCCACACTTCAATGGTGGCCAGCCCCTCTCCGGGCATACCAATGCTGTGAAAATCTGACGCAAACGATGCTAGAAACATACGAAAACGATACCAAAACTGGGTAAAAAAATTACCCCCCCGGCGCGGCGGTGCTTCGTCAGGGCTAAACAGCTCGAACCAATCCAGCTCCAAGGGCTGGTTGCGCATATTGATGGCCCAGGTGGCAATAGACGATACACTGTCAATATAATGCTGCAACCGCGCAGGGATACGGTCGGGGTCTACAATGAAGGCGCGTAGTTGGGTACTTAATTCGGCCATCATGGTGGCGGCCGAACCGCCTCGGCCGTACAGGGCGTTGGCATCGGCAATCAGCACATCCAGCCGGTTGGCGATGTCATAGAACGCGTCCATCATGCCGGGGATGCGCACATCCAACCTAAAATCGCGGTTCAGGTCAATGGAGATACGCATGGCGTCTGCACTTGACCCGGTAATGGTAATAATGCGGCGGTACCAGAAATTTAATTCTGCCACCAGGGCTTCTGCTTCGCGCAATAGCGCGGCTTCATCGCCCAGTACGGCTACGATGGTGATGGCGTGCGTGCCCTCCGGCAAGAAAATACGAAAGGCTTCGCCGTCGTCGTTGGCGGCAACGTGTACATACCAAGACGGCCGGTGCGGAAACTGGACATTGCCCAATTCGGCAAAGGGGATTTCGCCGTTAATATAAATGGCACGGGTAGCGAACATGCCGCGTTTTTCATTCTGCCTTGCTTTGAAGGCAAGGTGGTAGTACCCGGCTTGCTCGATGGTTACGTAGTAGGTTACGGCGTGGCCGGGGGTATGCCAGGTATTGCGGCCAATAGTATTGTAGCGGCGCAGGCGGTAATGGGAGGGGGACATGGCCGCCCGCCCGCGGTCATAGGTGGGAAACAGCGTAACCGCATTTTTCTCATCAGCCAGCTCGGCTTCTACGCGAATGCGCCGGCCGGTTGAATCGGCACGGTCGGCATAGGCAGCGCGGTATTGCCGATACGTGGGGGGTACAGGGGCTTGGGTGAAGCGCAGTTCATAGAAATAGGCATATTCCATTTGCTGTACTAGGGTAATTTCGTTGTAGCCGGTCTGTAGGTAAAAATACAACGCCCCGGCGAATTGAAACAGCGGGTCGATGACAAAGCGCGTTTGCCTATCCGGCCGCTCGATTTGGCGGGGGCGAATTTCATTGCCCGCCAAGTCTTGGGCGAAGCGCTCGCCTTCATAGGGTTCGTTTATCCATACGCGGGGCAGGACAAACATTTCGCCGTTGCGGTGCTGGGGCAGGCCGTTAATGAGCAGGCGGGTTTCGATGTCGGCCGCCCGGCCGGCTTGGGCACGGTAGGTAATTTGCAAATGAAACAGCCCGCCTTGGGGGGCATATACCTGCCAAGTGCCCTCGTGTGCGCCTTGGGGGTGCAACACGGCATCAACGGTGGGGCGGGGGGTGTTGGCATGGGCGTTCAGGAATGCGGCGTAGCTATTCGCTGCCACGGTTATACCGAGCGGGGCTGATTCGCTTGGGGGGATGGCGGCCTGTATCCGTACCGGCAAAACCGACAAAGCAAACAGTGCGCTTAACAACCAGGCAATACAACGGGGCATTGATAATTTCATGGCGCACCTCCGGTACTTTTACGGATGATGAGACGCGGTTCAAAGATGGTGCTGGCAATGGTGGTGGGGCTGCCGTTTAAATGCTGCATCATTTTTTGCACCGCGGCGACGCCCAGCGAAAAGGTGGGTTGGTGTATAGTGGTCAAGGGGGTTTCCATAATTTCCGAAAAATTATTATCATCGAAGCCCATTAGGGACAAGTCTTGCGGTACGCGCAGTCCTTTGTCGCGGGCATAGCGGTACACGCCGTAGGCAATCAAATCGTTAAAAGCAAAAACAGCCGTTGCCCCGGCGTCCAGCAATGCTTGGGTGTGGGCATAGCCGCTGTCCGCATGAAATTCGCCCTCGGCTAACAGCTGCGGAATGGGGGATATGCCCGCTTCGTGCAAGGCTTTATAACAGCCGTCTAACCGCGCGCGCGACGAAGGCGTGGATAGCGACCCGGTAATACAGCCAATATGTATATGCCCTAAAGACAATAAATGATGCATCGCCAGGTAGCCGCCTTTTTCTTGGTTGACCAATACGGCATTGGCAGAAATAGCGTCGGGCACGCGGTCTAACAGTACCAAGGGAATGCCTTCGGTTTGGCACAGCGCCACACAGGCGGCGGCATTGTGGCTGTGCCCCCCGGCGGCGTGGATGTACAAAATACCGTCTACACTGCATTCCAGCAGCATGTTGACCGCCACTACATCTTGTTCGGGGTCCTCGTTGGTGTCTAACAGCATGATGCGGTAATCATTTTTCTTGGCTTCGTAGCCAATGCCCTTGGCAATTTTGGCGAAAAACTCATTACTGATATCGGGCAGGACAATACCCAAGGTGCGGGTCTTTTTTGTTACCAAGGCCCGTGCCAAATGATTGCGGCGGTAGTTAAGCGTATGCGCCGATTCCAGTATTTTCTGCTTGGTGATGGCGGCTATGCGCGTTTCCTTGCCGCTTAGTGCCATGGACACCGTAGATACCGACACCCCCGCGTGGCGGGCAATATCTTTTATCGTGGCTTTCATTTGGTATATGTTCCAACTTTCGCATTTGTTGTAACGTTTCGACTGTACGCTATCACATGAAAATTGTTTTGTCAACCGCATTAATTCGTCATGTTGACAAGAAGCAGCCCATATGGCAGGATGTTTGAAACGTTTTAACATACAAAGAGTTGAAGGAGCGATAAGTCATGCAGTTTCGTTATGACATGGGATGGAATGAACAAAGCCTAACCGGGTTAATAGGGTATGATTGCCTGCTGGGTAAGCATACCTGGGAGTTGCCGATTATCAAGCCCACCGGCACATACACGCTACCTGCCGCATCCCCTGCTTTTGTGGAGTTGCTGGAAAAAGAAGTAGACGGCGCGCGGGAAGTGGTACTGCGCCTAACAAACAAATCAACTGAAACAGCCTGGATTAATACGATAACATTGGCGGCGGTACTGCCGCGGCAACAAGGAATGCAATTCCGATTTCCGGCCAATGTGCCCCATGGAATTTTTACGGTAGACGAAATGGCAGACTGCGCCCCGGTAGAAGCCGGACTGGCTAATTTTTGCGTAGCACTTACCGCCGATGATGCCCGGCGGGCCACCAATATCCTTTTCATCGGAACAGAAGAAAAATGGGGCACCGCTGTTTGGCGCAAAGGGGAGAAAGTGACCATTGCCTTCTGCGCCGCAGTGGAAGAAAACCTGCCCCCCAACGCATCGCTGGAGCTAGGCACATTGTATGTGCAACATGCTTCGCCCCCGACACAATTAACCGCCGTGCGCGACTTTGTAGCACGGCGCGGGTATACGCCGCCTACCGACGGGCTGGATTACAGCGGGGTTATGTACTCCTGCCATCCGTTTGGCACGATGGACGCGGGTTTTGCTTCCTTGCAGGAGGATTTGTTTGCTTATGCCAAGCGGTTGCCCGCCATGGCGGCCATGGGCATTAAACATGTATGGTTATTGCCTGTTTTTGACCATAACGAGGACGGAGTATACCATTCAAACGACCAGGCTATCATCGATGCGCGTTATGGGGGCGAGGCGGCTTGCCGGCATTTTTGTGCCGAAGCTGCGCGGCTGGGCATGACGGTATTATTTGACTATGTACCCCACGGCCCTGTGCCGGAACATCCGCTGGCGGCCAATAACCCGGACTGGTGTTCCAAGCGGCGCGACGGCTCGATGCATATCGAGTGGAATTGTGTATCCATGGACTATAACCACCCCGGTTACTTGGACTATACCCGGCAGTTGGCGGCTGACCATGTCAGGCGCTTTGGCATACAGGGTGCGCGTATTGACTGTGCCATGGGGGGGCTGTCCAATTGGCGGCCGCGCCCGGGCAAGCGCCCCTCGGCCAGTAGCATCTGCGCGGGGGTTAAAATATCGAAGGCCATACGCGATGGATTTTTACAAGAAGGGGTTGTGCCGTTAAGTATGCCGGAGAATTTTCACCCCATCCCTATTTATTATCCGTACACCGATGTTTTTTATGGCTTTAATTTGTACCGCGTGCTGTGTGAAATGGAGGGGCTGTACCATACCGACCGGATAGAATATGTACGCCGCCTAATCGCCTGGTTAAAAGACGAAAGCGAGCTTTTGCCCATGGGTATGGGTAAATTACGCTTTTTGGGCAACCACGATACCGTATCTTGGGTATGGCAAGCCCGGCGCGCTACGGCCATTTACGGCACCGAGGGGGCAAAGTCATTATGGGTGTTATTTTCCCTCATTGACGGAATGCCCATGATTTATCAAGGGGATGAGGACCCGGCCCAGTACAGTAACCCCGACGGGCCGCAATTAACGTCCTTTTTCACTGAATTATTTGCCCACCGCAACCGCCTGGACGCCGCCGCGCCTACCACCTATATTCAAACCGGCACAGCCTTGTGCGTAATAGAACGCAGCGGCGCATTAATTTTAATTAACTTGGGCGATAAAGAAGAAACCTACGAACAAGGCAAGACCTACACGGTAGCACCGTATGGCTATCAGGTGGACTACCAATGAGATGGAGAATCCTTTGGGTGGCGCTGGCGTTGTTATTGGTAACGGCTTGTTCGCGCAATGGGGCAGACGCTGACCCTGCGCCCGACGAAGTACCTGCGGCTTCGCCCACGCCTGCGCCGACGCCTGCA
>Ga0209755_10009481_pt1 | contig 10288 bp, 5 predicted proteins | sample TergutCo191P1_FD_187301 | JGI IMG/M metagenome (GOLD analysis project Ga0209755, IMG submission 187301) | Cornitermes sp. P1 segment gut microbial communities from Petit-Saut dam, French Guiana - Co191P1 (SPAdes) (version 2) | ecosystem: Host-associated > Arthropoda: Insects > Digestive system >...
TTTCTTGGTCTAGGTTTTCTACTGCGTTGGCTGTGCCGTCTAGCTGTGTACCAATGTCGGCAATAAGCTGACGGATGTCGTTAAACGCCGGCTTTAGCCTGTTAAACTGGTCGTAGAAAGCACGACTTGCTTGACCTTCCCACTCTGTTTGCAACTCGTTAATTACGTTTTGCATACGGTTGATTACATCTTGGAAAGTGTCGCCTTGTGTACGTACCTCTCCTGCGCGTTGGCGCATCTGTTCCGGGGTCATGCGAATTTGACCTGCCATGTGAATCACTCCTTCGTTTTTGTTTGTTTTGGTTATTTGAAAGTGGCGAACCACTATTCAGTTGTGGGAAAATCAACCGATGTAAACATACGCCGCAAATGCATCGCCATCCCAGCGCACTTCTGCCCCAATTTCTGTTACAATAAACGCAAGGGGTACAAATGTGCGTTGGTTTATAAGAGCAGGCGTACCCATGTTGCCGGGCAGCGGCTGGTCGATAGTCATCGTAAAATTTTGACCGTCTATGCTGAACGTAACAACACCATCAACAAAAGCAACGTCGGTTGCGCCAAGGGCTTCCACTATTACACGTAGTGGCACCATGGTGCGCTCGTTTGCAATAAACGGGGCAGCTTCTAGTTGGTATGGTGTGCCGTTGTCGGTAAAAGTTGTGTTGCCAATGGCAAAACGCAGGGTGCGAGGTGTGTCTGACAAAGGTGTTTGTGATAAAGTTGGCACTTCTGAAACACTCATTACACTTGGCAAGACCAAATCCCAAGGCGGCAATGTTTCAACATACTCTCGTACAAAAAGCTCGTGGGCTTGTTGCCTTTGGTTTATGCCCCTTGTTTCATTGTTTGCGCCACGCAACCAAAATGTAGCACCATAAACAAAGTTTTCGCCCTTTTCTTCCCAACTATCAAAGTGATATTGCAGTGTTATTGCGGCAGGTAATGAAAGCTCAAGAAGTTCTTCAAAAGTTAAGTAGCCGGCAACAAACGAGTGGCTGGCTACCTGCACAACTCTTGCAAAGTCAAATGCAAGTATACCTGCATCACCCCAAGGGCTGGTTGTTCCCGCCTCTGCATGTTGCGCCATATAGCGGGCATTTTGCCCGCCTGCATATAGGTTGTATATCACACGCAATGCACTTTCTCTGTTGGTTATATTCCAACCTGTATTCAACGTAGTGCGAGTTCTTGTGGAATGCCGTTGGCTACGGTTTACACCGGCTGGGCGGCTCAAGTTGCCGGCTGTTGCACCAATACCGTCTCTGCTTCTTATAATGCCGTTAGCATCCAGAGCAATAATAAACCGAACTACGTCTCTGTTAAAGTTACTATACGGAGTCAATGCAACAAGTTGTCGGTGTCCTTCTACGCGATGTTCAACAGCTTGTCCGGTTAGATGTGCGACTTCAATTAGCGGAATATACAGCAAGCCGTTATACATAAAAGGTGCAGACTCAAGAGTTATAGCTTCACCATTTACATGTACAATATTGCTGCCTGCCTCAAATGTAATGTGCTGGTTTGCAAGTACAAATACTGATGGGTCTGCCTGATAGTATCTTGTTAGCATTATGTCCCAATCCGAAACAGAACCCAAGTTGTAAAAAAGAACATCTGCATGTACAAACAGTGTATCGTTTACACATACAATGCCGGCCCTTAAAACAAACTCGCCGTCTATCATAAAAATGACACGATAGTCTACCTGCTCTACATTTGATAGTGAAGGCTCGTTAGCGTAAGTGGGAAGTAGCATAGCCCCGATGGTTAATACTGTTGCAATGCATGTGATGAGTAAAATGCTGGAGATTTTCATGGAAATCGCTCCTTTGAGTTTTTTTACTTGCTTGTTATTTGAAAGTGACAGAGCCATTGTTCAGGGTTGAGAAATGTTGCTGCGCTTCCTAATAACCTGCCATCCCCTATCTTGCCGTTAATGGTGATAGCCGAATAAGCATATTCGCTAAATCAACAAGTGATGCTATCTGAATACTCGAACCATAGATACCACTATCATATCTAAGCAGAGCATGGCGGGAACTGAGTACAAAGTTATCACCGCCGAATAATCTTTCGGGTTCGCTGTATTCATCGACCTCTTGCTCTTCAAATGCAATAAGTTGGGCAATAATTTGAGGATAATTAGTTGAAACCCTATGGACAAGTATTGATATTTCTTGAATGTTCTCCTCACTTAGATGGATTGTTGAACTCCGTAACACCAAAATCATATTGGTAGTAACTGTATAATCAGTGAAATGATGTTGGAGAATACCATACTGGCTAATCAACGTCCCAGTATCAGTCAAAAGAAAACGATAGCCTCTCCTTTCCCATGCGTGAAAGGAAAGAACATCTATAATGATATTTTGCCGACCTTTTTGAACAGCCAATGCTATAAATAATAATACGATAGTGAGTATTGCGCCAAGTATAATAAAATATTTTAGTTTTTTGGTTTTCATGACTACCTCCGATGTGATGATCTAGGGGGAAGTCCTTGCTCTTGGCGTATCATGTTCTCTGTAATACAATCTTCTGTATAACGGTCAAGGCCAATTGCGGCCATCTCATCGACACAGTTATTACGAGTGAGTCGTCTTGTAGTATTAGAAGGATGCGGTATGTCAAATGGTAAAGAACCGCTATTAATCCATTCCCCGAAACGAGACAGAAGCCTAAGCGGATTAGCTGATGCCCTGTAAGTTGTAATTGATATATTTCTCAATCCACCTCTAATAAAGTGACCTCTCATGGCTCTATCTGCATGAATCAATTCATGAGCTAAAATAATGTGAAAAGGTACTTCTTCCCAAGTTGAAACACCATTACTATTGACTGACCATGCACTCTCCGTTAGATTAGGATTAACGAAAATAGTGCTACTGCTGCCACGAGGAGGTGCGATATGAGGACTTGGATGAAATTCGTTACCCCCATCATGCATATAGATATTAGCCGTGTACCGTGAATCAATCATTCTCTCTATTAAGATATTCCCATACGGAAGTAAGCTATCAATGGGAGCGGAATTATATATTGTTATATATCCTGTTTCGGGATCAAGTCGTAACACATGATCTGTCAGCATCTGTAGATAATCTAAGATTAAACCCCACTGTTCTTTTGCTTCCTCAGAACATTGTTCATCGCAACTTCTTAACCGTATAGATTCACCATTTGGATCAACAAATTTGATAGGATTGCCCATTGCGTAGCTATATAAATTGCTGCTTTGACCAATTGCCAACACATCTGGTGATAGTCCTCGTAATACTACTGGCACTTGGCTATATGTTTGCGGGTCGCCAAAAATCATATTGCTCGTATTCCAATGTGTATCTTGTGCGGTAAATCGTCCTGTAGTTGGATTGTAATACCGTGCTTGCGCATAGTGTAGGCCGCTAACATTATCATGCTGGTATCCGGTGTAGCCAAATGGATTGTGCATGTTTTGTTGGCTTGCAGTGGCCGTTGCAGTCACTTCTGGTACACCAAACTCATCGTAAGCCGTAGCGGTGTTGCGGCTGTTACTGCTATCACCTGCACCAATAAACCTTATTGGTGAGCCAAGATGGTCTTGCAGGTAGTAGTAGCTTTGGCTGGTGATATCTTCTTTGTCGTACACAAAGTTGCCCGTGGCTAGGTTAATAGGGTCAAGACCGGCGGCAGTGTTTTTATGCGAAGTAGGTGAAAAACGAGCAGAAGCGATAGACGCTATGTGTGAATGTGAATTATGGAGAGTGCTTTTTTGCATACTACCGCTCCTTTCGTAATATTTAATGTGTGTGAAAATGAAATGCTAGGGGATGGAGAAATGGTTTTATAACAGTCTGCCGTCTCCCGTCATATTAGGGACGTCCCTGTCCACTTTATCTCATTCGCACCTCCAAAGACCATGCAGCCCACGGCGATATAAATGGGATTATCATTTCATACAAAAGCGGATGCTCTCTAACCTCATGACCATTTACAAACATGCTATTATTATGTCCCCATCCTGTAACGATAAATGTTTCTCCATTATATTCAAACACATAATGCAATCTAGCATCAAGAGAGTTTCTATTTCTGACAGTAGGGATAAAAATGGTGGAGTCCAACAAACGGAGTAACCTCGCTTGTTCTTCTAATTCATTACCTTGGATAACAACTCTACTTGTAAACGCTCTATTCTTAAACTGCTCAACGGTTGACATCGTAGGTGTTAAGATAGGTTCATCTAAATAGTAGATTGTCAAAGTAAGGCTGCCTAAGTTTCCACTGTCAATTATATTACCAAAGTTAATTGTTCGTATATGTCGCATATTTCCTCTCAAATATAGCATAGTAGCAAAAAAAAGTATGACCAAAAACAGAAAAACATAAATAGAAACGCAGATATATTTTTTTCTTTTTTTATTGTACATATGATCCTCCAAACATGAGACACTATTGTCAATTACAATCGCATAAAGGGGTTCTCCTCAATTCAAATCTTGGACTATTCGTGTTAAAGAACCGCAACAGATTCTCCCAAAACGTATAGTTTTCATGAAGTCTATACCCAAAAAACATACAGCTCACAGTGATAAACTCATCGTTTGCAGTGTCTTGGTAACGTCTCCTCATTGCTTCACCAAAGAAGAGAGCAATAGGATTTTCCCAGTCTCTTAAATTTGCATTCTCTACCTGTAACGTTAGTCTTCTGTTTGTAGAGTTTGCAAGCCAGCTATACAATTCACCATTCATATGCTGTGCTGCATGCCCTAGTTCATGCACCAAAATCATGAATGGACTAAGCACTTCCCCGTTATAACGCTGTGATGCGCTTGTTGGATTCCAGTATACTGTTCTTGTGCTTGGACGATATACATCACCATGTCCATCATGAAATCGTATACGGATAGCATTTGGAGAACTTTGCAATAATTCATATAATTCCAATCCTGTGGGTGAAGTTCTCAAATATTCCATTGCAGTTTCAAACAAAGCAATTTGCTCTTCACTTGCACGCTCACATACAACGAGCCCGGCACCTTCTGCAGGATGCCGTATAATGTTGCGTCCTCTTCCTCCGCCAGTATACCCACCATCACTTGCTACATCTTCCCAGAAGTAGCTTTCTATGCCTACAATTGTGCCTAACCCGGCAATCAACCCACTCGGATCAATAAACCGCATGGGATTATTTGCCACATACCCATACCAATTCAACTGGTCTTTTATAGGGTCTTCTGCGGTAAATCGCCCTGCAGTTGGGTTATAGTACCGTGCCTGTGCGTAGTGTAAACCGCTAATATTATCATGCTGGTAGCCGGTGTAGCCAAATGGATTGTGCATGTTTTGTTGGCTTGCAGTGGCCGTTGTAGTCACTTCCGGTACGCCAAATTCATCGTAAGCCGTAGCGGCGTTGTGGCTGTTACTGCTATCCCCTGTGCCAATAAACCTTATTGGAGAGCCAAGATGGTCTTGCAGGTAATAATGGCTCTGGTTGGCTGTTTCGCCTGCGGCAGATAGCAGAGTATTGCCCCATACATAGCTTTGGTTATGCTCGCCTTGTGTGGCAAGTAGGTTGTCGTATGGCAGGGTCATGTCTAGGGTGTAGTTGGTGCGGTGCATGTTCTCCAACTTTGCCACTCTATTACGGAAACCATTGTACGTATAAGTTGCGTCACCCTTAGCCGGGTTGTGTGCCGATACCATCATGTTGGTGGCATCAAAAGCGTAGCTGTTTGCCAGCTGGCCGTTTTCGGTCACTTGGGTTAAGTTGCCACGCAGGTCATAAGTGTAGTCTGTTGTAGTACCACCCTCGAATGATTTCATTAACTGGTTGCGTGCGTTGTAACTGTACTGTATTTCGCTGGTTATGCCGTTGATGGTGTGTACGCTTGCCAGCCTGTTACCCAGTGGGTCGTAGGTGTATACCTTATTACTTCCATCACCTTTGGTGGCTTGGGTTAGCCTATTTAGCGGGTCGTAGGCATACTTAAACAAACCGTTGTCGGAATCTATACCTACACGGTGCTTTTCTATGGCGGTTATATTGCCCACAGGGTCGTGGCTGTATTTGAACCTGTCAAGAATATCGCTACCTTTACTGTGCGTTAGGCTGGTTAATGCGCCAAGTGGGTTAAACTCGTACTTGGTGGTAGTGGTGTCTGGTAAGATGCGCTCTGCTATGCGGCCAAGCGGATCATATGAATAAGTGGTTATATCGCTACCATCAACTACGCTCTTTAACTTACCACTTGCCGTATATTCGTATTTTACCTCTTTACCATTCAGTACGTTTGCTTCGCAAACGCCGCCTTCGGCGTCCGGCCTTCTTGCCGGTACACTCGGGTAAATTAACTTTTCACGTTGGCCTAGTTCATTCCATTCGTACCCAACCTCATTGCCTGCATGGTCGGTTACTTTGGTTGCTCTGCCAAGCGGGTCAAGCTCTATAGTGGTTGTGCCAAGCCAGTCTTTCATCTGCGTTAGATGTTTCAAAGCATTATATTCAAGCTCTACCGTTTTACCGTCGGCATAGCTTATTTTCTCCAGCTGGTTGGCTAGGTTGTAAGCATATAGGGTTTCCAGTTTATCTTCGTCTACTTTGGTGGTCACACGACCAAGGGCATCATAAGTGTAATGCACAGTGCCTCCAAGTGGACTTGTTACAGCTACTACTTCGCCTTTCTTGTTGCGTTCGTAGGTGGTTAGCTGTATCTCGCCAAGGGCGTTGTGCTGTTTCAGCTCAGTCAAGCGTTTCATTGCGTCGTAGCTGTATGCGGTGCTATGACCTATAGCGTCTATTACTTCCACAACATCACCAAGTAGAGAATACTTGTATTGTGTTGTGTGGCCGTTTTCGTCTGTTATGCTGGTGATATTGCCTGCTGTATCATATGCAAATGTTTTGCTGTAGCCCAGTGCATTGGTGGTTTGCGTTACTCGGTTTAGGCAGTCGTAGGTTAGGGTAGTAGTGTTACCCTCTGCATCTTTTACGGTTTTAACATTACCATTCTTGTCGTAGGTATAGGTTTCTGTTTCGCCACATGGCAAACAGACGGACTTTAATTTACCGCCCGGGTAGTATTCATACATATACTTGTCGCCTTTGGCGTTGGTTACGGTTTCTACTTGTCCAAGAGCGGTGTAAGTTATCAACGTTTCGTTTTTCAACTGGTCGGAAATTCCGACCAGTTGGTTTGCCAAATCGTATTTCCTGTGGACAACTCCGCCCATAGCGTCCGTTACTTCAACTATATTGCCAACTTCGTCATACTTTACTGTTGTTTCGCTATCGTCAGGCTCTATAACCCTGCGCTGGCGGTTTAGGGCATCATAACCTATCCTTGTTACTGCACCCAAGGCATTAGTTACTATAATCACGTTACCATTTGCATCATGGCTGTAAGTGGTGGCATTGCCCTCTTGGTCGGTGGTTTTGGTTACACGGTTGTATGCGTCATACTCGTATTGCACCACATTACCGCATGGGTCAGTAACACTGGTAACATTCCACATGATGTCATAGGTCAGCTTGGTTATGCCGCCTTGCGGGTCGCATATTTCTTCTATCTTGCCGATTTTGTTGTACTTGTACGACACCTCACTACCGTTAAAGTCAACTATCTTCGTTACCTTGCCCGATAGGTTGTACTCATAGCTGCGGATATTACCCAGTGCATCCGTTACTTTTGCTATATCGCCTTTTGCATTGTACTCAAATGTTGTAGTTGCACCCTCACCGTTGGTTGCACGGGTTACACGGTTTAACTCGTCGTATTCGTACTTTGTTTCCACACCAAATGCATCCGTTATGGATGTGATATTGCCCTTAGCGTCATAACCTATACTGCTGGTAGAGCTATCAGGAAGGGTTACAGCCGTTACTTTGCCTTGTTCGTCACCTGTGATATTCACAGTCCTGCCAAGCGGGTCTGTTATAGTTGTCAAGTTGCCGTATGGGTCATACTGGTTGCGTATTACTGCACCATTGGCTTGGGTTATAACCGTAGGTTTGTTGTGCAGGTTATACTCTATAGCAGTTTTGTTAGCCAGCGGGTCAAGGGTGGATGTTACGTTGCCAAAATCGTCATATTCATAGCGGTAGATATTCATGTTACGGTCGGTATATTTTGTGCAATTACTCATTTGGTCGTACTCGTAGCTTTGGCTGCTTTCGTCTGCATAAACTATCTTGGTTGTGCGGTATTTATCGTCTCTGTGGTACTCGATTTTATTTTTGTTCTGCTCTTGTACAAATGTTATACCGCCGCCGGCTGCGTTAGGTTCGCTGTATTCCAAACGGGCAACGCCATCATCTGCAAGGTACTGTGTTATTACTCTACCTTCCGTATCGTACCTGTTCCAAACGGTATCTACGCCCATTGGGTTGGTTACTTTGTGCAAAGTGTTGCGGCTGTCATATTCGTACTTAAACACACCGCCGTTTACATGTGTGGCTGTTGCAAGCTGGTTATTTTCATACGCAAAAGAAACCGCTCGGCCTGTGTGGTCGGTTACGGTTGAAATTCTTCCGTTATCGTTGTATGCAAAATGCAAGCTACCGCTTGGCGTGGTAACGCTTTGCAGTAAAATATTTTCGCTACCATAGTCCAGCAGCGTTTTTATGCCGTTAGGGTCGTCTATGCAACGTAACGCACCATCTGCATCAAAACGATACCGCACAGAGTTTTGCAACAGTAGGTCGTATGCGTATTCTTCGTCTTTTGATTCTGTCAGTACGTTTTTGCGCTCCAGTGGCGATACATAAAAGTTGTCTTCCAGCTTTGTAAAAGTTTCTGTATGGCCGTCGTCAAAAAGCACATGCACCTGTTCTTCATATTGGAACAAGCGAATGTTGTAATTGTGTGTCCAGCCAAAGCCCAACGCACTTTCAAAACCGCCCATAGCATTGTAGGTACGCTTAAATGTTAGCGGGTATCTGCCCGGAACGGTTATATCTTCTTTGTCGTATACAAAGTTGCCTGTTGCCAGGTTGATTGGGTCAAGACCGGCGGCACAGAATAGCGGAAAACCGCATAGCCTTGGCTCTATTTCTATAGCAGTGTTTACAACACCAACAGCAACTTCGTGCAGCCTTTTGGCTGCTTCCTTTATGCCCGGTGAGTTTTGCGCCGCAGAATTGGCCACAATAACTGCCACGCTTGCAACCATGGCAAGAGTGGTGGCTGTTGTGCTGTAACACTCAACAGGGAACGAGTCCCGTATAGTTTCACGGAGTTCCTCTAAGAATTTAATGTAATGGCGCAAATCTTCTTTGCGTTCCTTTAGTTTTGCGGCATAAACTTTGTCTGTGTAGCCAATTTCTTCAAGGCGTGCTTCAATTTCCTCAATTTCACGCTTCTTCGCATATTTCAGCTCTTCGATAGCACGGTCGAGACGTTCGGCTTCGGCAAGCAAGGCTTCCGACTGGCCTTCAATCTCAATTTGTCGTTCAACTTCTTCACGTTGCTCCTGCAATTCCTCCAAGCTATATTCGCTGCTATACGAACTCTCATAACTGGAAGAACTGCTACCGGAAGAGTTGTTGGAATTGTTAGAATTATTCGAACTGCTATTAGAATTGTTATTACCCGAGTTGTTAGAACCACTTCCGGAGCTGCCGCTATTGGAGTTGTTTGAATTATTGTTTGAATTGTTATTAGAGTTGTTGCCTGAACCGCCACCGCCAGAATTGCCGGAACTTGGAGGCGTTGGAGGCGGAGGTGTTATTAACGAGGGTATATTTTTCATCAGAGTCTCTCCTGTCAGTTATGCATTCTGAACGGCATATTTAGCATTGCTGCTTGTACGTGGTGGCCTCCTGCCGAATGCTCTATGGTACGCAACAGTGCCGCCGACTGCCTTTTATAGTTTTCCGCAGTACGTTCCATGTCGTTAATCTGTCTGTCCATACTCATAGACACCCGCTGTATCGCTTGGTCTGTACCTGTGCGAGACATTGCTACAGATCTTGCACTGCCGTGGTCTATATCTGATATTGCTGTAGTATATTTGCGCATTTCAATGTTTGTTTCCTCGGTTAAAGAACGAAATTGCCCCAATGAACTTTTGAATTGACCTGTTACATTCATAATACGGGCAACTGTTTCCGGTACAACAAATGTATTTGCACACATTTCTTCCAACGCACCGCAAGCGGCATAAAGGTCTGCACCCGCTTGGTAGTCTGTTACATCCAGCATTTGCAGAGCCTGGCTATACACATCATGGTCAACTACTACATTAGAAGAATCACCCGCATTCCTTGCATGTCCGGAACCACGCCAAGCATCTTCTTCCGTAAATG
>Ga0209755_10009482_pt1 | contig 10287 bp, 4 predicted proteins | sample TergutCo191P1_FD_187301 | JGI IMG/M metagenome (GOLD analysis project Ga0209755, IMG submission 187301) | Cornitermes sp. P1 segment gut microbial communities from Petit-Saut dam, French Guiana - Co191P1 (SPAdes) (version 2) | ecosystem: Host-associated > Arthropoda: Insects > Digestive system >...
CCCCCACATTCATAACTTGCATCTTGATATTATCAAAGTTTTATTTATTCACCAACTGATGCACTGTTCGGCAGTAGTACTGCCAAACAGTGCATCATACAGAAACCAATAAGGACCTAATATATGCAACCACACCACCACCATATTAACCACACACCAATGTATTTTAATGGACTATTTTAACAACTGTAACTTTAGTGAGCACAAATTAATGCGCTTCCTGATGATGGTGTAACTGTAACACCAAAACATGTTGGAGCTGTTTTAATGTAAATTTTAATGTAAATTTTAATATTGTTTTTTTAAGACAACTCACTAGTGCATCAGTTAGTGAATAATTAAAACTTCGATAATTTTGAGGTTCTTACATCAACGACTACGAAGACCACCTTCTTGTCAGATTTGACAATAAGTAAACTGGTAATGACTGACACACCTAACCAAGTATGTGACATTAAACCCAAGAAGACAGTTAATCTTGGTAAATTATTTGTCCATCATCTGAACAAGATTCTAGCTCTTTTACTGGGCCAATTAAGGTAGATTGCACTTAATGAAATAAAACATCATGGCTTCTTATTAGTCCAATAAATTGCATCTGAAATAGGCACTTCATTTAATAAAGAATTTTCATTCAGTTTCATGACATCATTAGACCTCTTTTCCTTTAAATAATCTTTGCTTCACATCACACTACACATATACTTGATTATCTTAAGTTCTATCATGGACCTAACAAGCGGTTTGTAAACAGAATGTTCTGTAAGCCAGATTCCCCACGTTACAGAAATTAAATGACAAGTCTTTACAGCGTTAAAAATAGCTCAGTTATTCCAGTGAAGTATCCTTATTTTTATGCATAATCCCCCACCACACTGATGTGTTTGTCCCATCTTGGCACGACTTTAAAAAAATCCGTCACGTATAAATCGGATTTTTGCATGCACAACGGTTCACGAATAGCCATTTCCACTTCCTAATCATTGTGGAATGTGCCAAGATACGGTATGTGTATAAGTGCGCTCGGGGATTCTATTGAAAAATAATGATCTTACAATGGAATAAATTAGCCACATTTAAAGTTGTAATGGCTCGTTGTTTCTTATTTTTATGACCTAGGAAACCCAATTCAACATCAAAAAGATCATAATACAGCATCTTTGCGAAAAATAGTCATGTATACCAAAACTGAAAGTAAGAAGATTATATATAAAACAAAAGTGTAAATTTGTCCGTTTACGTTATCACCATGCCATAGGGACATGGTTGCGTGCAGATACAATCCACACATTCTTAAACACGTCACTAGATTAGGTAAATCTGTATAAAAGTATAGACGTTAGTATTAGATAATATGGAAACTTATATGTGAATAGGATATAACAATTTTCTTTGCGAGAATTGAAGTTTTCGCAGCAATGTAGCTCAGTGTTCCGTTCTAGCGGAATACGCCGATGCACCGGTGTATAATCGGTTCCCCGTGTCTCGAAGCAACGAAGCGTTGTGGTTTTCAAACGCGAAAACGTCGAAGAATTTATTATTAGGTCCTTGGGTACTTTTTCCACATTTCGTCCCTTGAAGATGAGAATACCTGCGTTGCGTTGAAACGTCGGAATCCGAATATCTCTTAACGTAGCGTCACTACCCTAAACAAATGGAAATGTCAGCAAGTGTCTGCCTGAAAGGCCGTAGAACCCCAAACCTGGATGGGACAATTAAAATTTGAATACATACAGGACAAAAGTTGAGAAACTGTCCTGGATCGGAACGGGAAAACTCGAGGAAATGTCGTAATGCTATTACGCTGATAAAAATAAATTCGTAATTTGGACATAGGACTGTGCAAAAATATACTTGGCCCATTGAAGAACAACGGCCCGTCATGGACTACGGTCAACAGGAAACTTTCTTGCTTAGCAACAGAGACAAAAGTACATCACAGCTACAACCTAACCTAACCTAACCTAACCTAACCTAACCTCACATCACATCACTTTGCATTAATACCAAAAATACATTACTACTAGGCAGATTTAAAATATACGAACTCAACCTACAAGACACAAATATATGCTTTAAAATGCACCTTCTTCCTAAGAAGCGTATAAGAAGCTTATATGGCTGGATCAATACCTAGTTCCCGCGCAGTAGGTCAGACATGCGAGCTGGTATAGTGCAGTCGGTATACACACTAGGCGCTGGGACCCACACATGCTCATATTCAGTGGGTAACGGAAGTAAAGCGCCTAGGCGTGAAGCTGACCACTCACCTCTTTCTTATGCCGCGGTTAAGAATACGTGGAGCTATACTTCTACTCCCACCGTATACCTTCATGACGTAGACAGATAAAAACTTTACCTTCACTTGTATGACAGGGCTTAATTATAGACTGTGGGATATGAAAGAGTTAATTTTGAACGTCGATTTAAACCCCTAAAGCAAAGCATAAAATTTAAACAATATAAGTATAACGTAAAAATGTGGCGCGTTCGCGTAACCAATGTTGCTATGAAATAGCAGCAATGCTTTCGCTTTGTACTGGTGACCTACATGAAGCTGTCAACAGTATAAAACCGTTCAATGTTACCATGGAAACCAAGACTGGGTTCCCTAGCTACAAAATAATTCGTACTGCTGTTAATATATATGTACTAAAGTTTTCGTGTAAAATGCCTGATATTTTTGTCCAATTTTAAACAAATTTGGAGTTGTCTACAGATTTTCGTGAGAGTCGTCGATATCAGTTTCATGAAAATCCTCCCAGTGGCAGCAGCGTTGTGACAAGCGGACAGACAGACGGATGGACGGACAGACTTGATGAAACCAGTAGACGCTTTTCGCCACTTGTATTTATGCGAACGCGCCTAACAAACGATCTACAAAAGAGTGGATATTGAACTGGAAGGATAAAACTGAATTAATGATAAATAACGAAATAAGTTTTTTTATTATCAAGTCTATTATACAGTACTGACTGTACAGACAGATATGTAGTAAGTGATGAGAAGCTAAAAGCGTACACAGAGAAAGCTGGGATATACGTATATGTTGTCAGCACTAAATGGTATATTCAAAGGGTCAAAACACTCCTGTAAAGTGAAATAATGTAGCACGTACTTAAACGAACAAAAATTCGATCCAATTCTTTCGGGTTCCTGGTGGAGCGTATAGTCGAACCCGGACGACACGAGTAATTTAAAGTTTGGACCCTGACCACGTTACGTAGAAAAAAATGAGCTAAATACAAAGCGGACAGTTTCCTGCCTCACAGACAAAGCGGTGGGCCGACAGTCCGTCACCATTGCGTTGTGAATCGCGTCTCGGGAGGTTTAACAGTCCGTGAAGGGAGCTAAGACAAAAGATCGCAGTGACAAGAACTTCAGAAAGTATTCTAACAACTCATCTGTTCTATAGGGGATGCTTAAATTGTTGCTCTTCTGACTGAATGCTTTCACTATCTATAGCAATTAAGGAAACATGGATAGACGATTGATTTTATTAAGATATTTTTAAATATGCTTCCAAAATAATACGATATAATTAAGTACAGGGGAGGTTGCGATATTTGGCACCTCCGCAACCAAAGATTTACCGGATATAAGAGAACGTTACTCTTAATGGGTATTTTAAACTTATATATTCCGTGCATTTCAAATTTTTCTTTCCTTAGATCAAACAAATGCACATATAATATGCATAATCGTATATTTCATTGACGCTCCAAATGTTTCGGTGTTACATTACCATCCTTAGGCATCTCACACTAAGTTCTTTAAAAACCAGCTAAAATGTACTGAAGCACATTCGTGATGTTTGTGCTCATTGTGTGTCTCAACTAGGTTCACTATAATGTAAAGATGTTATTTTAGTGTAAAACCAACTGCAAAAACCCATCACCCTACAAACTGAACCTAGCTGAGATACGCTATATACATCAACATTACGAATGTAATTCGTTATTTCACATAAAAAAAGTGTAAACATAGGTTAGTTTACACTACTTTATGGCGCACAATTTGTCACCCTACTACCCGAACTGGTCCTTGCTTTCGGTCTGATAATTCAGTCATCTGGCTGCCGCATGCGAAATAGTGACAATAGTGCATGGACATGGAAAAGATAAAGTAATTCAGTATATTTCAGCTGTTTTTTAAAGAACTTGGCGTGAGCATCCTGAAGGTGTTGGTACAGTACCGAAACATGTCGTAGTGTCAATAAACTGCATGACTGTGTACGTTGTGTGTGTATTTGATTGGGTTAGTAAGAGAAAACAGTTACCTAATGGGTCCTTACAGCAACGTCATGGACAGACCTAACTATTTAGTCTGAACGTGATATTCTGTCTTATTCCTCTGCCACACTTCTTATTTCCTTGTCCTCACCACTCGCGAAAAAGGCCTATAAATAACATAAAGAGACCAGTAAGTCTCCAATATTTCGCTCTTCTAATGGTCATATTCACAACAATGCTGCCGGATAACTGAATATTGAAATGTAAAGAGCCTTTCACGCAGTTCAGATTAACAGAGCTTTCCGGATAATCCAGCACTGGATATCGCAGCTTTCACTACAAACAAAAATATTTGTCATCAGCTATTGTTTGAAGTAAACTGGTGACTTTCAGAGTGAACTACAGGAGTAGTGCGATCGGTATGACGACAATTCGTCTAAAAATTAAGGGTGTGACGTGGCTGACAACAAAATCCCGTAACGTCGCTTAGACAAACAAACATCTGAACATCCAGCTGAAGCAGCTACACCGTCAATCACTTGATCATTTTTTTTTCAGAAAATATATTTCTTGTCTGAACTGTTACGTTTCTCGTTTTTTCTTCAAAAAACCACCGTCAGGGGCAAGCATAAAAATGTAAAATAAAAAATAGTACCTTATGTGCAAAACCACCGATAATTAAGGAGGTTTGAGATTACAATATTAACATTAATCATATACGTTTGTTTTTCATAAGTTGGCCGAAACTGGAATAAAAGTTAAAACATTCAGTTATATATTTAAGCCATATAATAAGGTCACGTACTATTTGCATAATGTTGTATGCAAGGAGCTTCAAGTCTAAGCTCCTGTTTTGTGGTTATTCGCAATGAAATCACGAGAGATGTGGTACAAGGCTGCTACAGACAGTAATATATGTTACCGCGACCATTGTATAGACTTCTATGTTTTGAATCAAAGGAAATATAAAACTTTAACTTTCTACTAAGTTTCGACCAAATTATAAAACTCGTTCAGACTGAAATCTCAATCTTTCTTAACTATCGATGTTTTTATATATAACGCCCTTATTTCTTTTATACTTCCATGTTTGTCCGCGATGATGGCTATATGTAAGAGGCGAAACATGTAGCACGTTTTGGAAACCAAAAGATATTTTCTGAAAAAAACGCAGTTCTGATTCATGGTCTAACGGTTTGTCTGTTTACTCATGCCCGGCAAAGGAGTTTCTCACACTAATATTGCACCGTTGCTTGTTTTATGAAATTTTTGCTGTATCACACATAACTTGGCCAACATACACAACTACTTTCGTTAATTTGAGTTTCTTTCTCTTTTGAATTGCGCGAAGTATGGCCAAAATGCAGACAATCTTCCAGATTTAGCACGTATTTTACTGAAGTTCTTACGGTGGTTGTTTTGTACTTCCGCCAATCAGAACGGAACTGACTTCCATATACTCCTCGGAGGAATTTCAGTACCGACTGGTTTTTTAAATAATGGCATACCTGATCACAAGAGTATTGAATCAAGCACTACTACAAGCACCAACACTGGCTAACTTGATTTTTAACTATTTCCACAGTCGTGCATCTGCAAACGCTTATTTTCAGACCTGAAACGAATCAAAACATGTCTCAGAAGCTCACAATCACATATCATATTTCCTGAGTTGGCTCAGATATCCGCTGCCTGCGTAACTGATTCAGCAAGAAGAGCCCCACAATTTATTTAAAACACAAATACGGGTATACGTTTATGGGATTTGTGGATTTTTTTGTTTACAGCCTTCACCACTTTGAATCTGCCAGGCCTTCCAGCCGATCGACTGCCCAAGATGCCATCTTTGTGAGTGGTGCTATGTCACCAACTGACACGTAAAAGACATTATAAACGTTTCTAGCATTTGTACGTTAATTCTTCCCACCAGCTACAGCAACAAAAACACAAATACAATATGGCAATAGTGGGCGCGATTCTATCCTGTAGGGAGTGGTGAACAGGGACATAGTTGAAATTTTATGTTGGCGCAAGTGTGACTACTTTCAACACCAGTGCACCTTTTCGAGTTTGAGACTCCTTCTCAACTCAAAAAAATGTTGTGCTCTCCCACATGATTGCAGCTGACTAAACACTAACCACTGACTGAAATGATACATACAATGAATAGATATAACAAGTTCAGTAAGGCTTTTAAACTGATTTGTAATTTATTAATTATGAGAGCACCTACTTACGTTTGAGAAGTAATAAGGCACATTTAGGCAAGGCACATCAGATATTCAGTCTACAGATGGTATGTTTACTTTTCTGTTTAAATCAAGTTATCAAAGAGATGACTGGCACTGTTCTGCAGCTTTCATCCATTGGAAGTGTGGTTAAAGTAATGAGAGTTGCAACCCTAGACCTCTTCCCACATCCAGCTTGTTTCAACATATTAACTTCAATACAGCAGGTGCAAGAAATACACTTTCATGAACATATGTTGTAGAAAAGGCAAAAGGTACTTCACAGCTTTGTCAGGCTGCTGTGTGAAGATTAGTTTTGAAGAACCAAAACACATTTTTTTTGTTAAGCTGTTATGTTCTTTTGATGCCAGATCTGAAACTACAGCAATAAAACATGCACAAAAGTGTTTCTAGTCCAGCTGTATCTTCACCAAGAAGTGGTAAAGTACTCAAGAAACTGTGCTTATAAGAACTTCAACTGTTAACTTCAGTCACATTAGTTCTGTCTGATAGCTGCACTTTACGTAATAAATCTGAAAGACAAGACAGTAATGTGTAGTTGGAATGACTGAATCACCAAGAGGACAGATGTAATTTATTGATCACAGCATCTTTTGGCTCTTTTAATGATCTCATTTATGTCTTCCCCCAAGGTTTAGGATGAGTCTGTTTAATTGACTGAATTTACCAAAAATGTGCAACCATTTTGGTAATCTCACAGCAATGTGAGATCTTTAAACTGGAATGAACGGAAGATATCATACTTCATCTTGTGACACAAATGGACATATTACAAACTTCACTCCATAAAGCCAATGGATTACTGTACATAAAAGTATTTGACTCCTCATCTCTAACAGAGCTTCAATATCTTTGGTGCAGTTAGCCATGTAGCTATTGTTTAATATATTACAAAAATACAATTTAGAAGTATTACTTAAGAAATCTCAAGCTATGGGTTCCCAATGTAAAACCTGTAAGATCTAAACCTGTAATAAACAGCCAAATCACATAGTAAGTTAAAAATTTCAAATACTTGCAAAACAATTTTGTAAATGTCATCAACTGTGTGAAATCAAATCATATACATCCCTGGAATACAAGATGTAAAAACAAAAAATGAGCAAAATTGGATCAACCACCTTGAGAGAATGGATAACAACAGACTCCCGAAGCACGCCCTCAACTACAAACATCCAGGATGAAGAGATTGTGGATGCCCCAGGAAACGATGGCAATGCATCGATGCCGGAATAGGTCAAATGACCTAATCCAAGGATTATAATGATGATGATGATGACATTAATGACTGCTCTTTGTCTATTTTATAGCTGTGGGAACCAGACTCTTAAGATAACAGTCAGATGTAGCTGATAATAAATTATGAGATAATATTAGCAATCAAACTGTTCAAAATAGGCTAGAGATATTCAACACAGGCAAAGGGATTACTGGCCAGGAAACGAACAGTCAAAAACATTTAGCATGAATAAACTTGTCAAACAGTCCAAGAAGCTATGATTTACATGCTGGTTGAACATAGGCACAGAATACCGGAGAAGTTGGGATGTTAACCAAAGATGTTTCCAAAGAAGATGGAACAGGCTATAAGGCCTACATTAATGGTGGTCATGGTAAGGATGATATAGTGGTGATTATAATGATGGAGCTAACAATGTTGAATGAGTGTCTTGTCAGTTTTATCACAGTTTCTACTGAACATCAAAGTACAATATGTTCTCCATAAGCTTGGAAGTTTCCTGTCTTTCTGTGCAGCTTATGTGTATTGCTGTATGTAGTTACATATAGAGCAGCCAGGTAATTTTGTGTCATGTGTATATGTATTATGTTATATACTGTATATTATTTGTATACCCACACACACACACACGCGCATGTGTGTATGTATATATATATATATGTATGTGTGTATTCTTTCTCACTTGTATTACTGTAGCGCCATAAAAGAGCCATTCCTGATGTGTAGGTTCACAGAAGGAACTAAAATTGAGATGCATATAAATAAATGGTGGATTATGGAAAATGTACCACATAACACAAGAATAACAAATCCATGTGGTATGTCAGAAAACACCAAAACGAAAGCCTAAATGTCATAATATAGCCTGTATGTTACAGAAACTTTCAATGTGGCATGCAAAACCATGTGGCAAACAGTGTTAATGAGATTACACACAACTCACATTCCAATTTTGTGCATGAAATATCCACTGTTTTCAGAACTGAGTTATTTCATTCACATGATTTACAGAATATTTATAAAACACCAAATTGACCAAAATTTTGGCTAATTTTTATGTCACATATGTGCCAAAATCGTCATTGGCAAACCACTACATGAAGCTCATTTTTCTTGGTTAGTAATGTTAATTTTGTACTTCAAATCACAAGCTTACTTGCTACTGTCACCAGAAGAGTGACTGGTGGAATGCCCACAGACACAACGCCCAATACCAGAATCCTGCCCACTGGACTGGAGTGATGTAATGGAAGCCTCCAGGCCAGTTGTGGCAGCTGCTACATTGCTGTTGGAACGCATCGGGCGAAGTTGCTGGCCAACAGTGGTGGAATGATGCTGATGTTCACGGTGTCTGGAGCAGCCTGGATCATGATGGTGATGAAAGCGTGGACCATAAACCATCGACTTGCCAGGGTGCAGATCAACGTATGAGTCTGTTGGATCGCCACACCCCACTCCATCCAAATATGAGGCAGGGAATAGATGAGCCTTCGAATTGTGTCGTATGACAGAATTTGTTGGGTTTCTAACGCTGAAACCCATTTGTGATTGATAGGATTTATTCTTCTCTTGTTTTCTGAAATAAATATGATTACTGAAGCAAAATGGGAGATATGGTTTTGATCCAAACTCAGCTAATTACACCCAACCTCTAATACAAACACAAAATACGAAAAGTAAGAAAGACATAAATGCATGTAGATAAACTGTTCAATGATGCTGGAGGGTAAATTCCAGTGACTGACAAGAATGGGGGTTTTAATTTTTAGTACCCTTAAATGCATTCATGACCAAACAGTTCAAAGAGGCTGGCAGCATATGAAGAATTAAAGCCCATACATTACACTGACCCTAGTACTGAAGGGTTAATTCAGGTATAACCAATATACTATACAATTTCCACTCACCGAAGAAATAAGAACTCATAATTCATCTAAGAAAAACATGCACCTTAAAACATGATCTTCTGGGTTGTGATGGCATATTGTTGTAGGGAGCCATTACATATGTACGTATGTATGTATGTATGTATGTAAGGGTGTTGCTGCTTTTATGGACAGGGTCCAGCTTTACAAACTCAATTACAAAAAGTCAGAACCCAGGAGACCACAGTCCATATTACCTTGTCGTAAAAGCCTAAGTTCATGTATACCAGACACCCCTCCTCTGTTGCTTCTGTGATATAAATCCAGTAAATTATGTGTTAGGTTCTGATGGATATTATTTATTTGTCATGTGTAATCAAACTCTTGTGGCAAGTTCTTCATTTTATGACCATATAACTAGACATATTATTAGCTTCAAAGAAGGTAGAAGACGAAATAGAATACAGAAGAATCATACCACTAGCCAAAAGAGACATAAGAAGAAGAAGAAACTTAGCCTCCTGTGACAAATTTGTTACAAATTTATAACATGAGACATATGGATTCGCGGAGTAGTCCTGAACTGGTTCAAAACCTATATCTCTAACAGAAAGCAAAAGGTCAAAATTACCTCACAAAATTGCAAACAAGACTCATCTTGCAGATGGGAAACAATAAAAAATGGTGTACCTCAGGGATTG
>Ga0209755_10009483_pt1 | contig 10287 bp, 8 predicted proteins | sample TergutCo191P1_FD_187301 | JGI IMG/M metagenome (GOLD analysis project Ga0209755, IMG submission 187301) | Cornitermes sp. P1 segment gut microbial communities from Petit-Saut dam, French Guiana - Co191P1 (SPAdes) (version 2) | ecosystem: Host-associated > Arthropoda: Insects > Digestive system >...
CATAACCTGAATTATATATAGAGACCCAGTCCGTACAGCGCAGTAAACACTCTCCGTCTCTGTTATACAAACCAGTCAGTTAATGCTGTATAGGGAAATAATCGCTGTTTGTTCTCAGATCCACACAAAACACATAAATACAGCTGTGTGGACAGAACGGAGAACTGTTGAATGTTACACATGGTGGTGCAGTTACGACTGTATTGTACAACACCTGTTGGGAGGGGGGGAGGTTAAATGAAATACAGAGACGTATGAATAAAGAGCGAATGTCAGGGAGTGAGGAAGAAAGCAAATTATTATCTCACGTGGTTTCTTGATGCAAACGTACCCAAACTCCGCTCGGTATAACCTCTTGCTTATCAGAATCCTAACCTGCATTATTTGTAGTAAAACAAGACAGAAATGTGCTGACACTCTGCGATTTGGTATTTCGGGGATCTTCTCATAACGGAAAATTCCTTTGCCTTTTTTTTTTATAGCTTGATAATGCAGAAACGCAATTAATTCACTTGTGACGCACTTGGTCCTTAAACTGTTATCTTACCCACAGGCCACGCACTTCGTTACTTTAATTGTTCGCGTGTTGTTACTGACGTCACAAAACACGTGCCTTGCATTGGCAGGAAAAGGACAGACCACGAATAATGGCAAGGAAGAGTCACGCTAGCGTGACAAGAAAATCCGACGAATAGATAATGGAAGAGATTTTGGGTCTTTTTCGAAATTAAATTACGCGTAAGGAATTCAGTTCCGCTTTCGTTCATGATTCATCTGTTTTGTTATTTCTGAGAGATACTGCCTGAATAAATATTGATAATTGTGACACCAAAACCAGTGGAGACACCTTTAGAATAAGAAATGATTATGTATCAGAGCAAGGATAAACAAAGTGAGAAATAACGATGGTGATCTAGGAATTGTGTCATCCCCGTTGTGGGTGTGAAACTTGGAAAATTGTATGTAGTCAAACACAACTGTGTCGCATGAGGTGTATTTAATGACTATATATAACCTGAAGATGGCCAGCATAGGCCGAAACATGTAGTTGTTCATTATATAGTCATTAAATACACCTCATGTGACACAGCTGTGTTTTACTACATACCATTTTCCAACGATGGTTATGTTCATTTTTCGTTAGAAATATTCAGGACACAATATTGTGCATGAATATGCCTGTATTGGATTTATCTCGTCTGAAGTCGCTGAACCAACAGCTGAAATGGAAAGCCTCAAGTAAAATGGAACTTTAAATCAGAGGTGACCAAAGAGTTGATCGCGGCCACTTGTTTGTTTCGGTCGACAGCGGCTGCTTGATTGGTCTTTATCGCTATACATTTTCTTTCTCGGTACAATCAATAGCTCTTCGTCTGATAGCATTGTGGATCAACAACATCTGCGAAGCGGCCTTCTCCCAGATAAAGATAATCAAATCAAGATATCGAAGCCGTCTGACTGACCAACATTTAAAGTACTTACAAGATAAAATAAATAGTTTACAGCTGCTGCCAAACACAACAATATATTTAGCTTTTAGTTTTCCTTATTTTAATGGCGAAATGTTTTAAAATACTGCCTTCACTCGCGCCGAAGTAATTATGAACCCTCTTCCTGCAAGTTATGGCAAGATATGCTGTGTCATGCATCAACTTCGCTATAGGAAGGATAGTCAAAAACTCCTTTTAAGTATAGTAACTTGTTTTAGTCTCAGAAATAAAATTTTAACAAATGATACAATTGTAGTTTTGAATGTTTGATGTTATTATGCTAATTTAACGTTATTCTGCTACTTTGCATTTCTTTGCCTTGTTGACCTACTGTTGATACCTTACGTACTGCGGTAGATTGTGGAAGATTTTTTGTCTTCAGAGCAGAGCACGGAGTCCAAAAGTCTGGCCACCTAAAAAATGGATAAATAATAAATCCATTTTTAAATAATTTAATGCTTAAATTAAAATTTCTTGATCTTGTTTCGAATTTAATAGTGGATTCATTTTAAGCCCATGTGTTGGTTTGCCTCAAGTTTTGTTCCGTCATCGTCCACTGAATGGCGCTGTTTTCGTCCTGTTGTGGTCCGTGTGCTGACCGTAAGCACAGATGAATGAAAGGGCACGGATAATGATCAAAGACACGAAATGTGTCTCGCACAGATGTCTCAGTGTGAATGGTTGAATGACGATGTGGAAAAGTTGCCGATACGAAATTGTAAGGCAAAACAACGCACAAATTATCGGAGTTTCGCCTGTGGCACGACAAGCGACAGTTTGGCAGTTTACGTTGAACTTTGTTCTGAAAGACGACGTAATTCGTTATCAAACCGAGCACTGATAATTACATCGCAGCTTTGTTGCCGGTGGTAACTGTCTGTCACATATTGTATCTTATTCGCCAAGTCTGATGTACATATGCGCCGAATATGGCATGAATATCGGAGGAATGGTGTGTGGAGGTATGCTCGGGTGATTATTGGGGTGAGGGAAAGAGTGAGAATGTGGGGTTTAAGAAAAGGAGGAAGAGATAAGTGAAAAAAGAAAGAAGAAGAAAAAAAGAAACTAGCATTGGAAGATTTCCATTATGTCGATGTAATACATTACGTTTGTGGGGTTGTGTCTTTCTCTGTTAGTGTGTTGGCGTTGGTCATAGTTGCAGTGCTTGTTTCCCGTTTCGCCACTCGATTGCTCCTCATATTACGTCCACTGTATCACGGTCACGTGTTTTTCGGAATCACCGTCCATCAACAGCACTCTACCGGCTATTCCAAAATGTACGTTAGCTTCCTCTGGAGTGGCACTTCGCACCTTACATCTATAGGACGTCACGTAAAGCTTGCAGAGATCTTAGTGAGAAGCTGACAGTCAGTTATTTAGATTAGAAGTTGGTCATGTCATAGTTATCAGACACAAAATTAGGGACTTCAAGAATACGAGCTGAGTAATTCAGTATAGTAACCAACAAATTCACTGAGTAAATTACAATGAAACACACTTCATGTTAAGTGCCAACCCCACCCTTATTTTGGCACCAAAGTGCCATCCTCAAAGAGAGTAATAACGACACAGGATGATAAGTCCAGCATGTACTTTGGGTATTAGCCGCTCTCATTCCGATTATTGGAATTAAAAATCAAATATCTTAAAAGGTTAACATTCTAGATTACATGGGTTGACAAGCGAAAGTGCACACAGGCAGTATCAGAATGTATAAAGTGCACACAGGCAGTATCAGAATGTATAAAGTGCACACAGGCAGTATCAGAATGTATAAAATTACGTGGGTTGACGAACGAAAGTGCACACAGACAGTATCAGAATGCATAAAGTGCACACAGGCAGTATCAGAATGTATAAAATTACGTGGGTTGACAAGCGAAAGTGCACACAGACTATCAGAATGTATGAAGTGCACAAGGCAGTATCAGAATTATAAAGTGCACACAGGCAGTATCAGAATGTATAAAGTGCACACATGCAGTATCAGCATGTATAAAGTGCACAAGGCAGTATCAGAATGTATAAAGTGCACACATGCAGTATCAGCATGTATAAAGTGCACACAGACAGTATCAGAATGTATAAAATTACGTGGGTTGACAAGTGAAAGTGCACACAGGCCGTATCAGAATGTATAAAGTACGCACAGGCTTTATCAGAATGTATAACGTGCACACAGGCAGTATCAGAATGTATAAAGTGCACACAGGCTGTATCAGAATGTATAAAGTGCACACAGGCAGTATCAGAATGTATAAAAACTTGGGGAATTGCCAGACATATGAGCACGCTTCACACAGACATGCTGATGGTAATATAGTTTTTTTAAAATGAAATGGAATATATGTTAATGTACTATATATGGAATACATATTAATGTACTATCAAAGTAGACTCCTGTTTTAGTTGGTACAAGCCGTTGCTTCGAACGAAATAGTGATGAAATTAGGTTAAATACAGAGAGTGAGCAGTATAACAAGTTAAAAGGTGAGAAAGGTAAAGGGCCTGTGGACACCTGGAAGGCATAGAGGAAGGTGGAGGTGTAGCTCCACTAATTCTTAACCTCAGCACTGTATGGTGGAGAGTGTTCAACCTCACTCCTCGGCTGCTTTACCCCAGCGAAAGACCCCCAGGTGCGCATTAAATGTTACTAGACTTTACACATACATACATAGTACATACATACATGCACACACACACACACACACACACACACAGTGTGTAGAAACACCACAGTTTTAGTAACCATTATTATTCTTTTGGACGTTGTCCATGTCTTGATTTTTACCGAGTATGACGTTTCGGAAGCTGACTGTCCTTTCGCCTTCAGGTGAAGACGACGGGCAAAGTCCCCACCCCTTGTACCGTCGTCAGAGCCCTATACTTACTTACTTACTCCATGGTGCAGAGTTATTCTTGAGCAGCTAACCGGTTTGCAGCTAGTCAAGAAATTCCCCGCATTTCACAGAACCCGAAGGTTCATTACCGCACTCACGAGCGTACGCCACCTGTCTCTATCCTGGGCCAGTCCAATCCAGTCCATATACCCACATTCCACCTCCTGAAGATCCGTCCTAATATTATCCACCCATCTACTCCTAGGTCTCATCGGAGCCCTATAGACTTGAAACATAACACAGTTTATCGGGGTACCTCATAAAGATGAAACATGGGGGTGTAAACATGTACGCGAGAATTTTGTTAGTGGAAATTATGCTTAGATGTTTGTCACAGATTCCGAAAAGCCTTACAGTACGGAAAATGGATTGAAAACACAGTGATGAGTTGAGGGTACGTGCTGCCATCTCTTGACAGAATTATGTACTTCCAGCATGGAGATCGTCATGGAGGAAGGAAACGTAGTGTGAGTCACGGTGTGATTATTCGTACACGTTATTCATTACGCAGTGAAACGGGATGGGCCGTGGTGGTGACGTCTGATGTTGGAGTTGTGTGATATAGGTTAGCATGGTAGTAAGGAAAGTTTGCTTGTTTAACTTTCCTCAATTAGACGTGTGTATTATCACAAAAGTATGCTGATGAAAGTCGTGTAAGATTTGAAGATGTATTGTCTACAGTGGCTTATACCAGTATTACTGATACCGAAGCCAGTAAATCCTGCCTTGCTACACACACATGTAATGTTCATGGTCTTGTACCTGATAGGATTCTTTCTCGAAAGAAAGCCTTGTACTATATGTAGTTTGGTGTTTCTTGCTGCTGTTTTCTTGATATGCTACAGTGGAGTTGGGAACTGTTTGCTGTGGAGCAGCAATTGTGATACAGTGAGATGTGAAAATGGTTGAGGCTGGGACTGTGGACGACAGCACTGTTGCAGTACCGACGTTGACTTATGTGTTTAATGGTCTGTTTTTATTCATCATGAAACTTGTGACAGATTTACAACACAATGCGAGGCTTAAATATTGATTGGGTCTCATACGTTTGTTACCTTCCGCATACAATCACCACTCATATTAGTTTACATATATAACATGTTACCTACGTCAGTTGTATGTTTTAATTGTGCTGCGACTTAAAACCTGTGATGGAGCTTAATGGAAATGAGTGATTATTATTTATTAAAACTTTTCCTTTCTGATATGTAATTTATTCTTCAAAGTCTGTCTTGTTAGATGTAAATAAATACCACGAGTTTTTTGCAAAGAAGTACACAGCATACGTATTTATACTTCCATTATGGCCTGTTGGGATGTAAATAAGTCATTGTTACATCACGTGTGATTTGAGACATTGACATTGACATAAATTATTTGAGTTATGTGAACAGGGTCTTCCATAAAATTATGGAGTGATTGTACCCCTTTTCCTTTTTGTACAGGATGGCACAGAAGTGATCATGCTCATATGTACATACCATATGGATGTGTGTGTGTGTGCATGCTGTGTGCTATAGGACAATGTGAAACTTAAGGTGACAACACTATCAGTGACTGTGCATGTTTTGTGCTGTGGTATGCCATACATGGCACATGGGATGCATGTACTGATCCATGTGGTAGGTTACATAGAGGTGTGGTGATTTGTGGGCAGACCTGAAGTGTTTTGGCCTATGTATTATAATCTGTTTTTACTGGCATTGAAACCATTTGCTTGCTGAAGTGTGATGTTGCTCTTGAGGTCAACTGTTTGATTTTGAGTATGTTTGCTGTCATGACTTGAAATTGTATGTCTTTTGTTGAAGAAATATCTTGTGGTAGATCAAATGCAGTGCGTCACTTTGAAAGTTGCCAGTGATACAGTTGCTGTTAAAGTTTTGTAGCCGCATAAAAACTTACTGTGTATGTCTTAGCAGCCATCCTTTTTGTATGTGTAATATTACTATCAAACAACATGGTATTTATTTATGTGCCAACTGTAAACATGTCTTACTGAGCTAAATTTGCCTACTGGGCAACATGTTGGCTCACATTTGAAGTTCTGTATCTTACCACTGGTAATTTTTTGCTTTAGAGTGAATCAGCACAGTTTCATGGTGTACCTGAATTGTGGTTTGACACTCTGGATTCATCGGTGAATTATGCTTATGTTCAGGATGTAATTTCAACAGTTCTCATACTTGTATTTGTGATAGGGAACTGTTACAACTGAGCGTTAAACACGTAATTCTATGGTCAGTTTAGAGCGTTAAGTCACAAAATTGAGTGCATTTATACTAATTGCTGGCAGTCTTGAATGTCACGGCTAACGCTGATTGAAAGCAATAACTACTGAAACATGTTTATGGTTGCAATTTCAGAATTGGAGGTTTGGACAGTAATAGAAGGTGGCTGCGTCAGTCTAGATGTGAAGCAGATTGTGTGGTCAGTGTTTAGGAGAAATATCGACACCAGTGTAGCTGCTGACTTGTTGCACAACATTTGGTTAACTGTAAATCTGTCATGACTGTGACACGTGCTTAGCACATGTTACATTTGTTGAAGTAATATTGCACTCCTGGAGTTCGAATGCAGTCAGCCTTTAGTTACCAATTTTGAGGTTGTCATAGTTTATGTTCTGGAGCCTTTCCAGTTTATTTTTCGGTAGTTTTCCTCTTATGTGTAATTTCAGGCTTCAGCTGTGATATAGATGAGATTTGCGCTCTTTCAGGGGTATTATGCAGTGTAGAGTGGTAATTGCTTCTGACGTTTCAGGATAACTTGTCGGAAGGAATTACCACCCGACACTGCATAACATCCTAGAATAGCGCTGGTCTCATCATCCTGATATTGATGAAGTACAGTCTGAGCTGTTGTAGCTCACGACTGGTGTTTCTTTGAACCAGACGTTGGAATAAGAGCTGACTAGCGACATTCGTAAGTGTTTCGAAGTGTTGGAACTGTTGTGTGTGTTGTCGATGATGAGGTGACATGTTTGGGGAGTATCAGAAATATGTATTGTATATTCAAGACTGTAGTGTTGATTGTATGCCCAAAAACAAAGAAGTCGTACAATTGTGGGTATGGTTTTGATTTTGTATTGGCATGGAGAATAGGACACAACCACAAGTTTTTAACCTGAAGTGGTTGTGAATTACATTTAGTATCTGCTGTAAGAAATTCAGATAAATGACCTGTTACAGCAAGTGTTTCTGTGTGGGCTTACAGAAATGTAGCAACTTATATATCGGTGCTTTGGACGATTTCTAGAGATCAAGTGATCGTAAAGAGAATTCTTCTGCCACGTGTTGTGCGGTAGACAGTAGACTGCCGTGTTTGAACCCATTTTAACGTAATTTTGCTGGCACAGTGGCAGACTTTTCAAGAGGTGTACTTCCTGTACTGTGTTGCTGAGAGTGATCGTGTACGTACAAGGTGTCTTGAAATTTATACTTATGTTTCAACAAAACACTACTTTATTCACAGCCAGCCACAAGCAGAATGTGAAAGTGCGGAGCTACAGAACGTCTTCAAATTGTTGTTTGCTGTGTTCAGTGCAAATTTCAGATCTCTAATCCGCTGTGAATGTGAGTGAAAATAATCACACTTAAGTACTTTACTAGCTCAGTAAAGTGATGCTTAAGACACCCAGTTATTTACTTACTCCATGGAGAAGAATCCTTCTTGAGAAGCTAACTGGTTCTTAGCTAATCAAGAAAATCCCTGCATTTTATGGAACCCGAAGGTTCATCACCGCGTTTACAAGTGTCCACCACCTGTCGCTGGCCTGAGCCAGATCAATTCAGTCCATGCCTCCCCCACCCACCCCCTTCCATTTCCTGAGGACCCATCTTAATGTTATCCTCCCATCTACAGCTGGGTCTTCCAAGTGGTCTCTTTCTCTCAGGTTTCCCCACAGAAACCTTGTATACACCTCTCCTCTCCCCCATAAACCTGCCCCAGCCAGCTCATTCTTCTCGATTTCATCACCAGTACATTGTTTGGTGAGCAGTACTGATCATTAAGCTCCACTCCCCCGTTACCTCGTCCCTCCTAGGCCCAAAATATTCCCCTCAGCACCCCATTCTCAAACACCCTTAGCCTTCATTCCTTTCTCAGTGTGAGCGACCAAGTTTCACACCCATACAAAACAAGAGGCAAAATTATAGTTCTCTATATCTTAATCTTTATGATTTTGGATCGCAAACTGAAGACAAATGATTCAGCACTGAATGACAGCAAGCACTTCGTGACTTTAATCTGCTCTTAATTTCTTCCTGAATGGAATTTTCATTTGTTAAATTTGTTCCCAAATGTTTGAACTCTTCCACCTTTTCAAAGGAATTGTTGTCAGTCTTTATATTCTGACTTCATCCAGCGTTCTGATCTTGAGTTATGACCATATACTGAGTTTTATCAACATTTACTTCTAGTCTCTTCTCCTTTCTGCTACAATTGAAGATTATGTGTTTACCTTTACAGTGTGTACGTGCCTGCCCGTTGTATTAACACCGTGAGCGTGATCGGACACCTGAAGTGTACCATTTAATTTCAAGCCATCCTGGTTTACCTGAACCCTCCTAATGGCGTACTCTAAAGCAAAGTTGAAAAGAAATGGCAATAGGGTGTCTCCTTGTTTCAAACCATTGCTAATATGCAACATGTCAGACAAATGCTTGCCTACCCGGCTCTGCTATGTGTTTCATTCAGACACAATTTTATTAGGACACCAATTATTTAACAATTAAAACACATTACGTTGTTTTGAAATATCAGAATTTCTGTGAGCTCAGACAGGTGACCAAATGTAAGTCTTGTGTTGTGTGTCAGTTCTCGCACTTTAACTTGTTCATGTGAGGTTGTGTTTCATAACTTTAGCAGGATGCTGCAATATGGAGACAGCAGAAACCTGCCCCACACACACACACACACACACACACACAGTATGTTGATTTTTGTAATTATTCAACGGCTTGCCACTGGCAAGCTTTTGGAATTATTCGGTCACAAAGTAGGATTTTTTAAAATTTTCTGGTGACTCACCTGTGGAATTTTGAGAGGTGGGGAGGAGTTGAATGCCTGTGGCAAGGCAGCAGAGCTTTCTTGGAATTTTTAGCGACTCAGCAGTGGAGTTATCTAAGAGTTATCACTGGCAACTTTCTGGAATTTGGGAAATTTGTAGTGGATAGTGACTGGAACATGCTGTCATTTGGCAGTGGTAAGCTGAGTGACTCAACAGCAGAAATGTTTAAAATTTGCGTTGATGTGACAGTGGCAAGTAGTTAAAAATTGTCGCGTGACCAGTGACGTGGCCACCCTGGTGCAGATGTCAAAAGCATTCATAACAGGACAGGTGATACAAGTCTTGACAGCTAAGATTCAATTTGTGACGTTTTGTTCACTTTTTATTTTGTGTTATTTCTGAGTGTGCTGTTTATTTGAAAGTGTGAAGATGTGTCAGATCTCTGACAGATAAACTGTGGTGTACTCTGAGTACTTTGGTTGTCAAATTATGTTCCTACATAACAAAGTCTTTGACAATCTGGAAACTAAAGGGGCAATATTTTATCTGACAATTACAACCATTCTTGACTCAGATCTCTCCATATGACGGCAAGCAGTGCAGTCCTTGCCAATTTCCAGTTTGCTGTGAGCTGCAGTCTGTGCTGTTTACTTCAGTTTATTGCGATTGAGTTAGATTTTTAATCACTATACAGGCAAACCTCGGTTCACAAACGCCTCGGATCATGAGCAGTTCGGTTTACGAACAAATTTTCCGAACACAAAGCGTCTCAGATGACGTACTGTGTCTTGGGTTACAAACGCGTAAGCCGTCAAAAAAGAAAAAGAATCCCCCTTCCAAACAATAACATTTCACTTCCTCACCGCCTTCCACTTACGCCGTCAACTCTCCT
>Ga0209755_10009485_pt1 | contig 10286 bp, 12 predicted proteins | sample TergutCo191P1_FD_187301 | JGI IMG/M metagenome (GOLD analysis project Ga0209755, IMG submission 187301) | Cornitermes sp. P1 segment gut microbial communities from Petit-Saut dam, French Guiana - Co191P1 (SPAdes) (version 2) | ecosystem: Host-associated > Arthropoda: Insects > Digestive system...
GCTAATCTCCGAAGTTGCATTTTATATATTTATTCAACAAATATAGGTACCGAATATTTTAAACATGGTGTATAATCTCAGTTTTTTCTCTTCAAAATGCAGTTTCATAATTCTAACGTATTTGGTTGCTGTGTTATTCACATTTTATATACAGGGCGTGCTAAAATTGAAAAAATAATTCCGGCGCCAAAAGGTTAATGCTGCTCCATTTTTTCAGCTACCAACCACAGCCGTCTGCGGGAAGTCACAGTACTTGAGGGCACAAACATTATGTTATGCAGCTTGTCAGCCGTAAATGTTGAATTGCACGAACACACGTGGTATTATTCCAGAATTAATTAACAATCATTACAACAGTATTAAAATTATAATACAACTAGTGTATTGCCGCGTATGGCTGTCGGGTTGCATAACAAGTTTTGAAAAATTTTCTCAAGTTCTCAAGCACTGCAACTGCCTGAAGATGTCTGTGGTTCGTGGTCGAAACATGTATAGCATCAAAAGCTACCCACAGTGCAGTTAGCTGGAAATAGATGTGCGTATATAAACATTAGCACGGAAGATGTATAATATGAAAGTACTTGATATATGTTTATGATCTATGATTTTGTCTGTCCACATGCAAAATTTCATATCCCTGGTTCCAGTATTTTTTTTAATAAGATTCATCAAACTATGGCTTAAGAAATATTTTCGCAAGGTTGTTCAGATATGTTATATGAAATATTACTGTTCTGAGAAACAGCAGAGTTACAGTTTCCATAGGGATGGAAAGCCCTGCTGGTGTCAAAAATTTCACCTGCTAGTTTAGAAAATTTAAACTTTTGGCAATCCTGCTTTATGCTGTCCTGAATAGAAGCTGCGGCCTTTCATATAAGCATTTGGCAGTTTACTTAATCCATGCTTTTTTCACTGCAGAGAACTGCGAAATTAGTTTCCACTCAACAGTAATCGGAAGATTCATTTTGATTTGCTGATACTGTGAACCTTTATTGACTTTCATTTTACCTGTAATGAAAATCGCCTTTGAAATTGGTTTCGATCCTACGCCATCGCACATCATTACCTTTTAAAACTGTGTTATTTATTTCTTACTCTCCCAATTAAATCCGCCGTCCTAATGCAAAAACGTAACGCGGTTTTAAAATGCAAAGTTTTAATACCGTTAACACCACAGCCCGTAACTGGCTACGAACCTTAGTCATTTCCAGTTCTGTATTAATGTCAAACCTCAAACCTTCCGTGTTTTACGTCATTTTTTTAAAAGGTTTCCTAACAAAGGATCCCTCCTATAGTCCCTCTTTTGGCCACACTTTAGCAATTTGCTCTACCCAACACACAATACACCAACCCAACAGTGATAGGGGACCGCGGTAACACAGTGGTTAAGGTGCTGTGCTACAAATCGGAAGGACACTGGTTCGATCCCAGCTTGTGTCATTGGAATTTTTCATCGACATAAAATCCTTCCGATCGCACTATGGCCCTGGGGTTGACTCAGCCTCTAACAGAAATGAGTACCAGGAGCATTTCCTGGGGGTAAAGGCGGCCGGCGCGTAAGGCTGACAACTTTACCCCCATCCTGTGCCGTTGTCATGAAATCTGGGAACCTTAACTTCCTGGAACCCTCTGGGCCACTGTAACGGGACTGCTTTACCTTTACAGAGTGCTTATTTACACCTTTATTCACATGTACACAAGTCACAACTTGAAAATGGCTCAACAGATTTTTATAAAATTTAATACTAGTGAATTTTATGAAGAACTACACACATTTACTGCAATTCCAATCATGCTTGGTGAAACTCAAGCTAGAAACTTTGCCAGGAAATGGGAAAAACAATAAGTACCTGAAGCACTCAATTTTCTTTGTAGCACATTTTCACACATGCTTTACTGTGCAATATGAGATGATCACGTAGAAAAAGGGAGATGTAATGTGGAATGTTAATGATTCTGGCTTCAGCACCCCTGTTTGAAACGGTGAGTGGTACTGAACATTACGCTTAGAATCAGTTAAGTCAGTTTCGCATGTAGGCACCCACGTGGAAATTTTTATATTTGTAAATCTTAACAATTAATCTGCACACGAAAGTACGTGCACACAAACACACACATATCCAGGGTTCTAAACAGACATTAGCTGACAGTCTATGAATGCAACAAACCTGAATGCTTCTTTATGCCTCCATAGGATGGACTTTGGAAGCAGATCTGTTGAATCAAAAGCAGAGCGCAGCAAATGTTTCTCAACACCTCCCTGCGGCTGCCGCATGGCTGCTGGTAGTCCCAAGTAGTAGTTTGTGAACTGGAGGTCTAAGAATGGTACACGGAGCTCCAGTCTGCAGACAAGAAGCAATGTTACATATGCACATTTTATGTCTGTCTGTCTTTATATTTCATTGATATAATTTCTCAACATATTGCAGTAAAACTGTTATTAGGGGATCAACACTAAAACTTGTTCACAAATTTGTTTTGTGTATATATATATTGGTCCATTAAAAACCACACTTTACATAAATCTCAAATTAAAGTTTAACGTTATTCAAAACTGGCTAATCCTAAAAAAAAACTGCACAAAACAAAACATGGGTATGATCAACACCTGTGAATTTTATTTCAGACTTCTTTTATGTAGCATATATTGACTTATATACAAAAATGATGAAGCTTATAGTAACTTTTTGTTAATCTTCTGCCAGTACACTTAAAAAGCAGACTGTGTCTTTCTATAACATTATTGGACATTTGTGTCTGCAATACTTGAATATTACAACCATTGAGTTACATAACAATCATGAACAGAAGGGCAGAGTCTATGATGTTGATGAAAAGAGTTACAAGGATAACACATATTTGGTTGAAGAGGGAGAAACAAGTAGGAGAATGAATATAATGGCATAAGAGCTTAACCTAACTTTATCAGAATGATGTAATGAAAGATAAGATAGGTGGAACATACAACACACATGAGATACAAGAGAAATATACACAAAGTTCTGGTCAGAAATTGGAAAGGAAAAGACCATCTGCAAGGTGTAGGTGAAGATGGGAGAACAGTATTAAAACAAATCTTAAAAATAAGGTGGGAAGTAATAGACTGAATTAATGATGCTGTATGATCTGGACAGTGATGGTCTCTTTTTCTTCTGGGGGTGGGGTGGTGCTAGTTAATAATGCTGCCACTGTCAAAGATCAGATATCAGTATATGATTGAATGACTGATAAATTGGAAGTGATCTGGAAGGAAGTGGGAATTGCCTGGAAGGACTGAGGAAAGCATGAAAATCCTGTCAGTTTAGCTGATGTCCTGATTGACTTTCAACCAAACACCTTCTGAATACATGTACAGTGCTGCTGCCAGCTTATCTGTTTGGTGGAAGGCTCATGTGAATACAGTATGAAACTTAAGGTTCCATAAAAGGGAATTTCTCAGCCACTACTAGCTTCTTAAGGTTTCTATATCTATACAAAATCACAACATGAAGGAATTTCTTGAGCAGCTGAGCCACTGTCAGCTTCTTATGGACTCTGGTCCTTGAAGAAATGGCGTTACAAAAAATCACAAAAAGCACTACACTGCGGCCATTGACTCCTGGTTTGCTCACTTCCCACTGCACACTTCAGAGCCCTCACCCATGTGCTGCAGTGGTGCGGTCAGCTCTCAGCCCATCAAACAAGTAGATATCCTTGAGCAGACGAAGACTATCATTGTGTGCCGCATCTGCAGAAGGCGCATCCCTGAAGTAAATGTAGCCCTGTGCCACCTCATCAGCACCCTCACCACTGAACACAACTGTTGTGTCTGAATGCTGCTTGATGAAGTTTGATACCAGATACATTCCTGCAGGTAGAACATTAACACTGTTAACATCAAGGAGAAGCAACAGACTTGCTTATTGTCTCAAAAATAACTGTTTCAGAATGTCACAGTTGTTGTTTAGCGATGTGTTAAATTGAACAATCATAATGAAGAATATCAACTATTATGATGTGACACTACGTAGTTTGGTAGAAAATAACAGTTATTTCAAAGGAATGTACTGCTTCCTGTTCAGGGTATAAGACCTGGTATTCTGAAGCTGGAAGCACCACATTTTCAGAAACATTGGTAAATTGCTATCACACTATAGTGTCACATTCCAGAACATGGTAATCTTCACACTTGCCCCTCGAGGAACCTCAAATCTCCCAGTTATAATAATGTAGTGCATCAGAGGTTCTGAGGTGTTTGTTCCATGCTGAAAATGTAAGACAGAGTTTTGTAGGGCTTTCAGCTGACTGGTAGTGGTGTTGCACTAATATGGTGTTATGACTGACTGATACAGTGATCAGATGACTCAGACCCTGAACTTATTTTTTAAACAAAGACCGCACTATGTTAATCCAGCTCTGTGTGGTCTTTGCAAGCAACAAAAAAAAAAAAAAACCTTTAGCAATATCCCCATTCATTCCTTTAACATTACAAATAATGCTTACAAAGGGAAGTACATACAAATATGTTATAAACTGTATTAACATTTTCACACAGCTACAAATTGATCAGATGACAAATGTAACATGACAACTTTGTCAAAATGACAAGATTGATACACTGATACTGCAGTAATTTTACTTGTATGTTGTTAATAAGTGACATAAACTACAATACACATGAAACCAAGTACCACATCAGAAATTTCAAGCACATTAAAATGTACATATTAGTTCTGAAGAGTAGGTGTGAATGTCAATGCCACATAAAAGACATTAATTTTTATACTGCACAAGAAAATGTTTGTAGTACACTGTTATCATTATTCTACACACCTTAAATCAGGATTCTACATTACAGCACAAATGAAAATTGTAATTATGGTTCAAATCTTTAGGGCTCTGACAAGTGAAGTAATGTTTCTTTGGACTTTGTCCATCATCTTAAATTCATAGAGTGCTATGTTTCGGAAGCTGGCCATCCTTGTCTTCAAGGTAAAGGAAAGAACCTAATTTGGTGGACCCTTTAAAAAGAGCTATTCTCACTCACTGCCCAGTGACTGAAAATAGTTTTTTCAAATGGGTTCAAGGATTAGCTGCCTTCCTTTACCTGAAGATGCAATCACAGCTGGCTTCTGAGATGTTAAGTATTCCATTAAAATTAAGACAATGAAATGCAGTTTTACTGCTCCAAAAATTAATAAAGTCTGAAAATAACTGCTTTCTTGGTAGGCCTAGATCAAATCCTGATCAGAACTCTGGCCATCTGAACTTAGGTTCTGCATGGTTTTCCTCAGTACTTCAAGCAGACCATGATAATTTCCTTCCAAATTCTTTCCAATTCATCATTAACAAATAATCCCACCCCTCAACATCATGTTGCCAACAATAATATATTACAAAAAAAGGTGTAACTGACCGACGGCAGCCCTGACAGTCGTGATGTCTGGTGTTTCCAAGTGGTATATCACCTTGTCCAGCACTCTCATGACATCCTCTGGTGTGAAAGTAACTTCATGATGCTCGGTTCCAATGTACTTTGCCACTTCTCGTGCTGCCTCAATGTCTGGGCTGTCTCCCATGCCAATTGCAAATGACTGCAAAATCAACATATGATCCTGCAGTTCTTCTGAATGCATCTGAACATTTCTTCTCATTGCTTCTCTATAATAACAGCATACATCTGCCAAACTTTTTCATGCTGAACAGAAATTCAGGACTGATGGGTAGTTTTAACGGTAATTTCAGTCACTTTCCTCAGTGATATATGTATATATATATATATATATATATATATATATATATATATACCTATAAGTGAACCACTTACATCCCAATGGCAAGTTTAAGTATTGCCTCATGTACCACTAAAAACTGGAGTTTCCCCACAGTGTATTTACATGGTTTGTATGATTCTCACAATAAGCATTAACTGTTTTCCCAGCCAGCATCAACCAGGTGATCATTATGATGGATGTGCAGTGTGCTTACTGTGAGGTAGGAAGTAAATTTTTAAATATTATTTAGTTGAAACACTTGTAACCAATTATCAGGTTACATAATGTCACTTCACAGAAGACCTCAATGTGAACCAGACTTAAAAGTAATATACAAATTTAATAAGATAACATACCTGAATTTTATAGGGGAGATTTTCCTCCTTCGCCAACTTTACCAACAGAGCAGCCACAAGGCTGGAGTCCAGACCCCCAGACAGCAAGCAACCTATTCGTCTGTCAGCCATAAGACGCTTCTTGACTGCAGCTGTCAACAATGTCCGGATGTTAGCGTGAACATCTTCAGTGGAAAGAGCTGTAAAACAATGTTATATTATAATCACTTAATTGTACAGTCCACTAGTTTCACAGCAAGTCAGTTTTATTTTCAAGTCACATCTACATTATTTCATTCCAACCCGAAAGAAATTATGAAAAATGAATACAAAACTTACAACATGAAATAGACATTACTAACTTATGAGTGACCTTATGCAAGACCTACCACAGCTGAACTATTTAAATGGATACACTCACCCCTTTGGTGATTAAGTTACTGCTTATACAGCTGATGTTCTATGTCCAACTTTTATAGAGCATTAAAAGAAAGAAAACAATATCTACAAATTTTGACAGAATTATAATAGTATTTTTTGCAAGTATGACCAATCCCATACCAACCACAGTTTCACCTGCAATTTTAATGTGCTCTCTCTCTCTCTCTCTTTCACACACACGCACACACACAGAGAAAAAAATCAGTGACCACTACTCTAAAAGATACACTTTGCTAGTCACAGGGCTGAAACAGCACCCCAATTCCTGATGCAGCCTTGAATATGCCAAAAGCAGTTTTGCCAGTTTTCAGGAACACAGCCCCCACAGATGGCAAAGAATATCTCTGTTCAGTCCCAAATGATCACAGTTTAATACAAGATATCTTATGTCATACTTGTATGCAGAAACATGCACAGAACACTCTTCTGCTGCACATGTTAAATACATAATGAGTACATGTATTATTATATAGGGTTGTGGCCAGGACTAAAGGGTTGGGGGGGGGGAATTAGTGACTCATTTACTGTCACCACTGACTACTGAGGAGTTTATACAAGATGTGAGAGACACAGACTTCTGTGCCAAAACTATAAGCTTTGCATGCACTAGCTCAGAAGTACAAGAAGTATGGATAAGGGTCAGATTGTATGGAATGGAAGGCCAAATCTCCCCAGTGTAGAACAAATTAAAAAAAAAAAAAGTACTCACAGTCATAAGGAATGAACGGCTTGAAAAAAGGTCTGTCTCCAATGTTGTAGAACTGTTTCTTCACTACTGCCTTTGTTCTTCCGGTCTTATCTACCTCATACTCTTCTACACATCCAGGTGGAAATGGTTCCAGCTTCCAAGCTGCCCCATCCAACTCATGTGAAAGGTCAATCAAACCTGAGGACCACCATTTTGAACAGTAATGTATGAATGGATGAAAGAAACAATTTAAGGCATTGAATCCTGTATATATAAATTATGTGTGGACTAAATAACAGACAATTCAAAAGTGTGTTCACTTAAAATTTTACCAAATCTAAACACTTCTGAAAATGATCTATTACATTTAGGATGTTTGCACACTGTGCATACAGTGTGCAATCATCCTAAATGTGACATCAACCACAGGAGACACAGGGACATATCCCTGAAAAAGATAATTTTCTGCAACAGCTGTATGTTTGCAGTCATATAATAACTATTACAATGCACACTGTATTATGAAATTTATGTTTTTTGCACTGTGCATTGTAATACAATTATACACTATAAACCAACAAAATGCATCTTTTCTAAATTAATATTTTAATTTAGGATGTCATCTACATGTTTTGAACCTTAGGTCTCATCTTCAGGAAGACGGTTGTATGTACAGGCGTGGTACAGTATGTATTGACATGCATCAGGTTAAGTAGTCTACTTGTAAGACTGCTTAACTTGATGCATGTAAATAGATACTATACCATACCTGTATGTAAAATTGTCTAAATTAAAATATCAGTTTAGAAATGGTGCATTTTGTTGGTTTATGTTGTATAACACTGTACTATGCGTTTTAATCTTTTTAACCATTTTAAAATTTGTATTGTAACTCTAACAGTGCACATCTATGTTATAAACAGTCATTATTGCATTATGCTTTGTTGAATAGTTCCCTCGGGATGGCTGAAAAAGGCTGAAACATATAGTAGGAATATCACATATTTGTATATTATTGCATGTAATTATAGTGCAGCTGTTGCAATATATATAGTAACTCATCTTACTGCACAGAGCATGGACAATTTTAAAGTCGGAGAATGTCCACAGAGTATGACACTTCTGGAACACTAATGCCTATGACTGTCCTCAGATTTGAAATTCATTACCATTTTCAAGAAAAACTTTGAAGATGCGAGTAAGTGGAATCTGCCTTTCAACGTTTTACATGACACACTGCAAGTTTTGCTCCATACCCCAGAAAAAGATTTACAGTCAATCATAATAATTTGAAAACAGTGAGATATCATATTTACAGTACTTATTGTGTAACAACTCATAATACTGGAATGTTATGTTTAGATAATCAAATTTTACTTTGGCCTCAACTTATACCTCACAAAGAACGCAGTCTCTCTCGATCATAAACAGCGATCATAGCACATGATTAGCATAAATGTACATACATTTTCATGTGAATTGTCTATTACTGTCTGATTGTAATCAAAAACAGAATGTGTCAACAAATATCAGCAGAAGTACCCAACATAAAGTTTGTGACAATCTTTCCAGTGAGACAATGTTCCATGCAGACAGATAGATAGGTAGACATGACAAGACAAAGATGTTTTTGCAACTGATTTGTGAACAGGACCATAAAGTACAATGCTTTGCCTGCTCAACCACGCACATGGCCCATGCAATAACATCACACACTTGACCAATGAGGGTTAAATGCAGCACAGAGAAAACAGAAACCTTTTGCTTCAGAGCAGATGCCCAGAATCCCTGTCACAGTGTACAGACGAAATACAGGTCGAACACCATAAGGATCACGACCAACAAACACACGTTGCTTGGCTGAATCTACAATGCAGAACACAAACACACCATCCAGATTGCGAGCACAATGCTCTATGCCACCGGAGGCATACAGATGCAGGAGACACTCGACATCACAGTTTGTCTCATAGTTGAACCCGTACTGCTCCTTCAACTGTGAAATACAAACAAAATCTGCAGGACTGAACAGTTTTTCAGGAAATAATACAGAATTAGAATTGACTAAAGTCAAGGGAAAGAAATGAAATGGTACTTGCATGTACTAACTAAATCCATACAACACTGTCCTCTTTGACAAGCTAACAGCTGCTCAGTTAGTCAAGAAATTTCCTGGATTTCATGGAACCAAAAATTTCGTTTTGCTGTTCACAGAAACAAATCACTACTGCTTTTCTGAGTGAGATGAATTCACTGTCTACCTCCCACACTCTTTTTGAAACATACACTTTAATATTATCCTCTCATATGTGCACAATCCATTCCTTTAAGGTTTTGTGTTAAAAACTTGTATGCTCCTATCATCTGTGATGTGAGCTACATAACCATAATGTAGAACAAATTTACAATACAACCAATAAGCCTCCATGTACCCAAACAGTCAAGGTCATGCAACCAAAAAAAAAAGTAAGAAACGGCAAAAAGCACAGCAAAGTTACAATGGATATAGTCACTTCCTGCATAACATGCAGTGTCTTTTTCTGTACAAGAAGTGCTGGTACGCATCCCATAACAAAAAATAAAAAAAGGACATACCAATACTCATTGTTTACAGCAGGTACAGCTGAAAATGCCCCTTGTTCCAGCATTTATAGATTTAAAACAACGGTTTATATTGTTCCATATACTTATAATATTGTTGGAATAAAAAAACAACAAATAAGATCTGCTATTCCTGAGGTTGCAATTTATAACATTCATCTAACATTTAACTATCATAAAAAAGCACACTAGTAATGTATGAAATAAGTTTGAACAACACACAGTAAAACAACAGTGATGTATTTGCTCCTTTTTGTTTAATTACCTAAAAAACTGCAAGGACTTAAAGAAGAAGTGTACTGGACATAAACTTTGTTTTTTCATGACTGTCTACATCAATTTTTAAAACATTTTTTTCTCATGTAAGCAGGAGAAGTGTCTGTTACAGCTGCTTGCTTTTGACCAACATTAGAATATTTCAGTAAATTTTAGGGCTATACTCAGTATGAAATTTCAGGAAAATCCAGT
>Ga0209755_10009487_pt1 | contig 10285 bp, 3 predicted proteins | sample TergutCo191P1_FD_187301 | JGI IMG/M metagenome (GOLD analysis project Ga0209755, IMG submission 187301) | Cornitermes sp. P1 segment gut microbial communities from Petit-Saut dam, French Guiana - Co191P1 (SPAdes) (version 2) | ecosystem: Host-associated > Arthropoda: Insects > Digestive system >...
GCTTTCTGATAGGGCACGAGTCTCATTCAGGCAGTAGCCAATGACATGGCGTCGGCGTCGGCGTCGGCGTCGGTGTATTTAACACATCATGGTACCCCCCAAATATTCGGTGAATGATGGCTCCCAGCAAGGGGAAACCCTCGTCGGATTTTGGCCAGAAATCAGCACTCCTCTTTAATTCTTAATTTCTAAGTCTATTTGTGACGTTCATATTCCAAATGACGAATAACAGTCATCAGTGCTTGACTATGTGACCAACGTCTGAAATGAAAGCATGTTTAAACGAGACCCTGTACCAAATAATGGAAAAAGAATTTAATGCAAATTTGTTGCAAATTTGACTTTGATTCGGTCCCTGCATTCAAAAAAGCAACAACTAAATTAATGGGTTTTCTGAAACACCGCAAAATTCGAAGTCTGACCCCCAGAAACGTTGGGGGAAAACCAGGTTTAATCAAAGCATTCACTAACGAACCTGTAGAGATTTTTTAAAATTTGGATATTAATTGAATACGAACACAGTAGTTATGGATTTTACTTGATAAAAGCGATTGAAAGTGTGACTTGACTCTTCATAGTATCTCGACAAAATAAGTTTTCTTACAAATTAATAACAAAAAAGTGTTGCGACATCAAATTTTGCGATTCTTCCTCCCATATGTGCTGTAGATTTCGATTGTTTTTGCAAAAACTTTAGGAATTTCCGACTAAGAACGTGACCTGTGACGTAATTCCTTGGAAGTGCTGCTGACAAAAGAGGCCGACGGAGTTCGTCTGCTGTACGACGAAGCAATGCTTGTTTGCAGAACGAATATACGGAAAAATTAGTTCGTTATGTTATGATTTCCAATTTAATCAGTTCCGCTCCAGACCGATGAACTTTGAAGCCAATCGGTGTCTTTTATTACGTTATGAAAGCCAATTAAAACAACCGATGTGTACCGTATTAAAACTTCTGATAACCATGTTAATTACTTTGGTGTGTTACGTAGCTGAAATTTAGGCTTGAGGGCCATGCATGTAATTACATATAAGTCGATCGAATCATACAGCTCAATTTTATGATTCGCGTTTAATATACCCAATTGTTTTTGCAATTCGCAGGAGTCAGTTTTGTCCGTATGTGTTTTTGTTTTTTTTGTATAATTTGAAGGGACTTTGATGATGTGACAGGGCTATGGTCACAGTCGTGGCGGCAGGTTTGGACATTGTCCAATTTCCCAATTCCACTGCAAGACGGAGACAGATCAAACCTGTGAAGCGTTGTGGGCTTTCAACTGAGAATCTCCAAAACTTTATTCCCGACAACTATTAATTTTAAAGTTCTCCAAAACCACCTCAGCATACAGAAATAAACGCTACTGTTTTCTCGTACTTTCTGGCACTCACCCACTTAGATGACTCATTGCACTTAATTCAAATACGCCTTATTCAGCAAAATCATTTCACTCAGTACAAATACATCTAACTAAGGAAACTGATTGCATTGTATTCAAATACATCGCACTCAGGTAACTCACCTGAACATGAATTAATATACTCTCTCACTCACTCACTCACTCCCTCACTGACTTAAATAAATCATTGCATTAATTTCGAATAATTAGATTCATTTAACTCAGTTTGACTGAAATTCATGCACTCTTTAATTAATTTAAAAAACGTAATAATAATAATAATAATAATAATAATAATAATAAAGTAGTTTGTCTTTCGATGGGTCCATGGTCTCTTCCAAAGCGAGTTCTCCAAAGAAGGCTACTAGCAGTATTACCTGTAAGAATCCTAAATCTACATTAACCCTGTGCTCTATATTCTAATATCAATGTGCTGTCGTAAACTTATATGAAATTTTTTTGAAATTTCTTCGTCTGAAGAAACACTCAGGAGGATAGGAGCACGTTGTTACTTGACAACATCATATGCAGTAATTCTTCCGACTCTGCAGCAAAGATCTGCCATATTTCTTAGTTTTCCTAACAGTAATCCCACACAATAAAGTAAAGTAATTAGAATTTACGACACATAACGGATTCTGACCTGCTTGACGAAAAGTGAAGAATTTTATAAACCATTTTATAAGAATAGCGCAATACCTAGAGGTTACGAATGGTATGCTTTCTGTACAGAGTCTGAGGAAAACCTGGTAATTTTTAAGCAGACATACACACATAAATTAAAAAGACAACACTAAAAACAATCTTGGCCCATACAGGAAGTGGACAAGGAATTTCAGTAATTCGCAAACTTGATGAAACTCTGGAATTTATAAGTAAGAGAACTGCTCAGTGAAGGTATTTGCTTTGACATTTATGGATCACGCAGTGGATACGATTGCAAACCGAAGGGAGCATATTTGTTAAATAATGTCTAGGCTACGCATTGTGAGAGAAAGAATTTATTAGAACCTGCCTGTAAATTGTTCCACATGTAAGAATACTATGCAGAATTTTTAGGTTATTAGTCACATTTTTGCATCACATTATACTTCACAAATGTTTGGACTTATCTCATGAGGTAATAATGCAGATTAATACATCTGTAATTTCTCGTTATCATATCATCATTATAACAGAGAAGCAACAATAGGAAGAAATAGGTACATTATTAGATATGACCAGATGCGTGTGACAGTGGACAAGGTCTACCGTGACACCAAGAATGGAACATTTTTAGGCTAAAATTTTACTTCTCCGTCGAATTTACAGTAATAGTTACAGGAAGGTTGAACAAATTCTTTCCCTTCATTCACTTAGGTGCTTGCTCTGAATTTAAAAGGATCAATACAGTATTTCAATAGCTGGTAATGACCTCCCCACGACATGTTAAAGCCTTCCAGTTGTTAAACAATTCCTGGTATAATAATCGATAGCAATAAACGAGATATCTCCACGTCCCTTGAAGTTCTCATGGAAAAATAAAAAAGCTCATACGGCCAGGAGCTACTTTGTTTCATACAAAACCAATCAATGAGATATCCACTGCCCTGTAAAAATTAGTATTTTGAAGAGAATTCATATATTGCTCTGGGTGTTTATTGTAATGTGCTACAACCAGATGCTTCGTTACTTTATCTTATCCTACAAAATGCCACACAGAACCTGCAAACGAAAGCGGGTAAAACAGGACGGAAAACTGCAGTATCTGCGATCTTATAATAAAAATTTAGTGTGAGCATCATTTAATGGCAGTTTTAAGCTTTCGGCGTCTGTGTAATTTAGGTCTTCGTTTTTCTGGTTCGTGTCGCCACGTCACTTGGCGAATTCGAGACGATTACAAGTGATAACCAACGAGACGCAACTATTTTGATTTATTTACATTAATCAGCTCTAAATGTTTCCACCCAATTCGCAACACCAACCAGTAGCAACATCTGTGGACATTACCAGAACCTGTTGTTACTGTGATATGCTCCTGATGATGGGCGAAAACATCGCCGAAACATGTAGAGTTGATTAAAGCAAATAAATCAAAATAGTTGCATCTAGTTGGTTATCAATTGCAATTGCACTAGTGATGCACGGAAACAGGAACGTTAAAATTTTCGAGACGACCAGATTCCCACCTCTTCTGGGTTAGAAATGTCGAGTTTTTTTTAAATATTTCGACTCTTGAAAATCAGACAAATATGTAATCTCTAAACGTCGGGAAATTGTCAGCTAGTGTTGTGGCGTCACATCACCTAATAGCGGAGACTTAAACTGTGATTAAGTTACGAACTGAATGTCCATGTTTTCTTCTTTCAATCGAACACTCAAAAATTAGAAAACACAAAACGCATTTTTGTCTGTTGTGCTGTTCAATGTGGTCATTTACCGCGAAAATAGTTTGAGGATTTATGAGAACAAAGTGCTAAGGAGTATGTCTGGTTCTTGGCTGGAGCGATAGGATGCATAAAACTGCATAACGTTACACTGACTGTCACAATCATTAAATTGTCGAAATCCTGCATATTGTGACTTCTGGTGTAAACCATGATTTTTCATTGGTGTAATCTGCTAAGTTTTTTCGTTTAATGTGTAATAAACAGGTGGCGTATTTAGGTATCGTGCTTCGTCTTCGGCTTATTATCCTAGACGGTTATTGTTAGCCTATCTTCTTTCCTGTGTTGGACTCTATCTGTTAATTTCTATCACATTTTTTATATAATTACCATAATTTCAGAAGATTTTCAAAAATTTCCCGGCATCACTTCTCTGTTGTGCCCAGACCAGTTCCTGACGTGCTGCCTTGACCCGAAATCAGAACTCCGCACCCCAACACCCCAACTATGGCTGCTCCGCTTGGGTGTTAGGCGTAACTATAGAATAAAATTTGACCACAGTGCAAGAAATGGAAGAGCGGTGACCATTTTTTGTCCTGTACTTATTTTCCTTCTAGCTGTCAGAATTCAGTTTTTGCCACAAAAATGAGAGCATTTCAGCAACTCGAGGTACTAATATTCCAGTCTTCCAGATGTTAGCCGTTACTGTGTGCCGCCATTTTCAGAGTCAGTAAGTCCGGGACTGACGCTTTTCTTGGAAGGTATTGTACCTACGCTTCTTCGACACGTCAGTAAAAATACACCAGTAGACAAGACGTAATATCCCAGTAGACTTGAATTTTAAACACCGCTGTAAGTTCTTCATATCTTGCAAGTTCCAAGTCAGTATGTTTCAAATCAGCAGTGACAGCTAATTAGTGTCACTTTTCATTGTGAATGCTTTGCTCATCACAAAAGGATCGCTTGACATCGTCGCAATTAAATTTCCCTCACTTATTATCTTATGGTCAGTGGATAGGAAGACATCATACGTACTAAAGTGGTTGTTCCATCAAAAATTTGAACACGTGACACCCGTAATCGACCAATCAGAGATCATAAGTATCACACAAGTGGCTAAAAATCTTCGCTACCAAAACAGCGTTCTAACATTGCCTGCTGACGCTATTTCGCTTGCAGCCGAAGTCTTTAACAGACCGGGTGTAAATCAACCCTCTTCTGGACCTGATTTTCGTTCTGGAGAAATTTACAGGATCATGATGTAAAGTGGCTTGCCTCAAAATAAATATCAGAATCGAAGAGTTATTTAATACAAGCATAAATATTTGTGTAGAATTTATTTCTTTCCAGAAGGATTTCCTTATAAGAACTGCCACTTCTGTGCCTGAAAGTGTAACATTGCAAATTGCAATATACTTACTGCTACATTATCAAGATTGTCCCGTTAAATTTATGAATTCCACATCACTGCTACACATTGTTTCTTTATCATCGTTGCTATTGATCTGCATACGCGTAACCCCTGGTAGAACTTGATGACCTCAACTGTTCCTAGCAGAGACGTAACCAATCAACCTGTCCTATCTTCCTATCCTATAGTGTAATCGTACAGCGACCGGCTGTAAACTGCAGGCGTGCTGGAATTTGGAACCGTAACGGCAATATTGGAGTCTTTAATCAACGTTGCTATTCGGTTGTGGTATATTGTTTTCACCTTTTTTTGGCTACCAGTCCCTTCAGTGTTGGAATAAAACCAATGTTTTTGGAAACTGCACCTTCCCCACACTTAAGGTCGATGTGGCGAAGATCTGCACTCGTCGAGCTGCAACTTGTTGATATGACGTGAAAGCAATATTTGTGTTTCCAGTTGGATGTTTTTAATGCAATCTGTCTTCATATTTCTGCTATCAGAAATCTGTTGTTTACGGGACCACATTAGTATATTCTTCATTGTAACAGAAGCATTAATTTCGTAGTGTCTGGTAGGAGAGGGACTATGTAAAATGTGGTAAACTGCTGCTGCTTTTCCTCGGCCTTGTTCGACTGTGATAAAAGTCGTTCTGGGAGATTCGCATAAATTTACTGGGTACAAATGTTTTACTGAGTAAAGTCTTTCTATTTCAAAATGTTTAAAATAAAGTAAAAAACACAAATTTTTTGTTTATTCAAGTTTTTTCTGAAACTTCGTCAGTGCATAGTAGAATTAAATAATGTAATTATTCCTGTATAATTAGAGTGAATTACTTGAAAGTGGAAGTAGGGTCATTTCCTGAAACGTTGGATAAATCAAATACAGTAACTCCCCGTCTTAGGTAATTCTCGACTTAGGTAATTTCGACTTTACGTGCATTTCTGCAGGCAGGTGGTAACTAAATAAATAGTGGAAATGTATTTTGAATCCTGTAAGAAATAAATGGAGGAGCCGACTAGGACGGCAAAAATAAGTAGACGGTTTTGTCTTGAGCTTTTTATTGTACATTTCGAAACATATTTTTGTAATTTTTCCTGAGCGTTATTTTTAAAAAATGAATTGGATCGAATTTCGGGAAATTCCGAAGTACGTAAATTTCGACTATCCTGAAGTTCCGCGGAAAGCAACCCTCACGTAAGTCGTGAAGTGATTGTATGTATATGACAGTGTGAAAGTTCTAACGTAATTTTGACGTAATACTGACGTTCTAAGATAAGTTCTGGTGTATCAAATTAAAAAATTTGGTCATAATGACTTAAAATGTGTCAAATATTTAGTAACTTACAATGAAGTACAGAAACACAATGTAGATTTCTCTCTATATCCCATGTATTTTGATGTGTATAATGTGAAATGGCACATGTACAGATTGAAATGAGGCAACTGAGTAATGCCCTGCACACGAATTGAAATGAAACAGGTGACCGCGGCGCAATATTGCTTCATCGATAGGCCTTGATTACCGAGAACAGCTGCACATGGGCTTTATTAGTTTGAAAAAAAACACACACACACACACGAACTTCATTTGAATTAATTAGTCTACCTGCAAAGTTAACTGTAACTGGAACACGCACCGTAGGAGGCACAGGCAAATCTTCCAACTCCGAAATAAAGAACACGTACTTTGCTATGATATTCCGATATTTCTGATAACACTGCAGCTCCTTAATAAGACCATGGAATGTCACAGTAGAGTGGTTACTACTGCTTCTTCGTGTTCGGTAGGATCCAGGTTAAATTTAGGATGTCGGCTCGCCTGAATGATGGTTCTTGTAATTGTCCTCATACTGCCCAGGCAAACATCGGGACAGTACCCGAATGAGGCCACCGCTTCCTTTCACTTATTTTGAATTGACTAAACATTAGAAGTATCGACCGAAATGGTTTACTTGTATTAAGAAAGGGTTTCTATTTTTGGACATTCTCATATTTGGAATTTGATTAAAATAATAATTTTTGTTGTTTATAGGATTTTTTTATTGATACAAAAATAAAGATGTCATAGATGTCTTCGTCCAAGTTCTAATTCTGTATTTCAGTTAAGGCCGTGTTTTACATTCTGTCTCCATTAAAAAACACACTAACAAAGAGATATAATCTTCTATTTATTAACTAGGTCCTGATCATCCAGTGAGACAATTATTATAATTGTTTCCAAGAATAACTATGAGAGATTCTAAAAAATATTTAAGGCTGTCATCTTTCGAAAAACGTTTATCCTAAGTTTTAAAGAATATATTTTTTTATCAATCAGGTATTACCCGGCGTGTTTCCTTTTCATATGTGTTTAAACGTTGCAGGTATTTTTATTAATTACGTAACAACATATACGTAGTATGTATTGTAACTAAAATAAAATTACGTAGAACATCGAGAGCCAAATGTTTTGAGATCTTTGACCTCTGAGGTCAAGGGTCCGTCACTTTGTCATCCGATGTTTAATTTCAGACAAACTGCTTGCAATTTCTTTGTCGTTTTGGGTGCCATAGCTGTTCCCAGAGTTCAATAGATATTTTTAATTAATAGTGAGATACTAGTCATGTGACTCGAAAGAAGTCACCATGCATTTCAAGGCATTTGCGGGGAAAATTATCCAAATCCAAAATAATTATTGACTGTAATTATTAAAGACTGGGAGGATTTAATTTAAAATTATGTGTGGAATATTCAAACCAAACCCCGAGTAGATTAAGAATTTTCTTATTACGGAGTTTTATCGTTGGCTATTTCAGTCACAATTTAGATGGATCAAGTATGATATTTTAAACTCACACGAGTATTCAGCGTAAGACAACATTGAAGTGGAACCGAGTCGTCTGTTAACAAACATACTGGGTGGTCATGCGTAGTTCATAATGTGCAATGGAACTGCGGTTGATTATAAAAGCTCTTTAATGTATATGCAATAGTAATTGATGTGTCTCTTTTGCGGATGTTAATTAAGAGTGAGGTGAGAGAGAGACTGTATGTTGTATATCATGACGCAGGGCGGCAAGAATTGTAGAATTTGTGAAGCGTATGTAAGTTGTATGACATCCCGCAACTGCTGATACTTTATTATTAACTACCGCAAAAAAAAAATATCAAGAAAGTTACGGAACTTCATTGGCCTGATTTGCTCAAAAAAATATTTAAGCCTACTTGTCTCCTTTCATGAATTTAGAAGGGTTTTATGTGAGAATGAAATTACATTTTTGTTGACAACGCTGTAAAAATTAACGGAATGATTTCAAAGCCCGTTTAACCTTTTGGCGCCGGAATTATTATTTTTTTAATTTTAGCACATTCTGTATATAAAATGTGAATAATACAGGAACCAAATACGTTAGAATTATGAAACAAACTGCATTTTGAAGAGAAAAAAACGGAGAGTATATGCCATGTTTAACATATTCGGTACATATATTTGTTGAATAAATATATAAAATGCAACTTCGGAGGTTAGCAGTGCGGTACGTCAACTATAGCTGACATTAGGCGTCTAAAGGTTAATACAAATGCACAGCCTAGCTTACTGTTGAAATTGTTTTGTATACTTTACTTATTTCATTGTATATATTTCGAAATTTCTGGGCAATTATCACGAGTTACGTAGAAATGTGTGTAGTACTGCTTGTTACAGTTTTGTGTTTAAAACTGATTTCGATATTTAAATAAACAAATTTTAGGGACTTACATCTAGCTAATTTGGACGCTGTGGAAATGATAGAAAACTGGAGAAAACTGCATAATTGGGAACTTCATGGTTTGTGATGTTCAAAAAATATTATTCAGGCGATTATATTAAGGAGAATGAGACAGGCGAGACATGTGGAACGTGTGAGGATGAAGAAGAAAATGTGCAGGGTTTTGGTGAGGTATAGTGGAGGAAAGTTAAGACTTGGGAGACGTACGCATCGGGGTGGCAGGATACTAATAAAGGAAATGAGATGAGAGGACTTGGACTTAATTAATTTACATACTGCTAGAGAGAAGTGGCTGCATTCTGCTTAACTACAACCGGAATCAAAATGACATCAATGGACAAAGGAAAAGACCTCTTTGTAAGCAATTCTATCAACGCGTCAATGGCCGCAACAAATGGGCTAATTGTAACAACCAAATGGAAGAGCAGAGTTTAAACTAACGGGTACTACAACTGTTATAAATGTTATTACACCAGAATTACTTCAAGCGTGACAATGAAATATTTAAACCAAATCAGGTTATAAAATATGAGGTAGCCGTTACGTGAACTATACAGGAAGTACCTCTTGCAACAATAGACCGAGTACCTTCGTATTTTGGAGGAGAGTTAAGGCTGTTTGCGAAAGAAAATTATCAAGGAAAACGGATAAGAAGATGGCTAATTCCGTCTCTGGACTTATCCGTTAGATATCTTCCTGTGGTTTCGCGTGTTGTACCAATACCGTGGAGTGCATAATGAAGAGTTGCCTGCATAAGAAACGAAATGTAACACATGCACTGGGGATATTTAGTGAACTGTTGTCTGGCAGAAAGCATGCAATCAGTAGGTGGACTTTTAGAAAAATTAATTTTTGTTTTTAGAACTTAAGTTGATACTAATCAAAGCTACTATATATGAGGACTTGTTTCGACAACCATGTCGAATAAACCTATGCTTTACGGGACATTTTTGATCTGAATGGCCTCTAGAATGTGGTCTTGAATATCGGCATTTTGTCGCGAAAGGGCCAGCGCAAAGACTTTTACCGAATTCATATTTCGAATCTTCTAGGGCTTGATATTTGCTTCAGGCAGGAGCGTCCACAGGGACTGATGCTGTTTAGGTAGCCATGACCTGGTTAGGAAAGTAATTTTATTGGTGTAGGACATAGAAGGCTCCTTAGGGAGTTTTCAGTGGCCTACATATGTTCCATTTTATAAACATGTTAAGTGAAAGTGAGTAGTATATGCATGTTTGTAGTTCGACCCCTAATAGTAGAAGTCTTAGCAATTAACATCAGTAATGCTTACTTACTTACTCCATGGTGCAGAGTCCTTCCTGAGCAGCTGAATGGCTTGCAGCTAGTCAAGAAATTCCCCGC
>Ga0209755_10009488_pt1 | contig 10284 bp, 11 predicted proteins | sample TergutCo191P1_FD_187301 | JGI IMG/M metagenome (GOLD analysis project Ga0209755, IMG submission 187301) | Cornitermes sp. P1 segment gut microbial communities from Petit-Saut dam, French Guiana - Co191P1 (SPAdes) (version 2) | ecosystem: Host-associated > Arthropoda: Insects > Digestive system...
TCAAGGAAGAAGTACGCTCTCGCCTCTCGGAAAACTTCCAATTGTTTGGACTTTTCTCAATGGACTATGGTAGAGCGGTAGCGAAACTGTGTTCTTCACGCCGGACACCAAAACAAGGATGTCCAGACCATTTCCTGATACGCTCTAGAACCCAGGTTGGAAAAGAAGATGTTTATGGTAAATTAGAAATGCTAAAATGAGATATGCTGCCGACATTAAAACGACCAATTTTTGACACGGTACGGCATACAACCATCCGCGCTATGTACAAGCACCGTTTTCCTCAAAAACACCGAGTTTGCGGAAACGTTCGTATCGTTTGCTCACGAGTTGTTCTGCCGGGGTCTTTGACAATTCTCTCAGTTGGTTCCGTAAATAATGTTTCAATCGGGAAGCGGTCAAGTGCGGATCGCGGTGTGCTCCGCCAACCGGTTCTTCAATGATTTCTTCAATCACGCCGAAGCCCAACAGGTCTTTTGATCGGAATTTTAATGCTTCCGCTGCTTTGTCTTTGTATTCGTGGCTTTTCCACAAAATGCCGGCACATCCTTCGGGACTGATGACCGAGTAGTACGCATGTTCCAGCATGGCAACCCGGTCGCCGACACCGATGCTGATTGCCCCGCCTGACCCCCCTTCGCCGATCACCACGCAGACAATCGGCGTAGGAAGCAACGACATTTCAAACATCAATTCGGCAATGGTCAGGGCGACTCCCCGTTCTTCCGACGCAATGCCGGGAAATGCTCCCGGCGTATCCATCAGGCTAATAATCGGCAATCCAAATTTTGCCGCCATCTTCATCGTCCGCAGTGCCTTGCGGTAGCCTTCAGGATGAGGACAGCCAAAATTGCAGACTTGTCGCTCTTTGAGATTGCGTCCTTTGTGCTGTCCGATGACCATCACCTTGAATTCGTCCAGTTTTGCCCAGCCGGTGCGGATTGCCGGATCGTCGCCGAAAAACCGGTCTCCGTGCAGTTCGACGAATTCATCGAACATCATGTCGATGTAATCGAGTGTCTGCGGTCGGTTCGGATGCCGGGCAACCTCGACGGTTTCCCACGGACTGAGGGACGCATAAACTTCTTTTTGGAGTTGCAGGAGCGTTTTGCGCAACTGTGCAATTTCCTCTCGGGTTTCCGCATCAACAGAGTCTTTTTTGAGAGCCTCGATTCGGGCTTCGAGTTCAAAGATTGGTTTTTCAAACGATAGTCGTTCGGTCAGCGGCATATCCGGGTGAATTTTTCTGGATGTGTTATGAGTATTGTAGCGTTGTGGCGGAAAATAGCAAGGTGGAAATCAAGGAGGGAAATCAGGATGTGCTGGGCACCGCTGACCAATAGTATTTACACATTTTTTTCCGAGCAACAACCTCATTTTTATCTTATTTCCTCGAACGAATTACAGTGTGTCAGACAAAAAATTATTTGGCACATCGTAAGCCGTTACGGGGAAACGGGTTATCTTCATCTTTCTTTGATTGGCAACTGCTTCGCAACTGTGCTAAAAAGTGTAATTGACACTTTTTTAACCTACTTTCACCCAATTTTCACGATGATTCGTTCACGAAAACAATTACCGAAGTACTGTCGACACAAGCCGTCAGGCAGAGCCTATGTCCGAGTTGGAGGCAAAATGTATTACCTTGGAAAATACGGCACCGAAGCCAGTAAGCGGGAGTACGGCCGTATAGGCGTTCCACGTTCTTCATCCACAAATTTGGCATACGACCGAATTAGCAATGCCGGAAAACTATACAAACTTAACAATGTCAAAATTCAAAACACTCTTGCAAATGTCAAAAAAGGGTGGTATAATTATTAGTAAAGTGGCAGTATGCGGCTGTGTCCCAACCATTCTTTCCCAAAACTGTGGAAAAATGAGTAACATTATTTTCTACTCAGGTTTTCAACCTATGAGTCTCTTCGGGCTTTTCCGATTGGTGAGTCTGCCGGGATTGCTCCGCGCATCACCGATTCTCTAGTTCTCATTTGGAGGTGTTCTGCCTCTTTCCCGACCTGACTGCGTAAAAGTTGCGGACACACTTTGCGACTTTGGTAAATCTCTTTGCGTTCTTCGTGGTGATATTTTGCCGCAAAGGACACGGAGAGTACACAGAGTGCATAGAGACCTATGCAAAATCAGGCTTGACAAGATCGCAGCAAGTTGTGTTCTGCAACACCATAAAACGGTGTTTTATTGCCCATCTTATGTCCACCCTTTCCCAAATACAGAAGGAGCGGCAGCATCTACACCTGTCTATCAAGCAGGCGATTGAGCGTCTTGTCGCACTCGATCAAATGGAACAGGAATTCCAAACGGGAAAGAAGCGCGCAGCGGAAAGAACCGTTAAACTCGAATTCGGCAGAAACGTTATCACTTGGGATGGCGGAGCGTTGCCCATTAGAGGTTTGGGTTACAAGTTTGTGCAGAAACTGTACGAGGCAAATGAAATGAAGCAAACGGTCAGAACGCTTGCCAAACACGTTTGGGATAATCCCTTGGTGAGACAAAATACGTTCATCGTGTTCATGCATTGGCTTTCTGCAAAACTCGAAAAAGCCAATTTTCCCTACCGGTTGTTGCCCATCAGAAGCCGGGAGCACTATGTAGTAACCGACGAAAAATTCAACAGCGGCAAACCCCAACGAAAACGGATTCAGTCTGAAATTATAGGGGCAAAACTATGTATTAGATAAACGTTAAAAAATCTAATCTCTGAGTGATATGGGGAATGTTACAATGCCGCCGCTCTAACGATAACGATAAATCCCATGTCTCGTAAACGTCAGAACAAATGTACAGTCCTGCGTTCTAAGGAACTTCGCAAAAAAATGACGTTGCCGGAGAGAATCTTGTGGCAATTTTTGCGGGCTTCCACTTTGGCAGGACTTCGTTTTCGCCGGCAACATCCCGTCGGACGTTATATTGCCGATTTTTGCTGCATCTCAAAGAAATTGATCGTCGAACTGGACGGCGAATACCATGACACAATCAAGCAGGAAGACATGGAACGAGACGATTTTCTGGGCGAACAGGGTTTTCGTGTTCTGCGGTTTACGAACGATCAGGTTTTCGACCGTGTTGAATGGGTTCTGCAAACCATTGCCGACGAACTGAAAATCAACTGGAACAAGAGTTACCATGAATGTATTTCCGGTGTCAAATTTACCCGAAAACTTTACAATCTCTTGGCGGAAGTAAAAAGACAACGGGAACAAACCGATGAAGAACCGAAGTCTGTTTTTGAATAGAGCGTTCACTCAAATGCGTTACGGTATAAACTGGTCGTTTTTGTGTGGTCAGATTGGCGCGAACAACCAAAACGTCTTCCCCTCTCCCTTTGGGGGAGTCAGCAGCACGCAAAAACACGGGATTTTAACACTTTTCGGAAAACACATGCTATTTCCCATGCTGTGCTGCCAAAAGCCCCAGTCCGCTAACAAGTTTCACGGCAACCCCTTTCCGGCGACCGCAAAGTACAAAATAGGCAAAATAGGAAATGTTATTTTGACAATTGAGTAGCAAAATGGGAAGATTTTCCTACACAGGCAGGGCAAAGTGTGAAACTTGTTAGCGGACTGCCAAAAGCCCCAAAGAATAAGGGCGACCAGAAAGATTGCCCTGTCAGTTTTGTCAACAATCAGCCGAAATCAATCCACCACAAATTCCTGAACCTCCCCTACGAATAGTCCATTCCATATCCGTTTCTGTCTCCATTTTAGCAATCCGTGAAATGTCAATTGCTGGTAATCTTGATCGCACAGTAGCGATCTGCTATAATTGCGCGGGTTGTGGTTGATATTCCGATATCCATTTTCATTGCAAGGTCACGCTATTGACACGTGGATTTTTGGTTCTGTGGGACGGAAAGCCGGTTTTTTCCACAAAGGAAATGCCCCAAACGCTACAAAAACAGGGATGAGAAAGAATTTTCCACTTTTTTGAGAAATTTTTCCGTTTTCGGGCGGAAGGGCTGACGGTGTTCTTTTTATGGACTATAATAGGTACATAACGAAACACCGAAAACCAACTTTCAATTACATGAAAAATAGCAGTACCATGAGAGTTTATGTTGACACATCCGTTGTCGGTGCAATGTTTGATCCCGAATTTGAACGGCGGACGGAACCATTCTGGAATGCCGTCGCCGATGGACAAATTCAGATCATTGCATCCGATATATTGGAAGAGGAATTGAAAAATGCCCCCGAACGTGTACAAGAATTTTTCCATCGTTTACCAAAAGCCCAGATCGAAAGGGTTGCGGCAACGGTCGATTCGGACAAGTTGGCAGAGCAGTACATCGTTGCCGGAGTCGTCGGTAAAACAAGTTTCGACGATTGCCGACACATCGCTCTCGCAACGCTTGTCCGTACCGACGTACTTGTCAGTTGGAACTTCAAGCACATCGTTAATCTCAAGCGTATTCATGGGTACAATGGTGTGAACTTGTTGCACGGCTATCCGACAATCGAAATTCGAACCCCAGATGAGGTGATACATGACGAAATTTAACTGGAACATTGCACCGATTCCCGGCTTCAGTTGCGTTAAGATGAAGCGGGACATTCAAGCGAAAATTTACGAGGAAACGAAGGACATGACCCCCGAACAGAGGCGGGAACGTACCCGTCAAGTAAGCGAGCGTTTCCGTGAGGAGGGGAAACGCTTCCAAGAAAATACGAAAGGGGGTGATGAAAATTGAACGCAGTATTTCGGCATGCAATGCCCGATGACATTCATAAACAATTAAAAGCGATTGCAAAAGCCAAACATACCAATGTAACGGCTTTGATCAACAGTGTTATGGGGGATTACACGGGCATTTATGCTGATCCGGGATTCATTGACGAATTCAGGAAACGTATTGAAGTGCTAGAAAAAGAAGTTGCCGAATTGAAGGCAAAGAAAAAGCCGTGAAGTGAGGGACTGGACATCTTACACAGCACGGCAAATTCAACAATAAAGTCAAACTGTTCTTATTTTATCCCAAAGGCAAAAGCGAAAGCACACGCAAAAGACGCAAAACTCCAATGCGTTCAACTTGTCCCGCTTGATTCGGAACCGATTCGCATTGCGGACATTATCGCCGCTTGCTCACGGGATTTAGACGAAGAGGCGCGGACACTGGTGGCAATGATCGCCGGTTCCCGGAATTTCCGACTCGGCGACGCGGCATTGTTACTTGGTTACGTACGATTGCAAGCGATTGCATCTATTGTCGATCGGTAACTGAAACAGCAACATGTGCCGGTACGAATGGTGATTATTACTACCGGGAATGCTGTTTTCCGATTTGCTCGCCTTTTGGTGTGCCATTCTTGCATTGCCGTGCGGGGTGAAAAAACCGACTCTGCCGGTTTTTTGCTGACAAGGTAGGGGCGCAGTTCCTGTTCCGGTTTGCCCAACCTTCAATTTTTTCGGCGAAAAAACATTGACAGAGTGTTCGCCGTAGGTTTCAATGAGAAAGCCAATAGCGCGCTTGAAGTGCAAAAAGTCGGTCTTGTCCCGTTTGCTGCGCTTCAAGATGACCGAGAAAACCAGCGGCGAGTTCCGATACAAGAACGTCGCCCGTTTTACCATCTTTCAATGATATATGGGGACTTTCAAGTAGGGTTGCGATGAACCGCTTGTAGTTTCTGTTGGCATCGGGTGTCCCCCATTTACCGTGATGATAGCGCTTTCCGTTGTACCACGAAATCGCCTGATTTCTGTCCCGACATAGTTTCGGGTACTGATTTTTCAGTTTTGGCATAAGTTACCTCTCCTTTCCAAACCACGTAATTACGTGGTTTGGAAAGGAGAGGTAACCCATACAACTGAATTTCAAAAAGTGCTGCACACACTTGATTGATAGTCTAAAACTCCACTGCTCCCCCTGGGGATCGAACCCAGAACCTACGGATTAAGAGTCCGTTGCTCTACCAACTGAGCTAGAGGAGCCGGTATTGTTAATATGGTATAAGTAGCGGCGCACAATTTCCCGAAAATGTGCAAAAATCTATTGTCCAAAATGCCAGAAAACTATACCATACTAACAATGCCAACAAAAAAAGCATAGCAAATATCTTGCGTTTGTCAATGTCCCTGTGTCGGAATTACGAGGCATCGTCGATGAACTGAAAACTTTCGTTGCTATACCTTGTCCACTCTAAAATTTCTCTTTTTTGCACAGAGGATTTTGTTATTCTTCATTTTTCCTCTCGTTCACGGAAGAGTTCATACACCGCATTACCCTTTTCCCTGCCGACTTTGCATTGATTCGTACCAACAGTTCATCGGTCATTGGTACAAAATTTGGAAGATATTCATTTTTCATCATGTTCCAACACGACTCTACACACGATATGTTAATCCGGCGACACAATCCAGATGTGAAATCGAAGAGGCAATGAATTGCCTGCTTGTTTTACGAAAGGAATATTTCCAGGAATTTGGCGTGCTTTGTCAATGGGAAGAATCTTCGGCAAGGACACTTTTATAGCGAAAGCATCGGAAAATGGCGGCTTTACTCCTTGCTTACGCGGCAGACGGTACAGTTAGGGGGATGAAACTCGCTCATTTTTCGCTATAATGGTCGTGGAAATTTTATTCATACTCCATTCCCGATGAACTGTTCGCGTGGTCATTGTGCTTGCCTAACCGGTGTTTTGATGATTGTTTTGATGTTTGCCGGATGTGCTGACCGAATGCAGGGAAATATTGCCGATTCGGTTTTTATCCTGTACGGCAAAACATTGGACAATGAAGATTTCGACTGGGAGAATCTTCGGGGAAAATATGTCTTGGTCAAATTTACGGCAACGTGGTGTCCCCCTTGTAAGGCAGTGATTCCCGATATGTTGGAAACTTACGAACAATATCATGACAAGGGGTTTGAAATAGTTTCCGTTTATATCGGAGAGGAGGAACCGAATGCTGCCGCAACGGTCAGGCGATTTGTCGCACAGGAAAAACTGCCTTGGATCATTCTTTCGGAATCGCTCACGGTAGCGGCAGGACAGCCGCCGCAAGGAGATACCTTTGGCATACAACGTGTTCCGACGATGGTGCTTGTGGATAAGGACGGCAATGTGGTCTTTGTCGGTCTACAGTACAGACAGGAATTAAGAAAGGTGTTTGGGGAGTGATGGTAACACTACGGTATCTTTGCATACTCCTTGAACGCCTCCGCAATGTCGGCTTCGCTTGTGTGGAATAACACCCGGTAACGCAATGTGAAGGATTCGCCTTTCGATAACGTGAGTTCCCCCGCCCCCTGTTGTACCGTGCGGTCGCCCCCTTGGGATTCTATTTCAAAATCGCGTACACCAAACGGATTTGCCGCGAAAAGTCCATATCCTCGGACGTGCCAGTATGTCGGAAAACGGAAACTCGATGGATGATTCAAAATGGTGATGCCGACCTTTTCGCCGTCAATAAGTCCATGATAATCAACCCACGCCGAACGTTTGCCCCACGCACCTCCGTTGACCGCTCCTTCGGCATTGACGACACGTCCTCCTTGCCCCCTATCCACAGCCAATGTTTCGGGAACACGAATACCAAATGTGCCTTCCTTTGTATCACCGAAAACAATTTTGTCTTGTTCGGCAGTTACCGTAATATCGAAATCAATAATTCGCCTATTTTCCGCAACGAAAAACCGCAGTGTGCGGACATCACGGCAGAGCCGTTGGTCGTTGCCGATCCAATCATTTTCGACAACAAGCACGGCGGTTTGACCATCGCTTTCTGCCTTGGCGAAACGTTTGTGAACGATTTTATGCCGAGCAGCAAGGGGTCTTGCAAAGGCATTCCAAAAGTCAAGCCCATTGATGTTGCCATGAGCAAACCAAAATGACCGCTGGTGCGGATGGTCTGTTTGCATCGGTTCGTAATCCCTTTTCATAGGAAAATCGCGTGTCATATTTTTTCCGGTGGGACCGACAATCGGATAGACGATGGGCGCACCCTCGTAATCGGTGATGTAACCGGCAAAGAGCGTGTCGCCGATCCGCACTTCATAACCAATATCGGTCTGTTTCAATGTCAGTTCTTCGGCAAGGAGTCCTGCCGTCAGAAAAGAGACCAAAGCAAGAAACACAATTCGATAGAGCATAATGGTTCGCAAAAGGCTGGATGGCTGGACAGGGACTCTCCACGAACATTGTACTCCAAAGAGCGATCCATTGGGATGGTGCGGTTACCATCCGGCTGTTCGGAATGTCGGCACACCGGTTACATCGGTCATGTGGCTGTCCTTCGTGCATTCTCTGCGACCTTTGTGGTTCAATTGACCACAAAAACGTAAAGGATACACAAAAGACACAGGGAGAGTGAATCCACAAAATTAGATCGATGGAGTAGTACCTGTATTTTCCGCATCAGTTCGAAGAAGTATGTTCGAACAAAAATAGCCGAATGGCAGTACCAACATCGAATGTTTCCGTTGCTCCCCTTCTTTCCGCTACAGAAATGCTGAACGGGGTCGTGGCTTGTGTGGTAAACTGAGCGTCCACGAGTTGATAGACCCGTCCGCCAACCATACCGACAACCCCCATACCTTCCTGGATGATTTCCCGTTCTCCTTCGGTAACTCTCTTTTCAACGAGCACTGTATAATCACCGGCAGGAACACCGTCATAACCATACGTCCGAATCTTGGCAGTACCGGCGACGGTTGTAGCCGAAGCCGTGCCGTAAGTTGACGGTGTTTTCGCAATCAACGTAACGGTAGCTCCATCGAGCGGCTGACCATCTTGGATGATCGAAATGGTAACCGGATACAACTTCGGCATATCTGCCGGACGACCATCATTTCTACTGCAACCTGTGTAGAGCAAAATCGCAAGGAAAAGGAATGAAATTAAACTTGTTCGCATGTTAGGTATTGGATGTTAAAGGTTAGGAAAAATGTTAGCAAAACCGCTTATTCGACGAATCGGGAACAGACGCAACCATGGATTCCTCCGGGGACTTCGTTGCGTCTCCGTTTTTTTCGATCTACGATGGCATTTGTTGCTTACAACGATCTCGATTCACCGCCAGCGATAGAGCCTAGGGATCCCCAAACGCCGAAGAGGCTTGGTCCGGGATAGGCACCCATTCCACCGCCCCCGCTGCCGTTAGCAGCGTTTAAGCCGTTGGTGTCAACGGAGTCCGTGATGAAGCGGACGCTGCCATCCACGAAACCAACACTCACGCCTCCCGAATGATTACTCTGCGGAGGATAAATTCCCCATTCCTGTTCCCCGCCGCCGCTATTCGTGCATGAAGGTCCATTGGGCGGTATCATCGTGTTGAAATAGTTATAAATGATACGCCGATCAAAGGGACGACACCCTCGCCACGAAGAAGCACTTCCCTGTCCATCTGGAAGTCTCGTTCGATCTCCTGGTGCAAACGCATTATTCATACACCAAACCACGTTGGCACGTCGGTCGCCATGCCACTGAGAATTGGAATGGTCAACAGCAATCTCCGCCGGATTCCTTCCATCACGATAGTTTGACAATCCCCGTCTGGACGTTCCTTTGATAGTCAGGTCATTTATGCCTCCAACAGGAGGAGACACAACCTCACTGCAAAAGATTGTGTTGCTTGTCCCGTCCATTACTGCAGCAATTCCCTTGGCTTGCCCATTTTGGTATTCAACTTCTCTCGCTATTTCTGCGGCTTGGGTAACCCTGTTGAGGCGTTCTCTCACGCCATCGTTAAGGGTAATTCCGGTGCTATCTCTATTATCATCGAAAGACCATAGCGAGCGAACGTTTCCGCCTCTGTACCGCAGACTGGTGGCATCTCCCAAGGAGAGTTGGAGTGATGACCGACGAGTCACACCGGCATTTCCAGGTAGCCTTGCGTTGGTGTCAGAGGGGCATACAAAAGGAGAAACGACATTGTCTGCCGGTGTAGCCCACGGATTCCACGGATCCTCCGTTAATGTCCTGTTCGGCGATGCCCATACGCTATACATTGTCCCCTGTTCCAGGAAGGGAAGAAACGCCACGAGCGGACTAAACCGCATTCCACCATCGGTTTCGCGGTATGTTTGGAGACTCGGCAGTTGTGCCGCAGCAGGGAAGTGGTCATAAATGTCGTGATAACTGTGCGCCGACAGTACAACTTGTTTCATATTATTACTGCACTGCATCCGCCTTGCGGCTTCGCGTGCTGCCTGCACCGCAGGCAAAAGAAGGGCGATCAACATGCCGATAATCGCAATAACAACAAGAAGTTCGACGAGTGTGAAGGCTTGGAATTGTCGCAAGTCCTTGTAAATCAAGGGTTTACATTGCC
>Ga0209755_10009489_pt1 | contig 10284 bp, 6 predicted proteins | sample TergutCo191P1_FD_187301 | JGI IMG/M metagenome (GOLD analysis project Ga0209755, IMG submission 187301) | Cornitermes sp. P1 segment gut microbial communities from Petit-Saut dam, French Guiana - Co191P1 (SPAdes) (version 2) | ecosystem: Host-associated > Arthropoda: Insects > Digestive system >...
TTGGCGAGGGCTTTTTCGATGTCGGTGCGTTGTTCGGGTGTGAGGTTTTTGATGTCTAACGGAATGCGATCGAAACCACCTGAAATCATCTCAAAACCGTTGTCTTCGATGTATTTCTGAACACTGCCGTAAGACTCAAACGGGCCATAAATCAGGATTTCGCCGTCGTCTGTTTTGAACACTTCCTCAACACCAAAATCAATCAGTTCGAGTTCCAAATCTTCAGAATTTATGCCATTGTCTTTGATTTTGAAGACACATTTATGTTCAAACACAAAGTCTAAACTGCCCGTCGTTCCTAACGATCCGTTGTATTTGTTGAAATAACTTCGGACATTTGCAATCGTTCGCGTGGGATTGTCGGTTGCGGTTTCCACCACAATCGCGATGCCGTGCGGCAAATACCCTTCGTAAACAAGTTCTTTGATATCCGCCTTATCCTTCTCAACCGCACGTTTGATGGCACGCTCGATGTTTTCTTTCGGCATATTTTCCGTTTTTGCCTCTTGAATAAGTGCGCGCAAACGCGGATTATTTTCGGGGTCGATGCCGCCTTCTTTCGCAGCAATCGTAATGTGTCTGCCAATGCGCGTAAATACACGCACCATATTTCCCCATCGCTTGAATTTCGTGTGTTTTCGGTATTCGAACGCTCTGCCCATGGTGTTAAATTTTTTTGCAAAGATACGATTTTTTTTTGTATCTTTGCAGTCTTCTAACCTATTTTTTATTATGGAAACTACAAAATGCTTAATCATTGGCTCGGGTCCAGCTGGCTACACTGCAGCGATTTACAGCTCTCGAGCAGATCTTTCACCGATTTTATACCAAGGTATTCAGCCGGGTGGACAATTGACAATCACAACAGAAGTTGAGAATTTTCCGGGGTATCCCGAGGGCGTTACAGGCCCAGTTTTGATGGACGATTTGCGCAAGCAAGCCGAACGTTTTGGTGCGGATATTCGTTCGGGTATTGTCACGGCTGTGGATTTGTCGAAACGCCCGTTTTTAGTGACGGTTGACGAGAAAACACAACTTTTGGCAGAAACGATTATTATTTCGACGGGTGCTTCCGCGAATTGGCTCGGTTTGGAAAGTGAAAACAAATTTCAAGGCATGGGCGTTTCTGCGTGTGCCACTTGCGATGGTTTTTTCTATAGAAATCAAGATGTTTGCGTGATTGGTGGTGGCGATACTGCAACCGAAGAAGCCTCGTATTTGGCGAATTTGTGCAACAAGGTGTATTTGATTGTTCGTCGTGATGAACTTCGTGCCTCAAAAGCCATGCAGAAGCGGGTTTTGGAGAATCCGAAAATCGAAATTTTGTGGAAACACCAAACCAAAGAAATTTTGGGCGATGCAAGCGGTGTAACCGGAATTATGTTGTACCATTCCGACACGAAAGAAGAGAAAAAGCTTGATGTAACAGGCGTTTTCGTAGCTATTGGTCACACACCAAACACCGATTTATTCAAAAATCAGTTGGAGTTGCATCCCGAAGGTTATATCAAGACCGTTCCAGGCAGCACGAAAACCAATATTCCAGGTGTTTTTGCGGCTGGCGATGTTCAGGATATGCACTATCGACAAGGCATTACAGCGGCTGGCACGGGTTGTATGGCGGCAATTGAGGCTGAACGTTTTTTGCAGGAATAACGGTAGGGGCGAGGCATGCTTCGACAAGCTCAGCAACCGTACCTCGCCCCTACAAGACACGAATAAAAAATGAATTTGGAAAATTCATTTTTTATTCGTATCTTTGCACTCCGAAAAAACATTTTTTCGGAAAAAGGTTCCGTAGCTCAGCTGGATAGAGCAACAGCCTTCTAAGCTGTGGGTCCTTGGTTCGAATCCAAGCGGAATCACGAAAAGTAAAGAAAACACTATGGCAGTAATCGGTAAAATCAGACAACATTCAGGCTGGATCGTCCTTCTTATAGGTTTGGCTATCGCAGGATTTATTTTGCAAGACGCGTTTTTGGGCGACACGCCTGGAAGACGAATTCCACAATTTGCAGTGGTTAATGGCGAAGAAATTTCTATTCAACGCTTTGACAATCGTGTTCAACAGGTTGTAGTTCAGTTTCAGGCACAGCAAGACGGTATGCCACTTTCGCCAGAAAGTTTACACATGGTGCGTGAGCAAGTTTGGCGTACAATGATTGGCGAAATCCTTTTGGCACGCTCTGCGGAAAGGTTAGGTATTACTGTGACTACACGCGAAATGAACGATATGTTCTACGGACAATTCATTCATCACCATGTGTTGACATCCTTTGCAGACCCTGCAACAGGCGCGTTCAACCGTCAGCAAGTGATGATGTTTATCAATAATTTTAATCAAATGCCACTCGAAACGCAACGCCAATTCCGCGATTTGGAGGTTGCAATTCGCGAAGATCGTTTGAGATCAAAGTATTATTCGATTATAGCAGCTGCACATTTTGTGCCAACGTTTTTTGCGAATTATATGTACCAAAAAACGAATCTTTCGGCTTCGGCAACTGTTGCTGCTCTAAACTTTGCAGATATCCCAGATTCGGATATTACACTTACTGAAGCAGATTTCAGACGCTACTTTAACAATAATCGTTCGATATTTTGGCGCCCGCAAACCACGCGTGCGATAGACTTTTTGGTGTTTGATGTCATTCCTACGGAAGAGGATATTGCTGCGATTTCGCAACACGCTCACGAATTGTTTGACGAATTTAGAGTTGAAGCAGATTTGCCAAGCTTTATCAATGCCGTATCAACACAGCGTTTTGATAGTGTTTTCTTAGGTAGAGATGCGTTTATGGCGCCTTGGAATGATCTACTTTTCAACTCACCAAGAGGCACATTTTTTGCGCCGGAAATTCGTCGCAACCACTACGAAATGGCGAAACTTCTAGATGTTGCTTATCGTCCAGACTCGTTGAGAGCAAGCCATATTTTGATTCCATTTAGAGGCTCGGCCGCTGCACAAGGTGGACAAGCGCAAACAAGAGAACAGGCTGAAAATTTGGCGGATAGTTTGAGACGTGAAATCTTGCGCGATAGAACGTTGTTTGCTCAACTCGCATTGGAATATTCGGCAGACGGTTCTGCGGAAGTTGGTGGTGACTTGGGTTGGTTTTTCGATGGACAAATGGTGCGTCCATTCAACGAAGCCGTTGTTAATGGTCGCGTTGGTGATATCACCGTTGTTGAAACAATGTTTGGTTTCCACGTGATTCATATCACCGGTCGTTCAACGCCTGTTCGCAAAGCGATGGCTGCTTTCGTGTTTGTTCCGATTGAGCCGAGCGATGCAACGAACCGTGCGGTGTATGCCGAAGCAAGTCGTGTTTTTGCGAGAAGTCGTGATTTAGCATCGCTTGAAGAAACAGCAAGAGAATTAGGGCTTCATGTCCGTCGTGCGGATTTTGTTACGGAAATGGATAATGGGTTGCCAGGCTTGCCAAATGCACGTCATATCGTACGTTGGGCGTATGAAAGACGTACAAGAGTTGGCAGCGTTGCTCAAGAAATTTTTGAATTTGAAAACCGATATGTGATTGCGGCACTTCGCCAAATTAGCAACGAAGGTTATCCGACAGTGGCAGAAATTCAAGAGCTTCCAGAAGTTCAGTTTGCTGTTCGCAATGAACGCAAAGCTGAAATTTTAAAGGAACGAATGAACAATGCACTCAGCACAAACCGCTCAATAGCAGCACTTGAAGCCATCGACGCAAGTATTGAAAGCACAGATATTGTTACGTTTGCTGGCTATAATGTGGGTGCAAGAGGTTTTGAACCTGAATTGATAGGTACAATCTTTGGAACAGCAGAAAACCGCTTGTCACAGCCGATCAGAGGTCGTACGGGCGTGTTTGTAGCACAGCCGTCGAGCTTCACGGTGGCCGAACCATTGGAGGCGGAAGACGTTGAACTTGTCAGAGGGCAAATGCAACTGATGTTCGAACGAGGAATGGTTGAGAGATTGCGTAGTGCGAAAGAACGCAACGCTCGTATCGTTGAAAATCGTGCGTTTTATTTCTAAACGAAAATCAGTAAAAAACGTAGGGGCAGAAAATTTTTCTGCCCCTTTTTTTTTGCATCAGTTATCCCGCACACAACGGAGGGCAAGACCAACAAACTTCCAGGAGGTGTCTTGTGCACCGATCATATACGCAGTAAAAGTAAATCGAAAAGCGAGGTTGGGATGATTAGTCACGGTGGAGGACGACCAGTATTCTGAGATCTGTGCAGTAAGATTTGCAGCAGTAGCCGTAAATCGAGTGCCACCCCAAGTGCCACCTTGACCTGGTCCAGTTTCAGGCATAAAAGCCGTAGGGCGATGAGAAACAGCTTGTGCTGCAGGTCCGCTATGCCCACCCAAATTCAAATCCAAATCAATAAAATCCTCGCGTGTAGGCACACGCCAGTCGCCCGGACAAAGCACATCCGCGAATCGCATAACCATACACCACGAAAAATAATGCCCGTGAAAACCGTTTGTAGCATTTCTGCAATCGGCATTGAAATTGCCTGCCGCTCCGCCTGAATAAGTCGTTTTATCGCAACCCGGTGCTCGCACGGCATCCGACCATTCTTGCGATTGTCGTCCGTTTGTACCAGGAATTGTCCACGTTTGTTGTGTTGCGAAATAGGGTGTACCAAGTTCAAAACCGAGCGGACTTTCATTACAACCTGTCATTGGCAATGGCGGAGGCGGAACTACCGTATCTCGCACACAACGCAAAGCATAGCCTATAGATATCGTGCTAGAAGCATGCGGGCTCACGTTAAAAGGAGTGAATTGCAGATGGAAAGCATTATTTCCTGCACCAACTTCTGTAGATGACCAATACGCTGAAATCTCACGTGTGAGGTCGCTTGCCATTCCCACAAACCGAGACCCTCCCCAAGTTCCTCCAGTTTGGGGTGAGATTGTAGACCCAAAATCTGGTGAATAAGCGGTGAGACGACCAGTAAGCGATCCCGAGGAACCAGTTCCTCCCAAATTTAAATCCAGCGTGATAAAATCCTCCCGTGATGGCACTCGCCAAGGATAAGGACAAAGTTGATTCGCAAATCGCATCACGGCACACCACGAAAAGAAATCTCCCGTAACACTTTGTGCATTACGACCGATGACGAATGTGTGTAAAGACTGACGACAATCGGCATTAAAATTTCCTATTGTTCCTCCGTTAAATGCATTGTTGTTATCCGTATTCCCTTTGGCACAAGCCGTAGCAAAAACCGCCCCCGACCAAAGTTGGTTGGGTCTGTCGTCTGTGCCTGCGATAAATGTTGTTCCATTTTCAACCGTTGTATTTGTAATACTGCCCCATGTGATTATCCCCAAATCGGGCACACCTTCTCTAATCCAGCCGGGTGCACTTTCGTTGCAACCTGCTGGTGCTGGCAATGGCGGAGGGGGTGGCGGTGGTGCAACAGTGTCTCGCACACAACGCAGAGCTAAACCTTGAGCCTTGTCGCTCGACCCTTGCGGAGAGACAAAACCTGTCGTTACAACAAAATGTAAGCGGTGTGAGTTGCTCCCAGCAGAGCGTGATGATGACCAATAAAATCCCCAAACATTGTGGTCAAATAGCGTGCCATTAGAACCGGAACGTCCGCCTGGGCGTCCTCCCCAACGCACAACATAGTTGCTATTAACAAAAGGAGCGGTAGAAAAAGCACACGTTTGAGCATTTCTGCTGTATCCAGTGCCACCAAAAGCGATGTCTAAATCCCTAAAATCCTCTCGTGTCGGCACACGCCAAGGGTATGGGCAAAGCACATCGCCAAAGCGATAAAGGGCACACCACGAAAAGAAATCGCCCGGAAAGCCTGGATTAGAACGACAATCTGCATTAATACCCCCACCAACAACACCTGTTCTTCCAACAAACGTTTCTTTTTGACAAGCGATTGCGGTTACGGCGTCCGACCAAACTTGTGTTCCGACTACCCAAATATTATCGGTATAAAATGAAACCGTGCCTAAACTCTCGCCCCAGCCCGGAACACTATCATTGCAAGGATGATGAGGCGGCGGTGGCGGTGGCGGCGGCGGTGGCGGAGGAGGTGGTGCAATTACTGTATCCCGCACGCAACGCAAAGATTTCCCCAGATTATTGAGACCAAATCCGCCAATGCTGATAAGTCCTGTGTATCTGTCTCTTGGGTCTAAATATTCGACCAAAAAATTAAAGCAAATTCCTGCGTTTTGCGGTGTTGCCGACTGTGTCCAATAATCTGCAAAGAAACCTTGACCCTCCAAACGACCGTCATAATCGCTCGCACCGCCCATAGCACCGCCCCAAACAGCAGGGTTGATAAAGTTTGAAACGATAAAATCAGCAACCGCTACGCCTCCTCGTGTGCTTCCCGTTCCACCCAAAGTGGTGTCTAAAATGTAAAAATCCTTTTCGGTTGGCACACGCCAAGGGTATGGACAAAGTTGGTTTTGAAACCTCATCACCGCACACCACGAAAAGAAATCACCTGGAAACCCTGGATTTGAACGGCAATCCGCATTCGTGTTCTCCTCCGTTCCGCCGTCAAATATCTCCTTTTGGCAACTGCTTGCGGTTACGGCATCCGACCAAACTTGATTGCCGACAACCCAAATTTGCTCTGTTTCAAACGAAACTGTGCCTAAACTTTCGCCCCAGCCAGGTTCATTTTCGTTGCAACCTTGTGGTGCAGGTAATGGAGGCGGTGGTGCAATTACTGTATCTCGCACGCAACGCAAAGTTAAACCGAAATTTTTTGCAAAGGGTAATTGAGGGGAGATGCTACCACCAAAGGGAATGCCAAACGTTAACATATACCCTTGAATAAAATCGTGCATAGATTGCGACCAGTAGAATCCATAAATGTTTTGATTGCCAATCGAGACACCAACAAGTCCTCCGAGAGCACCACCCCAATCATTGCCATATCTGCTGAGGAGCATAAGGTTGCCTTGACTATGTTCGCCAGTTCCGCCCAAAGCGATATCCAAAGCGATAAATTCCTCTGGTGTTGGTACTCGCCACGGATATGGACAAAGCACATCGCCAAAGCGATAAACTGCACACCACGAAAACAAATCACCAGGAAAGCCTGAATTAGAGCGACATTCGGCATTAAAAGGATGTGAAATTGCATCAAAAGTTTCTTTGTTGCAAGCGGTCGCCGTTACAGCGTCCGACCAAACCTGATTCCCAACAACCCAAATATTATTGGTATAAAACGACACTGTTCCTAAATCTTCACCCCAGCCAGGTTGTATATCTCTACTGCAATTTGTTAATGGTGGTGGTGGCGGATAAGGTGGAAGAGGTGTAGCAACAAAACGGTAATTTTGCGTAACGGTCACATTTCGCACGGTAAGCGTTGTGCCCCAAATCGCTAAACCATCTACGCCTGCCGAGTTTCCAACGATGAGCGTGCTGAAAACCAAACCGTCGCCTTCGGCAAAAATGCCACCGCCATAACGCACTGCGGAATTGTTCAAAATATGGCTGTTTTCCACACGTGCGTCGGCTTCCATCCACACGCCACCGCCATCGGTGTTGGAATGTCCATTTTGCACCGTAAAACCGTTTAGCACTGCACCAATTCCTAGGCGTATAGCGGTTTGCCTGGATTGTCCGCCATCAAAAATCGTTCGGTTTCTTGCGAAACTGCGTTCGTGCAAATAATTTTCATCACCCAAAAATCCGCCGTACATTAGCACGCCTTGTGGAACGACTAATGTTGTGGAAACATCGTAGATGCCTGCTTGTACCCAGATTTGATCGCCTGCATTTGCGATGGTCATTGCGTTTTGCAGGTTGCTTGCGTTGCTCCACGTTGTTCCGTTGCCTGTGCCATCGGTTGTTACACGGATGATGGTTTGGGCTTGCAATGTTGTTGCTAAGAGTAGTGATATTAGTAGAGTGTATCTCATTGTTGCTGGCTGTGTGTCAGCAGGCTTTGCCTGCTGTCCATAGGCTTACGCCTATGGTTATTCATGTGTCGTCCTACGGACGAGGGTTTGTTTGCCGTCTTTTGTGGACGAAGGTTTGTTTGTTGTCCTGTGGACGAGGCGACGCCCGTAGGGCGTTATGTGAATATCCGTAGGCGTAAGCCTATGGTTTCGGGTTGGTCTCGGTTTTTTATCACCATCGTTGGCGGTTAGGTGGTCGCCGGTGTTGTTGCGGTTGCCGGTGCCGTTGCGGTGGTTCCCATATATTATTGTGTAGATAACTGAGCGAAATTTCGTGCGTGCCAAGTTGTGCGGAGCGGATGGGGCCAAAATAAAGATTGTAAGAATAACCCAAACGGATATTGTCGGTAATAAATCCTCGTGCGGAAAAACTTAGCATACGTTGCCCGGTTTGTACGTTTGTGCCGATAAAAAAACGACTGCGATAAACAACGTGCAAGCCCAAATTTACTGCCAAAGGGGTTTGATGTGCATAACGCATAAACCATTCAGGACGAAGCGTAAAGTCTCGATTTCGTAGCGAAATCTCATAACCGCTCATCAAGAAAAATTGCGTGCTTGGATGTGGATGCCATTGCTCGTTTGTAGGGATATCTCGCTCAAAATTCAAGCGTGGCGGCACCAAATGTTTGACAGAGAATCCGAAATAATAGCCTCGTGTGACCCAAAACATGCCCAAATTGACATCAAAATTTGTGTATCCTTCTCGCCCTTGCCCAAGTGTTGGGTCGCCTGGGTCTCGCACGTGTTCGATTCTGTTCCAATTGATTACGTTGTTGTAAAGTCCGGCTTGAACGCCCAAGCTCAAGATATTTCCGTGAATTTGAATGTGATACGCATAGTTGAAATACACAAAATTCCCAACCATCGGCCCCCATTCCTCACGCTGAATAATCACGCCCAAGCCGTGTCGTTGGTTTCGCATCGGCAGATGTGCGTTCAAACTCAACAAACTCGGTGCTCCCGGAAGTTGCACCCATTGCCTACGCACACTCAAATTCACCGCCAAGGCATCGCCCAATCCCGCTACTGCTGGATTGAACAGCAACTGATTTCCTGAGTATTGCGACAGGGGTGTCCCGAGTTGGGACTTTGCCGTCATTCCAGCGAATAGAAGTGCTAATATAAGTAGTTGCTTTTTCACGTAAGTGGGTGGTTTATTGCTGTAGGTAATGGTTGCTATTATTGTCATCCCGAACGAAGTGAGGGACCTCATAGTACAGATAACTGCAAGGTCCTTCACTTCGTTCAGGATGACATCTCTGTGTTATCTTATACTCACTCATAATTCACTATTTTAATTCGATATTCTCATTAGTATCCAACCCCCCATTGCCTGCTGTCCTTCACTTTCAACAACATAATAATAAACCCCATCAGGAACAAGTTGCCCACGACGGTTTCGCCCTTCCCAAACACGGCTATTGCTGGGATTTGCGATGGGACAAAGGTTATTATAATTGTCTGTTTGGAAAATAATTTCACCAAAAGCGTTGAAAATCGTTACACGATTATTGGGAAAAAGTTCGATATTTGGAATGTAGAGCCAATCGTTCAAACCGTCGTTGTTTGGGGAGATGTAGAGCGAATACAATCGGCGCGTCGGCACGTAATGACAGTCCACCAACGAAAAATTAAACGTGTCGCCTTCGCAAAAAACGTGTCCTTCCCGTTGAATAAATAGTTTGTAGTTTCCTATGGAAAGATTGCTCAAATTTTGCTCGTCGCTAATGAATATAAACTCCTCATCTTGCACCATTTCCCAAAAGAAAACGTGCGAAAAATCCGTATTGTCTAAAACGGTAACAAAAATTCGACCATTGTCGCACGTGCGATTGTCGGGCTCAAAAACGGAAAACTGAATTTGAAGCGGTGCAAAATACAGCGGATATTCAAAGGCTCCGATGTCGATTGCACACGCACTAAATCTCGGGTTTCCGTCCAAATCAAACGTGTCGAAATCCTGCAAACCCTCGACAGTTCCTGCATTGAACGCAGGACTGTTTACATCAATGCGAAACAAATCCACAAACGGATTTTCGGTCAAATAAACATTTTGATTGCCTGAGATATTGAAATCAAATGCTGAATGATTGCCCAAAACTCCGCTCGAAAGTGGTTGATTTTCCGTGTTTGCGTAAATAATGGCATTGGTCACTTGTTCGCCCGAATTCAAACGTACAGCGACTTGTGCCGAAACGATGCTGTTGCACAGAAACAGTATTACAAATAATAGAAAGTATTGAGGTTTCACAAATTATTCTACAATTAGTTTCTGCAAAGATAAGAAAAAAAAACGACATTTGCAAGCAAAAATCGTTTTTTTTTTTTTT
>Ga0209755_10009490_pt1 | contig 10284 bp, 8 predicted proteins | sample TergutCo191P1_FD_187301 | JGI IMG/M metagenome (GOLD analysis project Ga0209755, IMG submission 187301) | Cornitermes sp. P1 segment gut microbial communities from Petit-Saut dam, French Guiana - Co191P1 (SPAdes) (version 2) | ecosystem: Host-associated > Arthropoda: Insects > Digestive system >...
TTCCTGAAACGATGCGGCTATGTCTTCAGGTTTTGCAACGCCGTGTTTTTTTACCTGAAATTGATCAAGCTGATTGATGACGGCATTTTTCAAACCGGAATACGAAACATCGCAGCGATGCCGGACACCGTGCCCGCCCCCTTTGTGCAGACTCGGCATAGGGAAGCGGAATGTCCCGCTGTCGCCGTCATGCGCCATGCGATCAATGACTGCGCCGCCGGGGTAGCCAAAGCGGTAATGCTTTGCCACCTTGTCAAAGGCTTCGCCCACCGCGTCGTCAATGGTGGTGCCAAGAACGGTAATATCGTCAAAGCCATCGGCACGGCAGATAATAGTGTGCCCGCCTGAAACAAGCAGCCCCAGAAAAGGGTATACCGTCTCAGCAGGTTGAGGATTGGTGTTTAGCCGCGAGGCATAGAGGTGTGCCTTCATGTGGTCAACGGCTATGAGGGGGATGCCTCTCGCCCACGCGAATGCCTTCGCAAATGACAAGCCCACCAGCAGCGATCCCAAAAGGCCGGGACGGTTGGTGACCGCAACTGCGTCCAGGTTCTTTGCTTCGATACCTGCTTTATCAAGGGCTTCTTTTACTACATCATAAATCCATTCGGTATGCTTGCGGCTGGCTATTTCGGGAACAACCCCGTTATACAACGCGTGAAAAGGAATTTGTGTTGCGACTATGTTGGAAAGAACCCTGTTGCCGTCTTCCACTACAGCCGCCGCACATTCATCGCATGATGTTTCAATACCGAGAATCTTCATAATTACTACTATTGCATATATTGCGCCTTTATGCCATTGTGCTTTAATGGAGTGTTTATGTTGATTGATATTCGCAGTGATACCGTAACTCAACCTACAGAAGCAATGCGCACGGCAATGGCGCACGCCGATGTAGGGGATGATGTTTATGGCGATGACCCTACTGTAAATAAGCTGGAAGCCCTGTGCGCAGAAATGCTCGGCAAAGAAGCGGCTCTCTTTGTGCCGTCGGGGACTTTTGGGAACCAATTGGCTTTATTCACCTGGTGCCGCCGGGGAACCGAGGTAATTGTCGGCGAAGACTGCCATATCGTTGTCCATGAAGCGGGTGCCCCTTCGGTTATTGCAGCCGTTCAGACCCGCTGCATACCGGATCATGGCGGCATCCTTTTACCGCAAGATATTGAAAAACGGCTGCGGAAGCAGGACCTCCACGCACCCGCAACTTCCCTCGTCTGCATGGAAAATGCCCATTCGTCGGGAAACGTTGCTTCCCTGAAAGAAATGGATGCGGCACGTGCCGTTGCCGTCAAGTGGGGGCTGCCGGTTCACCTGGACGGGGCGCGCATCTTCAATGCCGCCGCCGCGCTCGGCTGCGCCGCAAGCGACATTGCCGCCAGAGCGGACTCGGTAATGTGCTGCCTTTCCAAGGGCCTGTGCGCCCCGGTTGGTTCCCTGCTTTCCGGGACAAAAGACTTCATCAATGAAGCGCGGCTGAAACGAAAAATAATGGGCGGCGGTATGCGGCAGGCAGGAATTCTTGCCGCCGCAGGCATTATTGCACTCAGGGAACACACCGCGCTGCTGGCAAAAGATCACGAACGTGCGAAAAAACTCGCTGAAGGACTCGCAAATATTAACGGTATCAGTGTTAATGCCAATGCCGTTGATATTAATATGGTATTCTTTACGCTGAATGGCGGCACAACAGGTGCAATAATTGAAAAAATTGTTAAGCATTTTTCCGGTAAAGGCATTGTGATTAATCCGCCGGAAAACGGAATATTCCGGTTTGTTACCCATTACTGGATTGGAGACAGGGAAATTGAAGTTATTCTTGCAACTGCAAAAGAAGCATTTGCCGATTTTTCAGGCAGAGGAGGCAGCGCCTCTAATGGAGGCGGGGCCTATGGAGGCGGACAGTGAACGGTTATCAGGCGCGGCTGGAAAAAATATGGGACTGGATAGCCGGGGAAGAAATAGCCCTGGTCATGTTTGAAGACACCGAAGGAAGGCGCGATTCGTCAATCCGCTGGCTGACCGGACATCCCAGCGATGCGCTGCTTTTCCTTTCGATAGATCGCAAGAGCCTCCTGATACCCTGGGACATCATTCTCGCAAAGGCATATTCCAGAGCCGATATGGTAGTTCCGTATAATGATTTTGATCGCTCTCCAATCAAGGCAATTAAGGGCGCGATAGAAAAATTAAAAATCCCATTAGGTTCACGAATTGAGATTCCGCCGGTTACGCCCTATCCGGTTTTTCTGGACTTTGTGGGCGAACTGCCTGACTATGACATAATATGCCATGACAGAAGCGCATCGGCTCACGCGCTGGATTTGCGGACAATTAAAGATGCCGAAGAGATAGCCACTGTCAGAAAGGCAGCGGACATAACCAACTCCATTATCAATCTGCTGGAAAAAAAAGTTTGCTCAGGAAAAATAAAAACAGAAGCGGATGCAGTAATGTTCATTGAGGTTGAATCGAGGAAGCGCGGCGCTGACGGAACGAGCTTTGAAATTCTTGCCGCAGGGCAGGATAGGAGTTTCTGCATCCATGCCTTCCCTGCATGGACAAATTCCCCATTTGCCGGAAAAGGCCTTTCTATCCTTGATTTCGGCATACGGTACAACGGCTATTGCACCGATGTTACCCTTACTTTTATACGGGACCCCGGCACGCAGCAGAAAAAAATGGCGGATCTGGTGGAGAAAGCCGCCAAACTTGCCGTTGAAATGACCGTTAACGGATGCGAAACACAGCAATTGTCAACAGCGGTTAACGATTTTTTTGCAAAATCAAAAAAACAGATGCCGCATGGATTGGGACACGGCATTGGCATGGATGTGCATGAATACCCGTTCATCAGAAGCCGTTCCGATATGGCGTGGAAGCTGGAACCTGGCATGGTTTTTACCCTGGAGCCAGGCATATACGATCCCATTCACGGCGGCTGCCGTCTGGAAAACGACATACTCATGACTGAAACCGGAAGCGAGGTTCTTACAGAGGCACGGATTATTTGGCTGTAGTTGAGATTGTTCCAAAAACCGAATTTTTGAAACAGCATCTGTTGTTTTCCCATTCACAAACATTTTTAAAAACGGTATGATTATTTATTGGGAGAGGCTTGATGAAAGTTTGGATTAAACTGCTTATTGGATCGATTTTGGGAGTTTTCCTGGGGTTTCTTGCCCCCGAGCATCAGGGTCTGGTGGAATGGCTTGCCTGGATGGAACAGTTTGCCCTGCGCATTGGACGTTATGCGGTAATACCGGTACTGGTTTTTTCATTAACCATCAGTATTTATGAACTGCGGCAGGATGGACAATTCTGGCCGCTGGTAATAAAAAATATCCTGATGATTATCGGGATTTCGATCTTCATGATTTTCGCCGGAGTTTTGGCGACACTTGCTTTTCCGCCGTCGAGGATTCCCATATTAACCGAAGAACAGCTTGAAGTGATAAAACTTGACATTCCCGGAACTATTATGGATCTTTTTCCGTACAATATGCTCAGTGTACTAACCGGAGACGGCGTATTTCTTTTTCCTGTCTGCGTATTTGCGTTTATCTTTGGCATGGGGCTTTCCTATGATCGCAGTTACAGCAAGCCGGTAATTATATTAGTTGATTCTCTGTCACAGGTATTTTACCATGTCGCGGCATTCATTATAGAAATACTTGGATTTATCATCATTGTGCTTTCCGGGTATTGGGCGATCCGCTTCCGGGAAGTGATGCGCGCGGATATTTTTCTCGATCTGATTCTTCTGCTGGGTATTTTAAGCGCAGTGCTGGCTTTTGGAATTCTTCCGCTGTTTATCTATTTTCTCAGACCCAGGTCAAACCCCTGGAAAGTGCTGTTCGGCTCATTGGGATCTGCAATAACGGCTTTTTTTTCCGGAGACATCAATTTTGCGTTGCCGGTAGTAATTAATCAAACCAAGGAAAATTTCGGAATTCGCCGGAGGAGCAATACCGTTACCTTAACGCTGTTCAGCACTTTTTGCCGCGCGGGCAGCGCCATGGTAGCCACGGTAGCATTTATCGTGATTTTTAAATCATATTCGAGCCTTGGAATATCAATGTCTGAAATTTTGTCTATCAGCTTTCAGGCGCTTGTTATTTCATTCCTGCTTTCCCGCCATCCCGGAGATGGCGCTTATATTGCACTGGCTGTGCTTTGTCTTGGCTATGGCAAAGGCTTTGAGGCAGGTTACCTTATCCTAAAACCTTTGGCGTTTTACCTTATTGCGGTAGGCTCCTTCCTTGACATAATAATTGCTTCGTATGCCACTTATGCAACAGCGTGGATCAGCGGCTATATCGTAAGCAAGAAGCAATAGAGTTTTTCGTATTTGCTTTTCGGGTAAACTAATGGCTTGACAAATATTCGCCAATAAATCATAATACTCAACAGTGTGAGGGATTGATGCTTACTTGTGGTAAAAATTTGCTCTTTATCTCGTTTATTTTAACTTTTTGCTTACCGGTATTCGCTGAGGATAAATGGGCTTCTGCGGAAATAAATGTGCGGACAGGTCCCGGCACAAGCTTCGACATTATGGGGCAACTGAATAAAAATGAACAAGTTGAGGTTTTTAGTACAGTTAACGGCTGGGATCAAATTCTTTTTGAAAATGTTGAAGGCTATGTCAGGGAGGACTTGCTTTTAACTGAACGGATTAAAACGCCCGAAGAGGAAGAAGCAGCCAGAATTGCGGCTGAACTTGCAAAGGCAGAGCAGGAAAAAGCGCAAAAAAAGGCTCGTTTTTATCATATTCTGATTATTATTGGCGGGATTATTGGTGTATTGTTTATTTTGAAATTTGTAGATTAGGAGGGACTATATTGAAACGATGGATTATTTTACTATTATGCCCTGTAATAACAGTAATAGCATCATGCGCTTCTGCACCGCCGGAACAGCAAAAAAAAATCGATGAGCCTGCAAGGGAATTAACGGCAGATGATATTAAAGCTGCAATTTCAAACCACCAGCAGACAATAATAGATTCTATTACCGAACATTATGGCAGTTCCGGCACCGGGAGGCGCCCCGGAGTAGCGGTGTTGGATATAGCTTCCGAAAATGCTGAACTTGGCGTTTTTGCAACTGAAGATATCATTCTGAACCTGGTGAAAACACGGAAATTCAGGGTAGTTGACCGGGACAGCATAGAGACAATATTGAAAGAACATAAATTTCAATACTCGGGTGTTGTAAATGATGAGACAGCGGTATCCATCGGCAAATTTATCGGCGCGGCTGCCATAATAACGGGGGTGATCCATCAGAGGCAGGCACGGATTAACTTCTCGTTAAAAATACTTGACGTTGAAACTGCGGAAATAATTGATTTAATTGCAATACCAATCTGGGAGTAATTTTTATGGGGAAAAAATTAACAACGCTAGCAGTTTTTATTGTTATAATTTTTATTGCCTGGGATGTAACGGCATATAAGGAGCCAAAGGAAGAGCCTCCGCCTAAGGTTACCAGAAGAGCAATGCCAAAAGAAAAACCATATAATTTTCCCGGCGATTATACCGAAACCCATAAGAAGCTGGCAGGTATTTTTGGAGAGGCTACCAGCATATTTACCGGGGGCAATGTTCCGGTGCTGGCGCTCCCTCCCTTTGCAATGGCTACCGGCAGCGGTTCTCCGGAATTGCTCAATCTTCTGACGGAAAGCGCTTTTTCCTATTTTTACAACGACCGGAAAGTCAGGGTTGTCCGGCGCGACTATAACGCAGCAAACCGGAGCAGAATTAGGGCAAAGCATATTGTAATTGGAAGAGTCAGCACGATAGGGAATCAAATTCGTGTGATCGTAAGGATACAGGATGTGAATACCGGCGAAATATTGGATGCTTTTGACGATTTAATTGACAGATCTCAAGTCAGTAAACACCTCTGACTAAAAAACCTCACGCAGTGACTCGAAAATGCAAAGAAAAAGAGTTTAAGATGGGGGCATGGTGATGTACTTTGTACCTACGCCATTACCCACCTTTTTCCTCTGTGCCGCCGCGTCTCTCTGCGAGAGTTCTTTTAAGGCAAATCGCCGTATGAAAAGTAAGCGCTGAAACGCTTGATCAAAAATGCGGGAATATGGTAAAATTAGGTTGTCTGGGATAGTGGCATTTTTTGGCACTAGCTCGTGTTAATTTTATTGGAGCGGTGTCCGAGTGGTTGAAGGAGGCGGTCTTGAAAACCGTTGTGCCGCAAGGCACCGGGGGTTCGAATCCCCCCTGCTCCGAGAATGGCAACCATAATAAAAGCGGCAACCTTATACAACAAGGTTACCGAAAACCAGAAACAAGGGGGATTCGAACCGGAGTACTCCTGTTAAATGGCTCAAGGCGTTAGCCTTGGATGAAAAAAGCCGTGACAGGATGTTACGGGGAGTACGGAGGCGGCCTGGAAGCCCGAAACAGGAGGTTGAGGGCTGGAAGGCGAATCCCCCCTGCTCCGGAATGGCAACCATAGTGGAAACGGCAACCCTATACAACAGGGTTACCGAAAGCCAGAAACAAGGGGGATTCGAACCGGAGTACTCCTGTTAAAGGGCTCAAGGCGTTAGCCTTGAAAAAAAAAGCCGTAACAGGATGTTACGGGGAGTACGGAGGCGGCCTGGAAGCCCGAAACAGGAAGTTGAGGGCTGGAAGGCGAATCCCCCCTGCTCCGAGAATGGCAACCATAATAAAAGCGGCAACCTTATACAACAAGGTTACCGAAAGCCAGAAACAAGGGGGATTCGAACCGGAGTACTCCTGTTAAATGGCTCAAGGCGTTAGCCTTGAAAGGGCAGAGCCGTAACGGATAGTACGGAGGCGGTCTGGAAGCCCGAAACAGGAGGTTGAGGGCTGGAAGGCGAATCCCCCCTGCTCCGAGAATGGTTTCTGTACGTGTACGGCAACCTCAAGGTTGCTTACCATTACGCGAGGCAGTGACTTTTGATAGCCCTGGCTCGTGTTGAATTTATTGGAGCGGTGCGAGAGTGGCCGAATCGGGCTCCCTGCTAAGGAGTTGTACCCCGAAAGGGTACCGAGGGTTCGAATCCCTCCTGCTCCGAGAGAAAGCTTTTTCTTATGAAAAGATTCCTTAATAAGGTTATATGGCTATTGTATGCCGATACCATGAGGGATTCGAACCGGAGTACTCCTGTTAAATGGCTCAAGGCGTTAGCCTTGGAAGGGCAGAGCCGTAACAGGATGTTACGGGGAGTACGGAGGCGGCCTGGAGGCCCGAAACAGGATGTTGAGGGCTGGAAGGCGAATCCCTCCTGCTCCGAGAGAAAGCTTTTTTTGCCGAAGGATTCTTCTAAAGCTATGAGGCTATTGTATGCCGATAACCTGAGGGATTCGAACCGGAGTACTCCTGTTAAATGGCTCAAGGCGTTAGCCTTGAAAGAAAAAAGCCGTAACAGGATGTTGCGGGGAGTACGGAGGCGGCCTGGAAGGAGAATCCCTCCTGCTCCGAGAGAAAGCTTTTTTGCTGAAGGATTCTTCTAAAGCTATGAGGCTATTGTATGCCGATACCATGAGGGATTTGAACCTTTCACTGGAGTAAGTGGGTTGGTTATAGTACTATGGCGTAAGTGAATAGTACCATGAGGTTGTAGCTCAGCTGGATAGAGCATCAGATTGCGGATCTGAAGGTCGCACGTTCGAATCGTGTCAGCCTCAAACGTAAGTCTTTCCTTAAATGTCGATTTTTGAAGACGGCGCGTAGTGCCGTCGGCAGGGGTGAAAAAGCAGTTTTTATAATAGATTGTTGTTAGCATCCCTTCTGTCAGCAAACGTTGTTCTTTCTTGAATCTTGTGTTATACTCTAATCGTGGATGGTCTTTTTCTACCACTAACCGATGACTGGATTTTCAAGTTATTGTATGGCGATGAGTGCAATAAAAGCAAACTTATCGACTTGCTGTAAATTTTTAGCGAGCATTAAAATGGATTTATGTATATTTACTTGGTTTTGATTTAGGTATCCATTTATAGAAATAATAGAACTCATTAAAAATGCTGGGTTTCAGTCTGTTATGACTTGGTGGGGAAATGAATTTATAGAAACAGATGGGCTATCAAAAGAAAAAAAACCAGAAGTAATAAGAAAGAATAATTTGATACTTGAAAATGTGCATTTCCCATTTTCTGACATAAATAATATATGGATCGATTCACTTAATGGGCAAGGACTTTGGAAAAACATAATGGAAAAGTTAAGAAAAATAGAATATAAAGGTTCATTGGCATTAGAAATTGATTCACAATTTATTGACATAGCAAAGGAATATACCGCAGAAGGGTACTTACTGGAAGCTAAAAACAGAGTATACAAATTAATGGATATATAAAACGGTTTTTACATCGCCTAACGAACAATAACTGCTGCGCCCTCTGTTACGCTATCGGGGTTAGCCTGCTCACAAACCTAAAATCAGTTTTGCCATTGAAAAGTAAATAATGAGCGATACCGCATCCACGATGGTGGTGAGCAGGGGCGCTGACATAATTGCCGGGTCAATTTTCAGGCGTTTTGCGAAAATGGGCAGAATGCTGCCTACCGTTTTTGCCATCAGAACTGTGCAGAACAGTGACAATGTAATGGTAAGGCACAGCATCTTGTCATGGTTATTCATAATATAAACACGAATAAAATTAACAAGCCCAAGCCCAAGTCCGCAGAGTATCCCAACACGGAATTCTTTCCACAATATGATAAAAATATCTTTCATGCCTATTTCGCCTACTGCCATGCCGCGTATAATCAGGGTTGAAGACTGGGAACCTGCGATGCCTCCGGTATTCATAAGCATAGGGATAAAAGACATGAGGATTGGAAGCACCGTCAGTCCCTTTTCAAAAGTGGAAATAATACTGCCGGTTATAGTCGCGGAAAGCATAAGAATCAGCATCCATGTAAAGCGGTTTTTTGCGTGCTGAAAGATGCTTGTTTTAAGGTACGGATTATCTGAAGGCATAAGAGCTGCCATCTTTTCGATGTCTTCGGTGCTTTCCTCAACGATAACGTCAACGATGTCGTCAACGGTTATAATGCCGACCAGCCGCTGTTCCTTGTCAACCACAGGCATGGCGAGAAAATCGTATTTATGGAACTGATCGGCAATGGTTTCCCGGTCATCGGTAGTGTGGGCAAATATAATATTGGTATCCATTATTTCGCCAATATGTTGATCAGGGCTGGCAAGCATCAGGTTTTTTGCGGAGACTACTCCTACAAGCAACTGGTCTTTTTGAATCACATAACAATTGTATATGGTTTCCTTATTAAGCCCGGTGCTGCGAATGGTATTAAAAGCTTCGGATACCGTGGCATCTTCGCGCAGGTTAATATACTCGGTGGTCATAATGCTGCCGGCGGAATCATCGGGGTACTGCAGAATTTGGTTGATGAGTTTTCGCTTTTCATGCTGGACGTTTTCCAATACCCGTCTCACCACATTTGCGGGCATCTCTTCGATAAAATCTACGGCATCGTCAACAAAAAGCTTATTCATAATCTCGCCGATTTCCATATCGGTTAAAGCTTCAATGATCACCTGCTGATGATCGCTGTCCATGTACGCGAAAACATCAGATGCAATGGCTTTGGGCAGAATCCTGAATAATTGTATTGTTTTTTCCATGTCCAGCTCTTCCAATATTTCCGCGATGTCAACCGTATTCATGTCACAGAGCAGGACTTTCATTTTAAAGATATCTAGGGAACCTTCATAGATAATAGCCAAAATTTCTTCTTTGTTCATACTGAACTCCTATACTTGCGTTGCAGATTTGGGGAATTCCCCGTGCAGATTAAATCTACTGTGCAGATTTTGCTGCCAGGTGAAGGAGCGGGAAATTATAGGTTTGTCAGTTTTTTCGGTATTACAACAGACAGCCCATAATTCCCGCGCCGGTACGCGGGACTATCAAGCCGGTGTTACTACCGCCATCATCGTCCATGGACTGCCTCCTTAGGTATAGATTTGGTCTGCTTATTCGAAAGCTGTTCGGAAACTTCAGTTTCAGAACACTTCCTATTAAAACTATAGCGAAACGGCTCATTTTATGCAAGAGCATGGCTGGAATTTTTGCTGTGTCCCGTCCATTCCTCAGTTCTTCATTATTTACTTTTTGTCAAAAATAAATACGCTTGGCAAAGAAGGGTCGTCCAGGTGTTTTGCGGCATCCACAAGATGATGAGCGGCGCAGGTATCCTGCGGATCGGCTTCTACGACTTTTTCAAAACGTTTGACAGCAGTGGCATAGTCCTTCA
>Ga0209755_10009491_pt1 | contig 10283 bp, 5 predicted proteins | sample TergutCo191P1_FD_187301 | JGI IMG/M metagenome (GOLD analysis project Ga0209755, IMG submission 187301) | Cornitermes sp. P1 segment gut microbial communities from Petit-Saut dam, French Guiana - Co191P1 (SPAdes) (version 2) | ecosystem: Host-associated > Arthropoda: Insects > Digestive system >...
AAAACACTATGCAAAAATTTATTTTGAAATGTACCACGTGTGGTAAAGAATTTAACAGTTTTAAGGCGTGGTTTGATGTATTTCAAGTCTGTCCGGGCTGTCAAAAAAATCGTGTAGAAACGATTTACAATGTGGATTACAATTCGCTAAAAGACTTGATACACGCCAAAGACCGAACAGATTTTAGCCTTTGGCATTATTTCGATTTTTTGCCATTGAATGATAGAAAAAACATAATTTCTACACCAGAAGTTCCGCTTTCGCTGAATAGATGGACGTTTTTGGAAGATTTGGCGAAAAAACATTTTGGAATTGACTGTGAAGTTCGTGCGTATCGCAACGACGAACATTACGGCACAGGCACCATCAAAGACAACGGCGGAATGTTGGCTGCCAGTGTTTTAACAGAGGCTGAGATTTCAGAATATATTGTGGCAAGCACTGGAAATGTCGCCAACACGTTTGCGTATTACATGGCCAAAGCAGGCGTTTCGCTCAATGCGTTTATTCCGCAAGATGCTTTGCCGTTGAACGGAGCAGGCGTGAGTTGCTACGGACAAAAGGTTTTTCGTGTGAATCACGATTACCACGAAACGAAAAAAATTGCAGCTGAATACAGCAAAAAATACGGCATCTTAATGACCTGCGGAAACACCGATCCGCTTCGTGTGGAAGCGAAACGCACGATGGTTTTTGAATGGTTGAGAGATTTGAAAAAGTTTCCAACGGTTTATGTGCAAGCGTTGAGCGGTGGCACTGGATTTATCGCTATTGACAAGGCTTTGCGCGAAATTGAACATTTGGGTTTGGTCGAAACGCCACCACGCATGTTGATGATTCAACCCGACGGTTGTGCACCAATGGCCGAGGCTTGGAAACGTGCGAAAGCAAACAATTTTGCAGAAGGCTGGGAAAACGATTATCCCATCTACGACCAGCCCGTAACGCAAGTGCCGACGCTGGCTACAGGAAATCCAGCCACCTACCCTATCATGGGACATTTGGCGAAAAAAACCAATGGCGATATTTTGGAAATTCAAGAATCGAAAATTGTTGACATTACACGTTACATCGCTTACGAAGCGGTTGTCGCAATGGGTCCTGCCGCTGCAGTTGCTGCGTTGGGCTATATCGAGGCTTTGAAAACAAACAACATCAAAAATGGCGATGTGGTTTTGGTCAATATCGGCGAAGGCATGCGTCGCGCTCCGGAATTGTTGTTGGAAATGAATTACACCGAACAGCGTGTAGATTCAGTCGGTGACTGCGAACGTTTTGATAGAAAAAGTTTACGAGCGGAATTAGAGAGGCGAATCTTGTAATGCAATTTTCAATTGCATTACAAAACTCAATCAAAGATTGAGTTTTTAGTTTATCCGAATCCGCAACACTTGATCCGGAAAAATTCGGTTGCCATTATCACGCAAATTATTCATGGCGATAATTTCTTGGATATTTGATCCAGGATATCTGCGATGTATTGAAAACAACGTTTCTCCACGCTGAACTCTGTGATGCACGATTGTACCACTTTCTGCCCTCACATTTCTTGACTGTACAACAGGAACGTTACTCGCTTGTTGCGTTGTTCCAGCAGTTCTCACAACATTGTTGTTTGCCTGCGGACGCTGTGTAACATGGTTGTTCACCCTCGGCGGCGGTTGCGCTTGCACAGGTCTGTTTTGTGCGACTTGTGCATTCGTTGGACGATTGACGACCGCTTGCGGAACAGGTTGGCGTTGTGGAGCAGGTATTACTGCTGCAGGGCGATTTTGTGCTGCAGGCGCAGTTGTCGCTGGTCGTTGCTGTACCGGCGCAGCCGATGCCGTTGCTGGTCTATTTTGCGCAGCTTGTGCGTTTGTTGGTGGAGGACGATTGGTTGTTGCTTGCGGAACAGGCTGTCGTTGTGGTGTAGGCGTTACCGCTGCTGTTGCAGGGCGGTTTTGTGTTGTTGCAGGTACTGTTGCTGGTCTATTTTGTGCGACTTGTTGCGTTTGTGCTGGACGATTAGTTGTTGCCTGTGGAACAGGTTGTCGTTGAGGTGCTTGTGTCGGTGGTGGACGCTGTTGTGCTTGTGGAACAGGCTGTCGCTGCGGCGTTTGTGTAGGTGGTGGACGCTGCTGTGCTTGTGCAACGGCAGGCGCTTGCTGTTGTGTCGCTGCTTGTTGTGCTGCCGCTAATTCTGCGGCTCTTGCGCGTTGTGCATTTTGAAATGCAACCACTTCCGTCATATCACGCAAGTTGGTGCGTCTTGTATAAATGATGAGTTGCTGATTGACGCGAATAAGGTCGGATGGCAAGTTATTCCACGTTTTCAACTGCGCAACTGTAACGCCAAAACGAAGAGCAATCAAACCCAAAACATCGCCACGTCTCACACGATAAGTTACTCTGGTAACCGGTGCTGTGGCTGGTTGCAGGCTTTCCGCAAGGCGATCGGTTTGCTCATCAGTCTCCAAACGTGGTGGAAAGGGATTTGCAAAAATCGAATCGCTATACTCAATAAATCTCAAAATAAAATCCGCTGGAAGACGCAAAACAAACGGGTCGTTTTCGCTCGCAGGAATAATATCTCGACGGTATTGCGGGTTGTGATTACGTAAGGTTTGCACAGGAATACCTGTGAATTTAGCGATTTGATCGAAGTGAACGCGCTGACGAATCATAACCGTATCCATCGGCTCGGGCCAATCCGTTTCAGACAGCGTAATGCCATGCTCTTCATGGAAGGTCATAGCGTAGGTTGCAGCAATAAAGATCGGCACAAAACTACGTGTTTCTCTTGGTAAGAAATTGTAGATTGCCCAAAAATCACGATTGCCTCTTGCACGCGTAATCGCTCTGTTTACGGTGCCTTGACCGCTGTTGTAAGCGGCAAGTGCCAACGTCCAACAGCCAAATCGGTTGTGTAACTGACGCAGATAAAGAACAGCTGCTTCGGTAGCTTTGTAAGGATCAAAACGCTCGTCCAATTCGTCGGTGACACGCAGTCCAAACGCTCGTCCAGTACGATACATAAACTGCCAAAGTCCTGATGCGCCTACTCTCGAAACGGCTTGCGGATTTAGTGACGATTCAATAACCGCCAAAAAACGCAGTTCGGGAGGCATACCATGTTCGGCCAACATTTGTTCGAAAATCGGAAAATAATATCTGCCCAACATCAATGTGGTATGCGTTTGATTACGTCTGCGCACAATGTAACGCTCAATCACCGAGCGCACTCGCGGATTGTAACGCAAATCTATTTCCGTATCGATTTGACTTAATCGTGCGGCAAAAAGTGAATCTGCGTATTCGTCCCAGTCTGGTTCGTAGTCTGTAACATATTCCGCAAAAGATTCAAATTCGCCTGTACGCAACTGACGAAAAATGTTCAACTGTCGTGTCAAAAAACTTTCAGGAAGTTCAGGGGTAACTATCTCGCACGCCACTAACAGCGGGACTTCTGGCATAAGAGTATCTTTTTGTTCAATTGTATCCTGAGCAAAACCTGCCGACGAAACCACCGAAAAAACGAGGGCGAAAATTCCCTTTCGTATGATTGTAGCCTTTTTCACGATATACAAAGATACGAAGAATATTTGAAAAAACCTAATTTTTTTTGATAAAAATTTGGTTGGAACCGATTTTTTGTTCAATTTATTTGCACAAGTTATAAGTATCCGTAGCGATAACCAACTCTTCGTCGGTGGTCAAAAGTAGAACTTTCACACGCGAGTCTGCAGTTGAGATAACTGTATCTTTTCCACGCAAATCCGTATTGATTTTCTCGTCCAATTTCACGCCCATATACTCCATGTTTTTGCAAACATATTCGCGCGTTTTGTAAGCATTTTCGCCAATTCCACCGGTGAAAATAATCACATCGGCACCGCCCATCGCGGCAGCGTAAGCACCCACATATTTTTTCACGCGATACGCAAACATATCCAACGCCAATTGTGCACGCTTGTTGCCTTCTGCAGCAGCGCTTTCCAAATCACGCATGTCTGACGAAACGCCTGAAACGCCTGCCATTCCGCTCTTCTTGTTCAACACATCGTTCATTTGTTGAATGTTCAAATTTTCTTTTTCTTGCAAAAAGAAAACTGCACCGGCCTCAAAATCGCCGCAACGTGTGCCCATAATCAACCCTTCGAGCGGTGTCAAACCCATCGACGTATCCACCGATTTGCCTTTGTCAATCGCACAAATCGATGCACCGTTGCCCAAATGGCACGTGATAATTTTAGTATCCTCGAATTTCAAACCAAGCATTTTGCACGCTTTTTCCGCCACAAATTTATGGCTTGTGCCGTGAAATCCGTAACGACGAACCTTGTGATTTTCGTAGTATTCATAAGGGATTGCGTACGTAAATGCGTGCGCCGGCATCGTTTGATGAAACGATGTATCGAAAACCGCCACTTGCGGAACCGTTGGCAACACAGCCTTGATGCACTCAATACCCTTTAAATTCGCGGGATTGTGAAGAGGAGCAAGCGTGAATAATTCCTCAATTTGCTTTTCTTCTTTTTCGCCAACAACAACACTTTTTGGGAAAAATTCGCCACCGTGCGCCACACGATGTCCAACGGCTTTAATCTCTGAAAGTTCTTTGATAACGCCAGTTTCAGGCGATGCAAGTGCTTTCAAAACAAGATCAACACCTTCTTGATGCGAAGGCACTTCGTGAATGGTTTGAATTTTTTCACCACCTTTCGCTTGATAATTAAAAATCGCATCGGGCAAACCGATACGCTCAACGATGCCTTTCGCAAGCACATCAGGCGTTTCGCCCATGGCAATAAATTGATACTTGATAGAGGAGCTTCCGCAGTTTAGAACTAGAATTTTCATGTGTGTTTTTGTTTTTTGGCACAAAGATACGATTTTTTTTTGATATTGTTCATATTTTTATGCGAAAAAAAACGAACCAAAAAAAAACGTAGGGGCGAACCTACGTGTTCGCCCATTGTTGGCAATTGTGGCAAATGGCAATCGGGGGCAGACACGCAGGTCTGCCCCTACACCGCATATCCCCCGCTGGCGGGGGTGTCCCGCAGGGGCGGGGGTGGGTGTTTGCTAATTGCGAGGTGGAAATCCACAGGCTTACGCCTGCGGTTATTCACGTGCCGTCCTACGGACGGGGGGTGGGAAAACCGCATGCCGTACGGGATGCATCGCTCGGTAAAAACGTATGCACAAAAACAAAATAGCATTCCATCGGAATGCTACCGACTAACGAACACAGCGCAGCGATAAACCATGCCCCTTACCGCTCCAACCTTGTGGATAGACCATTTGTCCTGCATCAAAATACAAGCGAAACCCTTCTCCGCTGTCGCGCTCATCTTTAGACCAATATGAGCCTGAAAAATCTTGCCCCCAGTATGAGCCAAGCCGATCACTCTGGCCAGCGAAAGAAGCTCCCCAACGGTTGATATAATTGTTGAGAACAAATTGATGGGACACATCCGTTCTATTTAATCCAGTACCTCCCAAAAGAATATTTAAGATAACAAAATCTCGATTCGTAGGAACACGCCAAGGATATGGACAAAGTTGATCTGCAAAACGAATAACAGCACACCATGAAAAGAAATCCCCATGAGAGCTAGGATTAGAACGACAGTCAGCATTATAACTCATCCAAGAAGCCGAGCCATTGAATGTTGTTTTTTGACAAGCAGTCGCTGTAACAGCCCCCGACCAAGTTTGAACAATATGAGAATTTACACCAGTGCCTTGTATAACAATATTATGCCCACGGCGTTCGAAAACCACAGTGCCAAGACTTTCTCCCCAACCTGGGGTATAAGAATTGCAAAACAAAGTCGACAATCTTATTTCTTCTTCAAGCCTATCTTTTTCTTCCAATGCCAAAATTCTCGAAAACGCCCTATTCCACTCATCATTAAGTTGATATCGCAAGATAGCTTCTTGTGGCACAAACAGGCGAATATGCGGATGGTTATTACCGAAAGATAATCCAAAATTCATAGTTGGCGGTCTTGAGCTTAGGATTGTAACCGAAATAAGTCGCCAAGAGGATGAAAAAGCTCTGAATCCAATAGATGTTACACTACTAGGAATTGTTACTGATGTTAGGCCACTGCCGTAAAACGCAGAATTTCCAATAGACACCACACTACTAGGGATTACTATAGTCTCAAGAGAAACACTACCTGAAAATGCAGAATTTCCAATGGCTGTTACACTATTAGGGATGGTTACTGAAGCGAGCGCTTCATTATTGGCAAAGACGCCTTCCCCTATAGATGTTAGGCTGCTAGGAATTATTACTGATGTTAGACCACTGCCCGAAAACGCATGATTTCCAATAGATATGATTCTGTTAGGGATAGTTACAGTAGTCAAATATCTATTTCTAGAAAATGCAGCAGCTCCGATAGATGTTACGCTATTGGCTATAGTTACAGACGTTAGAGATGAAAAATTGCTAAATGCCTGCGATCCAATAGTTGTTACACCATTAGCAATGTTTACAGCCTGTATTGATGTTCGATAAGCGTGCCAGGGGTATTGATGTCGTTCCTCCATAGCTCCATTTCCACTAATTGTTAGTGTAATATTTCCAGAAATCATTTCAAGTGACCAAACAAGGTTACCAATTCTACCTGAATCTACCACTTGAGCGTTGATAGGTGTTGCAATAAAAATTAAAGCACAAAGCAAAAGATGTACATTTTTCTTCATAATCTCGTGTGTTGAATTTAGCTGTTTTTTTGATTAGGATTTTTTTCCGACACCAAAGATACGAAATTTTATTGAGTTTCACAAAAAGTTATTAACAAAAGGCACAAGTTATGAACAAATTTATACAAAAAGCGACTTTTTTGCGTTATATAGGATAAAGGTGGTTTCGAGAGCCTCAACCACCGAGAAAATTATTCATCTAAAAACGTGAAAAAATTATGACAACCGAACAAATGTTAGAGGATGTAACGCCCGTCAGTACGCCAAAACACAGTTTTACAGATTTCAACGCGGCTAAACTATGGGCAAGAAATAACATCGTTGGAACTTACAAAAATATGCACAACGGCGAAAATATAAATGTATCGCTACGAGCGGTTAAAAAATATTTGAGTGCATCGGCAATGCTGAAAAGTGTAGATAAGGATGCTCATTTATCGGCATTGACAAAACTGCCAGATTTAATTGAAACAGCTATTCTGAAAGAAACGCATAAAGACCGAGATAATAATCTTGACATTAAAGAAATTCAACGTTTTTATGGTGCGATTGATTATCTGAACAGCGTGTATCCTGTCAAAATAACTGTGAAAGCCTATCCCGTTGGGACGAGCAATGCCTATTCGTACGAGGTAATGGAAATAGAAAGTCCGACAGTTACATAACCATCGGACTTTCGTTTCAAAGTGGACAGCGAAAAGAGTGTACTACCTCTTTTCCACACTTTGTTGTGTTTCGTACCGCAAAGTTACGAATAATTTTTGAAAGAACCAAATTTTTTTCGTATCTTTGCAACCTACAAAAAAAGAAAGAGCTATGGGACTAAAATGTGGTATCGTCGGAATTACAAATTCTGGGAAAACAACGCTGTTTAATTGTATTTCGAAAACGAAGGCGCAAGTGACGAACTTCGCGTTTAGCACGGGAAAATCGAATGTAGGGATTTGCGAAATTCCGGATCCGCGTTTGGCGGAAATTCATAAAATTATACCGGCCGACAACTTGGTTTTTACGACGGTGGAAGTTGTGGATATCCCAGGTTTGACGCAGGGTGCAAGCTCCGGCGAGGGCATTGGAAACTCGTTTTTGGGCGATATTCGTCAGTGCGATGCGATCATTCACGTGTTGCGTTGTTTTGATGATCCGAATTTGCCACATATCAACGAAACCATTAATCCTGTAAGGGATTTAGAAACTGTCGATTTGGAATTGCAAGTGAAAGATTTGGAGCAAATCGAACGCAAAATGCAAAAAGTTGAGAAGGCGGCAAAGATTGGCGACAAGGATGCAAAAATGCAATTTGAAGTGCTGACGAAATACAAAACGCATTTGGAAAATCTACAAAATGTGCGCACGTTGGATGTTGCACCGCACGAGGAAAAAGTGGTTGAAGATATGATGTTTTTGACTGCAAAACCTACGATTTATGTGTGTAATGTGGATGAAAAATCAGCGATTTCGGGCAACAGTTATTCGCAAGCGGTGGTTGATTTTTTGAAGGATCAAAATGTTGAGGTTTTGATTATTGCAGGAAAGTTGGAAGCGGAAATCGCTGAATTGGAAGCTGACGACCAAACGCTGTTTTTGGAAGATGTTGGTTTGAGCGAACCTGGCGTGAATAAACTTCTTCGCTCGGCGTATAAAACCTTAAATTTGATTTCGTTTTTCACGGTTGGTGGCAAAGAAAATCGTGCGTGGACAATTCGCCACGGTGCTACGGCTCCGCAGGCTGCGGGTGCTATTCATAGCGATTTGGAGCGTGGATTTATTCGTGCGGAAGTCATCAAATGCGACGATTTGTTGACGCTTGGTTCGGAATTGAAATGTAAAGAAGCCGGAAAATTAGCGGTGGAAGGCAAAAATTATATTGTGCAGGATGGAGATATTTTGCATATCCGATTTAATGTCTAAAGCCTTATTGATAAATCCACACCGAATTGAAACGGTGTGCCACGCTGTCCAAGATGTTGCTCCATACTGTAAAAATAAAAGGCAGTAAAATTTGTATTCAGCGTGTTGCGTGTCCAAACATTTAGACTAAACATCCCTCTGCTGACGCCGGCTCGCAAGTTTAGCAAACCATAAAAATTCTGATACACATCGTTGGCTTCTGTCCAATAAATTCGGCCTGCACCGTTGTATTGTGCGTGCAAATTGAAACGGTCGATAATTCGGCTATTCCGCACGGGACGCGTGAAACTCGCCGCTACCGAAAACGTGTTTCGTGGTGCAAATGGAATGAAATTTCCAGAAAAATCTACCGTGTCACTGTATCGATTGTCTCTAAAAATCGCACGCGTAAATCCATAATTTGCGGACAGTTCCAAGCCTTCAAACACAAATGCTCGCAACGCTAATTCAACACCCATACTCTCGGCACGTCCAGCGTTTTTCAACATTCGGCCGTGTCCCGTTTCCACAAATTGCGTGATCAAAACATCATTCACATCAATGTAAAAAACACTCGCTTCGGCAAACAGTCTGTTTCGCAAAATCTCACTTCTGACGCCAATTTCAAAATTCCAACTGTGTTCGGGATTGAAGCGAATTTGTGGAATAATCGAATCTTGATGCTCTTGCGGAATTGGGAGCGTATCTCTTTTTTGTCGAATGATGTTTTGTACAACATCGGCAAACATTTGAATGTTGTAACCGCCTGCTGTATAGCCTCTTGCGATAGAAAAATACACGTGATGTCTGTCGTTAAATTCGTATTTCAACGCAAATCTTGGCAGAAATTCGAGAAACGACATTGCATCTTCGCCAACCAATCTCGTGCCTATTTGTGTTTGTTGCGTAGGCTGAAAAGGGGGCGTAACTTCCATATTAATCAACATCGAAGTATTGTACTCAATTCTTGCTCTTTCCCAATCCAAGCGTACGCCAAGCGTGGCCGAAAGTCCTGGAACAAATAGATTGTTTTGAGTGGCCTCAAAAAATCCGGCTAAACCGGTAGATGGCGTGCGAAATGTTCCCGGAATAGGAATTGCTGTATCTGTAACGCGCATCGCAGGTACAGGTGGAAAAATTGGTTGTAAAGTTGTAGCGATACCGTCTTGTCCCATCGTTGTAACCACGTCTGTACGCAATGTTCGCGTGAAAAAATTAAGTCCAGCAATCCATTGAAAATCGCCTTCTCGGTTGGATGTTACGCGACTTTCTCGAACAGAATTTGTTCCTGTTTGTTGTTGATTTAGTGTGAAAAGCGACATCGGCGTGTTGTCCAAATCCATGGCCATATTGTCGCTAAAATATTGAAATCCGGTTGTTGCCAAGATATTTGTTCGTGCGGTCTCACGTCGTGTATTGAGTTGGGTTCCAAAAGTCTGTCGCGTGTAACTGCCATCGTGATCGAAGTTAGGAAGAGCGATGTCACCATTGTTAAAAACGCCATACGGGAAAGCCCCTTGACGAACATAATCGTAGTTGGTAATCCATTGAAAATCCCATTGGCGAATTAGGAGATCCACACGCAAACGCCCGCCAGCAGAGAGCATTTCGTCGGCATGTTCGCCGCTGTATTGGTTTTCAAAAAAACCGCTATTTCTGTTGAAATGTCCGCTCAACGCAACGCCAAAACG
>Ga0209755_10009492_pt1 | contig 10282 bp, 12 predicted proteins | sample TergutCo191P1_FD_187301 | JGI IMG/M metagenome (GOLD analysis project Ga0209755, IMG submission 187301) | Cornitermes sp. P1 segment gut microbial communities from Petit-Saut dam, French Guiana - Co191P1 (SPAdes) (version 2) | ecosystem: Host-associated > Arthropoda: Insects > Digestive system...
CATAGCACAAGCCAAGAAAGCCATCTGCGCCGTGATAGTCAAGGTTTTGAGCCATCCAATTTTGCTCGCCTATGATAACGGTTTTATATTTTTTGCCGTCTCTGGAATCGGTGAAGGTTTGGGTTTGGGCTTGCGCACATATTGCGAACGCTATAAGAGCCATTAATGCAGATTTCATTGTTTTTTCAATATAGAAAACTTCTGAACCATGATTTTACGGCAATTTATCCAGCAACCCCAGTCCTTCCGGCTCTATTTTTGAGAAAGCAAACCATCTTTTGCCTAAATCTTTTAAGCTTGCACCTATGTGATAAACTTCTTTCTTGTCTATTATCAAAAATCTGTCGTGGCTCAGGTCAAAGTTTTTTGCCTCTATCGTATTAGGATACTGCTGCTCAAACTTCGCAACATCTAGGCTCAGTTGCTTTGAGATATTCTTTGTGAGCAAAGTAACTTTTACATTTTTAGACTTTTTGCCGAGCATTGTCAATACGGAATCGTCTGCGTAGTTGTCTATTAAGATTATGGACAGTTTCGCAGATTTGATGATGTTATTCACAAGAACGTATGCATCGAATATTTGCCCGTCAAAGAACACTCCGCATTTTGGAATAGCATCTTTGTTTTCCCATGCTTTGAAAAGCGTGTCCACTTTTTTGTCTGTTTCTATCTGTTTTTGCTCAACTGTTTCCAAGCGTTGGATGAAACCTGTACTTGTGGACAGGATTTTTCGCATGGCTACGAAGGCTTTCATAATCTGGATACTGACTTGAATCGCCATATCGCTATGCAATACGGCAGATAGCATTGCTATTCCCTGTTCGGTAAAAACATATGGAAGATATCTCCTTCCTCCACGCTCATTTGAGATCGCAATTTGCGATCTCAAAGCTAAATCCTTAAATTCTAGTTCAGTAAGCTGAAATCTAAATTCTTCCGGGAATCTCCCTATATTCCGTCTTACTTGTTCATTTAATCTCCTAACTTCCTCTTGATACATAACGGCAATGTCGCTATCCAACATAACCTGCAATCCACGAATTGTGAATATCCGAGACTCAATCTTGCTTATTTGCCCCATAACTCAACCTCCAAATAAATTTGCTGGCGAATATAGAAAGGTTTTATGCTTTTGTCAAGGGCAAACTTTAATTTTGCAAACAAGTGTTTACATTTTTGAACGTCTGAACCACGATTTTCCTGATTAAAAGATTAACATGATTGTTAAGCACAGTGCTGAGAAATCAAGAAAATCCTTGAATCAAGTGAATCACGGTTCAGACAATGGTTTTAGTCCTGCACGCAACGGACAGAAAGCAGGTAAATCTTGCTGCCGTTGTCCCTGCGCACGTCACTGCTGCTGATGTACCGTCTGTAGGCGCCGTTGCTATCGTCCTCGCTGCTACTCCACCAGTAGCCGTAGCCGACAGTGTAGAAACTGCCACCAGAACTGCCGCTACCGCCCGGCAGGGCCGAAAAACCGTATTCATCAGTTGTATATTTGTCAACGACCATCGCAGGCGTAATAACCCGACCACGATCATCCAACTCCTCTTTTGCCGTCCATTTGCACTTAGGCACCTTAGGGCTTGTCCCTGGAAAATCGCACGCTGTCCAGCCGCTCTTTGCCTTCAGCTTCTTTCCGGCAACTTCATCACCACCTGCGAAATCCACAAGGGTCTGCCACTCTTCATCGCTTGGCAAATGCCAACCACTGGGGCAAGCTTCCATAGCTTCTTTCCAGTTATACAAGCGCCCGTACTTTTTGCAGTTCTCAGGTTTTCTTATCTTTTTCTTCGGCTCATCGCCATAGCACAAGCCAAGAAAGCCATCTGCGCCGTGATAGTCAAGGTTTTGAGCCATCCAATTTTGCTCGCCTATGATAACGGTTTTATATTTTTTGCCGTCTCTGGAATCGGTGAAGGTTTGGGTTTGCGCACATATTGCGAACGCTATAAGAGGCATTAATACTGCTTTCATTGCTTTTTCAATATAGAAAACGTCTGAACCACGATTTTCAGGATTTTAAGATTTTCCTGATTTTCTAAACATTGTACTTAACAATCCTGTTAATCCTTGAATCCTGAAAATCATGGTTCAGACAGTTAGCCTTTTATACTCCCTATCATCCGTTAGATTAACGCATTGCGGGCTAAGTGAGGCATAGCCTTGATCAAGCCACCAGTCATCCGTGCCTTCACGCAAATCCTTAATTTTATAACCTACAAGGTTATAGCCTTTTAGCTCAACTTTGCCGGCGGCTTCGGAATCTTCGTTTACAAGATAGGCGGTTTCTTTGCCCAGATAATCTTTGGATTTTTCGGCTTCTACGTAGTAGTCATGGAACATTCTTGTGCTTGTGGCTGCCACTTTTATGCCTTTACACTGAGTTTCTTTGTTGCAAGGCGGAACATTGCAATTCCAAAGCGTTTGCTTGGGCATTTCCGCAAAATTCTTATCCTTTATTATTTGCTGCACCCATTTCAATGCGAAATCAAGAGCTTCATCGCTTTGCTTTTGCAAGCTTATGGCAACAGCAGGCACGCCCCATAAGGCGGCTTCCCTGGCTGCGGCAACCGTTCCGCTGTAAAAAGAAGCTACACCTGCGTTATCACCGTTGTTCACACCTGAGATAACAAGGTCAAATTTGAAATCCTTGTAAATGTGCTTTAGCGCAAACTTCATGCAGTCTGCAGGCGTACCGTCCACCCAAAAAGCCTCGCATGGAAAATTTTCCGCAGGGGCAAAATGCAGGGAGCGATAATAAGAAAAACTATGCCCCACACCGCTTTGCTCACGTTGAGGAGCTACCACCTTAACATCTGCGCACTCCATAACCGCCTTGGCAAGGGCAAGGAGATTAGATGCTGATATGCCGTCATCATTTGTTACTAAAATATCCATTGTGAATATGAATTTAGTAATTTTGCCATGTGCCCTCACTCTACATCCACGTTCCTTTCTGCACATCAATATGCAACTACTGCGACTTCTGCGCCATGCCGGCACCGCAAAGACTACACAGCGAGTACGTAGAGCTAGTACTACGAGAGGTATCTGTAAGGGCTACTGTAACTCCCCCACCCACTATATATATAGGCGGCGGCTCACCCTCTGCCCTAAACACAAACCTCCTAAAAAACCTGCTCTCAAACCTCAAAACAGCCGGTGAATTCACAATGGAATGGAACCCGGAGCAAGTGACCGATGAAAAAATAAAACTCGCTCTGGACTCCGGCGTAAATCGCTTTAGCCTCGGCGTTCAAAGCTTAAACGACAACCTGCTCAAAATGCTCGGGCGGCATCACTCGGCAAAAATGGCCCTGAACGCTCTGGAGAAATTAAATGCTGCCTTTGGCACCGGAAGTTGCGACTTGATGTTTTGCCTGCCAAATCAAAGCACGAAAGATTTTTTAAATGATGTTAAAACACTCATAAATATGGACTTAAAGCATATCAGCTTCTATGGATTGACTCTCAAAAAACACTCTAAACTACCACCACAACCCGAAGATCTATACCCCGAAATGTATCTGAAAGCTACAGAAATCCTGCAAACCGCAGGGCTTCATAGATACGAAGTCTCAAACTTTGCAAAACCCAGACATGAGAGCAAGCATAATCTGGTTTATTGGAAAAGAGGCTCCTATCTGGGGGTCGGACCATCAGCGCACAGCTATTTGAATGGAATTCGCAGCTATGTGGAGGGAAAATATCTTACCTGGAAAAAATGGGTGCTGAACGGATGCCCGGAAACAGACTTAACTCAAGACATTCCAGATACTTATGGCAAAGAGATTGAAGCTGTTTGGCTTGCCCTGAGAACAAAGGAAGGGCTGTCGCTAAAAGATTATGAAAAGGAATTCGGGCGAGAATTTGACCTTAGCAAGGTAGAGTCTTTTATAAAGAACGGGTGGCTAGCTGTCAATAGAGGCTCCCTTGCCTTAAATGGCGAAGGATGGCTTTGGCTGGATAAAATTTTACTAAATTCTTAAACATGAGCGACGATAAAACGCAAGAAATTCACCGCCGATTGATGGTGTTCTTCAAAAATCACAGCGAAATGGCAGATGCCTACATCGCTAAGTTCGGCACTGATATAAATATGAAGAACATCCAAGTCATAAGGTCTGAATTTCCAGATGCAGCCGGAGACTCAAGCTCCACGCAGGCTGAACAAGCAGAACATTCCGAAAAGCCTGAGGGGGAAGCTCTCCCGCAAGATGTAACGGATATTGTTTTCAAATTCAACGATAAAGCCTTTGAAACCTCAGAAGGCGATCCAACTAGAGAATCTCCGTTATATCCGAGAGTGGTTGATTGCCCGGTTTGCCAGAAGTGGGGGCTCAATTCCCAAGAGCTGAGAGCTAAATCTCTTGCCGTTCTGAACGATCCGTTTATGGCTCCCGTATATAAATCGGCTGGGCAATTCCGAGAGGTGAACTACCTGCTTTCCTGCGTAACCGTATGTGAAGGTTGCTTGCTAGCCAGCCCGGATCGTAAGGATTTTGTGCTTTACAACAGAACCACAAGGCAGAACCAAGAGAGCCAGCTTGCGCCGCAAGTTATCAGAGAGTTAAAAGAAACCACAGAGAAGAGAAAGGCTTTCTTTGAAAAAACCGGAATCGGTGAAGTTTTGTTTAAACTTCCGAGAAGTCACGCAGCCGCCATAGTAAGCTATCAGTTCGCTGATATTCGTGCTGAGATTGAAGCTGCTGCAAAAGTGCAAGGCGCATATTTCAAGCGCGGCAATTACTGGACCCGTATTGCGCTTCTTTGCAGGCAAGTCGGCATGGATGATCGTCTGCCATTGCAAATAGCAACCGAGCATTTCAAAACCGCATATTATATGTCTGATTTTCCAAAAATAGACCTTGAATGCCAAACTCTGTATGTATTATTTCATCTTCACCTCTACTTTGGCAAAGCGAAAGAAGCCTATGATTACTTGAGCGTTATGGATAAAACCCGCCAAGATATTGAAAAATCGGACAATCCGAGTTCCGAGCATTTGGCTTCCATAAAAAAATGGCTTGGACAGGGAAGGCTTCGTTGGGAAGATCGCGAGCTGCCGAACTTTTGGAAAACGCCGGGAATTGATTAATTGAGTTATAATTATTACGCAATCGGTTGCTGCAAAATAGAAGATTACGAATTGGAAAGTTTCAAACTGTTTGAAGCTGGTATTGTGAGTTTGGAAGAGCTTGATGCAGAAGATGATGGTGATATTGAATTCAAATTTTACACAAGCTCAAAGGATGAACGTGACCGTATTGTATCGTATTTTCCGCACTTGAATTTTGAATGTGGCGAAGAAGAAGCCATGGATTGGGATTTGTGGTGGCGCGAACGGCAAACTCCTGTTAAAGTCAGCGAAAGCCTCTGGGTGCGGCCTCCTTGGGTAAATTTTGATGCGCCGAATAGCAATGATACCGTGTTGGCACTGGAGGCTAAAACAGCTTTTGGCACCGGTGAGCACAGCAGCACTGCATTGGTTGCTCGCTTAATGGAAAAGGTTAATTTCAAAGACAAAAGAGTTTTGGATATAGGTACAGGCACAGGTATTCTTTCGCTGTTCGCTTTGAAGAAGGGAGCGAAGTTTGCTGTTCAAACCGAGATTGATCCGTTGACTGTTTCTTGCATTGTTGAAAACTTTGAGCAAAACGGAGAAAAACCACCGAATGCGATTCTTGGATTTTTAAACTCTTTTAATGAAAACGCAAAATTCAATGTTGTGCTTTGCAATATGATTCGTACGGAAGTTTTGCCAATGAGGGCAGATATTGAGCTACTTTTGGCACCTGATGGCGAGTTTATTTTAAGCGGCCAGCTTGAATGCGAAAAGCACTTTATTTTGGACTGGTTCAAAGAAGCCGGATTTGCAGTTTGCGAAGAACTGGTTTGCGAAGAGTGGTGGGCTGTAATTTCTAAATTAACGCAAGAGGTAAAATATGTCTAATAAATGGAAACTTTTTTGGGCTGCTTCATTAGCATTTGTTGTATTGTTTCAAGCTTGCGGAATGCATAGCTGGGAAGAGACAATTATAAGCAAAGCCGATGAAAAGAAAATGGGTCGGGAATATGACAGCCTTATAAGAATCGGGCATAAAGATGTAATGGCAGCCGGAGAATCAATTTTCATTCCGAACCCAAATGACCAAGCTCAAATGAATTTTTATAATTTCTATCAGGAAAGAGCAAAAGAAATTGTGAATGCAATAAGGCCAAAAGATTTGGAAGCCCTTTTGCCTACCGGTAACGAATGCAATAAGAAAAAATGCACCAAAGATAACTTCTTTGAATTCAATCTTATCAACAGCAAGCAGGTAAATGCCTTTGCAGTTCCGGGTGGCTATGTTTATTTTTACACACCAATTTTAAAGGAATTTAAAAGCGAGTCCGAGTTGTCTTGTGTTTTAGCTCACGAGGTTGGGCACATAGTTATGCACCACAGCAGAGAAAGAATGGTAAAGCAGGTGGGAGTATCTATAATTATAGATGCGCTTTTGGGAGATGGCATTGGAGGACTCCTAGCTTCGCTAGGTACAAGCATTTGGCTTATGGGACACAGCCAGGAAAATGAATTTGAAGCGGATTCGCTGGGTTTTTACTATACCGATAAAATTGGAATTTCATCAAGAGGGTTGAGTCATTTCTTTGCAAGAGGGTTAAAAAGCTATGATCATGATACGGGTAAGTGCGATGAAAAGAAGGAAGGTTCCATACTAGACGTATTCAGTACTCATCCTCCATCTTGCGAGCGTGTGAATAGAAACAGAAATCTTGTTCTTAGTAGCGGGCAAACCGAGAAAAGCCATCCGTTAAACAAGCATCATATTAATGGTAAATATTACAGTGATTTAGTTGAAGCGGCAGGATTTTGAAACTGTATTTTGATTCCAACTGCCCTGTTTGCCGTTCTTACGCCAAGCTATTGCAAAAGCATTTAAGCGGCGAAGTCGAAACCGTTCAGTTGCCAGAGGGTGAACTACAGCAAGAATTCAAGCTGGAGCTTTCAAACGGTGAATTTTTATACGGCAAAGAGGCCATAGATGCATTGGTAAAAGAAGTTCCGAAAGTTAAGGATTTTTTTTGGATGCTCCCGGATTCTTACAAGGGAAAAGCGGTTCACGAAGCTTATGCTTTTGGCAAGTTTATGCGCAAGGTATTCGGTTTTTTCAGCCGAAACGAATGCTGCCGGTAGATTTTTCAAAAAACCAGTTCTTTTTTATCTCCTTTGTCTTTTTTTACAACAGATGTTGCCTCTAAATATATATCATTGAGGCCTTTTCCTAAGTTCTCTTTGACAACGCCCTCTACAAAAATCCATTCATTCGGCTTAAAATTAAGCTTTCCTTTTTTATATACAAATTCAAAACCAGCACTACCATCATCGCCGCAACAACCGGCGGTTTTTCTGAAAACCGTATAACGCTGAATTTTATTCTCGTCAACATACGTTCCAAAAAAACCTTCAATTTGAATTGTCTTATCCCTATAACTATTCGGATTCAAATAAATATCATTTATCTGCTGTATAAAAAGCCTGTCTTTCAAATAACAAACAGCCCGCGGCTTTTCTGCAACCGACTCTTTTTGAAAAAAGAAACAAAACATTAAAAAAATTAAAAAAAATTTCATTTCACCTCCTTATGATAAATGAGGTTAACCAAAAAATTAAAAATGCCCCTAAGTTTACAGCAACAATGCTCGCTCCTGTTGGAATGTTGTAAGCAAATGAAACTACCACACCAAGCAAAAAACATATAATAGAAAGAATTGCGGAACATATAACCACGGATTTAAATGTTTTCAACATTCGCATGGAAGTCAATGCAGGAAAAATAATTAAACTTGAAATCAGCATAGCTCCCATAATACGCATTCCTATAACTATTATCGCAGCAGTTAAAAGAGCGAGAAGCATATTGTAAAATTCAATGTTTGTCCCGCTCGCCTTTGCATAATTTATATCAAAAATCACGGAAAAAATTTTGTTGTAAAAAAATACAAACAATGCAAGAATAATTGCAGAAATCGTAACACATAAATACACTTCTTCCTGCTTTATAGCCAAAATGCTGCCGAACATATAATTGCAAATATCCGTGTTCATTCCAACTGTCTGCGACATAATTATCACTCCAATTGCAAGCGAACTGCAAGAGATTATAGCTATCGCAGCATCGCCGCGTATTTTTGAGCTTTCTCGAATTCTAAGCAATAAAAAAGCTGCCAGCATCACAAGAGGAATGGAAACTTTAAGCGGTGAAAACCCCAATGGAAGCGCTATTGCAAGGGTTCCAAAAGCAACATGCGAAAGACCGTCGCCAATCATTGAATATCTTTGCAAAATCAATGGAAGCCCCAGAAGCGAGGCACATAGCGAAACGCTAGTTCCTACTATAATGGCTCTAACCACAAAGGAATAGGAGAAAAGCTCTTCAAGCAATTCCAGCATTATATTCCTCCCTGCTCCCAAAGAAATGTGCCTTGCCTAAATGCAAAACATTGTCGCAAAAATCAACGGCATTTTTAATGTCGTGAGAAACCATAATTATTGTTACTCCCTGCGAATTTATATATTTCAAAGTGCTGTGCAATTGCTCTGCCGCCGCAGTATCAAGGCCGCTTGCGGGCTCGTCCAAAAGCAAGAGCTTTGCTTCTGTGCAGAGCATTCTGGCTAGCAAAACCCTTTGTTTTTGCCCACCGGACAGCTCCTGGAAAGATTTATGCTTAAGTTGCTCAATCCCAAGCAATTCAAGATTTTTATCTGCCAGTTTTTTGTCGTTTTTGTTGTAAAAAAAGAAATGCTTGTGTTTGCAAAGAGTTCCAGAAATAACAACCTCGTAAATGCTTGCGGGAAAATCTTTTTGAACAGGGGTTTGCTGTGCCATATAGCCTATTTCGTTCTTTTTAATTCCGTGAAAATCCAATGTTCCGGAACTTGGCTTTATTATTCCGGCAATACTTTTGAGCAGGGTTGATTTTCCGGAACCGTTTTTGCCGAATACTCCTAGAAATTTTCCCGTATCAAGTTCAAAGCTGCATTCTCCAAGAGCGAGCTTGGATTCGTATTTTACGGAAATCTGCTTGCACGAAAGTACCTTCATATTTTATTATTCCTCCGAAAGCCCGATTTTCAAATTTTCCACATTTTGCTTAAATAAATCCAAATAAGTTGCTCCGCTTTCAAAATCCTGTTTTGAAATATTATGATAGGAATGAAGCAAAAGCATTTTTGAGCCTGTTTGCTCAGCTACGGTTTTTGCAGTATTTTTATTGCTGAGCTCCACGTGATATACATAAGGAATTTTATCTTTTTTTATCGCTTTAATGAGGAATGCTATTGTTGCCGCAGAAGCATCGGCTTGGTCGGAGCAGCCGGAGAAGGCGGCTACATAATCCAGTTCGTATTCTTTGGTCAGGTACAGAAATGGAAATCTATCTGCAACGACAATTTTTTTTCTCTTTGCGGAGTTTGTAATTTGCGACAATTCGCTTGACAGCTCGGCAATTTGAGAGATATAGCTTTCGGAGTTTTTTCCATAGCTTTCGCAATTTGAGGAATCTATTTCGCAGAACGCTTTTGCTATTGCTTCAAGCATTAAAGCTGCATTTTTTGGGCTAGTCCAGATATGCTCGTCATATTCTATTTTTATCTCGCCTTTTTCTTTATGTTTGTGGTTATGCCTATGGTTATGGTCAATTTCTTCTTCTTCATAGAGCTTGATGTAGTCAAAAAGGCGGACAATTTTCATTTTAGATGTATCCAGAGTGCTTAAAATGCGCTCAACCCAAGCATCATTTTCTCCACCTATATATAAAAACATATCGGCACTTTGGATATTTTTTATATCTGCGGGGCTTGGCTCAAAAGAGTGTATGGAAGCACCCGGTAAAATGAGCATTGCAATATTTGCGTGTTCTTTTGCTGTTGCTTTTGCAAAGTCATATAGCGGAAAAATCGTTGCTACTACATTGACTTTGCTCTGCGGAGCCTGCTGTTGCTGGGCATCATTCTTTTTCTTTTCGCAAGATATTGTCAAAGTTACGCAAAATATCAGCGCAAAAATTAAAAAAAACAGTATTTTTCTTGGCATTGCATTAATATATAAAAGTTCGGGCCTGATAAGCAAATATTTTTCTATATTCTCCCTATCCCATCAGGGCAACCTTGTGTAAATCAAGGGCAGTCCCGCTACCGTGACGGCAATGCCGAAGCCGGAAAACTTGCTGGGGGGTGAAGCTCCATAAGGAGTTTTACAACTTTTGTTCCGAG
>Ga0209755_10009493_pt1 | contig 10282 bp, 15 predicted proteins | sample TergutCo191P1_FD_187301 | JGI IMG/M metagenome (GOLD analysis project Ga0209755, IMG submission 187301) | Cornitermes sp. P1 segment gut microbial communities from Petit-Saut dam, French Guiana - Co191P1 (SPAdes) (version 2) | ecosystem: Host-associated > Arthropoda: Insects > Digestive system...
GCCTCGCTTGGGGCTTGTTGGCCGCCTTGTCGCCGGGCATCCGCTCCGCTTTGCGCCCTTCCGCTTCGCTCCGGGCGGCCCGCTTCGCTCCGCCCTGCTCCTTGGCGGTGGGGTGGTTAAAAAGGAATGTCTGCGGAAACCTTTTGCTTGTGGGCGTTGGCGGGGTTTTTGGCCCCTTTGGCCCTTTCGGGCGTGCCGTGGTGGCATATGCTTTTCTAGCGTTTGGCGGTTTGCGCAAACGGAAACCCCCCGTAAATTGTTTCTAAGGGGATTTTGCAGGCCTATTTTCCTGTTATGGTTTTAGTATGGCCAACATTTTTCCGGGGCTGTATAGGCCATTTAGGGGCCAGTCGGAGGATATTGTGCAGGCAGCCAGCTCCCGGAAGTGTTCCAACTGAGTGGGGCGTTTGCCTCGGAGGGCGGCGGCTCAATATTGGAGGTCGAATTGCGCCCCCGCCGCAGCCATTGCGACCGAGCTGTTTTTATCCCGTTTTGTGTTTCATTTTTTGTATTGCTTTTTATGATTCATTCGTCAATTTTTGTCTCGTTTTTTTTGTCTTATTTATTTTCGTCAAGTCGCTATTTTCCCCTGTTTTAGCTGGATATACGTATTGAAATTTTTTGAGACTTTATTTTTTGTCTCATGATTATTTCGTGGTTTTGTCTCGTCTTTGTCTCATATTTTGTCTCATTTTTTACGGTTTTGTCTCAAGTTTTTGCCGCTGTTTTTCTACGGGTCGGGCAATCTTTCCCCGCCTTTTTCGTTCAGCACGTCTATGGCTTTTTTTATAGGCAGGGGAAGGGGTATTTTCATCAGTCTGGCGTTTTCGGCTATGCTTGTGGGCTTGTTCCGGCTTTTTCCGCCGCCGAAGTTGGCCCCCGTGGTGTTTTCTATTGCGGTCTTTATGTATGCGTTAGTGTTTGTCCCGGCTTTTTCCGCCGTTTCCGCCTCGTTAGGCAAGGCTTTGTTTATCTCCCGCCTTTCTTCCTCGGTCAGTTTTCTGCGTTCCTTCTCGACATATTCGCCCAGTCCCCAATTGTAAAGCAGATACCAGACATATTCGGTATCGTCTATTGGCTTATACTTGTCTAATTCCCCTGCTTTGTACAGTTTTACAGCGTCCTTAAACAATCCATTAAAGGTGGTTACCTGCCGCCCTTTTAAGGCCAGATAAAAAACGTCGAATACTTCTTGGCTTTGCGTATAATCGCTGTCCTTGGCGGCATACTTTGCAAGTTCGTTAATTTCTTTGCCCTCTTTGCCCCGCTTAACTCTGCGCACATCCACCTGCGTTATGTTTGGGTCACCCATCACGTCCCGCCATTCGCTGAGCCATGTTTCTTGCTTGATATATGTGCGGTCAGAAAAATAACTAGGATTCACGGCAAACACTACATGAAAATGCGTGTGGTATGTATCGTAGTTCGGGTTGCTGTCCCCGATTTTTAGTCCCTTGCTTTTAAAATACTCCGCCATCGGCTTATGTCTTTTGCTGCCATGCCACATTTCATGGGTAATTATAGGCTCCTTGTTGTACGTGATTTCCAGCTTGCGGATGTAGCCTTTGTTGACTTTCCTGAATATTTTGCGCTCAATCATTTTGTAAAATGCCTTGTTGTACCGGGTTATCTCTGCTTTCAAATCCCCGGCCTTCACATTGGGGGCGGTAAACGTAACAAAAATAAATGCCTTTTTATGTTCTTGCTCTACGTACTTCATCAGGGTGCTGATTTTCAAAGCGTCTTTTTTAGCCTGCCTCCATGCGCACATGGGGCAGAAACGATTTTTACAGAAATTGGCCCGGCTTACCTTGGTTTTCTTTATTTCCCTGTCGGCGTAAAATTCAATCCAACTAGCGCAATCCCTGAATCTTTCATAACCGCTGGGGCTCAAATGCTTCGCCACCTTCGTTGCCGCCTCTTGATTTCTCGGTTTTTTCTTGTTATAATTTTTATCCATAAGGGGCCCTCTTTTTTCTTACTGTTTTGTTTTTGGTTTTTCGTCAATTCCAATCATAACATCCCAGTATGCAAAGAGCAAGGGCCTTTTTTTTCTTGTTTTTCGCTAAATCACTGGCTTTGCAGGCATAAATATGGAATCGGAATACATGCCGTTAGTATTAAAGAAAGGAGAAACTCGCTCAGGCATTGGCTTTGAAGGCCTTTTTTTTTCGCTCTTAAAAAAACCTCTGAAAAGCCCGGAATTGCGTTAGGGCAAAATTATAGTTAGCGATGGGAGGAGAGAAAAAAGAAAATCCTTTTAAATCATTTTTAAGGGGGTTTTTTGCGTTTATTTTTTGTTAGGGCTATTAAGTGCGGCAAATAATTTTTCATACCCGTATGAGCCTTCTAGGGGCAAATTAGGGGTCATCGTATAGCAAGCTAGTATTTAAAATTTCTATCCCGTGCGCTTGGCCGCCTGTTGCGGCCCCTTCCGCTTGGGGGGCTTTTGGCGGGGCTTCCCTTTCGGCGGTCTGCGCCGCTTGGGGGCATAAAGGCTCCAGTGGAGCCTTTATGCAGCGCGTCGCTTTGGGCGTGGGGGGCTTGGGCGGGGCTTCCCCCTTTGGCCCCTTTCGCTTTTGGGCTTTCGCCGCCCGCTTCCTCCGGCCGCTCGCCCCCTCCCCCCGGCGGGCCCCCCCCGCGCCCCCCCCGGCCATCCCCCCTCACCCCCTGCGCCCGCGGCTTCGCTCCGCTTTGCTCCGCTTCGCCCCCGGCGGGCGCCTAAGCGGTATTATTTTAATGCGGTGGGGGCCCTCTTGGGGGGTATAGGGGGCTTCCCGTGCGCCTCGCCTGCGGCTCGGCACGCGCAAGCAGCGCTGCACGGCGGCCAGTTGGTCGCTTGCGGCGGCGGGGCTTTTGGCTTCTGGTTGTTTCCGCTCGTCTCGTGGCCCCTTTTTGGGCGGCTCTCAACTCGCCTCGGGCGGTAATGCCCCGCCCTCGGCTCAAACAGTTCGCCGCCCAGCCGGGGCCTCTCGCCTCGCTTGGGGCTTGTTGGCCGCCTTGTCGCCGGGCATCCGCTCCGCTTTGCGCCCTTCCGCTTCGCTCCGGGCGGCCCGCTTCGCTCCGCCCTGCTCCTCGGCGGCTGGCGGGGGCGGCTTTTGGCGGGGTTGTTGGCTGTTCGCCCGTTTCCGCTCGGCAAAGGCTCCACTGGAGCCTCTGCCTTGCTTGCGGGGCGAAAAAAAGAAAAAGAAAAAAAGGAGGTTAAAAGGGGCTCATTTGAAGAACGCAAATGAGCCATTTCCCATTTTCTTTTATCCGGCATCCTGTCAAGGGTGCTTCGCTTCGCTCCGCACCGCTTCGCGGCAAGCCCTTGACAGGTTTTTTGCTTCTTGGTTCTGCTGTTTTTTGCCGCTATGTATGCGTTGGTGCCTGCGCGCAAACGGAAACCCCCCGGTGGCCGTTTCCGGGGGGTTGTTGCGGTTCCTATTTTTTGTTGCGGCTGTCGTCGCCGAAGTCCTCGAAGTCTTTGAAGAGGTCGCGGTCGTCGAAGGGGTCGTTGAGGAAGTTAAAGAATTTCTCCTTTAGGCGGCTGGCCAGCTCCCGTATTTTCTGGATTATGCTGGCCGGGGGTTTGGCTTTTGGCGTTTCCGCCTGCGGATGGGCCTTGGCTCCGGTGCTGGCCGTGGGTTCGGCTTCGCTGTTCCCGGGCCTGATCTGTATTGCGTTTCCGGTGCTGGCCAGTTTGTCTTGCAGGGTGTTTTTGGACTTGGCGGGTTTCAACAGGATTGCGTTTTTCGCTTCCGGGGCGATGCTGGCCCCCATGGCGTTTTCTATTGCGGCCTTTATGTATGCGTTGGTGCTTGCCCCGGATTTTTCCGCCGCCGAGGCTATCCGCTTTTTCCCGCCTTTTGGCACTCTTATGTTTATCCGGTCGTATGCTTTGGCTTCATATTTCGCCGCTGCCCTTTTTTGCGCCGCTGTTTTAGGCATTCGCCGCCTCCTTTGCGTATGCTGGCCCCGGCATCTTTTTTGCGCTGGTTCCAGTATATGTGCGGTGCGCTGTTTGCGCAAACGGAACCCCCCGGAAACGGCCGGGGGGGGGTTGCGGGTCTATTTTCCTGTTATGGCGTTTAGTATGGCCAGCATTTTTTCGGGGTTGTATGGGCCGTTTAGGGGCCAGTCGGTGGATATTGCGCGGGCGGCCAGTTCTTGGAAGTGTTCCGGCTTGGCCGGGCGTTTGCCTTGCAGGGTGTCGGCCCAGTGCCGGGGGTCGAATTGCGCCCCCGCCGCTGCCATTGCGTCCAGCGCGGCTATCCCGGTTTTTTCCGCCTCGGCGTTCCTGCCTATCATCCGCAGGAAGTCCTGCCAGCTGGTTCCCCATGCCCCGCTTCGCAGGTTCTCCGGGCAGTTTTTGCGGCTCCAGTGGTGGTGCTGGGTTACGTTGCTTATGGGGATGCGGTGCCGCTTCATCAGCTCGGCGCACAGGGCGGCGGCGTTTTCGCAGGCTTTGCGGAATCCTTCTTTGCTGTTTGCGCATATTTCTATGCCTATGCTTGTTTCGTTGCCTTTGGCGGTTCCCGTGTGCCAGCATGTGGCGTTGTCGGGGAAGGATTGCCATATTTCCTTTTCGTCGGCGGTGTAGTGCCACGATGCGGCCCGCCCTCCCCCGCCGTTGTATTGGTACCGGGCGTGGGCTTCTGCCGTGGCCCCGGCGTTCTTGTTCCCGGTTTCGTGGATGGTTATGTGGGTTATGTTTTTCATGGTCTTGCCTGTGTGGTTGGGCCTGCCTTCCGGCACTTGCATTTGTTTTGTGGTCACGCTGTTTTCCCCCCGCCTTTTTCGTTCAGCACGTCTATGGCTTTTTTTATGGGCAGGGGAAGGGGCATTCCCATTAGTCCGGCGTTTTCGGCTATGCTTATGGTTTCGTTGGCGGTGTACGCTATTATTACGGCTGTGCGCACGAAGTCGGTTCCTAGCGTTGCGTCCAGCCTGTGGCCTATTATTACGAATAGCAGCTGCACGCTTTTGCGCGCTAGGCCTTTGAATCCTTTGCGGCTGGATAGGCCGCCGCTTCCGGTGCCTTTCGATTTCTTGAATATCCCGGCGGCCATCAGCCCCGTGGCGAAGTCCATCGCCATGAACGCCACAAGCGTTTGCATGGCCGCGTCCCATCCGCCCAAGGCGTTGGCCGCCATGCTTCCGGCTATGCCCGTCAGCGCCAGTGCCGCGCTTTTCATGCCCCTTTCCCCTTTCCTGTCGTGGTTTTAGAAGTACTGTTTGGCGGTTTTTTCCACTAATTGCGCCCTTCTGGGGCTTGCGGCCCACCCTGATTTGCTTCTTAGCGCGTCGGACGCTACCATGGCTTCCATGGCGTTTTTCACTTCGGCGGCGGTGGCCCCGGTTTTGGGGTGGCGCACTCTTATGGTGCGTGTGCGGCCTGTGGTGGTGTTAAATGCGAGTTCGATGTATGAGTCCATGTCTGGTGCCTCCTTTCTTTTTTGGGCCCGTCACGGCCCGTTTAGGCCCCTCTGAGGGGGGCTAGATTATTTGCCTTGATGTGGTGGCTGTTATCCGGGCCGGTTTTTCGGTTTGCAGGTATGCGAACGCTTCGGCGAGGTTCAGCATTTCAACGTTTCTGGCGTTGGGTTTTAGCTTGCTGAATGTGAACGCGTTTCCGGTCTGGTAGCGCATGGTTAGTTTTTTGCTTGCTGTCATGGTTTGCCCCCTTTCCCTTTTTTTGGTGTTTCGCGGCTTTAGGCCACTTCGTAGTTGCGCGTTCCGGTGGTGACGAGTTCGGCGTGGCGTATCGAGTCCGGCTCGCCGCCCGCTGTCTGGATGGCGCTGGCCGCGATTATGGCCGACATAGCGATTTGCAGGTCGGGTATGGTCTTGGTTTCGTCCGCCCTTGGCACGGTTATGGTTATTTCCGCGCCTTTGTTGGTTCCGAATGTTAGCTTGTATTCGTGCTTTGTTTCCATGTTCTTGCCCCCTTTCTTTTTTTTGGGCCGCGGGCTACGCTGGCGTCAGCTCGCTTTCCGCGGTAAAGAATGCTTGGTCTATCGTGGCCGTTTGCAGTTGCGATATGCTGGCGCACAGGGTTATGAGTTGCGCGTCCGTGGCCGCCGGGTTCACCCCGGCGACTTGCTGCGCGGACAGGTTGGACGGGTAGGTTATCCTCAACCTTCCCGCCACTGGCGTTGCTTTCGCGTCGTTGCTTAGTGCTGGCATTTGTTTGCCCCCCTTTCCGTGTCGTGGTGCTTTCCAGTTTGGCATGGGCCGGGGGGGTTGTCGATGGGGCGGGGCGCGGCGGTTTTCCGCCCCGGTTTTTTTCCGCTGTAGTTTCCCCCGGTTTTGGTTTAGTATTGCGTCGGAGGTGGTTTTTTTGGATATGGGCAGGCTTAGGGCTGCGGCGGCGAGGTTCCCGGGGTGCGTCAGGGGGCCTTTCCGGGATATGATGGAGTGCCCGGACGGCGCGGGGGCGGTTTTCGCTTTGGTGGGCGGCTATGGCGGTTCCACCGTTTACGTGCCGACTTTGCGCAATCTTTTCGGCGAGTGCCTGCTTAGGGGGGCCGCCGAGGAGTACGACGGCAGAAACGCAAGGGAAATTGCGGGGTGGTATGGCTACAGCGCGGACTACGTTAAGCGCGTTCTGCGGAATCCGGGCATCGGCTAGGCGTTTTCCGGGCAAAAAAAAAGCGGGGGGCTTTGCGCCCGCCCCGCCCGGTTTGCTATGCTCTTGCTTGTTCCATCGGCACGATGGCGAGCGTTTTCCCCAATGCGCCCAGTACTTTTAGGACGGTGTCGAGCTGGGGGCTGTTGGTGCCGTTTTCCATGCGGGCTATCACTGGTTGCTTGACTCCGCTCAGTTCTTCGAGCTTGCGCTGCGATATGCCGCGTTCGTTCCGCGTGTTCACAAGCTCCGACATAAGGCTTGCGCGCAAATTGCTGGCGGCTATTTCTTCGGGGGTGAAATACTTGGATTCTATTTCCTCCCAGCTTACAAGGGCTTCCGCCCCGCGTTCCCTTGCGTCTGCAAGGTTGGCTTTTGCCTGCTCTAGGGCCTCCCTGCGTCCGTTACTCATTCTTTTTGCTCCTTTCTCTGTAATCGGCTAAATTCCGCTGTGCCTGTTTAATTTCCCGGCTCGGCGTTTTTTGGGTGTCCTTCATGAAAATGTGCAGCAGTATGAAGCTGTTGCCGTCCCATGCGGCATATAAAATTCTGTTCCTAGTCGGCCTAAGTTCCCATATGTCGCCGTCAAGATGTTTTGCGTAAGGCTCCCGGGCCTGTGCTCCATGTTCTCGCAAGTAGGATATGTAATCCCTTATCTTGTTTGCGTTTATGCGGCTGTTTTTGTCGGCCTTGCTTACAAGCTCTCTTATGTGGTCGCCTATCGGGTTGTTGCCGTTTTTGTCTTTGTAAGCGAATACCTTGTGCATTTTGCTGTGCCCCTTTCTGCTATATATGATACACTATAGTTATCAAAATGTCAATACATTTGGCCATTTTTCGGCAAAAAAAAAGGGCAACAAAATCAGGTGATTTGGTTTATCGCCGGGTTTTTCCGCGCTTCGCGGCCCCCCTTTTCCGGGGCGTATGGCGGCGTTCCGGCGCATTGGCCGGAATAATAAATTTTAACGGTTTCCGGGCGGCGCGAAAAACTGCGTCGATTCGTTGTTTTTTCGTTTGGTTATGTACGTTCCGGGCGGCCAACCAAATCACCTGATTTGCTTTACTGCCGGGGTTTGCGGCGTTTTTTGCGCCTCTGTTTTTTCTTTATGGTGTTTTGCTTTTCGGCTTTGTCAACCGTCCGTCAGCAGGGCGATGTACTTGTATATCGTGGGCTTCGATACCCCGCAAAGCCTTGCGTAGTCGGCTTTGCTTATGGCCCCGCTTTTGTACAGCTCGAAGTGCTGCAGGCACTTTTTCGGCAGATCTTCCGCTTTCAGGGGCGGCCTGCCCAGCCTCACGCCTTTGCTCCTTGCGTTCCTTATGCCGCTTTTTATGCGTTCCACGGTCATGTTCCGCTCCATTTCGGAGAACACGCCCATCATTTTTATCATGCCTTCCGTCATTGCGTCTATCCCGCCAGTGCAGTCCACCACAAACGCCCCTATTACGAGCTTCACCCCGTTTTTCACCGCGAAGTCCACTATTTCGCACAGCTGCTTGGTGCTTCTGGTTATCCGGCTTATCTCGGTGGCCGCCAGAGTGTCCCCGGGTTTCATGTGCCGCATCAGCTTCCCCAGTTCCGGGCGGTCGCGCTTCGTCCCGCTTTCGTACTCGGTGTATATTTCCTCTGCGCCCATTTCCCGCAGGTCGCGCTTCTGCCTCTCCACGTCCTGTTTCCTCTCGTTTGTGCTGCATCTGGCGTATCCGTAGGTCATGCCGTCCCGGTTGCCCCCTTCCTGTTTCGCTTGGCTTTAGCTAAGGCTTTTTATAAGGTGCTCGCGCTCCAGCCTTTCAAGCTCTTCGAAGTCGCGCTCCCTCCCCTTGAAGTTGGCGAATCGGTTCCTTTTGCGGGGGCGGTCTCCTTCCGCAAGCCTTTCCGCCCTCTTTTCTTCGTCCGCCCTTATCCACTTGCGGATTGCGGCGGCGTAGTTGGCGTATGTTTTGCCGCTGGAAAGCGTCCAATCCTCCATTTTGTCCATGTAGTCCGCTATTTTTTCCTCGCCGTGCTCGGCCACAAGCTCGTGGTACTCGGTGGTGGTCATCTTTATGGCCTTTCTGGTGGAATGCACGTATTCCTCCCTGTATTCCGGCACTTCCTCGTAGGGGGTCTCGTCCGCTTTCCTCTTCTCCGCCTCGACATCTATAAGCCCGTGGTCGTTGAAGGTGTCCTTGTATTTCCTGTTTTTCTTGATAAAGAAGTCGAATCCCAGAACCTTGTGGTTGTCCTTGAAGGTTTCGTAGGTGAAGGTTATGTCCGTGTGTTCCGCAATGGCCTTTTGCGCCTTGTCCAGCACGTCCCGCCTGAAATACCTGTATTCCGTTTCCTCTTCGTAGCAAAGGTATTGCTTAAGCTCGTCAATGAAAACGGTGCGCATCTTTTCCATCGAGTTCTCGTACTGCTTCAGTATTTCGTACAGCCGTATGTGGTACTTGCTTTTTAGGTTCAGCACGTTCCAAAGCCTGTACTTGAAGTATTCCCTCTTGAAGTTGAAAAGAAGGGGCATGGCTTTTTTGTTGGGGTTCAGCTCAATAAAATAGTCCCCGCGCTTGTTCCTGTCGAAGCGCAGCTCATCGAATATGGGGTACAAAAGGGTTCTGTTCGGGGGCTCGCCTGTCCCCACGCCCTTGCTGGCAAGGGTGCCCAGAATCTCGTTGTAATAGGACATCCTTACCTCTTCCAGTTTGCCTGTGATGGCGTAAAGCTCGCTGGTGGTGAACCGCACCTTTTTGGTTCTTTCGTCGTCCTTGTTTATGCGGCTTAGGTACACGCTGAACAGCTTCATCTCCTGCGCGCTCATCTTGCCGAGGTACATTTCGTTGAGGGCGTTTCTCTTCACCACCCAGTAATCGCGGTGCAGTACGTATTGCTTTCGTGGCCCGGACATAAAAAAACCTCCTTGTTTTTTGTCGTTGTTCTGTCGTCGTTTTTGGGGGGCAACTTTTTTACTTTTTTTTTGGGGGGCAAATTTTTTTTTTTTTTTTGGGGGGCAACTTTTTTTTTTTTATTTTTTGTGGTCGGCCTTTTTCCCCATGATTTTTTTTGCGCAACTCAATAATACTCCTGTGGATAACTCTTGTCAATATAAAATTAAATTCTCACACTCGCCGAATTTCTTCTCACGTTCACCGAATTTCTTCTCACGTTCGCCGAATTTCTTCTCACGTTCGCCGAATTTCTTATCACGTTCAAACGGAAAAAAGCCCCGAATTTGGCCTTTCGGGGGGGGGGGAAATCAAGATGAAAGACAAGAAAACACACAGGAGGGGGGAAAGCAAAAAAAAAACTGCCGCCCGAAAACCGCCCCGGAAACCGAAGAAACCCCGGAAACAAGGGGCTTTGTAGGCAAAAGTCAAGTGCATAGTTAAAGCAGGGGTGGATAAAAGGGCCAAAGACTGGGGAAATTGGCGGTTTTCTGGAAGGGCAAAAGAAAAAATCAAAACCTAGAGGGCGGAGTAAGCCAAAAAGGGGGGAAGGGGTTTCTTCCCCCTGCGGTTTTTTTAATGCAGCCTTGCGGTTTTTTTTCGCTTGCCATTAGCCGGATTTGTTATCACGTTCCGCCAATTTCTTATCACGTTCCCCGAATTTTTTACCACCTTTAGGAACAAGGAATCCCGGAATTGCGGGGTTTTGCGCAAAAAATAAAAGAGGCCCCGCCGGGGTGTTCACGGCGG
>Ga0209755_10009494_pt1 | contig 10282 bp, 10 predicted proteins | sample TergutCo191P1_FD_187301 | JGI IMG/M metagenome (GOLD analysis project Ga0209755, IMG submission 187301) | Cornitermes sp. P1 segment gut microbial communities from Petit-Saut dam, French Guiana - Co191P1 (SPAdes) (version 2) | ecosystem: Host-associated > Arthropoda: Insects > Digestive system...
GCCAGCAGATCCCTTACCGCCAGATTGCGGTTAATGCAGCCTTTTGCCGAATAGCTGATGTTTGGCCTGTCGGGATTTCCCACAATCTGGCGGACATCATTTCCGCAGAAAATATATTTCCTTATTTTTTCCAGTACAGCCTGCGACGCTGTGGCGGTAAAAGCGGTTACAAGCGCAGGGTTTAAGGAATTTATGATTGAACCGATTTCCAAATAAGACGGACGGAAACTTTCTCCCCATTCGCTGACACAATGAGCTTCATCGATTACGGTATGCATCACTTTAATATTTTCAAGTTTCTTTTTTACCTGAGGCGTCAGCAGAACTTCAGGATTTGCGATTATAAACCTGCACCGGCCGTTTTCAAGTTTGCTCCATATCTCATCGCGCTCTTTTTTGCTTTGCCCTCCCCTGATTGTTACGCATGATAAACCGCGTTCTCCAAGACGGCGCTGTTGATCCGCCATCAGGGAGAGAATGGGGTAAATAACAAGCGTCAGTCCTTCGATCATCATCGCGGGAAGCTGGAAACAAAGCGATTTTCCCGCGCCTGTAGGAAGTATTACTATCTGCCTGCCGAACGTCTGCCGGTCTGAATCTTCTTCCGCTTTTGCGGCTTCCAGTATGTTTGTTATTACAAGTCTCTGGTAAGGGAAAAGATATGAAAGCCCAAAAAATTTTTTAACCGCTTCGCTTAAAGCGTCCCGGCTTTCGTAAATTTCATTTTTCATAATATTTAAGATGGCGCGAGGATGGTGTATTGCTTTATCGAATTTTTAAATTCAGGATTTTTTAAGCTTCTTCAAGACCGAGTTCATCTTTACCGTTATCTTCATGAATTATTTCTGCGCTATCTCCGGCGTTAGATTTCGGCTTTCTAAATTTAAATTTCATTTTTCCTGCCGCTTTAGTTTTAGGACGCCGGTACGCTTTCGCCGCATTAAATACAACTTTTAAAAAAAGAAGCAGCGCTATTGTTATGCCGATAACCTGCCAGGACGTAATTACTTCAATTAATAATTCCAGGAATTCTTTGGAAAACATTTTCTTTATTATCGGTTGAAAAAAGGTGACAGTCACCTTTTTTTTCTGTACAATTTGCTTTATGAATTCCGCGTTAGAAACACTAAAAATCAGAGGTTTTTTTCAGCAGTGCAGCAATGCCGAAGGCCTTTCAAAATTAATGGACGATGGTCCGGTCGCTTTTTATGAGGGAACTGATCCGACAGGCGGAAGCCTGCATATCGGACACATGGTTCCCTATTTCGCTTTCCGCCATCTTCGGGACGCAGGCCATACAGGAGTCGCGCTTCTTGGCGGAGGCACTGCCCGAATCGGGGACCCTTCCGGCAAAGACAGCGTGCGAAAGATGCTCAGTTATGAACAGCTTGATATTAATACCGAATCGATTCGCCGCCAGCTTGATAAATTTGTCGGCTTTGACGGTAAGACCGCTTTCACTGCAAATAACAAGGACTGGCTTTCAAACCTCAATTATATCGATTTCCTGCGCGAGATCGGCAGCCATTTTTCCGTAAACCGCATGCTGAGTTTTGAAGCTTATAAAATGCGGATGGAAACAGGTCTTTCATTTATCGAATTTAATTATCAACTGCTGCAAAGTTACGACTTTCTGGAATTGTACCGCCGTCATAATTGCCGCCTTCAAATCGGAGGGGATGATCAGTGGGGTAATATTGTAGCCGGCGTCGATTTAATCCGGCGTATCGAAGGCGTCGAAGCTTTCGCTCTTACTTTCCCTCTTGTTACAACTTCTGACGGCAAAAAAATGGGAAAGACGGAAAAAGGCGCTCTCTTTCTTGACTCCTCCATCACTACGCCTTATGACTTTTTTCAATACTGGCGTAATGTTCAGGACGCAGACATCCGCCGTTTCCTTTTGATGTTCACATTTTTACCGGTTGATGAGTGCGACGCAGTCTCAGCAGGTAATCCAAATGAAGCGAAAGAACGCCTTGCATGGGAGGTTACTGCTCTCATTCACAGCAAGGAAGAAGCTGACAGAGCTCTCGCAGGCGCGAAGGCGGCTTTTGGCGCCGGCGGCGATAAATCGGCAATGCCCGGTATACAGATTTCCCGCTCCCGCCTTGATGCCGGTATTAACATTGTTGATCTTTTCTGCGAGACAGGACTTGAGCCAACCAAAAGCGAAGCGCGGCGGCTTGTTCAGCAGGGGGGCGCTTTTATTTCCTCTGAAAAAAACGGCGAACTTTCAGCAGTCAATAATACAGCGGAAGTTATTGATTCGAAACGGTTAAACTCAAACGGCGAATTAATTTTACGCGCCGGAAAAAAACGCTACTGTCTGGTTGTTGTAAAGTAAAACCGCACGACACATTTTTTTCAAAAAAGTTGCATAAATTCTCATTTTTAATTTGACGATATTCCAAAAAATGTCTATTATAAAGGTAATAATTTTTGATGCTTTTGGCGAGGTATTTATGTTAGATTTCAATGATTATGTTTCCAGCCGTCCCGATCTTCCATATAAAAACTTTGCGGATATGATCGATATCACATCACGGAATCACGCGCAGCGCGACGCAATTTTATACCGCTGCGGAAAACAAAGGGAATTTACCCGCTGGAGTTATGCGAAATGGGGTGATGAATGCAGAAGGGTAGCTCGCGGCCTGCTTGCTGCAGGGCTTGTAAAGGGAGACCGCGTTGTTTTGTGGTCGGAAAACAGGCCGCAGTGGATGTCAGTCTGGATGGGGACACTGGTTGCCGGTATCTGCGTTGTGCCTGTTGATTTTCTTTCAACCGAACAGGAATGCCTTAATATTATTAAAATTACAAAAGCAAAAGCGTTTTTTTATTCAGGAAGAAAGAGGGATTTCGCTTCTTCCCTTTCAAAAAGCGGAGTTTCCCTTTCTGTGTCGGTATGTATCAGCCCTGAATCGGACGATGAGCCTCCGTCCAAAGAAACTGAATACAATGCTTTTGGCAAGGGCTGTGAAAAAACATCCCTGCCTTCGATTGACAGCATTTCACCCGATGATCCTGCTTCAATTGTTTTTACTTCCGGAACTACAGGTTTTGCAAAAGGCGTTACTTTATCGCATAAAAACATTATTGCAAATGCAAGCGCGGCAATCCGCATGCTGCGGCCTGATGATAATGATGTTTTTATTGATGTTCTGCCTCTGCATCATACCTATCCTACAACCTGCTCTTTTATCGCGCCGCTTTCACTTGGAATCCCGACAGTAATATGCGAAAAAATCGTCGGCAAGGTTGTTGTTGATGATATAAGGGACGGAGGAGTTACGTTTCTGATTGCTGTTCCTCTGCTTTATGATAAAGTAATGGCGGCGATTGACAGCGGTTATAAAAAAATTTCACCGCTGGTTCGAGCGCCTTTAAACGCGCTTCGAAAAACCGCGCTTGCTCAGGCTAGAAAGGGAAATCCTGAATTCGGCAGAAAGATTTTCCGTTTTATCCGTAAAAAAGCAAGCCTTCATTCCATCAAGATAATGGTCGCAGGCGGAGGTCCGTTAAGCATAACGACGGCGGATTTTTTTGATTCATTCGGTTTTAACATCGTTCAGGGTTACGGTATGAGCGAGAACGCTCCCCTCATTTCTGTTAATACTTCCCGTCATAAAAGAAATGAATCAGTCGGCCTTCCTGTCAGTTATACCGATGTAAAAATCATCGATGCGAATTCCGAAGGTATCGGAGAGATCGCTTGCAAGTCGCCTTCTATTATGCTTGGCTATTTTGAAAACGACGAAGCGACAAAAGAAGTTATTAACGAAGACGGTTATCTTTTAACAGGCGATCTTGGCTGCCGCGATAAAGACGGTTTTATTTATATCGTTGGACGCAAGAAAAACCTTATCGTAGGTTCCGGCGGGAAAAATATTTATCCCGAAGAAGTTGAATCGCATTTTTCCGCTTCCCGCGTTATTGCTGAAGTTTTGATTGTCGGTAAAAAAGAATCCGGCGGCGAAATAATTTACGGCGTTATGGTTCCAAATTATGATTTTATTAAAGAAGATTATCCTGGCAGGGAAAATGACGAAACTTTTATCTATGAACTTATAAAAAAAGAAGTTGAAGCCGCCAACCGCTCGCTTCCTGTTTTCAAAAAAATTGGAGGTTTTACCGTACGCAAAGAACCGTTTGAAAAAAACGCACAGCAAAAAATTAGAAGATTTTTGTATACAAAAGAGTATTCGTAATTAAGAATTATTAATCTTTATCCGGGCTGCGGGGTTGTTGATTGACAGTTCTCTGTTTATCGATGTAATATTTTAACAAGTGATCTGTTTTTTTTAAAAGAGGATCTAAATGCAAAAGGTGTATCTTAATACGGGTTCCTTGTCCGTTAAAAATCTTCAGGCAAGGCCTGTTCGTACTTTCTGTCTTGTTCTGGTCGTAGCGATTCTTTCCTTTACCCTTTTTTCAGGTTCAATTATAATTTTTAACCTTAGGCAGGGTCTTGCCACTATCACTAAACGTTTTGGCGCGGATCTGATGGTCGTCCCCGAAGGTTCCTATGAAAGAGCGGAAACCCTGCTGCTTCGCGGAGAACCGGATTTTTTTTATTTCGACGCCGGTATTATTGACATAGTGAAACAGACTGAAGGAGTGGTTCAAGCTTCTCCGCAGTTTTACCTTATCTCCCTTGCTGATTCCGATTGCTGTGACGCGGAAATGCAGCTGATCGCTTACGATCCTGCTACGGATTTCGTTGTTCAGCCGTGGATTGCCGAAAAATACAGCGAAAAAATCAGCGACGGACAAATTGTAACAGGAAGCCGAATCTCGATAAGGTATAACGGAACTGTTCAGCTTTTCAACCATGAATTTCCCGTCGCGGCGCAGCTTTCAAGAAGCGCGAGCGGTTTTGATACATCAATTTTTATGACGATGAATACAATGCACCAGCTTGTAGGTTACGCCAAAAATGTTGATAATGATTTTCCTTCTGAAAGTTTTAATGAAAGCGTAATTTCATCCATTCTTGTAAAAACCGATTCGTCCGCAAGTCCTTCCTATGTAGCATGGGAAATTGAAAATCAAAACGACGGCGTTGAAGTAGTTGTCGCTCAGGGCGTATTCGGGCAGATTGCGTCGGCCTTATCCGGTTTTGTAAAGTACATTCAGTTCTTTTTAATAGCGCTTTGGGTGCTCGCCATTTTTGTTCTTGCGATTGTTTTTTCCGGGATAATTCATGAACGCAAAAAAGAATTCGCCCTTCTGCGCATTGTCGGCTCGACAAGGAAAAAGCTTGTCGGCATTGTATTATGCGAATCGTCTCTTGCGGGGCTTGCAGGAGGCATCGCAGGAATTACTCTGGCAAGTCTTGTGGTTTTTCCATTTGCAGGTTATATCGGAGCGCGTCTTGATCTTCCATACATTGATTCTCCCTTGCCTGTCATTTTATTGATTGCTTTTACATGTCTCTTTGTTTCTGTTCTTTCAGGTCCTCTTGCCTCGCTGTATACAGCATTACGGATCAGTAAAGCGGAAACATACTTTACCATGAGGGAGGGCGAATAATGCTTGAACTCAGGGAATTAAATAAAGAATATAAAAGAGGAGGCCGCGCTTTTTACGCCGTTAATAATGCCAGCCTTTTTGTAAAAGCGGGAGATTTTGTAAGCATTATCGGAAGAAGCGGCAGCGGAAAAAGCACTCTTTTAAACATGAGCGCAGGGCTTATAAAACCTTCGGGAGGAAATGTTTTTTTTAATGATACTGATATTCATACATTAAATGACAGGGAGATTTCCCTTTTCCGCAATGAAAAAATCGGTTATGTTCTGCAGGGGCAGAGCCTTCTTTCGAATTTTACGGTTCTGGAAAATGTCTGTATACCGTGGTTTTTATATAAAAGGGAAGGCGATCCCTCTTCTTACGCGCTTTCTTTGCTGGAAAGAACCGGAATAGGAAAACTTGCTTTCTCTTATCCCAAAGAGCTGTCCGGCGGAGAGATGCGCAGGGTAGCGATTGCCCGCTCTCTTGTTAATAAACCGTCCCTGCTTATCGCCGATGAGCCGACAAACGATCTGGACTCTGAAACCACAGAGGAAATAATGAAGCTTCTTCGTTCAATCGCGGATGAAGGTACGGCAATACTGATTGTTACCCACGAGCTTGACACTCTTTCATACGGAAACAAGGTATACGCAATGGATAACGGTAAATTATCTATACGTGAATAATGGAGGCGCTTTCTATGAAAAAAATTAATGTTGCAGCGTTTATTATCATTTCTCTTGCCGTACTCGCTCTTTTTTTTACGGCGGTGTTTTTCCAGTTTTTTACATACGGCGGTGACGGAAAAATACAGGGAGACTGGCGCGCCAATGAAACAATGATGTATTTAGGAACGGCAAGAACCATTTCTTTAATTACCGGAACAGTAATTTTGCTGGGTATTGTTCTGTTTATAATCAGTCAGGATAAATTAATAAGAAAACAGAATATTTTTGGGATTTTATTCATTGCGCTGGGAACATTTATAATCATCGGTTCCCTTAACTGGTTCTACCCCTGTACCGATATGATGAGAATGAATGACAGACCCATGCGGTGTTATTGGACAATGAAAGATATGCTTGGAGTTGCCGGAGCAATCAGCATAATCGGGGCGTTAATGCTGCTGTTTAACAAATCAAAAGAACTTCTGAAAGGGTTAAATATCGCAGTTATCATTCTTGGCTGTCTGTATTTTTTAATACCTGTTAAAATGACCGGATTTTGCCTTTCAGCCATGACTTGTATTGAGAGATACAAGCCGTTTACATTGATGATGAGTTTTCTGATAATTATTTTATCTGTAATTAACGCATTTTTGCTTTATAAAAATTCAAAGCGGAAAGCATAACAGGAGAATAAAAAATGAAGTGTAAAATACTGTCAATGGTTTATGCGGCTGTATTGATATTGATGTGCGGCGCTCACATTTTTGCGAACGGCAATTCGGAACAGGAAAGAATTGCGCTCAATCAGAGAAAGCCGAAAATCGTAAATCAGGATTTGGTTATTCAAATTTCGGATATAAACGAATATATAAATTTTTATCCTGTGGAAATTGACGGGATGCAGATGGAAGTTATGGCAGTAAAAGCGCCGGACAACTCAATACGCACTGCTTTTAATGCCTGTCATTATTGTTACCAGAGAAATAACGATCCCAAAGCGCTTGGCTATTTTTCGCAAACGCCGGGCCCCAGACTTGTTTCTTTATGCGGAAGCGAAAGAGTGTATACGATGGATAAAATTCAGGTATCATCAGATGCGTGTCATCCCGAACCTCTTACTGCGGAAAACAGGATCGTAACGGCTTCAACTCTTAAAATTACTAAGGAATATTTTTTAAAAGCGAAAGCAATGTTTGCCGCAATGAAGACAATGGGGGAGAAAGGAAGCTGCTGCGATTAGTAACATGAAAGGAAGCGTTCATAAAACCATTGTTTTCACCGCTCTTGTTTCCATGGTTTTTTATTTATCCTTTTCTGTTGTAACTCCGTTTATTGATTGTAAAGACAGTTGTACGTGCGGCTGCGCTGATACAAAGACAGTTAATTCAAGCTGCTGCTCTTCGCAGAACTTTGTCACAGTTAAAAAAGGGTGTTGTGACAATGATGCGCATGATACCCATCTGAAATCATCAACTAACAGTAATTTAAGAAATATTCAATGTGATTTGCGGCCATCTGTCTTTAACGGTAATATTTTTACGGAAATATCAAGCGTTAATATCAGGAATGATTTATCGTCTGTAAATATTGTTTATTATATTTTTAAGCCTCCTATTTTTTAAATCCCAATCCATTTTTAACATGATGTTTCATGTTAAATAATTTTTTACTTTTAATTACTCAAAACACTCAAGCGGAAGCTGATGTGATTTATTTGAGCTTTGAAAAATTTTATTTTATGGAGAAATGTATGAAAAATACAATCAGGATGACAGGATTTATCGGCATAGCGCTGATAATCGGTTTTTTTACAGTAAGCTGTAAAACTTTGGACAATGCAGAAAGTAAAAAACTCTCTGTGCCAAAAAACGTAAAAATTGAAATTACTGCAAGGCAGATGATCGTTACATGGAGCGCAGTGCCAAATGCGCAGGGGTATTTGATTGAAACAACAAGCGAGAACTGCCGTTCAGGCAACAAAATTATTAACACAAAAAACGGAACTGCGGTAATGACTTCCTCAGGCGGCAGTTCTTTAGCAGGTACCGACAGAGAAGACGGAATTCGGGTACGGGCAACTGATAACGGCGCGGTTCAAATTCACGGTAAAAACAAGTTCGAAATAACTTTAATGCCGGAATGGAATATACCAGGTGACAACACATCTGGAAGGAATGAGAATAAAATAATGGCGACGGCGGTTACTGTAAAGGTAAAAGCGATAGGAGGAAGCCGGGGGTATTCAGATTCCGATTATTCAAACACAGTTACGCGCAACATTCATTAAATTTCGTCTCTGTTCGTAATTACTTTATTGATTAAGCCGTAGTTCACAGCTTCTGCGGCTGTCATCCAGTAATCGCGGTCTGTGTCTTTTTCCACCTGGGAGACAGGGCTGCCGGTTTCATCGGAAATCAGGCGGTTGATCTTTTCGCGGAGTTTTTCCAGCTCTTTGGCGTGTATCTCTATGTCTGTGGCGACGCCGCGTATTCCGGAAAGAGGCTGATGTATCAGGTAATGACTGTTTGGCAGTCCGACCCTTCGATTTTTGGGAGAAGCGAACTGTATTATCGCGGCGGCGCTGGCGACAAGACCCATGCCGATGGTCCAGACTTCCGGTTTTATAAAGCGGATCATGTCAAATATCGCATAACCTGCATCAGCGTCTCCGCCGGGAGAGTCAATGAAAATCCGAATCGGGTCTGAGTTTATGTCTTCCATCAGTAATAATTGGCGTATGGTCTTTTCAGCCAGCACTTTGTTTATTTCGCCTGAGAGTAAAATAGTGCGGGTTTTCAGCATTTTATTTGCAAAAGGATCGGGATTATACGCCTTTTCTTCATTATCACTGCGATCATCATCATTATCATCATCAATAAAAATTGGATTCATTATTTCTCCTTAAACAAAAATAATACTGATTATTATGATTGATAGCAACCTCAGTCATGCGCATAAATACGCGGAACTCTCTTGTTGATATTGCTTGTTATTTCATAGGGAATTGTGTCTGTTACCGCAGCCAGCGCTGAGGCGTCCGCTGCATCTCCGCCGAATATTACAGCTTCATCCCATCTTTTTACTTCGTTTTCCATTCCTAAATCCGCACAGCACTGATCCATACAGACCCTTCCTGCCAGCGGATAACTTTTACCGCCGATTACTGCCTGCCATTTATTGCTTGCATGGCGCGGAAAGCCGTCTGCATAACCAACAGGCAGTACGGCAATAAATGTATCTTTTTGCGCTGTCCATGTTCTGCCGTAGGAAACGGATTCGCCTTTCTTTATTTTTTTTATCAGTACAACTACTGTCCTCAATTCCATCACAGGTTGTACCTTTACCGGTTTTATGTCTTTTAAATTGTTTTCTTCTGCTGTTTTATAACCGTATAAAAGAATTCCAGGCCTCACCATATCAAACCATGTGTCAGGGTATCTGATTACCGCTCCTGAATTGGCTGCATGGATAATTCCCGGATCGATGCCTGCTGTTTTAATGGCAGTTATCGTTTCTTTAAAACAGGAAAGCTGACAGTTTGTATAAGCGGTATCTGCTTCATCCGAAGAATCAGAGACTGCAAAGTGAGTGGATGTCCCTTTTATTTCGAGCTTCGGGCAGGAAGAAATATGCTGCGCAAGCGCAAGAGCTTCCTCCGCCGGGCATCCGAACCGCCCCATTCCTGTGTCAATTTTCATGTGAACAGGCAGCTTGCCGTTTGCCTGCTTATTCAGAGTGTCTGCATACCATTCGTCGGATATAACCGGGGTTAGGCAGGATGATATTAACTCCGGTATTTCTTCAGGATGCGGCTGTGAAAAAAGGAGAATTTGCTCTTTTATTCTGCTTTTTCTGAGTTCCGTTCCTTCCTTCACTGTAGCTACACTAAAGCAGGAAATTCCTGCTTTCAGGGAGGTTTTGGCTATTTCCGGCGCTCCGTGTCCATAAGCATCGGCTTTTACCGGTACGCAAATGCGTTTTTCCGGTCCAATTCGCTCTTGTACTGCTTGAATATTCTCTAAAAACCGGCCTAAATGAACTATTGCCCATGTCCTCATTTCTTAATATTATCAAAAAACTTCATATTAAAAAAGTTGAATTTC
>Ga0209755_10009495_pt1 | contig 10282 bp, 13 predicted proteins | sample TergutCo191P1_FD_187301 | JGI IMG/M metagenome (GOLD analysis project Ga0209755, IMG submission 187301) | Cornitermes sp. P1 segment gut microbial communities from Petit-Saut dam, French Guiana - Co191P1 (SPAdes) (version 2) | ecosystem: Host-associated > Arthropoda: Insects > Digestive system...
CGATCTACAAACAAAATATAAGCGTGGCGGTTATGGGATGCGTGGTAAACGGCCCCGGCGAAGCGCGTGAAGCCGACGTGGGAGTCGCCGGCGGGGCGGGCGAAGCTCTCCTTTTTATGAAAGGCCAGCCGGTAAAAAAAGTAAGCGAAGATAAAATTCTCGACGAGCTGTTTTTGCTTGTGGACGAAGCGGCGGCAAAAGCAAGCGGTGAATGAAAAAAAACAGGGCGGAAAAAAATTTCCGCCCAAGTTTTCTCGATTGTGAAAAATCGAAAGATTACAACGAATCCGCGTATTTTACTACGTCGCCGACAGTTATGAATTTTTGTGCGTCTTCGTCGTTTATTTCATCCACGCCGAAAGCCTCTTCAAAAGACATGACAAGTTCGCTTAAGTCGAGAGAATCCGCTCCCAAATCATCGACAAACTTCTTTTCAAGCGTGATTTCCTCAACGCTTTTCCCCAACTGTTTAGCTACCACTTCTTGAACTTTAGCAAGATTTGCGCTCATATAAACACTCCTTTGTTAAAAATAAAAAAAACTCTGTTTTCTGTTTCCAAAAAAATTACATAGCCAAGCCGCCGTTTACGGCGATGACCTGACCGGTTACGTAACTTGCCAAATCGCTCGCCAAAAAAAGCGCCGAGTTGGCTATATCTTCGGGCAATCCCAAAACTTTCATCGGAATTGCGTCTTCATATCCTTTAACGACTTCGGGCGAAAGTTTGTCGGTCATTGCCGTGCGGATAAATCCGGGAGCGATGGCGTTTACCGTTACCCCGCGCTTTGCGACTTCTTTGGCCACCGCTTTCGTAAGGCCTATCATTCCCGCTTTTGATGCCGAATAATTAGCTTGTCCCGGAAGACCTATCTGCCCCGAAATAGACGCGATATTTATAACTCTGCCGCTTCTTGCTTTGAGCATGAAACGCGTCGCCGCTTTTGTGCAGAGAAACGCGCTTTTGAGATTTATGTCTAAAACTGCGTCCCAATCGCTTTCTTTCATGTCTATAACAAGACCGTCTTTGGTAATGCCCGCATTATTTACGAGAATGTCGATTTTGCCGAATTCTTCCATGAATTTTTTGACAACTTCGTTTACTTCTTCTTCTTTTGCGACGTTTGCGGCAAGCGCAATCGCTTTTACTCCGTATTCTTTTGATATTTCCTGCGCCGTTTCCTGCGCTGTCGCCAAATCGATGTCGCTTACGCAAACATCAGCTCCGGCTTTTGCGAATTTTGCGGCAATTTCTTTTCCGATGCCTCTTGCGGAGCCCGTAATAAGGGCGGTTTTTCCTTTAAGTGTAATCACGTGTATATCTCCTTTTTCTAAACCATACCTTGTGTTTTCGGACGGACGAAGATGAGGATGTTCGTCTGCCGTTTAATTTATTGTTTATATTGCTCTACTACCGAAATTATGTTTTCCCAATTAGCGCAATTTACGACGTTGAACTCTTCGACGGTCTTTTTGGCAAGTCCTTTAAGAACGTTGCCCGGCCCGACTTCTATCGCGTTTCCGATTTCCAAAGCGAAAAGCTCTTTTTGACAGTCCACCCAGCGCACAGGCGAAAGCAACTGCTCCACCAGAAGCGCTTTTAAGGTTTCTCCGCTCGTTTCGGATTTCGCGCGCACGTTTGTTATTAACGGAAATTTTGCGTCGGCGAATTTTTTGTCTTGCAAATAGACCGAAAACTCGTCCGCCGCAGGTTTCATAAGCGGAGAATGAAACGCGCCGCTTACCGGAAGCGTTATGGCCCTTTTCGCTCCGCCGGCCTTAAGCATTTCGCAAGCGCTTTCGACTGCGGCAAAATCTCCTGAAATAACAAGCTGTTCCGGAGAATTTTCGTTTGCCGATACTACGACGCCGTTTTTTACTTCAAGCAAAATCGAAATTATTTTATCCTTGGGCATACCCAAAATCGCCGCCATCGCGCCCTTGGATTTTTCGCCGGCCGAGGCCATAAGTTCGCCGCGTTTGGCCACCAAATCTATTCCTGTGGCAAAATCGAAAACTTCGCTTGCGTAAAGAGCCGAATATTCTCCGAGCGAATGTCCCATTGTAAATACCGGAAAAAGACCGTTTTGTTTAAGCAGGTCGCAAATTATGCTTTCTACCAAAAAAAGAGCCGGCTGTGTGTTTTGAGTCTGCTTGAGAGCGTCTTCAGGGCCGTCAAAAATTATTTTTGTCAAATCGCGTTCCAAAATTTCGCTTGCCTCTTCAAAGCGTTTTTTCGCAAACTCGCTCTGCTCAAAGAGATCCTTTCCCATGCCGACCGCCTGCGAGCCCTGTCCGGGAAACAAAAATGCCGTTTTCATAATAACTTTCCTTTTGGTTAAAACCTTATTATTATTCCGCCTGCGGTAATTCCGCCGCCAAGCGATGTAAGCGCTACAATATCGCCGTCTTTTATTCTGCCGCCGTCCCAGGCCTCTTCCATGGCTAACGGGATGGTTGCGGAAGACGTGTTTCCGTATTTTTGCAAATTTATCATAACTTTATCGCCGCTCAAACCCAGCCGCTCTCCTACGCTCTCTATTATGCGGATATTGGCCTGATGAGGAATGAGCAAGTCTATGTCCGCAAGTTCCAAACCCGCTTTGGCGAGAGCCTGTTCTACCATTTCAGGCATAAGTTTGCAAGCGTATTTATATATTTTTTGTCCTTCCATATTCAAAAAACGCTTTTCGCCGAAACTCGGAAGCGTTAAAAACGGCGCGCCGCCGGGATCCGTATAGTTTACGCAGGACAGTATCCCCTTTTCGCCTTCGCTCGCTTCGACGACGACCGCGCCCGCTCCGTCTCCGAAAAGGATGCACGTTCCTCTGTCTTGCCAATCCAATGTGCGCGAAATAACTTCGCTTCCTATCATTAAGACTCTTTTGCTTTGTCCGCTCCTTATGAGCGAGTCCGCTACCGAAAGTCCGAAAGTAAAGCCCGCGCAAGCCGCCGACAAATCGAACGCGAAAGCACCTTTTATTCCGAGTTTTCCTGCTATGAGCGCCGCCGTTGACGGGAAAAAATTATCGGGGGTAAACGTTGCGCATATAACGGTATCTATGGAATCCGCCGATATGCGCGCCTTATTGATAGCCTTCTTTGAAGCGGCTAATCCGAGCTCGCTTGCCGCGTCGCACGGCGCACAATCCCATATCCTGCGCTCTTTTATTCCCGTGCGTTGTGTTATCCATTCGTCGGATGTATCAAGATAGCCCGCGAAATAGTCGTTGTTCTTTATAGTCTGCGGCACAGCGGTTCCGACAGAAATTATTCTTGCTTTAATAAAACACCTTCCTTACTGCAAACATTGAACTCTTCATCCGCAATTTGCACTTTTTCCCCTTGATCTGCACCGATAAAATAATAATTGTCTTTTGCAATAGTCAATAAAAATGAAAATTTCGCTGTTTTTTTATATTTTTCACTGTTTTTTTAATCGAATTTGCGCTTATTCCGTCGCGCCGAATTGCCGAAAAACAAAAAAATCGCCAAACATCACGCCGAGCCCTTGAGAAATTACCTGTTTCCGATTAAAGTTGGCGGCAAATAGTGAAATTTTCCCCCACTACTCACCCGCCAAATATTATATTCTCTCCGTTCTTTTATAAAATTATGTCAAAATACGGTAGAAAGGCGGTTTTTATGGATAAAGATTTAACAGGTTTTCACTCAAAAAGTTCTGAGAAATGCGATCTTGGAACTCCGGTTGTCCGGAACATATCAAATCCTTTTGGAAAGGAGACTGTTGCCAATCAACATCCTTGGCGATTGTCGAGAGAAGAATGTTTGTTGAGTATCTTAAAAGGAAAGAACATGCAAAATTTTGCCGACATCGGCGTAAACGATATGTTTTATACGAAAAAATTAAAGTCTTTTTATGCCGAAAAAATTTATGGGATCGATGTATTTTTTCCTGAAGAAAGTGTTGTAAAAGACGGTATAATCTGCCTTAACAAGGTAGAAAAAATACCTGAAAACGAACTTGATTGCGCGGTTATGATGGATGTTCTGGAACACATTGAAGACGATGTTTCTTTCTTCAAAACCGTTATCGGCAAAGTTAAATCCGACGGGATATTTTTGATAACGGTTCCGGCATATCAGTTTCTGTTTTCGGCTCACGACGTCAAAAATCTGCATTTCAGAAGATACAACAGAAAACAGTTGTTGAAAATTTTGAAACAGGAGGGAATAACGGTAGAGCGATGCCATTATTTTTATACGAGTCTGTTTATTATGCGTTTGCTTTTTACTCTGAGAAAAAAGGAATTTAGCGGTAACAGCAGCGATAAATGGAAATATCCCGAAAAACATATCCTAACCGTTATCTTAAAAACTATTTTGAATTTAGACTTTACCGTGAACAAAATTCTCGACAAATTTTTTATAAGATTACCCGGTTTGTCATTATTTGCGATTTGCCGAAAGAAATAACATCCGCGTTTTTATAGTATTTTTTCAAAAAAATACAAAAAATAAGCGGCGACCGTCGCCCAAATAGTATTTTGTAGTATGAAATACAAAAAGAAAGGCGACTGTCGCCCGACTGAACTGTATTTTGTTCCGCCTCAAATATTCACATCCTTTACAACACTCTGAGGTTTTACTGTACACAATAAAAACCAAAGCATAATGTTATCTTTGGAAATTCAAAAAAAGGGAGTTTTTAATGCGTGTTTTTTTATTTGCTTTATTTTTGGTGTTTGCGCTGAGTTTAACGGCTTGCGCGCAAACAAGCGGTGTGACTCTTGAACAATTTAACCGTGTGCAATCAGGCATGACGCTTAAGGAGGTTCAAGGGATATTTGGCAGCGAGGGCACAGAAATTTCAACCATTGATATTGGTATGGGCGAGCACAATGTGCTTGTTACCAGACAATGGGAAGGTCGAACGCTGGGATCATCGGCAGGGATTGTTTTTCAAGGCGGAAAAGTTACGTCAAAAATTCAACTCTTGTTAAATTAGCAATAAAAAAGTGGGCATTTCGGTGTCCGCTTTTTTAGGGATATTTATCTTTTTTCAAATTCTTCCCCACAATGCCGCAGGCAAATAGTATATTACATACCGAAAATACAAAAAGGGAGGCAACTGTCGCCCAAATAGTATTTTCATTTTCTTTAATTTCGCTTTTTTGGGGGCAATATCGTCCTTTTTGGTACAGATAACGTTAATTTAGGTTCGCAGAGAAATTCTGCAAAAGGAGTTTTATTATGAGTAATTTACTCAAAGTCTTTAATTTATCGAAGAAAGAAACGCCCAAACCGGCGAAACCGCCGAAAGGTTCTCCTACGGTAAAAATGGAATTGATTCTTGATGCCGCTCCCGCTAAGATTCAAGTAGTGGAAGGTTCCTCGGCGCAAATAACTTTTACCGCTCCCGAAAACGGGGATTACAGATTTGTGAGTTCTAATAATACCATGCCCGTAGGCGCATTTTCAGACTCTACCGTCACTCGGTACATAGCCAACCATCTCTCAGGCGAAGACAATAATTTCTGTTTTGAAAGACCTCATACGGCCGGAGAAACCGTACATTTCACCGTTTCTTCCAGCACTTGGGGCCATGGAAAAATTGCAGAGCACTGTCCGAGAACAACCGGAAAATTCGATATTATAGTCAGAAAAGTGGACTGAGCGACAGACAAAGAAGCGACTGATTCCAAAAAGCAAACTTCAGAGTTTGCTTTTTTTGTCTGTTTTTTTGCCGTCTTGTTTCGCTAACGCCGCGAGAGGGAGAGTCCCGAGAGGGACATTGTCTCTCTCGTTTTGTGACAACAAAAACTAAACTGCTATAACGCCGTAAAATGGACAGTATCCGAGGGGCACTCTGTTTCTTCTCGTTTTGTAACGTAATTAGAACGGAGTTGCAATAGCCGCGCCGAAATTATGTCCGAGAGAGACAGTTTTGTAACAAGATAAAGATAAATTGTTTGCCCGACTACAAAAGGTTAAGTTCGGTAAGGGCTTGATGATATATGCTTTGCTTGAACTCGACCGTTCGCATAAGAGCGATTTTCGGCGATACCCATTCGTAGGTGTCAAATTCGGGTTTTGGAGTATTTACATTGACGAATTTTTCGTCGCGCAGACGGACGAGCACCCATTTTTGCCGCTGTCCCTTAAATCCGCCGCGTTTTTTATAAACATGTTCGGGGAAATCGTAAAAATACTCGCCGCGGGAAACGGCTACAACATCGACCTCGTCCGTTCCGGCTTCTTCTTTCAGTTCTCGACGCATTTCCTGCTCAAGCGGTACAGCTTCGTTTATGCCGCCTTGCGGAAATTGCCAGCCTTCTCCGGGCAAAAAACCGCATCTGTGACACAAAAGCAACTTTCCGTTTTCGGGATGCTGAACAACTATGCAAACATTCGGACGATAATCGCTCGTATTCATAGTATTGCCTTTCTTCAAAAAAAGAGACGTCCCGTAAATAATTTGACGTCTCTTTTAAAAAATATGAGGTCCGCAGGTTTTTTTATTCTGCTGCGGGCGTGTTCTTCTCTTCTTTCGGCGCAGTTTCGTTTGCCGCAGCTTGCGCAACAACAGGAGCCGTCGCAACTTCCGCAGGCGCAGGCGTGCTTACTTGCGCGGTTTCGGTTTTTTCTTCGATGACGGACGAAACGCCGTGAACGCTTTTCAACTCGCGGATTCTTGCGGATTTTCCTGTTCTTTGTCTCAGGTAGTAAATCCTCGCGCGACGGACGCGTCCTCTCGTTTCGACGACTATCGCCTCAATCAGCGGCGAATTAAGAGCAAAAATTCTTTCGACAAAAACGCTGTTTGCCGACGCTTTACGAACCGTGAAAGTCGCGCTCATCCCCGTACCGTTTTTTCTCTGAATTACAACGCCCGTATATTTTTGGATACGGGTCTTATTACCCTCTTGGATGCGGTAACTTACCGTAACCGTATCTCCTGCGGAAAATTCCGTCTTTGCGGCTTCTCTGACATAGCCTTTTTCAATCTGTTTTATTAAGTCCACTTTTTACCCTCCAAAGGTACTTTTATTTATTTGCTTTACTCTCAAATTTATCCCAAAGATCGACCCGTCTCTCTTTGGTTATTCTTTTTGCTTCTTCCTCGTGCCACTTCGCGATATTTGCGTGATTTCCCGAAATCAAAACGTTCGGCACGCTCATATCTTCAAAAATTTCAGGCCTTGTATAGCAGTAAGCGCTCAAAAGCCCGTCAAAATGCGAGTCCTTCGATGCGCTTGCGCTGTTTCCCAAAACGCCTTCTACCATTCGGGCGACCGAATCAATCAAAGCCATTGCAGGAATTTCTCCGCCCGAAAGCACAAAATCCCCAAGCGATAATTCTTCGTCCGCATATTTGTCTATAACCCGCCGGTCAATTCCCTTGTAATGTCCGCACAAAAGCACAATTCCGTCAAGTTTTGCAAGCTCGGATACCGTCTCGTGCGTAATTACTTTACCGTGAGGCGACATATAAATTACGCGGAAATTCGCGCCTTTATGCCTGTCTCTCGCCGCTTTTACCGCGGCTGCAACCGGTTCGGGCTTCATCACCATTCCGGGTTCTCCGCCGTATGCCTCGTCGTCGGCGGTATTGTGTTTGTCGGTCGTATAATCGCGGATATTATCCGTTTCCACGCGAATCAATCCTCTTTTTACGGCTCTGTGCAAAATGCTTTCGCCCAAAACCCCCTCAAACATCTTAGGGAACAAAGTCAGCACGTCAAAGAACATTAAAAAAACAACTCGCTTATCGCCGCGCCGTCCACTACTATTTTCTTTTCGCCGATCGACACTTTTTTCAAAAATTCCTTCTTAAAGGGAACCGTTACCGTGCGGCCGTTAGCCATACGCACATCGAACGCATCGGTCGTCGGATAGTTAAAAACTTCCTTTACCGTCCCTAAAATTTCGCCGGTCTCGCTCTCAACGGAAAGACCGAGCAAATCCTTAAAATAATACTCGCCGTCATCCAATTTCGGCAAGCGTTCCTTTTCGAGATAAAGCAGGGAGTTTTTCAACAAATCCGCTTCGTCTCTGTCATTAACCCCGTCGAAAACGCAACGCAAATTATTTCCTTGGCCGCTTATTCCAAGCAGGGTAATTTCTTTCGCTTCACCTTCGGCGCCGCCAACCCAAAGTCTCATCGGTAAATCCGAATTGAGCAGGGTTTCGCCGACAACATACAAAGTACACGCGCCATTTAACCCGAACGGCCGACCTATAGTCGCGACGGCTACAAAATCGTCCGAGTTTATACGCGCTTTCACTTCGCTTCAGACGCTTTTTTGCGCAAATTCTCTACCGTTTGCGACATCTGCGCGCCGACGGAAATCCAGTAATCCACTCTTTCGGTGTTTATTTTCAAATCCTTAGGTTCAATAACGGGGTTATAATATCCCAAAACCTCAAGGAAGCGACCGTCGCGAGGCGCGCGACTGTCGGCTGCGACTATTCTGTAAAACGGCTTTTTCTTTTTTCCGCCGCGTGCAAGACGAATACGTACCAAAATAACTCCTTGTAATTTTTCCATTTTTCTAAAAATTCACGGCATAAAATATTATATGCTCAACGCCGCGCGCAAGATGTTTTTGTAAATTCGTAAATTACGGTACTAAAACCGAATCAAAAATCTTGCGAACGATGTCTTGCGAGCTGATATTTTCTGCGTCTGCCTCGTAAGTCGGAGCTATTCTGTGCCGCAATACGTCGAAACCTACCGCCTTAACGTCTTCGGGAGTCGTGTAGCCGCGTCCGTTAATAAAGGCGTTGGCTTTTGCCGTTTTTGCAAGCGCAAGCGTTGCGCGCGGACTCGCTCCGTACTCGATAAGTCCTGTCAAATCGGCAATCCCCGCTTTTTCGGGATTTCGGCTGGCGAATACCAAATCGACTATATACTCTTCTACTTTTTTGTCCATGTAAATTTCTTTTATGACGTTTCGCGCTTCGATAACCGCTTCCGCGTCGGTTACTTTAGATACTTGCGGAACGTCGCCGCCGCTCATTCGCGACAAAATCCCCAATTCTTCTTCGCGGCTCGGATACGAAACCTTGACTTTGAGCATAAATCTGTCCACCTGCGCTTCGGGGAGAGGATATGTTCCTTCCTGCTCAATCGGGTTTTGCGTCGCCATTACCAAAAACGGCTCTTCAAGTTTGTATGTCGTGTCGCCTATCGTAACTTGTTTTTCCTGCATTGCTTCGAGAAGGGCGGATTGCACCTTTGCCGGAGCGCGGTTTATTTCGTCCGCAAGTATGAAATTGCTGAAAATCGGCCCTTTCTTTGCGACAAATTCGCTCGTTTTCTGGTTGAAAATCATCGTTCCTATCAAGTCGGCGGGAAGTAAATCCGGCGTAAACTGAATCCTTTTGAAATCCGTGTCGATAACTTTTGCAAGGGTTGAGATAGTAAGCGTTTTTGCGAGCCCGGGCAGACCTTCGAGCAAAATATGCCCGTCCGAAAGCAACGCGATAAGCAATTTGTCCACCATATCCTTTTGTCCGACGATAACTTTCGCCATTTCTTGACGAATAAGCGCAGTAAACGCGCTCTTTTCGCGGATTTTTTCGTTAAGTTGTGTAATGTCCATAGTTTTCTCCTTAATATTTTGCGCATAAAAATAATTTTTGCCGCAAATAAAAAACATACAAAGCGTAAAAATTTCGGTTTTCTTGAGTATTTTTTCGCTTTTTTGAAAGATTGCGCAGTATGCGGCTTATGGTATTTTTACGGTAAAAGCAAAAAAAACCGGCGAACATTGCCGCCAATATAGTATTTTTGCGCAAAAAAAATATAAAACAATACGAAAGGAAGGCACGTGTCAGCTGTAATAACCGTCGAAAATCTTAGCGTAAACTACGGCGACCACTGCGCTTTGCAGAATATTTCCTTTTCTGTAGGACGCGGTGATTTTCTTGCGGTCGTCGGGCAAAACGGAAGCGGAAAAACTACCTTGATAAAAACAATCGCGCGCTTGATAAAGCCCCAGAGCGGCAAAGTTGTTTTTCATAACGACGGCGAAATCATAGGTTATCTTCCGCAAAAAACATCGACGCTCGACCCGCGTTTTCCCGCAAACGTCGAAGAAATTGTAGTTTCGGGCTTACACCGTGCAAACGACAAACGCGCAAAAGAAAAACTGAACGCCGTCCTCGACATGCTTGGAATTTCGCAGATACGCAAGCGCAAAATCGGTCAGTTGTCGGGCGGACAGCAACAGAGGGCGATTTTGGCCAGAGCGCTTATCGATTCTCCCACAATATTGATTTTAGACGAGCCGACGGGCGCGCTTGATCCGTCAAGCC
>Ga0209755_10009496_pt1 | contig 10281 bp, 7 predicted proteins | sample TergutCo191P1_FD_187301 | JGI IMG/M metagenome (GOLD analysis project Ga0209755, IMG submission 187301) | Cornitermes sp. P1 segment gut microbial communities from Petit-Saut dam, French Guiana - Co191P1 (SPAdes) (version 2) | ecosystem: Host-associated > Arthropoda: Insects > Digestive system >...
CCTCAGCTCGTTCAGTATTCCAAGCCAGAACTTCGAGCCCTCGTTCCGCTCCACCCACATCCCAAGGGCCTCTTTCTGCCCGTCCAGCCGTATCGCAAGCGCTATGTACACAGCCTTCTTGACCACGCGCCCCTCGTCGCGGATGTTCACGCGCAGCGCGTCGAAGAACACCACGGGATACAGCGGCTCAAGGGGGCGGCTCCGCCAGTCGTCCACCAGACCCTTCACCTCGTCGGTCACGCGGCTGACCAGCTCGGGGGAGATCTCGACGTTGCAGATGTCCTTGATGTGCTCCCGGATGCCCTGCGTCGACAGCCCCAACCCGTACATCGACAGGATCTTGTCGTCGAACCCGCGCCATTCCCGCCGGTGCTTCGGGATTATTCGCGGCTCGAACTCCCCGTCGCGGTCGCGCGGGACCTCGATCCTCATCGGCCCCTGGTCCGTCCGGAGCGTTTTGACGGACTTCCCGTTGCGCCGGTTCCCGGTCGGCTTTTCCCCCGCCCCGCTTTTTTCGTAGCCGATCTGCTCGGTTAGCTCCGCCTGCATCGCCCGCTCGATTAGGGCCTTGCTCAGCTGCTTTATCAGGCCCTCGGGGCCGTGGAAATCCTCGGGGCCCTTGTACTCCCTCAGCAGCTCGTCCAGTACTTCTTTCGTTATCGCCATACTTCCTCCTTGGCAGTATAGCGTTTTACACAAAATTATTTATGGGCTCGCATTTAGACCGGTTATCGCATCCACGTTTTTTCTTTTTTGGCGTTCAACTCTTTTTCTTTAATCAGCGTCATTTTCATCAGTTCCGCATCGGTTGTTTCCTCATAAATGGACTGGAAATTGCCTATTTGTTTCTCGAATTTCCTGTTTTCAGTTTCCAAAGTTTTGATTTTCTCCCTCAATTCCAACAGGCTTATTTTTATCAGTCGTTGACTTTCTTCTATTAAAGACCTTGTATCGTCATAGACTAGAAGGAAGTAAAAGAAAAACGTCTCGAACAGATTGTTCATCTTTTCGATTTTAAATGATTTTGGTTTCTGTCCGCAATTCTTGTTCGAGAAATGCTTGTAGTATTTGTATTTTCCTCCGTTGTACAGATAATACTTCATTTCACAGATTGGACATTCGATTATCCCGGTCAAAATTTAGGTGTCGGTTCTTCTGGTTTTGTAGTCATTGTGGACTATTTTGGCGGCTTGCATTTTTGTCATTGCCTTGATCCAGTCTTCTATGGACACTACTTCCATCGGATACGGAATTGACTTGAGCCAGTATTTTTTGTCCTGTAAAATCGATATATCCGAAATTTCCAGATTTTTGTACTGGTTCAGTATTTCAAGTCCATCGGTGTTTAAGGAATGTCCGGTGTATGCATATTGTTTGAAAATACGGATCAGTCTTCGGTAAAATGCGACCATTTCTTTATCTGATGGATTTTTCTCTTTGAAAATATCTTCGGCGATTGCTTTGATTGCTTTTCCATCCAACAAACTCTTAAATGCGTATTTTACGTTTTCAAGTTCTGATTGCACTGGAATCCATTTCATGTAACCTGCTTCGCTTCTTCCGTCTTTTCTGTATCCGTATATGAAATTGAAACCTCTGCCTCTACGGTTAAATGAATCGTGAAGCCCTCTTGTTGTCCTTCCAACTATCAAACATCTTTCGTATTCCGCAATTTGAGTCAAAATGCCCTGTATCATCTTGTTTTGCGGATTACCCATGTCGAAACGTTTGTCTTTCTCGAAAATCGTGATATCGTGTTTTTCGAATATGTTGAACAGGACATAAGAGGCGTGTTGGTTACGAGACAATCTTGAATGTTCGTAAACCCAGACTTTATCGACCGTCTTGTTTTCGATGTGGCTTATAAGTTTCGTGAGTCCTTTTCTGTGTTTGAATGGATTATCGTCATTTTCAATTTTGAATCCCGATTTTCCAACGTCTTCATAGATTTGATATTCAAATCCGTTTTTGGATGTGAATTTGATTCCGATGTTTTTTTGTTGTTCGATTGACGTTCCTTCCGTCTCGACAGATGTCCTTACGTAAATACCCATGATACCCATAGTTTCTCCTCGTCCACTTAGATTAACGAGGGAGAAAATTAGATAATAAGGAAACTTACCAGCGTAGCTGTTCCAAACAGTGTTAGACGGATTGATGGACGTACGTTTGATGGAAACCCGCTAACCAGTGTGATCATTGGTAGCAATGTTCATCTAGGGGGGAGGGGCACTTTCTTGGGCCTGCATTTCCTTTTGGCTTTGATGCATTTTACCAAAGGTTAAACCGACGGGGCGGCACATATGTCCGCCAGGGGGACTCATGGGTTGAGGAATGGTAAGATGAGCGCGAGGGTACGCAGGTACGGCGTTTAACATACGGTAACTGTACGCCGCCTTACGGCGGCTAGGCTCCAAAAAACCGCAGTCGGCACTTCGTGCCTTTGTGCGTTTTTTTTCCGCCACATTTTGCGGTTGCTGGCCTTTGCTTCGCAAAGCCCTTCTACGCAACCGCAAAACGTCAGTTACCTGTAACGCCAGACGAAGGCGGAAAACGCAACGTTTTGATCGCCAAAGCATGATCTGTTAGACAGCGTAATACTTGTCAGATATTGTATTGTTTTGAATATCCCATATTTATGTTTTACGAGCCCATAAATCTTGTCGCCAAGATAGAAGCCATACAGAGGGCCGTTGACAAGCTCCCGTCTTTTGCCGATGTGGCATTGCGCTGCCTTGACTTCACACTTATGGTGTGACATACTTATGCTCAACAAATAAATAGGAGTGTACGCATGAAAAAATCGCTAATTCTGGCGCTTGTTCTGTTTGCCGCGCTGCCGTTTGCCGCTTTCGCGCAATCGCCCACAATAACCGCGCAGCCGGCTGCGACAACCATCGTTTTTGCCGGGTTCATAGAGGGCAGCCTGACTGTCGGGGCAAACGTCGCGGGGGGAACGCCCAGCTTCCAGTGGTTCAGCAGCACGGCAAACAGCAATGCCGGCGGCACGGCCATCGCCGGAGCCACGGGCGCGAGCTTTCCCATCCCCACAGGCCTTGCGCCGGGGGAGCATTTCTTCTTTATCGAGGTTAGAGGCGGCGGGGCAACCGTCCGCTCCAATGTGGCAACGGTCAGGGTCTTCGATTTTGAGGAATGCGACTTGTGCTAATTAGGGTTGTCTGTCCATAAACACTTATGGACAGACTCGAAGGCTACTGGGCGACAAGATGCGCCGCTTCCCTTCCTGCAACCCTGCCAAAAATCACGGCGGCGGAAAAGTTGCCCAGTGTGGCCGTCACCTCTCCGGCAGCAAACAAGCCCGGCACCGCGGAGCCGTCAGGCATAAGCACGCGCGCTCTTTCGTCGGGAACGACGCCGCCGCGCGTCATGTGAACCGCGCTCGTCACCTGCATCCCGAAGAAGGGGCCTTCCTCCCTGAACCTCCGCGTAAAGGCGGCTGGGCGGAAAGGATCGCTTATGTAGCCGTCAACGGCCCTGTTAAATGTTTCCACGGTGGCGGCAAGATTTTCCCCGTTAATCCCTAGCTTTTGGGCCAATTCTTCCAGCGTGCCGGCGCTTACATGGTAGCCGGCCCTGTACTGCCCCACCAGGCGGCGCGATCCGGCATAGTCCTCGTCAAACATGTTCTGGTCGTAAATGTAAAACACCCTGCCGCCGGGCTGCGCCAAAAAACTCTGCGTTAGGGCCAAGCCGCTGATGGTTTCGGCCACGAAGCGTTCGCCGTTTTCGTTGACGTAAATAAACCCGGGGCTGGCGCCGATGCTTCCGGTCAGCACGCGGTTTGCGCTGAGTATCGGCGTGGCCATGAGCAACTGGTGCATTCTTTCCATCCAAAACCCGCGCTCCTCGAACACCGGAATGAAGTCGCCCGTCGCGTGTCTCGGGTTGGAGCTTGCTATGCCCGCGGCGGGGGGAACATGCCTCGAAAGCAGCTCCCTGTTTGCCGCAAATCCGCCCGTGGCGAGAATGACGGCGCCGGCCATGATGTCGTACCGGCCGTACCTGTCTTCCACCGCGACGCCAACGACCGCCCCGTTTTCCATTATCAGATCAACGCCTCTGGTGCCGGTGCGTATGTCCATGCCCAACTGATTCAGCTTCGTTTCCATTCCGGTCATTATGTGATTGCCGGCGTAGGTGTCGGGCCCGGCTTTGTGGTGGAACCTGCCCCAGTTGTAGTTTAGCTCCACGCCGAAGCTTCTAAACCACCCGTCCACTTCGCCGGCGCCTTGCGCCCATACCAGCGCGCGCGCGTCCACTATCTCGCGGCCGGAAACGTGGGCCTGGAATCCTTCAATCGTCTCTTCCCTGCTGTTGGCCAGTTGCGCCTGGGAGTTGATCATCTCGGCGAAGTTCATATTGAATTTTCCGCTGCCGCCAAGTATGTCGAGCTTTTCAATCAATATGACGTTTTCCGCCCCGGACTGCCTGGCCTCGATCGCGGCGGCAAGCCCGGCGGGGCCGCCCCCCACGATAACTATGTCGGTTTCCACGGGGGCACGCTCCAACTGCATGGGCTCCGGGCCTCTGGTGGCGCGCGTGACGGGGCCAAAGTCGATGCCGGCCGCCCTACCCGCCTCCGCAACCGCCGTTTTCACCGCAAAAGAGGTAAAGGTGGCGCCGCTGACGCTGTCAACAATGGGCGAGTTGGCTTCCAGGATGCGCCGGCGAAGCAATGGGAATGCCCTTGAAAAAGTGGCGTAGGTTTCGCGGCTGGAAACCAGCGCTATGTCGGCAATTTCCCCGCCGCGCATCGTGACGGCAAGCCGCAGCTCCCCGCCAAAGCCGTAGCCCGAGCCTTCAAAAACGCCGTCTCCCGCAGGCCGGCAAGCCGCCAGCGAAAGCAAAACCGCGCAAAGCGCAACTGTCAGCCTCTTCATTGTTACCCCCGTCTAGCTTTGTTACTATGCCTTAACTCTGGAGCAAAACGCAGGCTAAACCCGGCAAGGGTTTAGCCTGCGCTGCTTGACCGCTGCCGGCTTTGGATTAGAAACCTACGGTCGGGAAAACGTACCTGAGAGAGGGGTTGGCAACAAATCCGCCAATGTTGTACACGTTGATGAAGCCCAAAGTCGCAACCGCCCTTGCCGCAGGAACAGTCCTGCTTGCAGTCCCGCAGTAAAGGAACATGTGGATATCCTTGTACCCCAGCGCCGGATCCAGATTCGCCCGCTGCTCGGGAGTCAGGTCATTGGCAATGAAATTCTGCCATGCGGCAAGCACGTTTTCCTTAAAGTCCGCATGCGTAAAGCCTTCTTCCACAGCAAGCTGGTTCGCCCACAAAACATGGGCGTCGCCCTCGATATGGCCCTGAGCCTGCCTTTCCGTCAGCCTGCGCGTGTCCATAACGACAACCGGAATCGCCGGGTTGCTGAATATGGCATAGCTGCCCTGGGCGTCAAAGGCGAACTCGTCGCTGTGCATGGCGTACCAAAACGGCCCCATCGGCGCGCTTAGGAACGAGTAATCCTCATCCGCCAAGGCCTGAACGCGGAACCAGAACGGGCCTTCGCTAAGGTCGTCGAACGCGACGTTGACGTTCAGGTACAGGGCTTCTATGCCGTCAACCCTGGCGAATGCCGCGCGCGGGTCAGCGCTTTCGGCGCTTCTGAAAGCAAAAACGCTGAAATCCTGCCGATCCTCAACGTCATCCCATGAAAGCCCCATCGGCCCCCCAAACGACAGGGGCCCTACGTGCCCCCTGTTGAGAACCAGATTTTCCGGAGTGTCCAAAGCGGCAACCGGCTGCTCCGGCGCCGTAGCGCACGACAAAACCATCACCAATGCCGCCAGCGGAACTGCCGCTTGCCATAGCCTAAAATAACGCTTCACCTGTAATACCTCTCGCAAACTTGATTTCGGAAATCATCCGATTTCCGTTTCTGCTCGGGAAGCAGCTTAACACGTAATTTTTGAATTGTCAATACGTGCAGGCAGCGCATTACGGACGAAGTGCCAAATTGAAGCCTTGACGCTGTTGCTTTGCAAGCGGTATAGTGGCACTTGGTAGCTAAAATTTTAGATTCCCAGCAGCGGCATATTTACTAATTTTCGAAAATTAGTCTGAAATCTTGCGCCCATGCCGTTGCGGGCAGAGGTTTGCATGTTTAAAAGTTTTAGGGGCAAGATACTTCTTCCAAGCATCGGCATAATGATGCTTGTGCTGATTTTTGTCGTCGCGTATACGTCCATAGTTATCCGGAACCTTACCGACGACCTCGCGGGAGAAAGGGCCACGATGATTTCGGAGTCCACGCATCTGCGCTTTGACGAGCTGGTGGATATTTCGGCCCTGTCAACCCGGGTGGTGGCGCAAAGCGATATTCTTGCCAATGTTATTATAAGCCATGCTGCCACGGGAGCCATAAACAGGGCGGCGCTGCTTGCGTACCTGGAAGGCAGAAGGCTGGAAATAGGGGCGGGCATAATCCTGGTGCTTGATGAAAATGGAACTACCATCATCAGAACGAACATACCCCCCATGTTTGGGGACCCCCAGGCCGGTTCGGTCAATGTCCAGGCGGCCATGCGGGGCGAGACCGTATCCGCGTTCAGCGTCGGCACCGGCGCCATTCGCATGGCCGTATCCACTTACACGCCGATAACCTTCGGCGGCGAGCAAATCGGCATTTTCATAGCGCGCACCGTCATGAACGAAGACGGGTTTGTTGACACATTCGCTGAAGTTTTCAACGCGCATGTGTCGCTCTATACGGGCCCCGAAATCGTGGCGACGACTCTCCTGGACGATTACGGCAACCGCGCCCTGGGCAGGGAAGCGGAGCCTCTGGTAGCGCAGGTCGTGCTAGAGGAAAACCGGATATTCAGGGACCTCATACCGATCGACGGCGTGCCGCACCACATGTATGCCTTCCCGATACACAATGCGGCAGGCGTTCCCGTGGGCATGTTTTCCGTGGCGTTTTCCAACGAGCGCACGATAAGCGCCACTATGGAGGCGCAGCGCAATCTGATTATCATCAGCGCTATCGGCCTTTTGATTATCGGCGTGGTGCTGTTCGTTTACATAAGGCGGCTCATAAAGCCTGTCACTCTTTTGACGCAGACGCTTAACGACACTGCCAACGGCGATTTGACGAAAAGGCTTCCGGAACGGGGGAATGACGAAATAGCCGGCGCTTCCCGCTCTTTCAACAAAACCATGGAAGAGCTCAGGAAAATGATCACCGCGATCAAGGGGCAGTCGGGAGTGCTGTCCGAGATAGGCGAGAAGCTTGCAATCAACATGACAACAACGGCCACCGCGATGAACCAGATTGCCGCCAACATTCAAAACATTAAGGACAGGGTTCTAAACCAGAGCGCAAGCGTCAGCAACACCAACGCTACCATGGCGAAGGTTAGCGGCAACATCGACAAGCTGAACTGCCACGTTGAATTCCAAAGCGGCGCTGTGTCCCAGTCAACGTCCGCCATTGAGGAAATGTTTGCAAACATCCAGTCCGTCACCTCGACACTTGCCCAAAACACCCAGAGCCTCGTGGAGCTTCAGGAATCGGCGGTGGAAGGCAAATCCAGCCTGCAAGAAGTTGTTAGGGACATAAAGGAGATTGCCAAGGAATCCGAGGGGCTTTCGGAAATCAACGCGGTGATGGAAAACATAGCGGCCCTTACTAACCTGCTGTCGATGAACGCGGCGATAGAGGCGGCCCGCGCCGGCGAGGCGGGCAAGGGCTTTGCGGTGGTGGCCAGCGAGATACGCAAGCTGTCCGAAAATTCCAGCAGCCAGTCCAACACGATCTCGGCCGTGCTGAAGAAAATCCAGGACTCGATAGGCAAAATCACCCACTCCACGGACAATGTCTTGGATCGGTTTGAGGTGATAGACCAGGGAGTAAAGACCGTCGCCGATCAGGGCGAAAACATCCGCAACGCAATGGAAGAGCAAAGCCAGGGAGGCAAGCAGATGCTTGAGGCCTCCAGCCAGGTAAACGAGATAACCCTGCAAGTAAAAGACGGCTCGGAGGAAATGCTTGAAGGCAGCAAGGAAGTCATCCAGGAAAGCAAAAATCTGGAGGAAGTGACGGTGGAAATAACCGTGGGCATGAGCGAAATGGCCGCCGGCACGGCCCAGGTAAACACGGCCGTAAACAGCGTCAACGATTTGACCAATAAAAACCGCGAAAACATTTCCTCCCTGGTGCGGGCTGTCTCGCAGTTTAAGGTGTGAGTCTCGTGTGAAACGCGCGTTCGGCGGGATAAATTTAAGCTGCCCAAAGCGCCAAATTTCACGCGTGCAGTCGTCCATTACCGCGCATTGATGCAAATTAGGGGCTTTTGCATGTGTCCGTCAGTATCCGCTCTACAGAAATTGGGCGGGAGCAGCGCATGCATTTGGCTTTTCTTCGCGGCGATTTTGCAAAAGATTTGCGCTTGGTTTTCCTCACGCTACAGCGCGCCAGCCAAATGCGCCGCCCACGCCTGCATCGCGATTCCGAAAGCCACAGACGCGTTGAGCGAGCCTTTTGCGCCGAAGCTGGGGATCGAAACCCTGCCCAGCGAGGCGTCCGCCGCGGCAAGTGCCTGCGGGCTCACGCCCAGTTCCTCGGAGCCCACGACCAAAAGCCCCTGCCGCGGAAAGGGAAAATCCGCCAGCGGGATGCCGCCGGTTTCCAGCGCGAAAATTGGGCGGTCGGGCGCCGCGCATTCCCCGCCGAAAAGCCGCAGGCGCTCCCAGGGCAGCGCGTCAACGCAGCCCATCGCGGTTCTTTTCGCGCGCGGGTGATTCGGGTCGGCGCAAAACGGCGAGACGAAAATTTTCTCCGCGCCGAAGCTTTCCGCGCTGCGGAACATCGCGCCAACGTTGAACGGCGAGCGAATGTCGTCCAGGTAAACATGCATTCCAATAAACGCCTGCCGCCGCGCCGGATCGAGCCGGCCGTCGCCGTCCAGAAAATCCCAGTCCGCCTGGCTGCGCCCCGTTTCCGCGAGCAAAATATGCCGCGCGCCGTTTAGGGCTCGCCTCGCGGCGGCGGCGCCTGCGAGTTCGCCGCTTTCGCTGACGCCGCTTCCGCAGGCGGCTTCGCGAGCGGCGCCTGCGCCGCCCTTGCCCGGCGCCGCGACCAGAGCGAAAATCTCTGCGGCGCCGGCGAAAGCTTCCTGCGCTGGCTGCGCGAAAAGCGAATCGCGGGAAAGCATTTTTGCTATGTCGGAAAAGTAGCGATATTCGCTCGCGCTAATTCCGGCACCGGAGCCGCAACTGGAGCGCCCTTCCGCGCCGGCTGCGCCGCGCGCGTCGGCGCTTGCCCCGCTTGCGCAAGAGCTTGCGGCGCCGGAGCAAAGGCGCCTTTCCGCCGCGGCGAAAACCGAGGCGATTTTTCGCAGGCGCTGGGCGCGGTGCAGTTTTTCAAGCTTGAAAATGGCGATCATAGGCAGTTGTGCCGGCGGGCGCAGTACCGCAGGCACTTCTCATGCCAACATCGCAAACAGCACTGGTGCCAGCGGCAACGCCGCCCGCCAGATTGTGTTTTTCGCGTATCTTTTTCGCATGGGCTTCCATCATTGCCTTTGTTCCCTTTGCCCTAGCCTTGACCTTATACGGCACGTCCCGCCATTCGCCGCAAGCGCTAGATTTCTTCATGCTGTAGAATAATCTCACTGAACAGTGCCTTGCTTCAGCCGCTCATATCCCCTTTTGATAACCTTTGCCATCAAGATGCGCCTTTGCCGCAGAAACTCAGCGTATTCCAAATGCTCCCACCCCTCGGGAAGAGCATGATCGGCGTATATGCTTTCCTTTTCGTCGGCTGGGATTTTCGCAAGCCGGCTTTTCATGTATACGGCCGGGCTGGCGTCAAGAATCTCGATATTGTCGCTCCATTCGATGAAAGCGAAATTGCCTTGCTGGTTGCGCTCGCGGTCATCCGTAATGCCGATTTTCGCCAGATATGCCTTTGGGAACAGGTGATGGCGTTCAAGGGCGCTTTTTGAGCCATCTGCGATTGGGCTAAACAATTCTCGCGTGTGAAGCGTAGAGAACAACACCTTTGCGTTAAGGATGTTTAGAGCGGCACAATACCCGAACCACGAGGGGGTCCGCGCGGCGGAATTTGCCAAATCCTTTGGCAGAGTTATCTCGAAATAGTCGCCCGTGAATACGGCGGCTATTTTGTTTTCAAGAAGATCTGCGAAGGCGGCCCCTGTTTTGACGGCGCGCAGATCCGCCAAATCCGATTCCATGTCCGATTCATGCGAGCTTGTGTAATAGCCTGTGACCGCCGCCATAAAAAGCCATTTCGC
>Ga0209755_10009497_pt1 | contig 10281 bp, 11 predicted proteins | sample TergutCo191P1_FD_187301 | JGI IMG/M metagenome (GOLD analysis project Ga0209755, IMG submission 187301) | Cornitermes sp. P1 segment gut microbial communities from Petit-Saut dam, French Guiana - Co191P1 (SPAdes) (version 2) | ecosystem: Host-associated > Arthropoda: Insects > Digestive system...
ACCCATACAAGCTGAAATGCGCTTATAAGTCGTTTAAGACATCACCCAACGCCGGATTTTAAAATAGAGAGTGGAATAACTAGCTACCTCGGGGTTTTATTGTCTTTTTTCTCTGTCTGGTAAATTTTTTAAATATTATAGCTTAGACTAGTTGCATTTAAAAGCAGCTAAATTGCAGCGTTTAAGGCATAAAAACGCCAATACTGAAAATAAATACCGACCAGGGCTTCTTTCGCCTTGTTTTTTCATTTGGTAAATTTATTAATATTTATAGCTAGTTGCAATTTATGAACGAACATTTGTTTTTACAACAAATGTTGTCATTCCAGCGCGTGACGCTTGCATGATAAGAGAAAACAGGAATCTAGACTGTAACTTTCGATTTAACCCAGTGATACAATTTACTTATTTTACCATCCTGGCCGAGCATTCCGGGACTATTTTTATAAAAAGTATCAACTATTAGTTTTATAGAACCTATGGCAGCAGAAAATACAGGATTTTTATCGTATTCGCCATCAAGGCCACTACACGACTTAGGACACCCAATACGGACTTGCTTATTGAATATATAGCTTGCAATCTCTTTCATGCTTGTGAGCTGACTGGTTCCACCTGTGATGACTACTTTATTAATCGTGTCTTTCTGCTCCCGAAATTGCTCTTTTACTAGTTCAAGTATTTCTTCGATTCTCGGTCTTATAATGTCAACAAGTTCAGATTTGAGCACTTGGGTCGGTTCATCACTTTCGTTATTTTGCACTGTGATATACTCGTTTTCATCTATTGAAGTCACGATAGTATTACCATATAGTATTTTTATGCGCTCTGCATGTTCTATGCTTGTACATAGTCCATAAGCAATATCTCGAGTGATATGGATGCCACCAATTGGAATGCTGTCTGCATATATAAGTTTCCCCCTTTTAAAAATTCCAATTGCAGTGCACCCACCTCCTATGTCAACAATGGCAGTTCCGAGCTCTTTCTCATCTTCACTTAGACAAGCAAGACCTGCAGAATATGAAGACGCAATACAGCCGGCCATACTTAGCCCACTGTTATTGGTTACGCAGTTTTCAATATTGGTAAGCGCCGGACGAGAAGCAGTGACAACATTAACGTCAGCAGATAATCTTTTTCCATACAATCCACTAACTTCTTTTATGTCGGTCATGTCATCTAAGTGATATTTTAGCGGTATATTGTGAATGATAACATTTTCTTCAATATATTTCTCAAACGTTTGAAAGACTACACGTTTTATGTCCCGGTCAGAGATTTCATGATTAGCTGCAATAATTTCATTGTGCACATTGAAAGATGAAATTCCACACCCGGCGATATTAATATATATCTGATCTATAGTCTCCTCCGATACTTGCTCAGCTAGACCTATAGTTGATGAAATAGAGTAATTTGCATGCTTTACGTCGGTTATTGATCCACCATTTATACCTTCTGCAATCTTATAACCTGTTCCTGTTATTTTATAACTGAAATTGCCACTGACCTTGACGATTAGACAAATAATCTTTGTTGTACCTATGTCTAAAACAGCAAAAACACTTCTCTTTGGCTTTACTATTACTGCAGAGTACATCAGTTGACCTTATGACACAATTCCATTCAAATTGTAGCTTTCTTTAATAGTTTATATTCTATTATAAAAATACAGCAACATTTTAATATACCCCAAACACTGGACAAAGGAAAAAATAAAACATAGAATTATAATTTTATGTCTAAATTACCAATTGTAATTGCCCCTGATGAAAGGTTAACTACACGTGCCAGTGAAGTAACAGCTATAAACGATGAAATTAAAGAATTAGTAAACGACATGTTCGAAACTATGTACGATGCAGATGGTCTTGGCCTTGCTGCGGTGCAAGTTGGGGTACTAAAAAGAATTTTTGTTATGGATGTTCAGCTAGAAGACATGGAAGGCGGACCAGCAGGATATGAGTCGAAAGGCAAATTTTGCATGATTAATCCTGAAATTACGGAATTATCTGATGAACAAACAATTCTCAAGGAAGGATGTCTTTCAATTCCAGAACAAAGTCACGAAATTAAGCGTCCAAAGTATTTAACTGCAAAATATAGAGACTTAAATAATGAAGAACGAACGCTAAAAGCCAGTGGTTGGCTTGCGAGATGTATTCAGCATGAGCTAGATCACTTAAATGGTATATTATATATTAGACATTTGTCTAAATTGAAGTATGATATGGCCATAAAAAAAGCACAAAAGATCAAAAGGCGCTATGAGCGATGAGGATTTAGAATTATTAAAATTTTACCATGAAGTGGGCGTTGATTGCACGCTAGCAGAAGGTGAAGAAGAAAAAAAAGTGGAAAGTGAGGAGGATAGCAAAGCTGTGCAGCCTCCTGTCATCCAACAAAAAAAAGAACAACAAACTATGTTCCCAAGTGACTGGATAATTGAAGCAAGGAAACTTGCAAGTAAATGCAGTAGTGTGGATGAGCTAAGAAGTGCAGTTGTATCATTTGAAGGTTGTGAAATAAAAAAAACTGCAACCAATACTGTTTTTTCCGATGGTAATCCAAACGCGAAAATTATGCTCGTTGGCGAAGCTCCAGGAGCGAATGAAGACCTGCAAGGCATACCATTTTGCGGTGCAAGTGGGATGTTACTTGATAAAATGCTCGGTGCAATTAATCTTGATCGCACCAAAGTTTACATAAGCAATACTGTATTTTGGCGTCCACCTGGTAACAGAAAACCAACTGACCTAGAACTTGATATGTGCAGGCCATTCGTTGAAAAACATATTGCACTGGTTTCACCGCAGATTCTAATTCTGGTCGGAGGAATCGCGTGTTATAGCCTACTTGATAACACAAAAACTATATCAACCCTGCGTGGCAGGTTTCATACGTATACTAACCAATATTTGTCTAATTCAATTACCACGGCTGCTATATTTCATCCGGCCTACCTACTTCGCCAACCAGCACAAAAACGTTTAGCCTGGGAAGATTTGAAGAAGATTAGGGACTATCTCCAATAACTGCACAATAAAGTGGTGAAACAATAGATATACTGTAATTACAGTATATCTACCAACGATTTAGTAATTCATCATCCCGCTACGTGTTAGCGGATGAGATCAACTATGTGCCTTTAAAAATTTTTTGTTTGTAATTTGTACCCGTTCAACGGAGTGGTAAAATTAGGTAGACAAGATGCTCTAAAAAAGTAATCGTATAGTAAAAGTGAGTTTACAACAAACGGTGTCATCCAAGTAGCTGAACATTGGGATTCTATCTTTCCATAATAATTAATGTTATATTTTAACGTAAAACAGCTACTTTTATGCTCACCTACTTGATGAAATTCCTGGATTCCAGCGTTACGCGCTGGAATGACACCCTCGTGGTAGGCTTAAATTACAACGTTTGTGTAGATGTGCATACCATAATAAAAAAGTCAATCCCACACCTTGGGTTACAGCTTTACTAGATCCTAAAAACTGGCTAAAATGGGCAAACATTTACGAATTGAATTTAGTGTGCAATCAGCAAACAAGGGTATTGATATCAACAATACTCTGCAGAGTCGCAATATGGTATGACCATATGCTCTTTATTGATCTGGTTAATATAATCAGTAGAGAGTTTTGTTCTGCAAAAGATGTTTACTACAACATATTGCAATTGTTTGGAATTGCAGGACTGGGTGCTATGGTAAGGCCACTTGGCGCATTTGTATTTGGTCACATTGGTGACAGATATGGAAGGAGGGTAGCGTTAACAATTGCCATCTTGCTAATATCGATTCCGTCTAGTCTCGTTGCGTTTATTCCAGGTTATAGCAGGATAGGTGTAGCTTCTACTGTGTTGCTTCTTGCAATTCATGTAACACAAGGGATTGCGCTCGGCGCTGAACAAGGAGGCAGTTCTGTTTATCTCATAGAGCATTTGCCTAATAAGAAAAAGCTAGGAATGTTCTTTGGAGTAATAAGTTTTGGTCGCTCCATTGGCGTTTTGCTTTCTGTGGTGATGGTGGTCATCTGTAAAAAAACCACTGACTTTAATGCTTGGGGTTGGAGAATACCGTTTACTTTTTCAGCCGTCTTGGGACTGATTAGCGCATATAGTATATACACATTAGGAGAAACTCCAGCATATGAAAAAAATCGAGAACAAAGAAATTTACCTGATTTGCCAATAATAGAGCTTATAAAACGCTACAAGAGAGCTCTTATACTTGCTATTTTGATATCTGTACCCGTTAATGTTGCTGTTGGATTTACCATATTTCTCAGAACAATTGCAAAAGAAATAATATCGGTTGAGACGTATGTAACAACATATATCAACGAAATTGTGCTCATTATAACCAGTGTATTAATGCCGATATCTTCAATAGCATTTGGAATGCTAGCTGATAAGGTGGGAAAAGAGCGCACCTCGATCTTGTTCACAGTAATTACAATGGCACTATGTTGTCCCATGTTATCTATTGCATATCACTATAAAAGTTATCTTATAATTATGCTTAGTGTAATGGTTCTCTCTATAGTAGAAAGGGGTATAAATCCTATAGGAATAGTCGCATCCGAACTCTTTCCCACCAATGTTAGATTTAGTGGAGTGAGTTTGTCACGCAACATCTCTTATGCTTTGCATGGCGGATTTACTCCGATGATATGCATTTGGTTTACTATAACATTCCCTCAAATAAATTTTGCCGCTGGGCTTTATATAATCTTCTGCTTATTGGTCAGTTTGGTGGCAATATTGCAAATAAAACCACGAGATAAAAATTTTGATTGGTAAAAATTCTGGTATAAGTCATACACTTTCCGTTAGTGAAATCGAAAGGGTTGCAAGATTAAAAGACACTCAACTTAACCAGTACACGCTGGAATGACTAAGCCTAATTAGGTTCTCAGTTTTCCAAAAAAATCTTTTAGCAAAAAAGAGCACTCTGTTTCTAATACCCCGCCATAAACTTCAGGTACGTGGTTGCAAAATTGAAATATTTTAGCACCATTTTCAATTCCTCCACCTTTTGGATTATAGGCTCCAAAATATAATCGTTTAATTCTTGCAAAGGAGATAGCTTGAGCACACATTGGACACGGTTCTAATGTTACATACACGTCAGCATCATAAAGCACTGACGTTGAAAGCAATTTACATGCTTGTCTAATCACTAACATCTCCGCATGTGCAGTTGGATCATTGGATATGTTGTACGCGGAAGAAACAACATTGTTTCTACTCACTATTACAGCGCCTATGGGAACTTCGTCACTTTTTTGGGCAAGTTTTGCTTGCTCTATTGCAAGCTCCATGTATCGGTATTTAAACACTTTCTTCTGCTCATCTTCTTTTTTTAAATTGTGTTAGCTGCTGCCTTAATAAACGATACAAAAAGAGGATGAGGAGAAAAAGGCTTTGATTGGAACTCTGGGTGAAATTGCACGCCGATAAACCATGGGTGGTTTTCCAGCTCCACTGCCTCTATACACGTTCCATCTTCTGATATACCACTGCATATCAACCCATTTTTTTCTAAATCATCTTTATAATCTAAATTAATTACGTATCTGTGTCTATGCCTTTCCGAGATAGTAATATCACTATACGCATCCGCTATTTTGGAACTTGGGCTTATATTACATTTATACGCCCCAAGTCTCATGGTTCCACCAAGGTCAATGTTCTTATTGCCAGCTAGCTTAATGATTGGATGCTTACAGGTACAAAATTCTTCGGAGTGTACATCTTCAAGCTTAATGACATTGCGAGCAAATTCAATAACCGCAAGCTGCATACCAAGGCATATTCCCAAAAATGGGATGTTACGCGTGCGAGCGTAACTTATTGCCGATATTTTACCCTCTACTCCATCATCGCCAAATCCACCTGGAACGAGGATTGCATGAGAATTCTGTAATTTCTCTTCTATGAGTTTTTTGTCGATAGGTTCTTCACTCTTCTCCCTTGAGTTAATCCAATTTATTTTTATCTTGACCTTATTACTAATTGCACCATGATTTAATGCTTCAATTAGTGATTTATACGCATCAGGGAATTCAGTGTATTTTCCTACTATGGACACAGTGACTTCCTGTGTTGGATGTCTCATAAAGTGTACTATTTGATCCCACTCAGTTAGGCTTGGTTTTGGCTTATTCAAGTGAAAATGTTCCAAAATTTGTGTGCCAAGTCCACATTGATTATATAAGACCGGCAGCTCATATATATGGCTCACATCAGGAGCAGGTATTACATTAGGCAAAGAAACATTACAAAGATTGGCTATTTTTCTTCTTTGATTATCAGAAATTTCTTTCTCGCTACGACATAATATAATATCTGGTTGCAACCCCGCAAAGTTTAACTCTCGAATTGAATGCTGTGTTGGTTTTGTTTTTAATTCTTGAGCTGCAGTAAGATATGGCACCAAGGTCAAGTGTATAAGGATAACTCTTTGTTTTCCAAGCTTATAGCTAATTTGACGTATGGCTTCCAAAAAAGGTTGGCTTTCAATATCACCTACAGTTCCGCCAATTTCACATATTACAAAATCTAAACCTTCCGTACCATTAAAAATAAACGACTTGATTAAATCTGTCACATGAGGAATGACTTGCACAGTTTTGCCCAGATAATCACCACGCCTTTCTTTCTTCAGTAGCTCATGATACACTTTACCAGTTGTTACATTGTCGTCTTTGGCTGCTTTAATTCCAGTAAAGCGTTCATAATGCCCAAGATCCAAATCAGTTTCGGCACCATCTTCGGTAACGAATACCTCTCCGTGTTGAATTGGGTTCATCGTTCCAGGGTCAATATTCAGATAAGGGTCAAGTTTTCTGATACGTACTCCAAAGCCATGAGCTTGGAGAAGTGCGCCTACACTTGAAGCAACTAAACCCTTGCCAAGTGATGAAACGACCCCGCCTGTTACAAAGATAAATTTAGCTTCCTTCATCAATTTTCAAAAGGAACAGAAGTAGATTCATTTTCTTGTTTTTTTTCTAGTATAATTTTTTCTGCAATTGACTTCTTATGCACATCTTTTGAACATAATCCTGATAATAACAATGTGTTTATAATAAATAATCCGGCAACTATAGCTGTTGTTTTGCTAAGCGGGTTTGCAGAAGATTTCACCGGGATCATTGAATTGAACCCCTGCTGTGAATTGCTAAAGCCACTCAGCGGGCTACTCCCAGGTGGCTGCAAAAGTACTAAAATTACTAGAACGACAACTAATATTATTTGGAGTGCACTGAGTATCGTTACTGACATTATAATAGGGCTGAAAATAAAAATTTTAGAAGCATGGAGTGCATAAGTCAAGAGATCTGTTCAAGTAAACGAGCGTTGTGTCTGGAATAACAGAGATTTATTAAATATTTTACCTTAAGATCCTAATTTCTTATTATAGGGAGTACACAGCAAGCAATTTATTGATGGTGAAAGATTACAAAAAAGGGCATAGAAAGCGCTTAAGAGAGAAAATTATTCTGGATAATGGACAATCACTACTCGACTATGAGGTTTTAGAGCATATTTTGTACTCAGCATACAGTAGAATTGATGTAAAGCCAGTAGCAAAGAGTTTGATAGAAAATTTTGGTAGTTTAAATAAGGTTTTTAATGCTGATTTAGAAGCACTGCGAAACATTGATGGAGTCAACAATGCAGCTATATCTGCCATTTTTTGTGTAAAACAAGCCTTTGTTCGCTCCGCAAGAGAAGAAATAAAGGACCTGCCTATAATCAATAATTGGAAAAAACTGCTTGATTACTTAAGAATAAGCATAGGAAGCCTCAATAAGGAAAATTTTCGCATCATTTACATGAATAAAAAGTATCGTATAATGGCGGAAGACCTGCAAAACGTTGGTACAATAGATCAAACTCCCCTTTATGTTAGAGAAATTATAAAACGCGCTCTTTTAGTTGGCTCAACGTCTATTGTAATATCTCACAACCATCCAAGCGGAGATACACAGCCCTCAAGTAGCGATATATCCCTCACTAGGCAACTAGCGGGGGCTTGCAAAAGTGTAGGAATAGAATTAATAGACCACATTATTATCACATTCGATAGCTATTTTAGTTTCAAGGAAAACAGGCTGTTGTGAAAGCTTTTATAGCTGCATTGGCAGTATGTATTGGATGTGGTGCTGCCGGGTTATCAGCGTTAGTTATGATTGGCATAGCTGTAGCCGCTGGGGTGGCAATTGGAATTGTTGCTGGTGGTATTACATATGCAGTGTCAAAACCTAGTGATAAGCTAGATAGACCAAACTTAAGCGCAGTAGGTAACAACCAAACCATTCAGTGATATAATAGACTTGATAAAATCACTATTTGGTGATATACTAGATTAAATAGGTTTACAGTGAGGGATAAACATGACCATTAATGGTGACAGTCAACAAATTGGTATTGATTTGTCAAATAATAAAAAAGATGAAGAGATAAATCAAGAGGGGATCAGCTGATAGGTATTGATACCCATAACGATCTTGAGCATCCTCAAGATTTGGCCTCGAAGTTTCGAGTTGCATTTCAGACATTTTGTAACTGAGTATAGGTTGCAAAGGGGCTGTTTCATAGCTTGTAATAGGAAGGTTTTGACTAATCTACCATATGGGTTTCAAATAGGGCCTAATGCTAAAACAATAATCAGCTTTGGTGAAATAATGAAAAATATCCTTTGCTAAATGCTTTAAATGAGCTACTTTTATTCGTCAGTTGAAAATTTTAAATGTTATTACCCTTTCTATTGATTTTATCTCTAATTGCTAAGTTCATTGAGATGGATATTTCCGTGCCTGGATTTCCAGATATAGCGCACTATTTCAATGTATCAGAAGGCACAATTCAATTAACTATTGCTTACAACTTTCTGGGCTTTTGCATAGGAGGGTTATTTTTTGGTCCATTGTCTGAATGCTATGGCAGAAGGAGAATTATGATCATAGGTAATACTTTCCTGTTGATTGGTGCTATTGGATGTGTTTTTGCACCGTCGGTTTTTTGGCTTCTAGTCTCTCGCTTTGTGCAGGGTATTGGTGTTAGCACATCTGTAGTTGTGTTTGCAATTATTACAGACAGCTATAAAGGTGATAAAGCGGTGAAATTTATTGGAATCATGAATTCTATTATGACGGTTATCGTGGCAATAGCACCAGTTTTTGGCAGTTTTATTAATGAAATTGTAGGGTGGCGTGGCAACTATGTAAGTGTTGCAATGCTTTGTTTAATCTCTTGGGTTTTACTGCTTTTTCTGTTACCGGAAACAAAAAAGGACCGCAATATTTTCAGCTTGAAGAAAATGATGAAAGATTACAAAAAATTGTTATCGAGCTCAAAATTTATGGCACTGTCTTTGGTACTGAGTCTCTTTTCTGCTTCTTATATGTCATTCGTTACTTGCGGATCTTTTTTATATATGGGAACTTTTGGTTTATCTAGAACTATTTATGCGTTACATCAGGGTGCGATAGTTGGATGTTTCTTACTTATCAGTCTATTTGCTGGCAAGATCTTGCAAAAACTTGGAGCAATATGGTGTATAATTTCTAGCACGAGTGTGATTATCATCGGGTCTTTATTACTTGTGATATTTAGTATAGTCATGCCCAATTTTTCTTACTTAATAACGCTATCAATGATTATTTTTGTTATTGGTTGCGCAATTTGCCAGGGGATGGTTTTTAACTCAGCATTAAATGTTTTGCCTGAAGTTAAAGGCACAGCTTCTTCTGCAGTTTCGTTCGTTAGAGCTTTTATCATGGCTATTTTTACCGGTTTAACAGGCTACGTTTACAACGGTCAGGCAATCAGTATAGCCATTCTTGTTCTATCTGCAACAGTGCTAAAACTCATTTTTACTGCCTATTTGGCTTTGTTGCATAGCAAGTAGTGAGAACATAAAAAAAAGAAAGAAAAGCTAGAGTGAGCATTGTGCTGTAGAATAAACACTTTATATGCCACAGAAGATGAAAGCTATGGTGAATATAATAAATTTTTAGAAGAGGGAGGCAATATCTGCCATTTGATTACCAATTCCCACTACACAAAGGACGGATAGACGGTAGTGGAAAAAGCTACCCAATAGAAACGAAAAAACTACTTGACAACCTTTGCCATTACCCTTATCATAGTACTGAAGCTATTTATTTATCTTCGCAATCTCTGCAGTGGATTAATGACAAAAAACTTAGGGTATTTGGCGTCTCATGTTTAAATTTTTGCACTATGTGCACCTTATGTCTT
>Ga0209755_10009498_pt1 | contig 10280 bp, 11 predicted proteins | sample TergutCo191P1_FD_187301 | JGI IMG/M metagenome (GOLD analysis project Ga0209755, IMG submission 187301) | Cornitermes sp. P1 segment gut microbial communities from Petit-Saut dam, French Guiana - Co191P1 (SPAdes) (version 2) | ecosystem: Host-associated > Arthropoda: Insects > Digestive system...
GACCACACCTTGCCATTTTTCATCTGTTTCTGCGCAGCCTTCAGCATGACCTTCAGCATGACCCTCATCATAGAGCGCTTTCTCTTCATAAATGCGGTCGATGTGGGCTCTGTATTTGTCCATTTCTACGGTCATGAATCTTAAATAACTACGGGGGAGTTTTTCTACTTGTTTTCTTGCATGCATTATTCCTTCCTCCTTTTTGCACAGTTCTTCAATTAGCGGCTTTGCTTGATCCTCATGATGATACTTGAAAAAGATACACCATTTCTCTTCATTTGACAAGGATTGAATCCCTGTTTTTCCGGTAAAATACTCATTTACACGCTGTTTCAGTTTTGGCAGTTCATAAAAGATGATTTCAACAGCGTCTGTTAGAAGGTTATGTTCCGTTTCTTCTCTGTAGCTAAAACGCTGCGGAAGTTTGCCGCTTCCTTTAAACAGCACCTGATCTACAAAGAAAATCTGGTAAGTTCTTTTGATGTCTTTGTAACGAAATCCTTTTCTAGCCTGACTGTATTGAAGAGCGGTAGAATAATGAACCGCTCTTTTTTTCAGATCATCATTTGAGTTGTTCATCTGCATTTCAAGGTTCGCGGCTTCTCCGTCGTTAAATGTGACACGTACATCAAGAACAGACGATTTTCCGCCAAGGTATACCGGCAACAGTTCGCTGTTTAAAACCTTAACGGCAGTAACCTCCCGCCTTGTACAAGCTGAAAGCAGACATCGTAAAGCAATACGGGAATCCTCGGTGTTGGAAGTAAGCATTTTCTTGAAAACTTTGTCATCCATCACACAGAGCGGCGTATCGGGAAGGGATTCCCCCGGCGGAAAACGTCTGTTAAGCAGGAATTTTAGATTGTTTAGCAAGTTGATCATAAGCACCTCACAAAGTAGGAATATAACCGTCAGAAAAGACAGTTATATGTATATGGTGCGCACCTGCGTGGCGCTTGACCGAAAATGAAAAATTCTTGAAAAAATTGAAAAAAAGATTCACACGGAGGCACAGAGGGATTCGTGAAATTACATATATTATCTTTACTTCAATATCTATTTTACTTAGAAAAAAATTTAAAAATTTAATTTATCGAATCGCGCTAAACCTTGGGCTAAAGACAAAATTTCTAATTAAAGAGATCCCTCTGTGTCTTCGTGCCTCTGTGTGAGATTATTCCCATATTAAGAACAAAAAGGGTAATGCTTTGGCGTTCCCCTTTTTTTATTTTGGTGCCAGGCAGTGTTTTATTTACTTAGCGTTTAGAGCGGCTTGAAGGCGAGCGATTTCGGCTTTTTGGTCAGCGAGTTCTGCTCTTTGGTCAGCGATTTCGGCGTCTTTGTCAGCGATTACACCCTGCCATTTTTCATCGGTTTTTGCACAGCCTTCAGCAATACCCTCAGCAAGACCTTCATCGTAGAGCGCTTTCTCTTCATAAATGCGGTCGATATGGGCTCTATATTTGTCCATTTCCACAGTCATGAATCTTAAATAGCTTCGGGGGAGTTTTTCTACCTGTTTCCTTGCATGCATTATTCCTTCCTCCTTTTTGCACAGTTCTTCAATCAACGGCTTCGCTTGATCCTTTGGTGCCAGGTACCGTTTTTTTGGTGCCTGGCAGTGTTTTGTTTACTTTGCGTTTAAAGCGGCTTGAAGGAGGGCGATTTCGGCGTCCTTGTCAGCGAGTTCTGCGTCTTTGTTAGCGAGTTTTGCGTCTTTGTCAGCGAGTTTTGCGTCTTTGTCAGCGATTACACCCTGCCATTTTTCATCGGTTATTGCGCAGCCTTCAGCATGACCATCAGAATGACCTTCATCGTAGAGCGCTTTCTCTTCATAAATGCGGTCGATATGGGCTCTATATTTGTCCATTTCCACAGTCATGAATCTTAAATAGCTTCGGGGGAGTTTTTCTACCTGTTTCCTTGCATGCATTATTCCTTCCTCCTTTTTGCACAGTTCTTCAATTAGCGGCTTTGCTTGATCCTCATGATGGTACTTGAAAAAGATACACCATTTTTCTTCATTTGACAAGGATTGAATCCCTGTTTTTCCTGTAAAATATTCTTTTACCCGCTGTTCCAGCTTTGGCAGTTCGTAAAAGATGATTTCCACGGCGTCTGTAAGGAGAGCATGTTCCGTTTCTTCCCTGTAGCCGAAACGCTGCGGAAGTTTGCCGCTCTCTTTAAACAACACTTGATTTACAAAGAAAATCTGATATGTTCGTTTAATGTCTTTATAACGGAATCCTTTTCCTGCTTGGCTGTATTGAAGCGCGGTAGAATAATGAACGGCTCTTTTTTTCAGATCGTCATTAGATTTGTCCATCTGCATCTCAAGATTCGCGGCTTCGCCGTCGTTAAATGTAACTCGGACATCAAGCACAGACGATTTTCCGCCAAGGTATACCGGCAACAGTTCGCTGTTTAAAACCTTAACGGCAGTAACCTCCCGCCTTGTGCAGGCTGAAAGCAGACACCGCAGCGCTATGCGGGAGTCCTCCGTGTTGGAAGTAAGCATCTTTTTGAAGACCTTGTCGTCCATCACGCAGAGCGGCGTATCAGGGAGGGATTCCCCCGGCGGAAAACGTCTGTTAAGCAGGAATTTTAGATTGTTTAGCAAGTTGAGCATAAGCACCTCACAAAGTAGAAATATAACCGTCAAAAAAGACAGTTATATATATATGGTGCGCAGATGCGTGGCGCTTGCACTAAACTTGCACTAAAATGGAAAATTCTTGAAAAAAATTTGGTGCATGGCACCAATTTTCACTTTATTTAAGTATTTTGTAGATATTTTTAAAGAGTTCTCGCAAAGGCGCGAAGATTCGCCAAGTACGCCAGGCTGCTGATGCCTATTCTCTTACCATCGAAACATCCGCGTCGAATGCGCCAAAACCTAAATCTGTAACTGAAGCCGGAATTGTAACATTGGTTATTTTATTATTTACAAAAGCAAAATGTCCGATTGAATTAACAGAATCCGGAATTGTAATGTTTGTTAGTTGATTATATGTAAACGCGCTGTCTCCGATTCTGGAAACAGAATTCGGAATGTTTACGTTTATCAGTTTATTATGAGTGAACGCGTTGTCTCCGATAAAGGTAACCGAATTTGGAATATCAACATTGGTAATCGCGCTCTCCCTGAATGCGTTATCGCCGATTATTTTTACAGAATCCGCAATGGTAAAATTTCCTAAATTATTTCCCGCGAACGCATACGGTCCGATAACGGTTACTGTATTGGGAATTTTTACGTTTGTCAGCATCATTCCGAAAAATGACGAGTACCCTATTGCGGTTACAGGATAGTTATTTATCGTATCCGGTATTATTACTTCTTTACTTTTGCCGGTATATACAATTATTTCCGCGCAAATATTATTCAATACCGCGATTTTATACTCTTCGTTATCTGCAAATGTTATTTCAAATGTTCCCGCCTGTTTTCCTTTTTGATTGTAATAATCATATAATATAACATTAAAAGCGTTAAATTCTATTTCTATGTTTGCAGGCAGTTTTATTTTTGTTAACTTGCTTCCGAGGAATGCCCCGTCTCCGATAAATACGACCGTGTCCGGAATTACAATACTTGTTAACTCATTCCATAAAAACGCATTTTTCCCGATATAAAAAACAGAATCGGGAATATGCAAACTGGTCAACTTGTTTCCGGCAAATGTGCCATTTCCGATAATCGTAACAGTATTAGGAATAACAACGCTGTTTAATTGTTTAAAGGAAAACGATTCATCTTCCAATATTTTGACAGGGCGCCTGTTTATTTTTTTTGGTATTACTATATCTTTTGATTCACCCGTATACCCTGTAATTACAAGCTCTCTTTTTTCGTTGATTAAATACTCATAATCCGCGGCTGCTTTATCTTCTGCGCATGAAACGGCTAAAATTAAAATTAAAACTGTTAGTGTTATTTTTCTCATTTTTCCCCCAATTAAATGTATTATAATCTATTTTAACCGAAGAGAACAAGAGTGTAAAAATATTGTTTCTGTTCAGCGCACTGGAGTCGGGAACCTGTTTTCTGATAATATTAAAGAATGCCGGCAGATTACCCAGACTATCTTGAGCCTCTCAACGATGAGCAGCGGAAAGCTGTTCTTCACACAGGAAAACCTCTTTTAATACTTGCAGGCGCAGGCTCAGGCAAGACAAGAGTGATCACGACAAAAATCGCGTGGCTGATAAGAGAGCAGGGGCTGGATCCGCGCTCGATCCTTGCGGTTACATTTACCAACAAGGCGGCGAGGGAAATGGCGGAACGGGCGCGTCAGATTGATGAGCGCGCGGGAGAGGCTATGCTGCGGACATTCCACTCCTTCGGCGCGTGGTTTCTGCGGCGAAACGGCAGCCTTGCCGGCCTTAATTCGGACTTTGTAATTTATGATGATGACGACGTTATTTCACTTCTTTCAGGAATGATGGAAAATACCCCCAAGCCGGAAATCAAACAAATTGCGCATAACATCTCGCGCGCGAAAGATTATTTTCTTTCACCTGACGATCCCGAACTTGCGATGATTGATCATCAAAAAAGATTTAGAAGCGTTTACGCCCGTTATGAAGAGCGCATGGCGCAAATCGGCAATGTTGATTTCGGAGACCTGATCAAAAAACCTGTGGAGATTCTTCGCAGTCAGCCTGAAGTCGCGCAGCGTTTCCGCGACAGATTTTCCGTAATAATGGTAGATGAGTATCAGGACGCGAATGTCGCGCAGTTTCAATTATTAAAAGAGCTCTGCGGCCCGTCGACGTATGTATGTGTTGTCGGCGATGATGATCAATCCATTTACCGTTTCCGCGGCGCGGAAGTAAAAAACATTCTTGAGTTCCCAAACCGTTTTTCAGGCGCTGACATTATCCGCCTTGAACAGAACTATCGCTCAACATCTCCTATTTTAGGAGCGGCGTCTTCCGTGGTAGACTGCAACCGCGGAAGGCTGGGAAAAAAACTTCGCTCAGAAAAGGGAGACGGCCCGCTGCCGGTACTTGCCTATCTGAGCAATCAGGACTCGGAAGCGGAATTTTGCGCCGAAAAGATCCAAAATTCCGTAAAGAAAAAAGAAACAAACTGGTCGGACTGGGCAATTCTTTACCGTACAAACGCGCAATCGCTTGTGTTTGAAACAAATTTTTTAAAGAAGAGCATTCCGTACCGCGTTGTCGGCTCGCTCAAATTTTACGAGCGCGAAGAAATTAAAGACGCCCTCGCCCTTCTATCGATCCTTGTTAATCACCGCGATGAAGTGGCATTCCGCAGAATTGTAAATAAACCGGCAAGAGGAATAGGCCCTGTTACGATTCATAAAATTATCGAGACATCAATCATCATCAATAAAAATCTGCTTGAAACAATTCAACATCAAAATGAAGAAGGCGGGTTTTCCCAAAAAGCAAAAAAAGGTCTGAATGAATTTTATGAAGTTTTGGAAAACGCAAAATCATTGTTAGACGGCGAATTGCAAGCGCCGGACCCGGCTCCGGCAAAAAAAATTAATTCAAAAAAACAAAAACTCAAATCCGGCAAAGGTCTTTCAGTTTTAGTAGAAAAACTTTTAATTGATTCAGGAATTGCCGAATACCACGAAACACAGGATGAAATTTCCGGTAATTCAAAAACAGGAAATTTGCAGGAACTGTTAAACGCCGCGACCGACTACCCGAACACCCGCGAAGGGCTGCTTGAATTTCTGGAAAACATTGAACTGGATCGCTCAATGGAAGAAAATTCCGGTAATCAAAACGCGCACGATGATTTAGCCGCGAAAAACGCCGTAACGCTGATCACATTTCACAACACAAAGGGACTTGAGTTCAAGCATGTAATCATGACGGGACTTGAACAGGGTATCTTTCCAAGAGAGGAAAAAAAAGGCGACGAGCTTGAAGAAGAGCGCCGCCTCTTCTATGTCGGCGCGACACGCGCTATGGACGAGCTGTACTTTACCACCTGCCGCGAACGGCGGATGTACGGTAAAACCTCATTCATGGAGCCGTCACTTTTTCTCCGCGAAGTTGACAAGAAATGTATTAAAACGGAAAAGGGACAATTTAGCCCGCAAAGCGGCAGCCGTCAATTTTTTCCAAACCAAAGTGTTAACAGTCAATTTCCAGCGCCGAGCTCACAGCAAAGCGACCCCCGGCTTGAAGAGCAATGCGGATGGCGAAGAGGTCAGCGCGTCTACAACGACAGCCACGGTTACGGCGCTGTGTTGAGCGTTAAAGACAGCGAAGACGGCCCCATTGTTCACGTTCGTTTTGACAACGGGCAGGACAAACTTTTTCTCAGCGAAATACAGGGCAGGGCTTATGAGAAGATTGGGGAGGATGGGTGACATCCTATATTGACATATAAGAATTATTACACTATAAATTTATTATGGACATGGCTATAACGCTTGATAATAATCTTTTTAAGGAAGCAGAACGGGAAGCAGAACAATTAGATGTTTCTATTTCGGAATTTTGCTCATTAGCAGTTAAAGAATTTATAAAAAACCGTAAAAAGAGTGAAATCACTAAGCAAATTAATAATATTTATTCAAAATATAAAGCAGAAATAGATGCAGATATTTTACAAGCTCAATATGATTTATTAGACAAGGAAGACTGGTAAATGATTAAAGGCGAAATATGGTGGGCAATTCTGCCCTCTCCCCGTGGTTCTGAACCTGCGAAAAAACGTCCGGTTCTTATCATTCAAGGTGATGATTTTAATAACAGCAATATCACTACTGTTATTTGCGCAGTCATCACCTCCAATATGCTACTCGCAAAAGTTGCGCCTAATATCTTGCTTGAAAAAGCACATTCCTATTTACAAAGAACATCCGTTGTAAATTTTTCTCAAATTTTAACTGTAGATAAATCATTTTTCACTCAAATGGTCTGCATGTTGCCGAAACAGTATATTCCCGTCATTAACAATTCTCTGAAAATTATTTTTGATATTGACTAAAGGTATCGAGGGATATTAATTCACATACCTCTTTTTGGCAGACAGCCTTAGGTGATATTGACGCACAGGTGAGCAAAAACGGTGGCTGCTACCATGGGTTAATTTTCCCGAATTTGGTTCATAACACTTAATACTGCTTTTAAATTCTCATCCGCATATTTTTGTAATATGCTTTTGTCTGAGTCTGACAAAAGTATATCTGCTTTAAAAAGTTCATAAGGTTCAAGATTCAACACTGAGGCTAATTTTACCAGCGTATTGGGGGAAACCCACGCCTTACAACGCTCAATATCGCTTAAAAAGTTGGTGGAAATGTCCACTTGTTCAGCCAGAGCCAGCTGAGATAGGTTTTTTTTCATCCGGCAACGCTTAATATTTCTGCTTAAAATACCTCTTAATTCCTGTTCATTCATAAATCATAACATAACCTTATACCGAAAATTTAGGCTATTATCTTGACAAAGTATCAATCAGTTAATAGAATGAGTATATCGGTAATACCGAAATAACAGGAGGATATTTATGAAAAAATTGTTTTATTTTGGAGTTGTTTACTTGGTTTTGTTGTTTATTAATGCTTGTACCAGTATGAGTACATCCCCGCATTTTTATTCAAACAGTCCAAACATTAATTTTGAAGTTCTGGGAGAAATTATTTACGAAAGCGCCGATAAAGTTGGTTTCATTGAACTGCTCAGAGCGGCAAGAAGATTATATCCTGATTGTGATTATGTAATTGATATTATGATCGATCGAAGAGACACCACGACAACTTCTTTTGGAGCGAAAACAGTTAAAAACACAACATGGATAATGCGTGGTACAGCAATCAAGTATAAAAAGTAACGGAGAAATACAATGAAAAAGATACTATTCATATTTTTTCTAGGGTTAATATGTATTTCTTTTCTTAACGCACAGTCGCTTGACGAAGCATTAATAGCCGCCGCCTTAAAAATAAGCAGAGATTTACCTGCTGACACTAAAGCCGCGATTATAAGTTTTACCTCTTCTTCAGAAAAACTGAATAAGTATGTAATTGATGAACTTAACGGCAATATATTGAGAAACCGCAGAGTAACGCCTGTTGTACTTGATCAAAATCAACTTCAAAGCATTAAAAATGATTTACGTTTCAATGAAGCCGGTAATGTGGAAACGCAATCAGCTCAAAGCATTGGACGTATGTTGGGAGTTGCGTATATAATAACAGGATCTTTAGAGCGGCGTATTGGTAATGAATATAATCTGCATTTTAACGCGTTTGACACAGAGAACGCGAAAATTCAATCTCAATATTCTGTTGCTTTAAATTTGCGGAATGACCAGCATCTTTCTGTTTTATTAGGTGTTACTGCGAAACTAATTGCGAAGGTTTATGACGAGGAAAAAACATCAAATGTCAGAAAACATTGGCTATCCGGTGGAGGCTTCTTATCCCCCCCTTACGATGGTGGTTTTTCCGCAAATTACGAGTATATGCTGTCGCCAAATTTTTCAATTGGCGCTAATCTTAATGTTGGTTTAATATATGGTAGCGGTTCATCAATTTCAGCAATCGGACGTTATTATCCATGGGGAAAAACTTTTTTTATTGGACTTGGTTTAGGAGTTGGGTTAGTTGGTTCTTTATACCCAAATATTGAGCATACATATTATGATACTTATTCTGGAAAAATTATTACCGAACATACCTTATCTTCTGTTTTTGGCTTTCTTTTTACTCCAAGTGTAGGTTGGAAAATTGATATAGGAGCTCCGGGCGGCTTTTTCCTTCAACCGGGTATCAGAATGCCTATTGGTTTCGGTAACAAGCATCCGCTATATTATTATGAAGATGATGTTTACAAGAAAGAATTCGGAGTTAATGTCAGTATTGGAATTTTCTTTACCATTGGCGGAGCATTTGGGAAGTAAAAAGAGGTGCCTGTCACCCAATTTTCCGAAGAAAAAGAGCAAATATTTTTAACCACGAACCATACGAACCGGAACGAACCATCACGAACCTTTGCTTTGAAATGTTTTATCTTAACCTCAAATTCTTTCTTAATCCGATAAGCTTGAAGGTTAAGTAAACATTTCAAACAATAAGTTCGAACTTGTTCGTGCTGTTCGTAGTAAAAATTCCGGAGGGGGTGAGGACAGGCACTGGATGCGTAAGCTTTAGTATCAACTGCCCTACACAGGCAGCTTAAACGTCATAGTAACTTCGCCTGTCTCTTTGTTAATTTTGATCTGCTGGTTTTCCAATCCCAATTCTTTGCCTGTTGACATTTTGAACAGCCCTGCCAGAAATTGCATTCCACTTGTCATCACTTGTTCCATCTCAGCGGTTTTTGATTCGCTCATCTGCGTTATTGTTTTTTGCTCTTCGGATTCTTCTTTTATATCTGTCTGAGGTTTGCCTACTAGCTGCTCTGGCTGAGCCTCCTCGTCCCTAAAATCTGTTAGAGCCAGGTCTTCATCAGCATCTGACCGATCAGTTTGTGTACTTTGATCCACTCTGAAAAAATAATTATTTTTCGATCTGTATTTTTCAGGTCAAGCTGATCAAAAAGAATGTTTTCCAATTCATCAAGAATCAGAAAATCCATTCCCGCTTTATTAATGGCAAGACTGTCGCGCATAATAGTTTCATAATTTACAATGAAGAAAAAATAATTATCATCAAGATACTGAGCTGCTCTTTCTTTGGGCAGCCCGCTTACAATAAGCGCTTTTTCGTTTGCGAATGTTTCAATTTCTTTTTTCCATTGAGATTTTAAAGTGGCGGGGCAAACGACCAATGTCTTTTTAAAATCGAAAATCTGCTTTTTGAGTACGGCGGCGGCAGCGGCCTGAATTGTTTTTCCCAATCCCATTTCATCGGCGATAATCGCCGCTTTTTTAAAGAGGACAAATTCCACCCCTTCTTTTTGATAAGGAAACAACTGTGCTTTAATAAGAGAATAATTTGGTTTGTAGTCTTGCTCTAACTTTTTGAGCAGGGACTGTTCGAAAGCCTGTGCAAATTAATAATGTTTATTCAAAATATAAAGCAGAAATAGATGCGGATATTTTACAGGCTCAATATGATTTATTAGACGAGGAAGACTGGTATATGATTAAAGGTGAAATTTGGTGGGCAATTCTGCTCGTGTCCCATACGGGGATCGAGGTCAATGGTGATAATGTCGCCTTGTTGTGGAACATCGTTTACCATCGCTCATTTCCAATGGCTTTGCCAAAGTTAATTATCGGTTCGCGAATGCCGTCATCAATATAATCTTTAAAAATAAAATCCAATGATCCGTCGTCT
>Ga0209755_10009499_pt1 | contig 10280 bp, 8 predicted proteins | sample TergutCo191P1_FD_187301 | JGI IMG/M metagenome (GOLD analysis project Ga0209755, IMG submission 187301) | Cornitermes sp. P1 segment gut microbial communities from Petit-Saut dam, French Guiana - Co191P1 (SPAdes) (version 2) | ecosystem: Host-associated > Arthropoda: Insects > Digestive system >...
GTGGGATATCTTGCTTTGTAGATTTTGATATAGCTATCAATGTTGTGAAGGAACTTGCTGCTTCTGTCTTCAGGATAGTGCAAGAAATACATGCTGTGTGGGGAAAAACTGGTATTATATAGAGGGGTGGGCGAGGTGAGCTGTTTGAATAGTGTGCCAATGGGGAATGGAGGTGGCATTGAGCAGTGTGCCTGGGCCATATGGAATATACAGGAAAATGAGTAGGGGTGAGAAAAATATATGGGATGGTTGAAGGATATGAGAGATATCTGGGGTGAAGAGAGGTAGACAGAATTGGGGTGATCAGGAATGTAGTCAAGGGTGGAGCAGGAAGCATATTATAGACCTCTGAAGCAAGACAGCAGTGTCTTGAAGGGCAGCATGTAGTAATACTCACAGATGTGCACAGGTGCCGAAAGGCAGTGACAGATATGTCTGTGCACGTCACAATTAATTTAACAGTTTGACATTATGAGATATGTGTTGATTGATTGATTTGCATTTGGGTTCAGGGCCTCTCAGTCCTGATGCACCTAGGCCGTGATTAGAACAGGCCATTTGTGCCCCATATCGAATCATGGGAGCCCCGTAACCTTACCATAGTTTCAGATGGCCCCAAGCCTAAACTCCTAATATCCTCTGGCTTCAAGAAAAAGGAACCCAGGTACACATGTCTGAGTGAGGCCAGAGCCTCGCACTCACGTAAAATGTGAGCCGAGTTTTCCTTTCTCACCCCACACTTCCTATACAAGGGGCTGTCAAGTAGCCCTAGTAGGTGAAGATGTCTCCTCAGGGTGTTATGACCCGTAAGAAGGCCAGTTACAACCCTGGAAAGAGACATGTGTTAGTTTATGCTTGTTTTATCAATAAAACAGAATGTACTGATGAAAGATAGTAGTGTCTGCTATGTCTCACTGATATTAGTATTAATATTTACTTATATTCCAAAAGTGCAGAAATTGTTACAACCTTTCGATATAGAACATGCCACAAATCACTCTATGTAAACACAGAACCGGTCACAAAATGAAACATGTATATATAAGAACAAGCCCAGTATACAAATTCATTCTTATAACCTGTAAGTCCGCTTTTGTTAAGAAGACAAAATATAGTTACAGTTAAAACAGAAGAAAACATGACATAGGATGCTACTAGAACTACATTGAAATTACTCCAGTTTTGGCAGTAAGAATATGAAAAGAAGCATACAATGCATAATACGTTTCAGTATTATGGTAACCAAGCCTAATAAGACTGATAATTAAACCTGTTTGATTACCTTTCTCTTGTTTTTGATCTTATTTCCACTTTTTAACTTTGAATTGGAGCTCTGCAAAAGTTTTCATGTTGTGCACTGAACAAATCCTGAAACCTGATGCAGAGGAGTCATATTGTCATAATGTGAAACTGCACATATATATTAAGCATAAAAAGTGAACCATCCAGTGTTTGTGAAACCAACACACTGTGTAACGTTTAGTTCTTTGGGTTACTTAAAATGAATGCATTTTCTGGTTATATGCAGGGATTTATTTATGTACTTAAACAAGTCTATTATAAAGAAGAAATAAACTTGTGCCATAAGGAAGCATATTGTGGACATGTTATGGTGTAGGAAACTCCAGTGTTTTAATAGTAGGTGCTTACAAATTTCAGCTCCTCCCACCTATTATATTACTGACCAGTATCAATCACTACATAAGCCACTATCTTGATTTACTTCAGTGCCATTATATCACACATGTGGATAAAGTAGAAAACACATTCATTCATTATACATTCATCAAATCCATATAAGGTGTAACACAACTGTTGGATATAGAATTTGTCATCAAATAATATAGAAATATAAACTGTACATGCCATATCAGAGTGTCAGTCATAGTGACAAAAAGAATCATAAATGCAGTATGAGGAGTGTATACAATTAATTTAAGATTAGTGCAATAATATCATAATATGTGGAACAATAAATTGTAATAAAATTATGAAACACAATATATTTACTAAATTAAAACCTTCTGTCATGATAGAAGAAATGTGTTAATTCAACTGTAATTTTTTTTATGAAAAATTAAAGTAAAAATATAAAACATCAGGATTATAGAATAGTGGCCATAATTACACTTATAAAGTAAAACCAAATCCTAGACTTTAGTAGTATTAAAATAGTAATCCAAATTATAAAATGGATTTAAATTAAGAAAACCATTTAGGGCCAGTCTAAATTGTTTAAAAGGTGAGATGATTTTTCTAATGTCAGAAGGAAGATTATTAAAAATCTTGATGCCAAAATAGTAGGTCTCTTTTTGATACATGGTTAAGTTGGATAGTATACCAAATTTAGAGCATCGTGAGATGTAAATGGTTTATAGGTATGAAAGAAGAGAAGGGTGCAGAATCATAGTCTGAACACAAATTTATCTTATACGTAAAACAGCTGTTTTACATATAACATTTACATTGGTAATGGAGTTTATTATTCACCAACGAATGCACAAGTGATTGTCTTAAAAACAATATTAAAATTTACATTAAAATAGCTCCGACATGTTTCAGTTTAGTCACACCATCTTCAGGGAGCTCATTATCTGTGCTTGCTAAAGTTATACTTTGTTAAAACAGTCAGTTATGGTTCATCAGTGTGTGATTAAATTGATGGTGATGTGGCTGCATGTATTGGTAGTGTCCTTGTGTGTTTGTTGCACTGTTTCCGAACAGTGCAACATACACACATCAACAAGGACATTTAATTTTACCTCTTGCTCCATAGAATTCCAACTTAGATAATAAAATGCTATGATTAGCGCAATCAGTGCCTTTTCCAGGTCACAAAATATGCTGCCGACCGTTTTATATTGTTCAGTGCATCAGATACTTCTGTTACTAAATTAAGGTGGCAAATATAAAAAAATGTGATAATTCGACTGCACATGCTTCTATATTCGGGTCATTAAAAAATTAATTATTATTTTTAAAATGTAACTTGTCATGAACAAAGTACATACTCCACCTTTCATAAAATAGTGCCTACAATATTTGACACCAAGATTGTAGTTATCAGTATGAATAAAATGTATTTTATAATGATTCAAGTTATATTCTGTTACACATAATATGTTGGGAAGATCTGGTTGTAAGAAATTGATTGGTTCATTAGTTTTCCATTTTAATAATTGAATATTCTGATGATAAATCTGTAATAAGTCATTAGCAGTAGGTTGTGACAAAGAAGTTTTATCCATTAAAAACTGATTGACTAGAGGTTGAATGGATTTGGTTTGTTTTAAAAATATTAAAATTGTGAGTCATACTTCATGTTATCTAAATTAAAAACCTTTGGATTGCTAATTGTTCTTAGGGTATTTTTCAGTGCAAAAAAATAATCTGTTTTAGTTACAGGAATCCTTTTCAATCCGTTAGGTGTTTTATTTACAACCGTTTTTGTTACCAAATTAGAATTAGCTGTTCAATTCAATTCATTTTTGTTCAAGCTGATCCACAAGGGGGATAAGACCCACAGGATATAGAACATGTCAATTACATTTGATTCTATACTACAATACATTACAATGGAAACAAACAGTCTAAAATAGGAATAAAATATAAATGCTGCCACATGCTGTGACATGTTCATTGGAGACTTTCATTGACTCTGATTATTGTAAAGGATAAAAAAGATTTGTATTAACTTGACCTCTTATTCCTCCTTGATTGCTGTTTTTGACATTATTTACATTATTTGGATCATCTTCAATGTTATTTTCTCCTACAGATATATTAAGATCATCTTGTATAATCTTATTAATATCAATTGTACAAACATTGTGGACACTTTTGCATCCCAAACTTATGGGCACTCCTTCTTTTTGTTGGAAGACTGACTTGATTGACTGATTGATTTACTTTGAAATTAATTCTTTTCCTATAGCATTCAGATACAATCTGTGACTTGTTAAAATTTCTCTACTATGTTCTACCTTTATTATGGATGTATAATTAAAGATTTTTACAGGTTTCTCTAATTTTCTTTTTAAAGAGCAAACTTCATTATTGACACCAGATGAGTGAGAGTGATCAAACCCATGAGGCACACACATCAATATAATATTAGTGTGATAATTGATTTGAGAAGCTGAAGAATATGATTTTATTCACTTTTGTTACTCATGGTAATTTCTAAATTGTATCAGAGAATGATGGGACAAATACTGCTATATGGGCATGAAAATTTGGCCTTACCAAAACAGGAAGGAAGAAGAATTGAGCCAGCAAAGTTGAAACTTTTGAGGTCATTTGCAGGATATAATGACTTGTGTATGACCAAGGAACAAAGGACAAAATAGGAGTGGAACTACAATGTACATAATTTGAGTGAAATTGTTGTGAGATGCTAATGGACACAACAGTTATTAAGAATGAACGTAACACACAGAGTCCCAAATTAGTGTGTGAATACACCTAGCAGGTTGACCAAGGAAAAGGATTAAGAGACCAACACCTATGAAGAAGGAAGAAGCATGGAATGGCTTGTCACATGTTGCAGCCAATCCTGCTACTCCTGATGATGATTTTAAGTGTTGTTAGTATACAAGAAAGGAATGGTACACTATGGGGTTTCATGCAGTTATCTTCATTATTCAGAACTGTATACCTGTTCATAATAAAAAGATTCTTAGTTGTATAGTTACAGATTTTGGAATCATTAACTCATACTTGTTAAGTACCTATATTTACGAGCTTGAATTATTAATTACAAAATGTGTACATAAATAAAATTGTTGCAAGGATAACAAATTCAGGAACTGAAACTGACAGGTTAGTGGCAAAGGTAAAGGTAAAGTTGTCCTTGTGCATGCCATGAATGTATGTGAGAGAGTGGAAGTGTAACACACCCTTTCTTAACCTTGGCACAAGGTGGAGGAGATTGGTCTGCTTTACAACCTGGCCACTTTACACCCAGGAAGGGCCCACTGCCAATGGAACAGAAGGCTGGATGGACCCCATAGCTGATCTGGGAACTTGCAGGAGAGATATGGTAATCTCTTCCCTCACTACTTGAAAGTAATTATTGAAGGGGTTGTAAAAAGATGTCAGACTGAACTATTAGTGTTGCTATACCTGTCTGTCTGTCTGTGTGGAACAGTGCAAGTACTGCTGAATGAATTTTTGAGAGATTTGATACCTGGAACCTGTACTAAAATCGGTCAATAAATTCAAGTTAAAATTTGACAAAAATGAGGAAAGTATATGTTAAGACTTGTATGCTTTTCTTTGCATAACTTGCCAAATGTTTATAAAAAGGAAAAAAAAAAGTTTGAACAATTTTCGTGTCCAACACACCTTTTTTATGAATCAAAAAAAGCTTTGAGATAATTAAACAATAGGTAGTGCGTACTCCAGAACTGTTAACATTATATGTAGGTACATGCCTGAAATTGTACATGCAACAATCAAAAAAGGTCTTCCAATTACACATGAAGATACTGAAGTCTCTTATTGTCAGTAATAATTAAATGAAGCTTCCTACCACATAAATTTATAGGTTTACATGAAAATAAATGTATATGTAATTAAAAATATAATTGAATTTGCTGTTACATATGTTTCTATATACAACTTAAACCTCTCTTCTTTAAAGATAAACCAAAGGGAACAAACACGTAAGAAGAGTTATAGTATGCATGTATTTCCTAATTTGTTTGATTCACTTTATGCAGCTGAAGAATATAGACTGAAACAAAATTTTTTTTTGAAGAATGTTACCTCTTCTTACATACACTCGTACATTATCCCTCTTTAAAAAAAATTGTAATCAACTTAACTTCTCTTTGGTTTGTCTCAGTATAGCATTTAGAGCTTGGGGCAATTCAAAGGGACATTCTGCTTTCTTCTTCAATGCTGTATAATCCAGAAGGCTCTTTAATGTGTATAGATCACCTTAAGACTTGAAATATTTTGACTGAGTTTATACCCAATAGTCTAACAAGAAAGAGACTTCATTATTTTGACTTTGGAAAAGATAAATGAAATAAAAATGTATATACAATAAATAGTATTTTCTTGCTTCAGTAGCAGTTATTACAAAAAAGTATTTAGGATAGATTTACTCTTTTTAAATTTATTCTCTGTGTGATGAAGTATAAACAGGTACCATATTTATGAATCATACAGTTACATTTCAAATATCTTATGAATAATCTTGAAATTTTACATCTTCTATATATTTGTAATTAAATGTTTCTTAACAACCCAAAAAATATACTTATTAGGTAAATATAGATATTTACTTTTTCCTATCATACATTCTCCAACTTGTTTTGGTTCTAACTGAAGCATCATCAGGGAGGTTAAGATTTCACGGTTAGTGAAGCATCCAAGAATGGTACCTGCATATGCATTCATGAGCGTTGTATCAGACATCATATAAAATGTATGTTGTTGTGGTATTCAATACAAGTAGGCCAGGTTCAGTGTCTCACAATTCAGTATATATAAATACATAGTTAAACTATTAAAATTAAAAGTAAAAGCCATTTGTAGCCTTTGATAGTTGTCAGTTTTGTTGGTAGAGTGTTTGCATATTATATTTAACAGTCTATATATATATATATATGAAAGGTACACACTGATTACAGTTTTGTAAATTGAAAGGTATTTTACATTAAAGCATTTACATTGTTTAGAGTACCTTGCCATGGAATAATGCAAAGCAAGTTGTCCAATCCAGTGATGCTTGAAGTGGCAAAGGTACAAAGATTGAGGAAATTATGTTGTATGTGCAAAGGTAAGTTGTTCAATCTATTAATTCATGATGTGGCAGAGGTACACAAGTAGAGCAGTCACACTCTAGTAATGAGAGTACTGGACTGGTCTACGTACCTTTTGCATTATTCTGTGGCAAGATAACTTACACAATATAGCTACTTGAACACAAAGTACTTTTCAATTTATTTATAAAATTGTAACCAGTTTATATGTGTATATTTATTTAACCATAATATTGCAGACACTCCACCAACAACATCTAAGGCTATTGAGTGCTACAAATAAATTTTAAATTTAATTTCAGTATTTTAACTACACACACATACACACACACACATGCCTGCACGTGTGCAGGCAATCATTTTTTGAACTGTGAAACACTGAACCTGACCTACTTGTACTGAACACCATAACACCTTACATTTCATATGATGTATGATATACACAATACTTATGAATGCATGTGCAGAAACAGTTCTTGGATGGTCATTTACCTTGAAATTGTAATCTCTTTGGTGATGATTCAGTTAGAACTGAAACATGTTGGATAATGTTTGATATAAAATAAGAGGTGATTGCATATTCCTGATAAGTGTGTTTTGTTAGTGGGTAATAAACATTATCTTATAAATACATTCACCAGATTTAAATCTTGTACTTTCAACCATGGAGTGTTCCATTGATTATGACTTTACTTGAGCAAAAAAAATATTTTAATAATTATTACTCTATCAATACATGGGAATGCAAATTTAAATATATAAAAAATATTTTCATTTATTTTAAAACTAGTCTTGTTTACAACTTAATTTCTTACTTTTTGAAAATATTAAATGCTTATGCCCTTAATATCTAAAGTCACACGGCAATTGTGTCAAACATTTTTACTCAAAATACTATACTTAACATGGTGTGTACAGAGAAGTAAGTTAAATATGAATTGAAAATTGTGATGCAGGAGAGACTATGATAATATACAGAAACTCTGTAATGAGATTAATGAAATGAGTGGATTGTTCTGAAAACTCAAAATGGTACATTATATAAGGCTGTGATAGTTTCTAAAACATTTGAAGTTTACTGTAGTTTCTATAATTGTAATGGTAATAGATTTGTGGACTTTGCACCATACAATTGTTTACTTGGTTATTGAGGAATAAAAACATTCTTTATCTGTGAAGACAAATAAACTGTCTTTATACTTAACTGCTGACAAGTTGTGGCATCAGAAGCATTATGACTTCACACAATCTATGGTGCATTTAAATCTGTTTTGGTGCAACAGCATTGCTTTGTCAATAGTAGTAATAAGTATTTTTTAAAATATAAATGGCACTGAAGTCAGAACACACAAATGCAATATTTTTAAAATATTTCAACTCAATATTTTTAAGTGTTTTCCAATGTAAATAATGGGTGAAATTTATTGACTGACTTTTATTAGTGATAAAACTTGAAAATGTTTTAAAATCCACTCTTTCCAGATGAAAAAGATAAATGAGAGTTTCCAACTATGGTGGAAGTAGTCATAGCCTGGCACCTCTTATACACAAGTATGAATGACAGCAACTCTGGAAACTTAAGCTTTCACGAAGTGAAGTGTGCAAATGTGTACTGCTGATGACAAAATATCTATTTATTCTAATTATTTGTTTTACTTTTCTTGAAATCTTTTGTACTTAACTATACCTAAAACTGAAATTAGACACTTATGTAAATTATGCATTTTCCAAACTTCACAAAAGTTAAATTTTTTTGTTTATGAATTTTAGTAGGGACTTTGAATATTTTCATTGTATGTGGATTAACACTGCAGAGCTATGAGGTGCTAATGTGCTGATTCAAATATGTATAGAAAGCAAAGGAGAAAAGACATACTGTTAAGTGAAAATATTAGGTTAAATAAAACACTGACGTGATGCAACAAGATGCAGATTTTATTACTGCAGACTTTCTCTACGTGTTTCGGGCGTCAAGCACCCATCATCAGGAGTATAAAATACTGACACAGCAGCCACCGGTACAGGTAGTTATGGTTGCAGGTAGATCCTCACTCCGCCATGGCAGAGTGAGGATCCACCTGCAACCATAACTACCTGTACCGGTGGCTGCCGTGTCAGTATTTTATACTCCTGATGATGGGTGCTTGACACCCGAAACACGTAGAGAAAGTCTGCAGTAATAAAATCTGCATCTTGTTGCATCATGTAGGTGTTTTATTTAACCTTATACTATGATGCATGGAAACACAAAATTTAAAAAAATTTAAAATATTAGATTTAAACTGTTGCAAAGGTAGACATACTGCTGTGTTTTAGTATCAGAGTTTTGTCAACTTTCACATTCAGCAGATCCAAATGTGCCTGGAACTGAAGTGCTGTGATTACAGATGCTCGTTTTGTTAAGTAAATGTCCCTTATCTTCTCATTTATTACATTTTTAAAGTGTTAAAAGTCAGTGTGTTTGCATCTGATCTCATTGCCATTTTTATAATGGGAAACAGATCATAATAGTTGTCAGTACATTCCTGTCATTGTACACATATTGTACAGTGTAACTGCACAAAGATGTGTGAAGTAAGGACAACCAGATTTTTGTGTACATGGAAACATGTAATGAGTTTGAGGCTAGGTGTTTCAAAATTGCATCTTTCTCCCCAAAATTTGTATCATCTGCTGTGTATATTCATTCCATGTGACAAGGAAACCTTTCTGCAGATTCAATTTTGTACTTTCTATGCAAGATTCACTTCTGTATAATTTATGATCGAGAATAAATTAGAAAATGAAATTGAAAGTTAAGGAATTCATGTTGCCTCAAGTGAATTTATTGTAGTTTTTTGTTGTGTGAGCTGTATCCTGCAAATATACAATTACTATACTTTGACTTCTGTATTTCCACTTGTATCTCCTTTTTCAGTGAATACCTTGAATACTTACAAAATAGGAAATGTGGGCAAGCAAGACAAGTATAGACTGAAAATACCAAATTGCATGGCCTTATGACCCAGAAGACCATAAGCTTGATATTCAACACAATGAAAACATCCAATACCTACATTTTGTGCCATAGGCAAAATTTCTGTATGGTGAGTGGGAAGTCATGTTATAGTTTGAGGTGGAAATATCAATATTATGATTTTTGTAATTTTAGATTTTCTTGTTGCAAACACATTGTCACACTATGTCTGAAGAACTACAAAAGGCTTAAATGCATTTAAGGACTCTGTTGCAAGTAAAGCCACTGCCCATTATGATACTGTAGTTGATTTATAGCAAGGTTACATTTACCTAGTGGTGGATCCAGGAAACTGATTAATTAGTGTGGATAAGAAAAACCAACTAGATGTCACTTTTTGTATTCTTTATTTCTCTTCTAATAGTTGCTCAACGTGTTTCGGGCAACCACGTGCCCATCATCAGGAACTGACGACTGCGTGATGTTATAGCCTCATGTTGGTATGTGCCGTGGCTGTGGGTCAAGACCGGTTGGCAGGTAGTGCGTCCTTG
>Ga0209755_10009500_pt1 | contig 10279 bp, 8 predicted proteins | sample TergutCo191P1_FD_187301 | JGI IMG/M metagenome (GOLD analysis project Ga0209755, IMG submission 187301) | Cornitermes sp. P1 segment gut microbial communities from Petit-Saut dam, French Guiana - Co191P1 (SPAdes) (version 2) | ecosystem: Host-associated > Arthropoda: Insects > Digestive system >...
CCCCCCGCAACGGTGTCCAGACTGGCTTTGTGGCCGACTATCTTCCTGTCCAATCAGTACCAGTAGCTCTTTCCGTGGGGATTGACGAGGCCGGAGCGTGAAGTTGACTGCTTATTAGAACCTAGTGCTGAGGTTAAAAACTCGAGGTATTCCGTCACTCCACCATATGTATTCACCGGGCGAAGCGTGCACAAGGAGATACTTTCTTTGTTAGTACAACACTTCATTTCACAGCGTGTCATTCCGGCGTCGGCATTTTCATGCGGCCCTCGTTAGATAGCCGCGTGCGAGAAAAAAAAAAGTTTCAGAGTGCTTCAGAATGTCATTTGTTTCCCTGGTTGACCATGTGGGAGTTCAGTCGGGTATGTTACGAACGTGATGAAGATGATGACTCGACATACCGCAGTTGAACTCTGGAGTCACCTTTCTTTATTAATTTATCGCTTGGAACGATGTGCCACACAGAGTGGTTAAGACTAGCACAAAACCACACATTGCTCTATGACTCTACAATCCTGCGATACTGTCGCCATATTTACCACTCCAGACACATGCGCAATACACATGCGATGTGAAACCTCGCTGGAATGTGCTGCCGCCTACAGTGACCAAATCAAACCTATTTAGAAATGAAGATTTGCGTTATATGCATATGTGACCTAGTTAATCACGTTCATATCCCAGATCAGGTGACAGGAGGTGTTGGGTCTGTAAGATGAAAATGAGACCAAAAAGAGGGAGACTCTTCAGTTCTTATCACGATTTATTACTGTATATGTGCAACAATTAATTACGATATTTATGAAAGGCAGCTACTGGTCCATGTTCCAAAGTAAATGAAACTAATCCGTACCCACACACCTTTTTTCTTTAATATGCGTTTGAATATTGTACTCCCATTTACACCAACGTCTTAGAAGTTGTCCCAACCTTGTCAGGGCAAAAATTTTGTATGAATTTCTCATCTCACTCTCATTAAACCAGTTACCACAAAAATCTTTTTCGAAACGTGCAAATCATGAAACTGCTCGTTATATAATTTTTTGTGTATGTTCTCAACCACTTCCATTTTAGTGTGAAATGACCGTTTGTCAGTGCACATTCACTTCCCAGATGTGTGCTGCAAACTTTGAACTGTCTGTAATTCCCATGTGAAATTGCATTCGTTTTGTGTTACAGGTTGTGGATGCCATGTGCCTGGATCTGAAGGACCCACATGTGACATTGTGACAGGACAGTGTCCCTGCAAGATTCATGTTACAGGCAGGACCTGTGACACCTGTGAGGTATTACCAGAAATGTCATAATTAGTTTTTGAGTACAGAGAATCAATACTACCATCTGTCCCAGCTATCCATAATAGTAATGGATATACTACTAACAAGCAGAATTGAAATAAAGAAAAGTGAAGTTTGAATTATGCAGAAATTTACTAGGCACATAAATGTGATTGAAATTGTGGGTTTCCGAAAATTCAGTAGGAGGAAATGACACTGGAAAGAACAGTTTGGGAAATTTGTACATATAACAATTCAGGGTTGTTTGGAATATTTTTTGTGCTTATGAGTATGTAATGAGGTATGCTGAAAGTAATCGCCACTTAATGTAAAGTGTATATCATTTTTATCCAATTTTAACTAAAATCCTTATGTATCTGCAAATGCAGCTAATCCCAAAGTATGAATTTTTATAACAACCTTTTCAGCAGTTTTTGAGTTATAGAATCAAGTTGTTGCAAATTAGCTGAGAATGGAATTCAAATAACCCAGTGATTCCATCCTGTATGATAGGTAGTTTCTAGGATATAACGTATAAAGTTTAAAGCAATTTGGGTCCAGAACTGTGTAACTTTTAACACCATACAGCATTATGACAGTGAATTATAGTAATGATGTGTGATGTCACATCCTCTTATCTCTAGAACCAAAAATTAATAATAAAAAGAAAACAGGCATTTTTCTTACAGGGCTTCAGCTTTCACATGTCAGTTCTGTGGTAAATAATTCTAACATCATTTACCTTGTTTATTAAATACATGTTAAAGAACTTAATTTTATATATGACAAACATTAAGACTTTGTAATACAGCAACTTTTTTTTAGTATTCATTTTCTTAAAAACTTGCTTAAAAGATGGTCATTTATGTTTGCATATTGGCTACATATCCTGAAACCACATTTTTTCCCCTCCTTTTAGTGTATGTGTGTGTGTGTGTGTGTGTGTATGTGTGCATGTGTGTGGGCACGTGCGTGCATGCGTGTGGAGTTGAGGATAGACTATAAATATCATTTCTGGACTCAAACATTTGTTGAACCATTATTAGCATTGTGCAGGGGAGGATCAACACTGGACACTTATTTGTTCTGTGTAAATAAAAGAAACTTGTTTTTTATATGTTTGCACTAGTTAGGACAATAACCTGTCCAACTATTCACAGAGTGACGTGCACGTGGCTTGTTGTTTACATCCTGGAATCGAGACTGTAATAGCCACATTTTGTGGTTGACAGTAGCCAGTTGTGCAACATAGATTACATGAATCCCATAGACTGAAGTGAAAATGCACAAATGATCTGCAAGAAAATGAAATAGAAGACTCTTTTTCATAGCAGATCAAATTATGTCGTTTATAATATTAGTTGAATTCGTACTGTGACTGGAAAATGCCTCATATTCGTGAATTCATTGGTTGTGTTCTACAGTTACAAGTTCTTGAGGTATTCACTATAATGAAAACACACAGTCACTGAGGGTGATTTATTGAGAAATAAGAGCCAAGAAGCATATATTTGAATTCTAATAGTAAAACTGTTTTGAGCATTACAGACATAATCTGTAATACCCCACCCACCTTCCTCTCTTCAAAATTGCAGGACTTTTTTTTTGTTATGTTGATGTAATGGCTAGTGTACAATAGATGGGGTTTATTACACTCAAAATTGAAGAAGCGTTTTCTTATTAATTCAGAAGGATTGTTGTGGTAATTTAAGGATAATTATTTTATGAACTAGTTCCAAAAACTATGAAAATTTCCATAAACACGTACTTAATTTCCAATAAAAATGGATGTCATATTTACCCAAATTCCAATAAAAATAGATGTCATATTTACCCAAATTTAGGACAACCTTGCATGTAAGAAGACTTCCCTTCACCATCTTAAAAATTCAGGAAATTCCTGTTCAGAATGTGTGTAACTCTGTGTGTGATTATTTGGTGACATTCATTTTTCGGATGATGAATTAAGGAAAAATTCTTATCTTATATTTTAGTAAGAGTGATAATTGATAACTGACTTCAGTTTGAGAACTACGTTCTTCGGTGTTATTGTGCAACAAGTAGTGACAATTCCTTACGGACGTTTTGGGACAACCTGTGAGTCCCATCTTATAGGGTCAAGAATCCAAAAAGGACAACCTATCGGTTCCATCTTCAAGGATAAAGAATTACCAGAGCTCACTGTGTAATAACCTAGAAGACCACAGCTTTTATCTGCTTTGCTGCAGAAGTCTAAAATAACACACTGACCGCAATTTGTTGATAAGAGAATGGAACTTTATTATTGAATTTTACAAATAGTTGTAGAAGTGTGATTTTTGTAACTGTCAGTTGTGAATAGAACAAAGTGTATTATAGATGGTATTGATGTTGTAACTTGATGCCATTTTCCTCATTTTTGATACTGTACAGATTAATTGGTGTTCTTTCAATAACTGATAGTAAATTTAAATTCCTACATACAGCCATCAACTCATGTCATGTCTCATAAATTTCAGGGACATATATCTTTTCTTTTTAATGAAGTGTTTTTTTTTCTGTATTTTCCTCCTTTTTGTTACTGTACAGATTAATTGGTGTTCTTTCAAGAACTGATTGTAAATTTAAATTCCTACACACAGCCATCAACTCATGTCATGTCTCATAAATTTCAGGGAGATATGTATTTTTTTTTATATGAAGTGTTTTATTCTGTAGGTCTCTTTATATTCTCATAACTGAATGCGAAAATTGTGCTATTTTAAGTTGAATTGTATTTTGTAGTTCACATTCTGATACTGGTACTGTACATAACATCTCAGATTACTAGGTTTATGGACTTAGTCCATTGTCCCATATTAAAAGTGAACATGGTGTTTTGTTAGCTGTATCTCATCTAGTGAGTGATAACAGCACATTTGTGGGATTCACCTGAGTAGGATTCCTGATGTTTACACGTATGGTAAAATTGTGACCTTTCTCAGAATAAAATGTCCAGAAATTGAGTAATTCTAAGTACATAATTATACCATATATTCTGGGATCAACACTGTGTGTAGTTGATGAAATGTTGAATTTTATTGGCAGAATGGCTTTTGGGGTCTTAATACTACACGGGGCTGTGCTCCTTGTGAGTGTGACAGCGTGGGATCTGTGAGTTCATTATGTGATGTGCGGACTGGACAGTGTCACTGTAGGTCTGGTGTAGGAAGTCTGAAGTGTGACCAGTGTCATCCTGGCTTCTATGGATTCTCAGCTGCTGGCTGCTCAGGTATATGACAAAGAGATATTTTGGTAATTAATAAAATATATTTAGAATGTGGGTATGCACACAGAAATAGGTAGAATATCTGTAGTGAAGCAGAATGTTTTTAAAAGTACCTGGTACATGAAATCCTCTGCTTCAGTTTTCTTTGTCTGTTCTGACAAGGCTCTTGTGAGTATGCTTGCTAAGAGCATGGTGGCAGGGGTCCTGCTGCCGAGAATACTGGCTAATGGCTGTTCTCTGAACTCTGGTGCAGCTCTGTGTAATGTTGCTACATTTCTCGTTAACAGAATGTGATCACTGTGACAAACCAGGCCATATTTGTGACCCTGACACAGGACATTGTGTGTGTCCTCCTCTAACCACTGGTCTTGTCTGTGACCAGTGTCAGCCTGGTTCTTGGGGATATGAGCCTGGCAACGGATGCAAGGTATGGAAAAAACTGTGTTATATGCCTAACTGTAATTTTGTATTATAAATCTTTTAAGCTTGTTCCAAATTGTTGTTATAAATTTTTCCATTCTGGTCAAAATTATTTTTCCAGAAAGTTTATAATTTCCATGGTTCAAAAATAGCCACTAGATAGGAGGAACTTACAGAAAACCAACATAGATCTGTGCAAAATAAGGCTCTGATTTGAGTTGAGCATTGGTCATGGTACAGCAAAAAGTGGTGCCGAATTTGATTTGACATTGAACCGGTAATGGTTAAGGGAAAACAGTATTCTCATTCTGCAAATTTACTCCAATCAGTACTGTTGTAATCAAGCATGTAACAGACACAAATGTAGAAAAATTAAATACAGTTTTTGGTGAATCTTATATTTATTGGACTGTATATCATTGTAATAGTTGAAAACAAAGGACCGACTTAATGTCACTTGCTATTGTTTATTTCACTTCTTATGTGCTCAACATGTTTCAGACATTAATATATCCATCATCAGGAGCTTACGACTATTCTGTTGAATTACCACATTGGTTGTGTGTTCTTGGTTCAGTGTGTTTTGGTGTTTCGGTGTGGTGGGGTTGGCATGGTATCCACATTGCGGGCTTCAGCCTGTGGCTTGGCGTGGTCCTTGTCGTACACAGAGACAGGCTCAAGAATTGATCTCTGGCCCAGATCTGGCTAAAAGGGCCTGATTATTGTCCTTTAATAGGATACAATCCATGGTTGTTATTGGCATGCTTACTGGACATAACGCCTTGAGGAGACATTTACATGTAATGGGGCTGAGTAATAACCTCATTTGTAGGAAATATGGTACTAAGGAGGAAACCTCAGTCCACATTTTGTGTGAGTGTGAGGCCTTGGCTTCACTCAGACATACATATCTGGGTTCCTACTTTTTGGACCCTGAGAATATTAGGAAACTAAGTACAGGGAACATCTGGAACTTTGCTAAAGGAACAGGGCTCCTTTAACTTAGTACAGCACATGGGGCACAAAGGGCCAGTCTTAAGGCCTAGATGTATCAGGCCTGGAAGGGCTTGAACCCACATACCATTCAGGTCAATTGAAATACAACTCCCAACAATTCTGTGTATCAGATACATCACAGACCTTGGGCTGTTTGCAGCGTAATTATTATATAATCAATAAACTTTCTCATAAGCTTATGGACAATCATTGCATGTTACAGGTATGTGGGTGCAATGTGTCCGGTTCCACAAGACTGCAGTGTGATGCTCAGACAGGTCGTTGTATGTGTCAAGAGGGTTTCCATGGAGACCATTGCTCTTCATGCTCTCCAGGGTACTATGGTTTTCCTCGGTGCCAGCGCTGTGATTGTAATTTGGCTGGAACTGTTGAAGCACGATGTGATGCTGCTAAGGGGTATTGTTGGTGTGATGATTCAGGACAGTGCCCATGTAAGGTAAATAGGGTTCTTCTTATAGTGGCAGTGAATGGCTGGTTGTTAATTTATTTTCTTATTGTTATACAATATGACAGCTATTAATACATCAAATAACTTGTTTATTAAATACTTAACTTCTGTATTTCATTAAAATTACAATGATTTTTCATAATATGTGTTAGTAGAACATTTTCATGAAAATTTTCACCCCAATTAATGACTCCGTGATACTGAATGTATTTAGAATGTATGCAAATTGTTGAGAACAATACAGATTTAGCCATAATTCAACTGTGCAAAGAAAGAATTTAAATCATGGCTTATATTGGATTAAATTAATTGTAGAACTACAAAGTGGCTTCTTCCTTCTGTCAATCATTACAGTGATGTGTGCTGTGCATTATGCTAGCAACAGCTAGTGTCAGGTTCTGTTTAATTTTAAGTGGTTTGCAACTCACCCAGCACCATTTGTTAAGGAAGGCTTTGTAAAATTATGGCTGTTTAATTACATTCATTTATTGTTATGTTCTATAGTCAGTCTTTTGAGTGAATAGGATCAGATTACAAAGAGAATGTGGCTTTATTCTTATGACATGTAATGCTAGAACTTAAGGTTATATGTCAGTGTGGTTTGGATATATGGCTTATTTTAATTTTGTCAGACATGTAACAACCTAATGTACTGCAAACATCCTTGAACTATCTCACATTGTCTAATGCATTATATATGACATTCTTGATTAATGTAATTGTTTGGATGGAGTCATATGTATTCAAATACGTCATGAAAATGACCATCCTTTAACACCAGAATATGTCTGACTTTGCATTCTCTTACAGGCCAATGCATCAGGTAAGCAGTGCAATCGTTGCACACCTGGAACCTTCGGTTTACAACCAGAAAATCCTGATGGCTGCACGCAATGTTTCTGCTTTGGACGTACAACATCTTGCACCCAGGCTGGCCTGACAGTGAGCCAGATAATGATGGCTCCTGCTGTGCGCACACTTACAGTGGAATATGATTCAAATACATCTCAGCTCCAGCCTGGTACCAACATTTACCCAGTGAATGTGCAGCAGATCTGCTATGTCAATGTGAGTGTTACCTGCATACAAAGCATGAGTTATGTTTACTCACCTGCTGCATTTAAGTTCACATCATTGCCATCTGTTTATGTTTGGCCACATTTACCGCATGGGCTACTGGCCACGTCAGGCACTACTAACCCTTGTACTCTGCATTGTAGCCATTGCCAGTTACTGGGTTCTTACATGACAGCTATCATGACGTGACCTTGATTCCTTTTGCAGCTTCCTTTAACAGGTATTTTTTCAGGCTTCCAGCTTGTATCAGTGGTATAAAAAGAAAGCATTATTTTCACTTTTTTGTGATTTTAACAATTTTGATGTAAAGATGTCTATATTTTTTGGAGTTTTGCATTAGCATTGTTTGTCTTTTGTTTTTATGTGCTACACATGTAAAAAATGGCTGCTGTTCAAGGTATGAGGTTGTCACAACATTTTTTATGAAGTTTCAAGTGTGTGGTGATATTATTCCATGTCAGCTGTTAAGTATTTATGGATGTTCTAGCAATCATGGCTTTCTCAAAACATAACTGTTTACCAGTCAACATAGTGTTTTTGCTTCAAAATGGCTAACGATGATAACGTATTTGCCAGTGGTTGGTAGAAGAGTTTTTTATGGCAATAATACTGAAAGTAAAGACAAAGTCAGGGCAGTCTGTGCAGGCAATTTTAGTTCTTTTCCTGAACGAAGCATCAAAAATGAAGGCAGTGAAACAGAAGGTCTGATGCTACATAGCTGGGCAGGTCACTACCAAAGTATGGAAGGACTTTAGTGCCTTCATCTTCAGGGTCAAGCAGGCCAAGAAGAATGAATAAAAATGAATACACAATGGTGCTTTGCAGTGTAGGGAACTGTTTGCCCTGCAACATGGCTCTACATTCCAGATGACTTGAAGCTTCAGCAACACAGCTGTGAGAACCTCAAACCTTAGTATAATTACTGTAGGATAAGAACAGCAGTACAGAGTGGTGGGACACACCATGCACTGCAAATGTTAAAATTGGGTGTCTCACGGTATTGTTGCACTTCACCTGTCTAGTCCAAGAGGTTACCAAAAATGCCAGAACACACTGAGAGTTTTGATATTGTGTTGTGTTACATGAACGGCATTTGGATATAGCAACAAAAGGGAAGGTAAACAAGATTGTTGAAGTAAGGATTTTTTGTATTTCTTGGGAGTTGTATGATTTAAATTTATGAAACTGCCTGTAGTGTTAACAAAGAATAAATAAATATTGGTTACTTCCCTTTTTATTAGCAATGAATTAGCAATAAGGCCAGTGACACATGTAAAATTACACAGAAAGGAAAATACTTCTGAAATGTATTGAATACTTTGGGGTCTGACATTGTGAAAGTACTTTTCTGTCAAGTGCTCCTTGTATTTGCTTTTTTTTAAGGTTTCCAAGCTTTACTGCTTGTCCTCATACCCCAAAGGAAACACCATGTGCTTCCTTAGGAAAGACCAGTAAGTGCTGTGTAGTGAAATAATCACTCTTTATATCAGATTGACACAGATTACATAAATACATTGTGTGGACAATATTATAGCTTTTTTTAACATTAAAATATGCCAGTACATAATCCTAACCATGTGTCTGTGAAAGGTGTACCGAATTTTGTTTGTGGTAATTATGAGGGTTTTACTGTGTTTGTGCAGTGTGTGTGTTCTGTTTCAGCTAGCAATGCCTGGTACAGGTGAAGTGAGTCTGGGTGGACCTGATGAACAGCTCAATGTCACCAACAACTTGCGAGTGATCCCTGGTGATGTCGGGGATGTGCGACTGGGGGTCACATACCCTTTTGATACACCAGTGTACTGGCAACTCCCAAAGCAGTTCCTTGGAGACAGGGTTAGAATTTGTATGCATTTTCAGTTATACAAATATGGAAATTTAGGGACATTAATTAATAAGATAAAATTATATATTAAACATGATTACACTTACTTGTCATGCCCAAGGCACAAGAGCATGAAACAATGAATTTTATACAGAATGCAGACAGGTAATAAAGAATAAAATCATAATGGAGTGTGTAAATGAAAAATTAATAAAAATTTAACTGTGGATGTGTTAGGTATTGTGTAGTACAGCTGTTAGGAGTCTGTGGTGTGTAGCAGAGTCATCAATGTTCGATGTCTCAGATGCTACAGGTGAGGGTGGAAGGTACTTTATCGTTCAGTTTTTGCCACATCTTGTAAACTGTAGCAGTAACTGTGGTGCAATAACATTTTACTTGTGAGTTCAAGTTCTAACAGCAGTTTGTGTGAAGAAAGTCTTATGAAGTGTTACACTAGGTGAACTGTTTGCCAGTTTAAAAAACGTAATATCCCATATGACTTGAATATTTTTTATGTCACTTGTACTGTGTTTGTTAGGTTGGTAACTGAGACTCTGGGGACAAAAACAGTGATCATGGGGTGAACAAAAATTATAATAAGTTTGTTTGGTTTGTAGTAGGGTTGTACAAATTTTCCAAAAATGTAGGAGCCGCCTCAAAATTCGAGGCACCAGGGATGACAAGAAGTTCCATGCTGAGAATCCACAATACTTTGCACCACCATATAAAATTTAGTCACCATGGTGAGGTGGCACCTGGGATTTGTGCATCCCTGGTTTATGGCTCTTTCTTCAGGATACGTATAAATACGAGGGGCAGCTGATAAGTAATGCACACAGTGAAATATCTAGAAAAAGAGACCATGTATTTAAACAAACGAAAGTAGGAAGTAAAGTACAATATTTTAGCTACAAATTAACATAATTATTTTTCGACATAGTCGCCTTGTCGTTCAATACATTTTTCCC
>Ga0209755_10009501_pt1 | contig 10279 bp, 7 predicted proteins | sample TergutCo191P1_FD_187301 | JGI IMG/M metagenome (GOLD analysis project Ga0209755, IMG submission 187301) | Cornitermes sp. P1 segment gut microbial communities from Petit-Saut dam, French Guiana - Co191P1 (SPAdes) (version 2) | ecosystem: Host-associated > Arthropoda: Insects > Digestive system >...
CCCCAGTGGGCCATGGCCTCCTCATTCACGAGGTTTCTAGATCACACACGACGCATCACAGTCGGTAGGACTCTTCTGGACGAGTGATCAGCTCGTCGCAGAGACCTCTACCTGACAACACACAACACTCACGACAGTCATCATGCCCCCCGGTAGGATTCGAACCCACAGTCTCAGTAGGCGAGCGGCCGCAGACCTACGCCTTAGACCGCGCGACCACTGGGACCGTTTGTTTGTCTACACTACTTAACAGAAAATATTTTATGCGGCTACACACAACTTTCAAAGTGAGATTAAGAAGTTTGCGCGACGATGATTATGCAGATTTACGATCAAATGAGGTGTGACACCGTGTTGTCTGGTACATACGGACATTGTTACAAATCGAATCATGTCACAGAGTGTTATTTTTAAAACAATGAACTTCAGCCTGATTTCAAACGTCAATTTACTTGTACACGGATTACCATCTACTCTTGTCACCCCTTCCTGGGTAATAATTGGTCTTCCAACGCTACTTTCAATTTGCTGTGAGAAACAATTTGTGGCAATCTGCCTTACAGTTGTATTGGCATGATTTTCCATTAATCAATAAATATTATTTACGTTTGTATAATATTCATTCCCATTTCTGTAGTCTTGTGCATTGGTGGGCATAGTTTCTTCTATTCTACTGTCTAAATTTATCAGATCTTTTCATACCATGCATCATGTCCATATAAATTCGGGTAGCTGCCATTACTTTTATGAATTGTGAACTACTATGCTTTCCTTTTTGATGACATTCAATTCAAATCACATGCTTTACGTAAATTCGTTTAATAACCATTATCTTTGTACGCTGGAGACACACTGAACACTACAGACCAACGGAAGTTCAAAGCCAACTCCAGTTCGACAAGACGAACGTGCATTCTAAACAAAGCAATTTTCTTTTTTATAAACTACAATGCACTTAAAACTAAATTTGTATAAGTGCAGACTATCAGTTTAATTTGGGCTACAATTATGCCGTGTTGCGTGCAAGTTGAATGAAAAATCTGATAGAATAAATCCTACCCAGTAGGTAACCTTTAGTTTTGCTATGACGTACTTGCGTCGTGAGTCAAAAGCATCAGGCCTACACGCAGCCCAATACGCGAGACGATCGCTGATTACGACAGCAGACAGCGCCTGTGTGCCTACTACGGAACAAGTCCGTTAGGTTAGTCGTTTTTACGGATGGAATAACGCAGGGGCCTACCACGTGCAAGCACCAAAATTGTTACAGGCTGATTTACGCAACCGCACTCAAGGAGAAAGCAACCGAAGAAAAAATTAACAGGCGTGAGTATAGATCTCAAAAACAATAAAGAATTTAATACATCTCAACAAATGCACAAATATTAAAATACACACTTTCACATACAATCCACTAATAGTCAGACATGTTTCGATCTTTTTAGATCATCCTTAGGGATCACACAAGTATACATAAAACGCAGATGAATTTCCACAGTTTTTAAGGACTAAAATGTTAATCTGATAATTTATCTGTGCTTTCTATATGCTTGGTTGATGTACGATCCCTGAGGATGATATACAAAGATCGAAACGTGCTAGTATTAGTGGATTGTATGTGAAAGTGCATTTGTTGACATAGTCTATTAAACTGTTCATTCATGCATGGATATGAATACTGGTAAGAATCTAAAATTTAGTCAAGTAATGCATCTTTATGAAGAACAAATTCTCTGCTGTACAGTTAAACAATAAACATTTTAAATTGTGTGTTTGAGAAAGGTACAAAGTGCTGACACGAAATTTTCGAATTTTCTTACATAATTTCGACAGCATTATGAACTACCTTCATACATCGAAAATTGAATTTGTCATCTGAGGGGACACAAATATTAACTTACCCAAAATTATGGTCAACGAAATCTCAGTTCCCTTAACATCATTTACTCTCACCTACTGTGGACTTCCCCACAAGAATCCAAAATCACCCCAGTTGCCATTGATAATTCATAGTTTTAGGTTAGAACACATGTCCACTGAACTGGTTTTAAATGGGCTATCTGATCACAACGTTCAGCTACTAGTTATAAAAAACAAAACATAACCCTTATTTCCAATTTGTACAATGATGGGAAGCTGACTCAAGTGACAAATGAATTACTAACATGACAATAGCGAAGAATAGTAGTTAGTACACAGTGATGGGTACACATATGCAGAGTTTCTGAATATCAACTTAAGAGCACTTGAAACAAATACCCTTACTATACTGGTACACAGTTGTTCAAAACCAATGACTGGATAACAACAGGCATCAAGACCACTGCAAACATAACAAAATTCATTACCTAATTAGCAGAACCAGTGACAACCAATCAATGAAAATTCAATATGGAGAATAGAGCAACATTTTTCATTCATCTTAATGACGGGGCTAAGCATACACATTTCAAGAAACTATGATCAGAGTCCCATAATTACATAAAAATTGTCTCAGTAAAAAATGAAACTGGCATGCACAGGGAAAATATTACCATCACCCCAGGCAACATCATGGGGTTAGGGAAAACATCTGAGGTGCAGAAACTCTAGCACAATGAAACTGATCAGCTCTTAGGCTGGGGACTTTTTGGATGTGGGCAGATGACACGTACAAATTACATGGCTACAATACAAGCATTTAAAAAGAAAATATCATGTGCAAACTATCCCTTTTATCAAGGAGAAAATAACACACATTAGCATACTTTGTGACACCTATACAGTGAGAAATTGCACACTGAAATGTGCCAACACAAAGAGCATCACATGCTGCACTCTGGAGAAAGTGTATACATTAAAAGGTTCCAATTAATTCAAACACAGGTTTAACAGGAAGAAAACAAAAGTAACATCCATTTTATTGAATTATGTATGCTTTATAAAGTAATATTACCACAAACTGTTGGAAATACTACTACTTCCATTTTTATTATATTTGAAGAAATTATATGAGAACAAATACGCAGCAGATAACCCAATGATGATAAACAGTTCCAAGATGGAGAAAACCATTGCTTTCGTTACTAAATCAAATAAGTTAAACAAATACGTGTCCTTCTTACACTTATAAAAATCCAAACTTTTCTTCATTTCTTTACACTTTACACATATAAATACAGCATACATCAGATAAATTAAATGCTACATTCTACTTAACAAAAATTATTTAGATATACAAATAATAATAATAGAAACATTTTTTACAGGTCCCATGCAGAAGAAATAGGATTTATTTATCTTAGGCATGACAGACCCTTCCAAAGAGTAATCATTTCCACAAAATACTGCAGTTGCTCATCTTTCTTACACTTGGAAAAAACATATTAGGGAAAAAAAGTAAGCTATGAATTTGATTTAACCCTCTTACTATGATGCCTATGCTACAGACAGTGCATGAATTCAGCACTTAAGAAATGAACTCTTTTGCCAACTTACAGAGTAGAAACTGCTGTAAATGTGACATTTTCTGTAACAGTAACATGTCACAACGTATATCTAATTGCATACAATCAAAAAGTGGCTCTGATAAATCAGTACATGAAGTTCCGTTTCATCCAACAATAAAACAGAACCTGTCTCACTGGCTTCATTACCTCACTCACACTGCAAAGGTTAAATTACACAAGAAAATGCACATAAATTAAACACAAATTGTATTTTATATTTATATATATATTACTTCGATATAAAAATGTCACCCTTCACATCACATGTAACATTCGAGTCCATAACAAAAAGCTGCAGGGGATAAACAAAGTGTGACAACAGTATACTAAATGGGCAGATATTAGTTATTAACAAGGAAACTAATCTACTACAATTTATCTTATTGCTTCAGAAAATACTCGGTCCATCTTAACATACGGACATCCATGCAATAGTAGGAGGTTACAGTGTTTATAATTGTCATTAAATGAACACATTTCATAATATTCTGCTGATAAAACTTGTAAACTATTTTGAGCCCAGTATAATTATGAGATACAACAGTGAATATATATATATGTACCTAAAATACACACTGGACAGATTCCATGTTTCGTGCTATACTGAGGTGCCATACAGGCCAACAAGTACAGTATAATCTCCCACAGGTCAAAGCTACATTCGTGGAAAACAAGGTCCTCTGCATTCTTGTGCAAGGTTTTCTATGAGTCATTGGTTTCCAAACAGTGATTCAAGAACACCTCTGATATTTGAAAAGTGTTTTTGAAGGTTCATTCAAGGTAATGTGCTGTATTATTGTTTTAAAGGACAACCACACAGGGCCATAAAGTTGGCGGTGCTACCTGTTTATAATTTTAAATGATTTTTACTTTGTAGCCAAATTCCACAGAAAAAATGTAGAGTTTACCACATTTTCTTTTTCTACAGGCAACAATACCTGAAATATCACTGAATTTAATTCCATAGTTCTGCAGAAATCTGGGTGGACAGAATGAGAAGCATAAGAAGAGAATTCCTCAGAAAAAGGTAAGATATTAGTGGGTACTAACATAAACTATTTTAATTTTTGAAACAATGGGTTTATACATTATGATTAAGTTTGGGAACCACTGCAGCACATCTGTGGATAACAAATGGCTACCTCAAAGGGTTAACCTTGAAGAAGTACAAAACACTTTATTTGTAGACAAAAAAGTTTGGCCATGTAAGAAATTTGACGTTCAGGTGACCGTGCATCACAATAAATTCTTATAACAAAAACCCCTAGATGCACTTATTTCTCAAATTTATTTTTGGAATAAAACTCTACATGTTTTGGACAGTGCCTCTGTCCATCATCAGGAGTTTTTCACTGTGCACACAGAAATGGTATATGTCATACAAGTTTGCTGACATATACCATTGCTGTGTGTACAGTGAAAAACTCCTGATGATGGACAGAGGAACTGTCTGAAACATGTATAGAGTTGTATTCTAAAAATAAATTTGAGAAATTAGTGCATCTAGTTGGTTTTATTATAAGAACGCAAGAAATATGAAACTTAGAAAAAACTTCATTGGCAGTGCTGGGGCAGACAAAATTCTTTAGTGCTCAAGCAGGCTGGCTGGCACTCAACATCGAGGGGATGAGCAGGCCTACAGTCAAGCAGACAAAGACCACTCACCATTAATGGTAAGTCATTAAGTTCTTGTTAATCAGTGTCATTAACGATATAACAATGTGGTATGGGAGATGAGCTTGCACAAATAAAATTGAGGCAATCACTTCATTAAATATGACTCCAGAACTTCACACACCTAAACAAAGTGGGGATCTCATTTCTGTATGTCAATAGGCATAAAAAATCTAAACAAATCACACATCTTTCAAATGCAAATGTTCTTACTTTGTTTACCTGAGCAATAATGATGTTTTTGGAAAGAGATAATTACAGACAACTTCTGAACAGCAGTAGTATTAGTATTAGTAGCAGTAGTAGTAATATATAGGAAAATCAGATAGCATCTTGTAACTATCCAAATCTATTCTGCAAACATGTTCACAACCAGATCTCAAAATGTGTTACAACAGAATACATGAAATAATTAACATAACCAGTTCACATGATATACAGTATGTATATAAATTCAACTGCAAGCATAAGAAAGTGATAAAATAATTCAGTGCCACTGGATGTTCTTTATGGGTTAAGGCAAAAGGTGTAATTGATGTTGGAATACAAATTCATATATTTCCATAACTCAGCGCATCACCCACCACTCAGTCACATGCATGTCACACAGAAGTTTTAAAAAAATATATACACTTCCAGTATTCAGAATGGAATCAGAAATATACAAATGCTGGGACTGAAACTAAAGATACACAACAGACCAAAATTGTGTTTAGCTTTATAAAGTCCACTTTTTGGGTGTTTGGTTCTGCATGAACCTAAATATTACTTGTTACCTGTGTTTGAAATACAATCAGTCACATTAAGATATGCAGTAAGAACAACGTTTCAACATCAACCAGTATATAATTCAATAAAAACAATCACAAAAGGGAACATGATATTACACATAAGGAATTTCTAAATGATGTGACAAATGACAGGGAAGCTTCAAAATGTCAATATGAGTCAAGAAAATGCAACAAACATTGGTGCAGTTACAGAGGGTGAAAGTTCAAGAGTACATGTTGTTGCCAGGTTAATTCAGCAGATATGAAATATGAAGCCGTGCTTACACTTCCATTTTATTTTAATGAGAACCAAATGATGTTACATTACTGAACAGGCAGACACATATCTTGTGTTCAGTAAATGCAGGAGAAGTTCCACAGTCGCAATATGCACAACAGTACAGTAATCTGCAAATTCATGATGACAGTGCTTCCCTTCGTGTTGACCGGCAAATTTGTAAAGCAGGAACCACGTCAAATAAAGGCTAATAATTGTTGCCCACGAAGTGCATTCATGCTGATTGTTGTCAAAATCATCTATGCACTGTGGCAAGGGATCCCAATTTAAGCCCCAGAAGAGTGTTTGGGACTACTACACCTATATCTACATTAAAAAAAACGAGAGTAATAGAACTATCCATACCACATTCAGGCACTTCTACCAACTGAAACAGAAGTCCATCATGCCTTCTTCAAAAAGCCACTACATCAGCATGCCAAGAAGACTCTTACTGGTGACAGATGAGTGAAGCATTGCAAGGAATGGCATTATGAACTTCCACATGTAGCATAACACATGCACAGAATAATCACATATGACATGAACTGGACACAAATAACATTTTCCATGAATATGTGTACTGGAATTTCTCTGTAGACATTGCCCTTAGTTGCTGGATAATGTTCTACTGCACACATAACAGATGTGGTTTTTGTACCACGGTGATGTGGCACAATTCTCTTCACTGCTGAAGAATGTTTTACTGTCCACACAACAGATGTGGTTTCTGCATGATGGTGCTGTGGCACATTTTGGCCTGGCTGTATGGGAGTGGTTAAGTATGTTCTTACAATTCCTGTGCCATGGATGTGACAGTCAGCACACAGTAATCCAACAGAACTGTACTTATGGGACCAATGGGGGGAAAAGAAAGAAGAAGAAGAAAAAATTATGCGAAAACTGTTAACACCAGTAACCCTTAGACTTTTAGCCCCTGTAACAGACACATTTCTGGACACACTGTGACATCTGAAATCTTTCCAATGACTTATGGCACACGAATTTGAAACACACTGTATAGCAGACAGAGAGACAGACAGACAGTAAGACACAGAATTACACTGTATAATAAAGACATAAACATGAAACTTAAAAGGCCAGCATCCAGGGAAACATGTTTTATGATGTAGATTCAACTGGTGGTAAATGTTTCAGCTGCACATAAACTTGCCATGTAGCAAACAATGTGTGTACCCATACTTGCCCCACCCTCTTTTATAAACAATTAAATAATTTACGTATTAGGGCATGTATCATTGTCTATCTATGCCACCCAAACTTCAGTGCCACAAAAATCTTCTCAACTTATGCATGATCCTTTACTTTCAGAGTGGCAGCAGAGTCATTTCCATGAAGTACTTTTATAACTAACTCTTGTCTAAAAAATATGAATTTTAATGAAACATTTGCTGTAGAATACATTATCCACCCACTTTCCTTATTTAAAGGCAAAGAAAGTCCTAAGAAATCCTTACGTTTCTGTGAGTGTGCCCCAAAAATTCTGAACCAAGCAACCAGTTTTATAGAATTTGGTACAGATTTCATGCCACTGGATGCCACTGTTTGGCCCTGGAAGTTTGTACAACTTTAAAAATTATGCAAGTAGAGGGATTTTTTTTTTTAAGAATATAAAATAACAAGTTAACTTTTATTCAGTCTTCAGCTTGTGAGTAACAACAGATGAATCACTGCAGCTAGGCATGTGTCACATCATTAACTCCAACTACATGTTGTGTATGGATGTTTCTCATACCAAAAATGATTATTTATCTATGATAAATTTCACAAGTTTCAGATAATGACAATCTTTATGTGTAAAAATCATGTTAGTTTCCTTCCCCTGCTTACAGCATTGCATGATCCATGAATTCATTCCACATTTATATACAAAAAAAAAAACCTGATTTCAGTTTTTATCCAATATCTTCAATGTTAACATCTCTGAACAAGACAATAATGCAACAAACAGCAAAAATCAAGTTTCCTCATTAAAGACAACTCGAGTCCCCCTCTTATGCCTTCACAGTGTGTACAAGGGCAACTTTGCCCCTCTGCCACATGTTCATGGATGTTACTTTAATTATATTTTGGTGCTCATTATGACAAGTCTATGTGGAAAATAAATTACACTCCTTAATACAACATGGAAAATCTGAATGCATGAAAATTAAAATAAATTAAAAAACTACACAACTGAAATCATAATTCTGAACAGTCTTGCCTCTGCCTTCATGCAGCTCAAAAATTACAATTTATCCACCCCAGGCTAACCCTGGGCAAACAGTATATAATCAGAAGAAACAATTCACTCATTGGGATTTTAATTTCTCACAGTAGTGACTAAAGAAACTACGTTCTTCTGGGATGTGAGTCTGTGTGGTTTGGTTAAAACATACCAGCATTTGGAAGTTACTGCCTCTATCTTTGGGACAGCTGTGTTCAAGATGAAGGCAACAGATTCTTTCAAAATGCTGATACATAAATATGCAGCTATGTGGCATCACACCCAGAAGAACATATATTGACATTACACAACCACTGGCCAGTTTGATCCTCTGATGTAAATTCTTGCACCCTTTCGACAAAACAGAAAACAGTTTCAGAAACATAAACACTGTGTAACAATCTGGCATGTTCATTCTGTTATATTCTCTAGATTTGTTGAGTTAAACGATGAAAACTTCGAGACTCTTTACCTTGAAAGCACACATGCCATGGAAAACAGATATGGTACACTATATGTGTATTTTGTTTCTCTTTATAGGTTTATCTATATTATTTCTTGTTCTGATAAATACACAGCAAGTTACACTCAAAATGCCTGCAAGAAAGAAAATAGGTTTTTCACAAAAAGTGTGTGGGTTAAAAGCAGCCACCAGCAACAAACAGTGGAATGTGCTGACAAATTCATGTAAAACTCCCAAATATGATAATTTGCTTAGTGGTTCTTGCACTATAACATGTGGAGAAACACAGAAACACAAACAGCACATTTTTCGTAACTTCCCATTGCAAAAGCAACAGGAGAGGTGGACTAATATAGACCATACACAATGTGACATACCACATTCCTCAAAGCCACAAACCCACAAGCTTCAGCAAAGGAGTTCCACTGTATGTCTCCAGGCAAGCAGGTCCTTCAGACATCCTAAAACTTTTGTCATATCCTTCACATTATAATGCACCAAAATTAAATGTCACTGCTGTGTTTAGCATATTCGGTGTAGCACATACTGCACAATTAATTTCAATGTGTGGTTTTGTAAATGTAGGCTGCATGGACATAGTGCCTGAAATCCAAACACAAGCCTGCCCAAACAAACATATCAAATTTTGGTCGTTTCATAGGAAAAGTGATGTAATAAATTCTGATCTTTGAAGGTAAAGAAAAACGTAGCTTTTGGCATGATCTGCCACTTTACAAAAGCCTGATGCCTAGCAGACTGTTATCCATCTGTGGTCAGGCAGTATTAAGATGGCAGATTTCATATTCAGTCCTCACAAAACTTGAAAGTTGGAGACACAGAATCGCAAAGTGAAAACTGTTATTACTACATCATTATTTCTGGCATCCAAACATTGACAGCCATCTGTGCCAAAGACAGGCAAGGGTTGTAATTCCATCATGTATCAGGTATTCCAGTGGACTATGACATCCAAAGCATCAAATTATCTACGGCAATAATTTTTGGCTCAGAACCCAGCATACTTAACACACTGTAAAACGACAAACTCGGTAGGCTGCATGCTACTATTACAGCTGACACACCATTGCCAACAGTCCCACTTTCCATGGACAGCAAAGTAAAGACAGTTCAATCTTACTCTCAATGGAATAGTACATGAATTGACAAAGATTCTAAAATGATACAAAGATGGTTTTAGAAACAATTCAGTATGAGAATGGTACATTTACTTAACTCTTTCGGTCACTGGGATGCATGTCACTCACACAAGAAGTACAGAACTTGCATTATGTAATTTCAAACATCAACACTCATTCTGGTAATAAAATATGAGATCAATAAATAACTAACCATAGCCAAATAGAACAATAAAATAAGAAA
>Ga0209755_10009502_pt1 | contig 10279 bp, 5 predicted proteins | sample TergutCo191P1_FD_187301 | JGI IMG/M metagenome (GOLD analysis project Ga0209755, IMG submission 187301) | Cornitermes sp. P1 segment gut microbial communities from Petit-Saut dam, French Guiana - Co191P1 (SPAdes) (version 2) | ecosystem: Host-associated > Arthropoda: Insects > Digestive system >...
CACAAGTACTGCGGCACAGTGCACGATGAGCGTTGTGCAAGTACTGCGGCACAGTGGATTGCAGCTGTGTGCAAGTAGTGCGTCACAGTGAAGGGGCAGCCGTGCGCAAGTAGTGCGGCACAGTGTACGATCAGATCTGTGCAAGTACTGCGACAGAATGGATTGCAGCTGTGTGCAAGAACTGTGGCACAGTGGAATGCGGCTGTGTGCAAGTACTGCGGCTCAGTGGATTGCAGCTGTGTGCAAGTGCTGCGGCACAGTGGAATGCAGCTTTGTGCAAGTACTGCGACACAGTGGATTGCAGCCATGCGCAAGTACTGCGGCACAGTGCACCATCCGCTGTGCAAGTACTGCGGCCCAGCAGACTGACGCGACTTGAATCCTTACTCACTTCCTCCCGTTCACTAAAGCCGTCAGCAAACTTCGTTTCCAGATGAGACATCCCCGTTGTGTTGAATAATCAATAGAATATATACTTGTATAATTGCACAGCGACCCCACGGTGAATTGCTACTATATTTCAGCATAAAAGTTACAAATTCAACATAATTGCACCCAGTGACCCAAATATCACTATTTATCTGCACAAAAGATGCACCATTTACACCGATGAAGAGAAACCCTCACAATATTACATCCACAAACCTGGATAACACAATTTTTCATTAATATCACTACTTGCGATCCCAAAATCATTACTCCATTATTCTCACTACATTTTAAATTGTATTACTTATAACTTTTAACCTTATTACCGATGTTACTGTGCATTTGAATTTACATTCATTTTTAATTCTTGTTATGTATTAAAAACAGGTAACACGAGATCTCGTACTCTATAAAGCATTGCTAATTGTATATAACACTTTTTTAGGGCTCAGCCTGAAGATGGCTCTATAAGAGGAGCCGAAACATGTTGCTGTTAAAAATGATTTAATTATTTTTAATAGTAATTACTTAATAAAAAGTTGTGTTAGACTGTGCAATTATATACATTGAACCTTTCGTTGTCACTCTCTGTGTTACTCCGTCAGTATGGCGACTCACTACGGGTTGGACGGTCCGGGGATCGAATCTCTTTGAGGGCGAGATTTTTCACGCCCGTCCAGACCGGACCTGGGGTCCACCCAGCCTCCCGTAGAATGCTTCCCGGGGCTAAAGTGGCCGAGGCGTGACGGTGATCTCCCACCCTACCCACCGCCGAGGTTAAAGAAAGAGTATAGATATACCTCTACTCCCCCTCTATGCTTTTTTTGTTCTACGGTGAAATTTATTTGCGTCTCTCTGTTAGTGTCCACTGCTGTGTGTGTCTTGTGACACTGACAAAAACAGCAGAAGTGACCAGAGTGACCAACCACTTCCTATTTACAAATAAATGTACAGCAGCTACATAAAATCTTACAAAAATCAGGAAGCCGCCTCAAAATCCTAGGCGCTACCGTACAAAACAGCTGCCCGGGCCTCCGCCGATGTAGATGATTTTAAATTCGGAGCTAGTGAGCTAACGAGCTAGTGAGATAGGTCAGGACCTGCACGAAGAAAAGTTTATACCAACCGGGAAGATTGTGAAATTTAGTGCTTGATAAGACGTCATTTAGTCTGCAGTGCAAAGCAATTGAAAAGGTAGTGGGGCATTTTGGGAATTTTGCCAGATTAGCAAATGCTGCCAGTTTTATCTCTCTCAAGAGGTGAGTGTGTGAGTGCGCGAGTGTTGGAGTACAGGCATGACGAAGGCTGGGTTCACAGCAGCGCGACGCCGTCTCACGCTGTTCCACTTGCAGCACTTACAGATCACAAAACAGCACCTGCCGCTTCGCTGCTCCCACCGCTTTGTTCGAAGGGTCTTAGGTTCCGCCCGCTTGTCCTTCTGACTTAGTGCTGTTAAGCCTAAGATGAGCATGGAGCATTCTCGGAATGATACTGACAGGGGACAACAGAAGGCCTTGGACAGAAACCTGTTCCCTTGCTATTGTGTCAACCAGAAATCCCACATAGCCTGTCTTTATGGCCCTCAAGCTGATAAGTTAACAATTGATTGCTCGAGTCATGGCATGGCCATTTGAGGACTGAATTTAACACAAGAAGAAGAGAAGGAGGAGGAGGAGAAGGAGGAAGAAGAAGAAGAAGACGAAGAAGAAGAAAAGGGCGCCTAGTGATTAGCACGACATTTATTATTGAGGGGATAGACAATTTTCTGCTCTGAAACTTGACAGGCCATGCCCTCTCGCCGTTCTGGTAAAGGTAGGCTAAACACAAAGAAGAACTTTATAGAGCGAAGGGAAGTGATGGGAATTGAACTGCTTGATGTACCGCAGAGAGAGACGCGTGAGCAGTTGGGCCCAATTTGGTGTTAGGAGGGCTGTGTGAAAGCGTGTAGTGCAGAGTGGACTTTGGGTACAAACTGAGCAATGGCTGTGGGGCCGAGGAAATGAAGATTTATACGTCTACTGTACATGCAATCAGCTCGTACCGCGCAGTAAACACTCTCCGTCTCGGTTATAAAACCAATCAGTTAATGCTGTATAAGGAAATAATCGCTGTTTTTTCTCAGATCCACACAAAACACATAAATACACTGTGTGAGCAGAAAGCAGGATTGCTGAATGTCAAATTGGTGGTATATAGTGACCAATGGGCAGTAGAGGGTTCAACAACGGTGTGCAGAACAGGTTAGATCGACCTCTGACACACCAACTGTCACAAGCATGCACAACTGACCCTCGGAACCCCAGCGACAGTGTCACTGATACCCACGAAGGTCGCACAGACGGTCTGGACGTTTCACAACAGAGAAAATTCTCTCGCACTTCCTAGGAATTGAACCCCTCTCGTCCAGCTCATAGCCTGTTAATGACTGAGCTATTCCAGCTGCTACGAATAAGCAGCAGCAGCAGCACCAACAACAACAACAAAGTCCCAGTAACACACCTGTTGTCTGTGAAGTTACGTTCGTTACATAAGCTGATTGCTTTATTGCATTTCAAGACTCTGTCGATAGCTCAAAAGCACAAAGCATCAAATTGTGGGGACATTAATTCATGTTTATGACGAAATGGAAGGGATCCTGGAGTAACTGAGGAAAACAGTCATTATTTCGGCCCGGATCCGCAGAATAAAAAACAGCAGTGCTAACAGTTCCGTAACAGTAGTGTTAATAGTGCTAAAATTTTCGTGACAGTAGTGAAAACAGTGCTATCATTTCCGTAACAGTAGTACTAGTAGTGCTATCAGTTCCGTGACAGTAGTGTTATCAGTTCCGTGACAGTAGTGTTAGTAGTGCTAACAGTTCCGTGACAGTAGTGATAACAGTACTATCAGTTCCGTGCTAGTAGTGCTAAAAGTTCCGTGACAGTAGTGATAATAGTGCTATCAGTTCAGTGACAGTAGTGCTAACAGTTCCGTGACAGTAGTGATAACAGTGTTATCAGTTCAGTTAACAGTAGTGATGGCAGTGTTAACAGTTCCGTGTCAGTAGTAATAACAGTACTATCAGTTCCGTGACAGTAGTGATAACAGTGCTATCAATTCAGTTAACAGTAGTGATGGCAGTGCTGGCAGTTCCATGACAGTGGTGCTAGTAGTGCTGACAGTTCTGGGAGGCTAATGACCAGATGTACAATGCATGTAGCACACAAAAAATCTGAAATGCGTACGAAATTTTGATCGGAAACCTCAAAGAAACTTGGAAAATCTAGAAGAACGTGAGAGGTAATATTAAAAGGGGTCTTACATAAACGTGTGTGAGAATGTGAACTGTGCTCTTGTATTGAACAGATCAGCCGGCTGGCTGTTGTGAACACGGCAACGAACATCTACATTCAATGAAGTGCTGAACAATTCTTGACGAGCTGGGCGACTGTAAGCTTCGCTACAAGGGCTGTGTTTCTGCGTGACACGACTGTTTGATCAACCGCTCCCACGTTACGTTCCCACTAGCAGGCGGATCTCCGGCACGTTGACCAAACTACAGCAGACCAGACCAGACCAGGCCAGACCAGGCCAGACCAGGCCAGACCAGACCAGACCAGACTCTCGGACGTTCCGATGCGGTTTGTATAATGCTGCCAACACTCCTACTATTAATAATCCAATGCAAATCGCAACAGAACTTAATTTAGTGTGTAGAGTCACTACTTTTTCTTATGCGGAAAATGAAGTCAGAACACAAGAAGACAAATGCCTCGCGTCAGGCGCGCTCACAGCTCCATCTGTCAGAGGGCGTTGCAACTAAGCGCAAGCAATACGTCACTGACCTAACTCAACTACAGATTGTACCAGAAAGTTCCTTCAGTACTACAGACATCACTGTTTGCTTATTAACGACATTGGGCAGGAAGCGGAAGTGGTGTATTCTAAGACGGAGGGGCTGAGGAAAAGCACGAGGATTATCAGTACACTGGTCGTCACTGAACTCTGAAATAGGCACGGTGCTCATGCCTGCGTCCAATCACCACCCCGTTAAGGAGTAGGGTGGGCGCTGCGAAGATCTCCACGCATATCGCCTTACTCCCCATTTAACGGTTTGTTTTGGAACAGCGGCTGCTGCCCGTTGGAGGAGTTTTGAGTACAAAATTACACATTTTAGGACTGAGATTAACCTGAATTGTGTTTAAAGACCCAGTCCGTACCGCGCAGTAAACACTCACAGTCTCGGTTATAAAAACCAGCCAGTTAGTGCTGTATAGGGAAACAATCGCTGTTTGTTCTGAGATCCACACAAAGAACACGTAAAAACACTGTGGGAGCAGAACGTAGAGTTTTTAGGCGCGTTCGCAAAATTGCGAAAAGGGACTATTACCTTCGTCATGTCCGTCCGTCTCTCTGACTGCATGAAACAACTCGGGATCCCTGGAAGGATTTTCATGAACTTTGATACTTGAGGATTTTTTCGAATATTTGTCGACAAAATTCAACTTTGATTACAGCCTGACCAAACTAATAGACACTTCACATGATGATGTGTGCACATTTATGATAAAATCTGGCTGAATGTTCAGAATGTCAGAATGAGAAATAAGCCAGACAAAAGTTGTTGAGAAAATCAAAACACACATTTTACGTTCACTGACGATTTGCGAAACCCCTAAGGTTTATGAGATAATGTGGCAAAAATTTAGTACAGCCAGACGGGCCACAGATGGGCTGAGGGAAACATGTAGGGCTGAGAGGAAGAGAGTGTCAGAGAACTGGAGAGAAGTGCAGAATGAGGAGCTTCATGTGAGCTATAGAGCTTGTACAGGCGCGCAGTGCAGCTGTCCGTTATTCTGGGATATTGCACCGCATCACTGGATAATTGGTGCCTGACGTTTCGGGACAGTGAGGTGGTTCCTTCTTCAATGGTCGGAAAGTCAATTTCATAATTATCATTCCTCACCAAATTATATGAACGTAATAAAATGAAAGAGGAAGAGACGATAGGCGGGACATTTGGCTCGAAGGAGCGAGAAAAGGAATTCATACAGCGTACTGGTGGGAAAAACTGAAGGAGAGAGGCGTTTTCGAAGATCTAATAGTAGATGGTAGAATACTATTAAAACTTATCTGAAAGAAATGGAATGTAAAAGCCTGGACTGGATTTATCTGGCACAAGATAGGAAAAGTGGCGGGCTGTTGTGAGCACGGTAATGAACCTTTGTATTCCATAAAATTCGAGGAATTTTTGGCTAGCTACAAACCCGTTAGCTTTTCAAGGACTCCGGTCCATGGAGTTCGGGATTGAGTCAGTCAGTCAGTCAGTCAGTCAGCTAACCAATCAGTCGGCAAGTCAGTCTTTCATCCAGCCATTAAGTGAGCCAGTCAATCAGCCAGCCAGTCAGTCAATCGGCTAGTCAGCCAGTCAGTCAGTCAGCCAGCCAGCCAGTCAGTCAGTCAGTCAGCCAGCCAGTCAGTCAGTCAGCCAGCCAGTCAGTCAGCCAGCTAGTCAGTCAGCCATTTAGCCAATCAACCAGCCAGTCAGTCATCCAGCCACCCAGTCATTATCGACACCAGACCTGTTGAGGCACCACATCTCAAGACACAATTACGCACTTCTGTTCCATGGCGCCGTGTAGTTTCAAAGGCATTATTTCGGAACAACTTTCTGCTTGTATTTCCAACGTAGAACTGTAAATGAAGACGTGTGGGCAGGGATTTGAAAGGAAGAGACCCTGGCTAGGTAAAGCATGAAAGCGTAGAGATGGAACTGCGGTATAGATCCCCCGTTCTCAACTTCAGCATCAGAGGTACAATAAGAGAAAATTATATACCCTAAGAGAAAATCTGGGCAGCCTTACCGAGTGGAACTGAAATGATTATCCAAGGAGTTACTTGTAGCAAAGAAGAAGGCTCAGGAAACATTTTTACGTTCGGTCTTACAAAACGAAGGCAGATGCTGGACAGAGTTCTATAAGCATGCTAAAAGTTTTAAAGGAAATAAAGATAACATTCCGGCGATCAAGATCCATAATGGCAAGCTCATTACAGATCCATTAGAAAAGGCCAACTCCCTAAACTCTTATTATGCGTCTCTATTCAGTTGCGAAGGTAATAACCCGCAAATTTAATCTACACAATCAGGTAAACACGTCATCATTAGTATTAATATTACAAGGAAGCGATTATCAGTAATTGGGAGAAAGAAATCCGTCGGACCGGATGGCATTCCTGAGGAAATTTTAAAGTCAGGCGGGGAAGCCATGATTCCGTACCTCGCGAGATTGCTGGATATTGTGATGAACAATAATGCTATCCCAGGTGACTGGAAAAAAGCTATAGTGGTTCCAATTTAGAAAGGGGGAAATCGATCGGTAGTAGGAAATTATAGACAGTCCAGCTTAACCTTAGTTGTTTGGAAACAAATGGAGCACGTTATAGCAGGGCACCTAAGACAAGTACGGGAAATGAGTGGGTGGTTATATGAGGGCCAGCATGGTTTTATACCAGGGTACTCATGCGAAAGTCAAGTAGTTACGGTTTGTCAGGATATCGCGGATACACTGGACGAGGGAGTGCGGCAGACGCGAGAATAACAGATTTTTGAAAGGCATTCGATTTAGTCCCACATGTTAGGCTGCTGACGAAAATCGTGGGAACCAGAGTGGATATGAGTGTAGTTACATGGGTAAAGGAATTCCTGTTAGGGCGTTTGTAGAGAGAGTAGATGGGCAACTATCTGAGGAAGTCAGAGTAACCTCAGGAGTGCCGCAAGGGAGCGTATTATGTCCTCTACCATTCCCAGCTTAAGTTAATTATATTTGGAGAAACAATGGGTCCAATATACGGCTGTTCGCAGATGACTGTATAGATTACATGAAAATAACGGACAGTAGTGACAACAGACGGACCTAAACTGATTATCGGAATGGGCGGTAGAAAATGAAATGAAGATAAATCCAGACAAAAGAAAAACAGCAAGCTTCGCAAAAGCTAGGGTGAAGGAACTAATAAAGTATTATTTTGGGGATCAATTAATCCCGGAGGCAAGTAGCTTTAAATATTTAGGAATAATTATATGCAGCGATCTAAACTGGGCAGATCATGTCAATTACACACTACGAAAAGCATGGAAGGCCCTTCATTTCATAACACATATACTCAGAAAGGGAAATAATAAAACGAAACGTTTAGCTTACACGGCAATAGTGAGACCGATACTTGAGTATGGAGCGGTGTGTTGGGACCCATACAGAGAAGGTCAGGTAAGCGCTTTAAGTCGGGTGCAAAGAAGAGTGGCTAAATTTGCAAGTAATATGAGTCGGGTTGGGAAACTTCGGCACTGCGAAGATTGATAGTCCGAATATGCTCCCTTTTCAAGGCATACACCGGGAGACGGGCTTGGAAAGTGATAGGGAATAGACTTTTAAAACAGTGCTGAGTAGGGACGATCATAATCGGAAAATTAGGACCAGGACATAAATAACAGATGTTCCTTCGTAAATAGGACCATTAAAAGTTGGAACCAATCACCTGCAAGCCTACAAGCGTCTTTTTCCTGTAAACTATACACATTTAGAAAGAGAGTTAAGAATGTAGTTACAAGCAAGGGAATTCAAGGGGGGATTGAGTGTAAACGAGTGAAGTGATGTGAAGTGTAGTGATGTGGAGTGAACTTACATGATATATGTGAAGTGATTTTGTTTTGAAGTGAAGTGAAGTGATTACGGTGAAGTTCTTGGAGATAAACATGTCATGTACATGAGGGTAACTTTATAATGAGGGTACCTGATTATATTGTGACTATTTCATTTGGGCATATCTTGTACTGTGTTTGTTTTAACTTGTACTGTGGATGATTTAACTTGTTTTGTAATGTGTGGGTGTGCGTGTATGTGTAGGTTTTATAATGTGTGTATGTTTTGGTAATATGTGTACTTGTATTTGCTGTGTTTTGTATTGTTCGTAGTGTTTGTTGTATTGTTTAGTTTATATACATTTATTGTTCTTTGTTTTGTTAGTACTAGTGTAAGGACTAGTGACACAAAGTGACAACTCAATTGCAGTTAGTAGTAGTAGTAGTCGTAATAATAATGGATGAAGGTAACTGCTCAGCTTCACGACCCGGCTGCTTTACCCTCAGTACCCGTTGAATACGAGCTTAGATACGCACTTTAAAGACGAGGAAAATGTCTAGTCTCTGGTGGGAGTAGAACCACAGTCCGTTGGTTGTGCACCCGGCAGCCTCGTCACTGAAATTCTGGAGGAAATTCATCAGAACAAAGGGGGACACGCCCCCTCCTGCCGCTGTAGGACTCTTCAGACCCTCTGTGAGAAACTGTGTAAACCGCAGGACGAGCAGAAACTGGAAACTGTGTGTCTACACGGGTCGCCTGATCTCAATGCAACACATAAATCACGCGCGGCTCCACTGCAGAAACCACTCGACGCGGAACTTTGTCCTCGTCTATCCATCATGGCCTCTAGAACTGTCAACATGATTGATCGCCCGGCGTTTGTTTCGTGACACCAGAAGGAGCAGATAGTACACCTCATTACCGACAGCTTGCGCTAGCTATGCTGTTCTGTCTTATCGTCACTTCCTGCCCCCACCACTTAATGCAACGAACCGGATACAGTGTGGCCAAAAACACACAGTATTCTGTGATAGAACGTCGGTAAAAATTCTGTTATTCACAAGGCACAGAGGCAAGGACTAGCGCACTGCAGGTGTTTGCTGTTTGCAAGGTGTCAGGGGGTGATACTGAGGACTTGTGCTTCTCAGAAACAGTATGCATTACTGTGGGAATGAACTAAAGAAAACAGCTGGGAACGCGTTACAAAAACACTGTGAAACGCAAGGAAAGAGCAGGCACAAGGGTGCTCAGTTGGAAAGGTTCCTCATGTCATAAAAACGAAGCAGTTACATTATTGACAGTTCTAACGAAGTGTCATCGTATTTGAACATAACCACCAACACACTGATGCAATTGACCCACTCTGCATGTTCCACGATGATCAGGAAGTGTCATGGCTACACATGCAACAGCAAGATTTATAGCCTGGCGGAAAATTCAGCCTCGTGCAACATTAGAAAATGCATCATTGTTGTCGGGGATTATGCTGAAAACAATGGCACATCAGTGGAGGAAATGAGCTGCACTTAACTTTATAATTACGTCTCGTTGCACCTTAACGACCAGAGAACATTATTTATTGAACATCGCTCGTACACACAAGGCGCCAAAGCCATCTACATCTTGCGCACAACAGAACAGTTCAGTACAGTTGGCTCAACAGCCTATTGCTCTACTTATGCCAAGGCGAGTTAAGCCAGCTTAAACTTTTCGCGCCGTAATTATTTTTTTAATTTTAGCACACTCTGTATAATAATAATGTGAATAATACGGGAACCAAATAGTTAGAATTATGAAACAAACTGCATTTTGAAGAGGAAAAAAACGGAGAGTATATACCACTACAGTGGTCACACCGCACCGCTAACCTCTAAGCGTTGCAGTTCATATATTTGTTGAACAAATATAGGTACTGAATATTTTAAACATGGTACATACTCTTCGTTTTTTTCTCGTCAAAGTGCAGTTTGTTTCATAATTCTAACGTATTTGGTTACTGTATTATTCACATTTTATATACAGTGCTAAAATTAAAAAAAAATAATTCCGGCGCCAAAAGGTTAAAATATTTAGTACCTTTATTTGTTGGATAAATATATAAAATGCAACGTTTAGAGGTTAGCGGTGCGGTACGACCTCTATAAGGGTCGTTAGGCGTCAAAGGGTTAAAACGCTCACGCCTTAACTTCTTGAAGACTAATTTTAACGTCAAACTTATGCAATCAGACTTT